>Ga0209542_10005282_pt1 | contig 25908 bp, 30 predicted proteins | sample RifCSPhighO2_01_FD_184028 | JGI IMG/M metagenome (GOLD analysis project Ga0209542, IMG submission 184028) | Soil microbial communities from Rifle, Colorado - Rifle CSP2_plank highO2_0.1 (SPAdes) (version 2) | ecosystem: Environmental > Terrestrial > Deep subsurface > Rock core/Sediment ...
GTTGATTCGTTCACTGCGATCGACAACCGTTCCGACTACCCGCGGCAGGGCCACGTACCTGAAGTGCAGGCACCAGACCGCGAACAGCGCCACAATCAGAGCCATCGCAACCCATTTGTTCATGAGCTTGTCCAAAAACTCTGTGTGCATAACCCCTCCGTTTCGCTTTTGTGAATGCGATCCTAGATTTGGGCAGAGTATCAAAAAAATAATCCATTCGCAAGCCTCTCCCGTAAGTAGCGACGAGCGACTTGCGATGGGCTACGGGATTTCCAAATCGCACATCGCCCATTGCTTTTCGCCTATTTGCTTGCTATGCTTGGCCAAATTCGTTCCCCAAAAAACACGCCCAAGGAGGGCAAAATGAGCAGTCAATCAACTGTGGTAAAGACAGTTAAATGGGATGCATGGGGCGTTCTTCACGAACTTCTGGATAGGGACATCCAATCACCTTCGGCAAGACCTATTTCGATCGGCGGGATGACACTTGACCGCGAGGAACAGACTATCTGTCAGGCCTTGCAGGTACACCTCCAGATCCTTCGCGCGAATCGATGCAACGCAGAGGTCCTCGTCAGTCTCGTGGACAAATTTCCCCAACTGCTTCAATTTCTGCGGTATCACTGTCACCGGGATAACTCGAAGCTTGTCTGGACTTTTGGGGCCGTGGTCCCATTCGAATCCTACCCCTATCTTCAACAGGCCGCCTGGATTGCCAATGATACTGCTTCTTCCTTTCAAATCCCGGGCCAACTCCCAATGAACCCTCCTGAAGGACGGGGCCCCTACTGGATCGCTGGGGTTCAGTCGCATGCAATCCCATCCTGCACCGTCCTCGAGGACTTTATCAATGCGAAGATCCCCCGGGAGAGACGGTCCCTTTCTCTCGCGGCAACCATCGCTATGGCCCGGTCTTTCCCGGAACTCCCCAAACGCCCGCTGTATGTCGCGGACGGAAGCTATATCATCCACTCCTCCAACAAGAGGCTCCAGATCGTGCAGGTTCACCCGGGGTTCCGGACACCGGGGCCCCTGGATGTGCTCACGTTCGGAGCCCGCTTCCCTGAAGCGCCGAAGGTCTCCTGACCATCTGCCTCTGACAGTATTCCTTTCGCCCCGCAGCAAGGGAAAACATGTGCCAAAGTCTACGCCACCCTGTCACATCCACTCCCACCCGGAGCGGGACACACCCCAAATGTGTCTCGCTCTTTTTTCTTTATTATCCCTTAGGCGAAAACCCCGCGCTTTCAAGCGCGGGGATGAAGCCAAGCCCGGAGCCGAAGGCGGAGGGGATAACACAGCTCCGGGAGCCGCAATGTATCGGCGAATGCCGATGCGGCGACGTATTCCGTAGAGCCAAAGGCTCAAGGAATACACCAGCCTTCAGGCTGGGGAGCTTTATTTTTGTCATTGCGACCCCGAGCATAGTCGAGGGGGAAGCAATCCAAAAGCAGATTGCTTCGTCATCCCCTCCGGCGACTCCTCGCAAAGACGCATCATATTAAAAAACAAGGGCAGAACGCGCTCTCTCGACCAACCAGGGGTTGGTCAAAAGAACAGTGTTCTGCCCTGTATCGAGTTCAGCCGAAATGCGAGGACGCAGTGCCTCACGGCTGCTCGAATTCCCCGAAATTACTCCGGGAGCTCGTATCAGGTCGCCATCGGCCCAAGGAGAGGGAAACCCACCTCTGGGCGGTGACCAAGAACTCCCGGGCTCGGCTGCCCTCTAGCAAGGCAACCAAGGGGATACGGAGCGAGACGAATATGCATCCCGGGGGTGTGGGCTGCAGAAAAGCCCGCTCCGTGGAAAGCCGTGGCTTGGTCCCCAAAAGCCCGGCGATCCAAACTCGATGTAAAAGCGTATCAATCCTCCTGAATTTTTTGGTCCCGAAGGGGCCAGTTTGCCTCGCCGTGAGGTGGGACTGGCCCCTGTCGGGATGAGAGCAGAAACGTCAATGTGCATGGCCGGCACGACTGATTGGCGTCTGAAGTGCATCCATACACATGGACCGCTCAACTTCTGGTCTGATATGACACCGCCTTTCGTGCGGCTTTGGCCACCGGCCGATCAAACTTGAGAATCAAACCATGCACGATGTCCTAAGATGAGGGTGGCCGGGTTCCCGAAAGGTCTTGGCCCAAAAAATATGAGCAGATCGCCTCTACTTTCCTCTTGTGATCATGGAAGCTGGCGTGCAACTGGTTGACGAAAAGGTAGTGGTCAGAAGAAACTCCCAAAAGTTTTGCGAGGACTTCGGTCTTCAGCCTCTTCCCCTCCAATTTCCTCTCCGCGAGCTCTCGTTTCGTCTGCTCGAAACCGAGGCGTGCCAACACTCCGATCACAGCGCCGCAGACATAACAGATCGGTTCCCCGTGCTTGGTAGTCAAGAAAAAACAATGCTCGACGCTCTCCTCTACTCGGAGTCCGGGGACCCTCTGCTGTAACCCTTGCGCCATAAGGGCCGAAATTCTCCGACCCAAAGGCACGTTCCCTTCCCTCTCTGTCGAGGGTGAGTTCATTGAGTCCTCCTCGCGATTTTGTTTTTGCTCCTTATAATTGCTCCGGAGCGGACGCTCTCCAATTCGATGCGTGTCAACCGGGAGGCTAACCACGTCTCGTTTGTAACGTCCGCTCCGGGGGTCTTGCGGGAGGTGCAGCCCGTGTCAGCCCAGCCATTGGGCTCACGGGACCCCCTTTTGTACAAGTACCAAAAGTTTATCGGAAAAACGTATCAAGCGTCAACATCAAACTTGTCATCCCGAACTTGCCTGCCCGTCCGAAGCCTGGCGAAGGCGGGATTCGGGATCCAGAAATTGCTGGAGGTTCACCCCACACCACAACAATCCTAGGCGGCTAAATGCCCTTAACTTTTTTGGAAGCGAAACTCTTGTAATGCCCCTTTTTTATTCTAGATATGATGAGAAATCAAAAGACTTGTTAAGTGTGGGGATAAAAAAATCCCGGGGCAGCAGCGATTTCGTCGTCTCTCTTTGCGAAAGACAACTACTTTAGCTGCTGCACCCGGGTGCGGATAGCGATAAGCGGGATCCTTTCGGATTGGGCCCGCTTTTGACCGGTCATATCGCATCCGCACTGCTGCGGGCATCGGTACGACACTCGCGTCGCACCGACTGAGCCCGCGTCAGGAGGGCTTTCGACAGCCCCGCTAGGAGGCAGATCGGGGCAAAGCCCTCCCCATTGACTGCGGAGAGTTCCCGCAGCCAAGGTCAAGATTTTACGGAGCGGGAAATCCCGCAAAACAATTCCACGTGCTCTCCCCGTGAAAGCTCTGAGGAGCCAGGAGACTCCCGAGTGGAATCGCGGCTAGGACTCCCGCTCCGCACGATCGCATGGCCTTAAGTTTGCGCGAATCTCTCAAGGTGTCCCACGCGACCGAACTCGTACGGCAGAAATTTGGAGCGAAGTCCGCGGTCCAACCCATGCCCTCGCGCGAGGGTTCTCCGGTTTCTTTCGTTCGCTCATGGCGAGCGAACCGGTGTGGGTCGAAACGAAGACTCCGCTCTCCAGTCGCTGCCTTTAGGGGGCGGCAACCAGAAACTCGTGGAAATTCAGGCGGCTGACGGGCCGAAGTATGAGTGCCTGTTGGGCACCTCGATTTTTCGCTCGACTGTGGCGCCCCTCAGCATGTTGGTGATTTCCTGCACTGTGAGATTGTAGACCTTGGACTCGTAGAGCTCGGCAATCCTCTGGGTCAAAGGTTCGGATACGACGGCAACTGTGGCGACACCGATATAATTGGCGAGCTTCGCTTGCTTTCTGCCCTCCCAAAAAGAAAAGGCGGTCGTAATTGCCTCGCCGATCGTTTTCCGCTCTGATAGAAACTTGCCCAAGATCATTCGGGTAAGAACGTCAGCGCGGAAGCGCGGGGGCTTCCCATTCGCGGCAGGCATACGGTCGAGAGCGCACTTGCGGCAATCCTCGATGATGTGATCGAGCTGGCGGCTTCTCTCGAGATAATCCGCAAGGTCCTCTCGCATCTTCGGCGAACCCGTAGTAATGCGGATGAGTTCGATTCTTGGCATTGTCCCTCCTCGGACTTTTGTTACGGAAGTGTAGGAAAAAAAGATGAATTTGTCAACCCCGTTAGAGATAAACCGCCCCGAGGCGGCTGTCGCCGTCCCTGCGGGAGAGCGGATTTCTAACGGGGTCAACCCCGCATCGATTCGGGCATAGCTTAAGGGCTTGGAAGGGCATAACAAAACGGCTCAACGTTGCCGTTGAGCCGTTTAAGAGACTAACTTTTTCTTTTACCGAGTCACGCAGATCTCTTCGCTATCAGCAATCGCATTTTCATCTCCACCAGGTGCACAAATAGTGACCCGTCCTGTAGTCGGATCTTTAACAACTGTGTAGCCGGTATTGTAATTAGCTGCGCTGTCTACGTGGGGGGCCTTAGCTGGGGCGTCAAAGATATCACCGTTGCCCGGATCATAAGGGATTTCCGGTAGATAAGTAGTTACAAGGCATGGTCGTAAGTCAATAAATACACCCAAGATAGGGGTATTTGCAGCGCCGACCCCAATTGTACTGACTGTAGTCGGAAGATCCATGGCAGCTGTACAGGTTGCGTCAGCGGCCGCTCGAAATAGGCCCTTGTTGTCAGCAATTCTCTGGCCAATAGCATTCAAGATGCTGTTGGTATTGCTCGTCCGCTGGCTGTTGCGCGCTTGGGCGAACTGCCTAGCTGGGTTGATAGCTATGATAACTATCGCGGCTAAAACCGCGATGATTCCGATCACGACTAGGATCTCGATCAAAGTGAACCCTTTTTGGTTTTGCTTGAGAAGCTTGTGCATAGAGTTGTTTATGCTTAATTATTATTATTTAACCACTAAAGGTAACACGTCAGCAAATAAAGGTCAACCCCGTTAGATATCCGCCCTGTACCCCGCCTACCAGCTACCCCCTACTATCTACCACCTCTAATTCGGTGTCTCCTTCCATGAATCCAGCGTGACATTAGGCAGGGAGTTGGGATTGGCGGAGGCGGCCTGGGGGCACACTGACGCTCCGATCATGAGGAACACGAGCTGCATATCCGCCGAAGTCGGCGAAATGAAAAAGTGGTCGCCATCAGTGTTTTCCGCGTAAACGTCCGCGCCATCGTCAGCGGAATTGGTCGCCATCGCGGCCAAGAGCTCATGCCCGAGTTGACCAGACGGATCCTCGCCAAAATGGATCGTGAATATCTGCGTGCCGGCGGCTTTGGCCGCCTCCGCCGCGTCGAGCGCGGCCTGCAAGGGATCGCTCGCGGTTGCCGGCGTGTAATAAACTTTCGCCTTAACATGGTCGAGAGAACCGGTCGCGCTGTTTTGGCACACGCTGTCGGGATCGTTGAACCGGACCTCGAGTTTGAAATTCGCGTCAGAAAAACCGGCCGGTGACCAGCTTTGTGCCCAGAGATCAGTCGGTCCGCCGAGCGTATACCCGGCATCAACGCCGCTTAGATACTGCGTCTTGTAACCCGAGAAACCGCCGCCGTCATCGATCCTCACCTGCAACTGACACCCGGTCGGATCAGACGAAAAGCCCTCGACCGTCACCTCGATCCCATTTATGACCGCACCGGCGGGGACGGCGAGGCTGAAGTTGGCAAAGCCCTGGTCATAGTTATCGTCCGCGGCGGCGGCATAGTTATTGTCGCTCGCCAAAGCATTGCCCGGGCTGGACCACTCGTTCGGGGGGACAACGGCCGTCGGGGAACGAAACCCGGTATCGGCCGGAGTGCCGAGGACGCTGCCTGGCTCATTGGGGTCCCCATCGGAGATGAGTATCAAAACTTTCTGCAGATTTGGCGTCGCGCGCGGTCCCGTGAGCTCTCCCTGCCCCACGTTTACCGCGTCCATTAAGTTGGTCCCCACACTACTACTCGAGCCGGTCGCCTCCTCGGCCGCGTCGTATAAATCATTATCCGTGTCCGAGCCCGAATCGTCATCGCCGTAGGGTAAGGGTGAATGAGAGTTTGAAAGCTGGCCGCGCGTCTGGATCTCCGCCTCAACGCCGCCGTTTGAGTTGTCGCCAAAACGCCCGATGCCAACTTTGGGCGCCGGCTCGACGAGGCTGTAGAGCGAGAGCAAAGATTTGCAGGCTGTACGCTCGTCGGCGAGATCCGTCGAAGACATGCTTCCCGTGCGGTCGAGCATCACGACAGTGTCCGCACAGGAAGGGCTTGGCGGCGTTGGCGGCGGACCCGAAAGAGCGCCCGAGTCCTCAACTGTCGCCTCCACCACAAGGTTGGTGCGGCTCTGGCTAAACTCTCCCGACGTTTTGATGATTTTGTCGCCGCCAGTCCCCTCGACCGACTCCACAACGCACTCCTCCGGCCCGACTTTGACCACTTCATTGGTCGGGCTGTAATCGGGGTTTATCGACAGGGCGAGCATCGCGTGATCCACACAGCCCTCGGCGAGCGCCATGCTGTGCTCCTTGGACTCGCTCGCCAGCACGTTGAAGCGCGAGAAAAATCCGGAAAAGCTCACGGTGAAAGTGAGCGCGAGGAGCAGAGCGGAGATGACTATCGCCGCCATCAAGGCAAAATATCCCCCATTAGAACTTGCGGTTGCCTGCGGCAACCTACTTCTAACGGGGCGAGCCCCCTTTCTATCTTTTTTACTCTCAAGAACGTAACAGTAATACATAGTAGTTTCTAACAGGATTACTTTCTTAAGTATTTAGTAAACTCAAATGTCCTGTCCGCGATGACAAAAGTCGCCTGCACGGCCGGCGGCTCTGCCCCCGATGGCGGCACTTGCTCGAAATTGACGCCCGAAACCGTGAGCCACTCCGTCGTTAGAGGAACCGGGGCGTTCCCCCCTTCGGCCATTTCCAGTACTCCCCCGCTCTCGCTGAAAGTGATCGTAGACGAGTCCTTTTCTATGGTCAAAACCGCTCCCGTCGAGGTAGGGGCGATGATCTGCGTAGCGCCCGTGAGTGCCCAGTCAAGTTTGCGCTGGATGAAATTTCCCTCCTCCTGCACGAGCACCCGGCTGTGCGTCCTTTCGTTCCCCTCGATGAGCTGGTAGGTAACAGTGAACACTCCGCCCATGATGATGGCAAAAAGGCCGAGGTACACGACTACCTCGATGAGCGTAAACCCCGTTTGAAGCCTGATGCCCCTAGGTATCAGCAAACGCCCGTGGCGTTTGACTTCTAACGGGGTGAGCCCCTCTGAATTTTCCAAGCTATGGATTGTCATAAATCACCCGCAGAGCGAAATTGCTTTCGTTCGCCGTGTAAATATAATTGTCCTGATAATCAAGCCCGACGGTTTTTTCGGGATAACCAAGAATGCTGATGTTCTGCGGCGACGCCGCATCAGACACATCCCAAACTTGGAATCCAGCCATCGGCTGAGAAACGGACAGGAAAGCAAGGTTGCCGCTGACAACCATTCCCGAGACAAAATTATTATTTCCTAGCCCCAGATCGGCGGACCCGAGGAACGTCGGCAGAAACGGCAGGGAAATATCCAGAATATAGAGATCGGGAAGGGCGCCGTCGCACTGGCTGTACATCTTCCCCATCCCCACATACAGACGCGTGCCGAGGGCGTAGAGAGCGGTCGCGTAGCAATGCGTGCCGGGCGGGTTATAGGAGCCAACCTCGGTAATGCTCAAATGGTTGTTGACGTTGAGGATCAGAAGCTCTCCCGCGCTGTCCGATGTCGAGGATAGAGCGAGGTAAGCGTACGGGCCGCGCACGACGATATCGTGGACATTATGGTTGACCGAGTAGCTCCCCAGATGCTGGGGGTTTGTGGCGTCTGTCACGTCGTAAGCGTGAAACTCATTTCCGGCGGTTTCGTAGGTGCCGATAAAAACGTGATTGTCGTAATAGTAAATGCTCTGCCCTTCCGGAAATGAGGCGCCCACTCCCGGGAGGGTCCGCGAGGCAGAGGAGATGAGCGCTGGTGCTGCCGGATTGCTTATATCGATTACCTGCAATTGCGTGTTGGTCGCGTTATGCGCCACGAAAGCGTAACTGCCCGCGACATCCACGGCGTTCAGGCCCTTGCCCGTATTCAGGCTTCCGACAAGCTGGGGGTCGGCGGGGTCGTCAAGGTCAAACACGAAAAAGTCCGCGCTCGCGGCGTTCGCATGCACACCGGTGACATAGGCATACTCGCCGACGACGTCGAGATCAGTCGCCTGACTGCCCGACGGGGTGAGGTCCGCGCTGCCAAGCGTGGTTGGAGCGGTCCAGCCGTCCGCGGGCGGCTCCGCGGCACAATCGCCCGCAAGCGCGTGCGCGTCGGCGGGGCTGGTGAGCTTGGTATGAAGCGCGGTTTCGAGGGGGCGGATGTCGTTTTGCCAGTTAACTCTGACTGTCGCGTACTTGGCGCACGGACTGATATCGGTTACCTCTGTGCTCAGTGAATACATACCGTCGGGAACCGGTCCGTCCGATCGCACCGAGGCGAAGCTGCTTCTCGACAGCGCGCGCACCTGTTCGAGTTTCGCCTCTGCTTTGTAAATCGCTTCGTCATTAGTCTGCGCGTCAACGCCCATGAACTGCGAGCCGAAACTTACCAGAATTACCGCGGATACGCTCAAAACGACGACTGCCAGCGCAATCATTATTTCCAGAGTGGAAAAACCCGCGCTCGAATTACCAGGAAATTCTGCCCGCATTGTTTATAGAAATGCTTACTGTGCGCAAACCGTCAGTGATGTCGATAGTCCCCGACGCGTTCGCGCCGCCGGAAAGCTGAGTAAAGACAACTTCGGAGAGGCCTGTGTGGGAAATACTCGGCGCCGCGGCGATGGCCTGATTGGCAGGGTCAGTGGGGTCATAACTGCCGCCCTGGAAAAGAATATAGGAATCTTCCTCCACCCTCACGCCGTGCGGGGATTCGCGGATGTTGTTGAGCGCTTGCGAGCGGGCTTTCTGCAAAACACTGATGAGCATGTCCCGCTCCGCGCGAAACGCATAAGAGCGGTAGAAATCAATGCTCAAAAACAACCCGAAGCCAGCCAAAACGGCGAACAGCCCCATGACCACCACTATCTCGACGAGTGTGAACCCCCGCTTGCTTTGCAAGCTCACACCAAATTTTGGTGTGGGGGTAAATCCGCTGTTTTTCATCGCGTCCAATTCTGTATAAATTTATAGACGAGTCAGTCCTAAACACATTCGCCCCCGCATTTACCAATTCCATAGAATTGGACAATGCTCTGTGAGATCAGGAAAAATCAAAGAATTGACGTTGTTAAGACTTTTCGGACTTCGCCCTCAAGACGAGGGCTGACTGTATAAAAAACCCGGTCATGTTTCCCTTTGGCATCGACAAGATCCAAATTTGCCAAAATGCGGAGGTTGCGGGATGTGTTTTTGAAACTGATGCCGAGTTCCTCTGACAGTTCGGTCACAGACATAAGTCCCCGGCTCCTTAGAAGCTGTAAAATGCGTAGGCGATTTGCGCTTCCCAAGCCCTTAAAAACAATCTCCCATTGTTTCAAATCTCTTTTGTTCATTTTTTCGTATTTACCAATTCCATAGAATTGGACAACGTCAACTTATGACTGAACGCTAGCAGCTTTCTCAGCGTTCTGCAAGGAAAGCCGGGTCACGGCCAAAATCAATATCGCAGAACCAGCGATCTGTCCCCACTCGAGAGCGGCGTCCAGAAATATCCAGTTCACCGCGACAGCGGCAAAGGGAAACGCGAGCTCGGCGATGGTCGCGATACTCGCCCGCGTGTCGCGGAGTCCCCGGTAATAGATGAATAACGAAATGAAACCAGCCAAGACGGCGATTATCCCGACATACAGCCAGTCCTTGCCCGAGGCAGAGGCAACTTCACCGAGCGCGCGGAAATAAAGCTCGAGCAAGAAGAGGAACAGCAAAGCTCCGAGGAACCGCAGGGCAGTCATCGCCTGATAGCTCAATTTTTTGAGCACTACCCTGCCCATCACGGTCGAACCGCCCCAGAAAAACGAGGCGCTGAGGGCAAAGATGATACCGGCCACTCCCCCGGAGAACTCAAGTCCCGAAACGCGAAGTTCCGGGAATGACAGCAGGTAAGCGCCAAAGACTCCGACCGCGGCCCAGAGCCAAAATCGAGGACTCAGCTTTTCGCGGAGCAGAACCGCGGCAAGAAGTATGGCGATGAACGGCTGGGTCTTTTGCAAAAGGATCGCGACCGAGGGATTGATATAGTGAAAGCTTTGGGTGAAAAACATGGTGGCAAGGGCCGAACCGCCGAAAGCGATGAAGATGACGGCGAGCCATTCTTTCCAAGAGAGAGAGCGAAATTCGGAAAAGTACCGCTTGAAAAATATCAGTACCAGAACGGTTATCACCAGGTGCTCCATGAAAACGATAGTTGTCGAGGACAGGTCCTGCGTGAGGAATTTACGAAAAGGGGCGTCCACGGCCCAAAGCAGAGCGGCTAGCGCGACAAGCCACGGACCGAGTTTGTATTGGTTCACCCCGTTAGAAATTTTCATTGTTTTCGCCTTTCTGCCCGCCAACATTCCTAGCGTGATTGCTCGAATTTCTAACGGGGTTCATTTTCTTCTCCTGTCATTCCGAGCAACGCGAAGGGATCTCAAGGGATTGCTTCGCCCTCCAAAGCGGGCTCGCAATGACATAAATAATAAAAAGCCCTGATTTCAGGGCGTACTAGTAACGTCCCCCTTCACTAAAGTTACGGGGGACTCGCTACGCTCGCTTTCTTCCATCCGGACTATACCGTCGGTTGCTGAATCGCACAGCAATCGTGCCCCAGTTATGCTGGAAGCTCGCGGACTCTCGGCCTATTGGCCGAATTACCGCCGGTGGGGACTTCCCGCCTCGGATCAACACCGAGTCGAGACGGGTCACCCCGCCCTGAAAGCTACTTTGAGTATATCTCTAGACAGCCAAGAGCACAATTCCTCCAGTGAGCATTATCGCGACCGCCAGCTTGAAAAGCAGGTTCGTTTCCCGGAAATACATGTTACCGGAAATGGTCGCCCACAAGACGGCCGCGCCTCGTTTAGCGGCCAAAATCACCGAGGCCGGAGCAAAGACATACGCGTAACTGTCCATAACGTACCCTGCCCCAGCTGCCAGCGATTGCACCAAGAACAGCCGATTTTTCAAATAAGCGAGGGGGTTGCGGCGCTGCAAAAAAATAATCACAAACAGGAAGTATAAGAGGATTATAGCGGCGATGAGTAGTTGTTCGGCGGCCAGCGAATTGTAATGCGTGATGTCGTATTTGAAGAGAGAGATGCTCACGACCGCGTTCAGCGTGATAAACGCGACGAGACCGGCTCCGCTCTTTTGTACCTGGCGGCCAGCGAAAATCAAGACAAAAGAGAATACTATCAGCCCGATTCCCGCCACCTGCGTGCCTTTGACGGTATAAGAAAGCACAAAATCGACGAGCAAAAGCAGCGGAATCGTTCCTACCCGCAGGAAACCAAAAGAACTGCGATCGGCGCGCATAATAGCGAGTAGCGTGAAATGGCTTTGCAGGACCTCGAGAACCGCCCTGGTCAAGAAGGTGGGCAGAGACGCCATCGAAAAAACAAATCCCCCGCTTTTAAAAAGCGCGATGCTCAAAAAAAGCAAAAACCCCCAAGCCAACTGGAGAAACCCGAGGGTATAAAGAAGAGATTCATCCCGCTGTCCTTTGGCTTTGACGATGGAGTCGGAAACCTCGGAAAAGAACTGGCTGATGGAGATGAGAAGGACTCCGAACATTTTTTATTCCTTTTTTTTGAAAAATTCGCGCACGGCCGCCTCGTCTTGTTCCATCTGCGCTATGAGCGCCTCGGCGTCGGGGAATTTCTGGTTGTCGCGGTGTTTTTGGAGGATCTCGATGGTGATCTCTTTCCCGTACAGATCTCCAGTAAAGTCCAGTAAGTGCGATTCCGCCCGCTTCTCGGTGTCGCCGAAGGTCTCCGGTGTCCCGATGAAAATGATAGATGGCCAATTTTTTCCCTCCAAACCCGTCAGTCCGAAAAAAACCCCCTCTTCCGCTTCCGGCGCCACCGCGATATTCGCCGTAGGGTAACCAAGCCTAGCGCCGCGCCCGAGATGTTTTTGCACTATGCCAGTGAGTCTACTCGTCATCCGTTTCTTCGAGTTCAAAAATATCGATGACCGGCTCCTCGTAGGGATGGCAGAGGCGAAGTTCTGAAACTACCGAGATCAAATCCATTTCCGAGACAACTGTTTCTATGCGCTCTTCTTCAACCTCTTCGAGCTTGCCAACCTCTCCGGTCGCCGGTTTTGCTCCTTTTAGGGGTCGGAAGCGGCCGATACCACGCACCGAAAAAGAAGTAAGATCGTAATTACCAATGTGACCGGCGCCAAGTTTTCCCAAAAGATTGCGGATCTTCTCCGCTTCGGCGACGGGCGCGTAGACGACTATTTTGAAATTTTTCGCCATAGTCTTCCTGTCATTGCGAGTGTTAGCGAAGCAATCCCGTTGGCTAAGAGATTGCTTCGTCGGGCCTTGGCCTCCTCGCAAAGACTCCTAATTCCATTTTAGCTTGCTCGATTTATAAATCGCCGGTTTGTACGCTCCTGCTCTCACTATTCTAACCTTCAATCCCCTCTCTGCCAATTTTTCCCCCAGTTTTTCCGTGAACGCTTTCTGATCATAGCCAAGCACGATTACCGAAGGCTTGATGCTTAAAATGTGCCCGACGTAATCTGTTTTCGAACCAAATACTACTTTATTAACCAATCTCAAAGACTCGAGGAGTGCCTTTCGCTCGGTCTCGCTGTGGCGCGCGCTCTGCCCTTTTATTTTTCGAATATACTTCTCGCGCGCCAGCGACACTATCAAAAAATCGCCATATTTTTTTGCCTGCTTTAGGAAAGAAATATGGCCAGGATGAATGACGTCAAATGTGCCGAAAACTAAAACCTTTTTCATTTGTTGGTGCGCTCGAGAGGATTTGAACCTCTGGCCTTCTCCTTCGGAGGGAGACGCTCTATCCGGGCTGAGCTACGAGCGCTCGATTCGTATATTGTTTAATACTTCTTTCCAAAACCCACTCGGTGCAGGGGGGAACATTATGTAGGCATCTTGGATAAGATCGCTATGCTCCTCTCTCAAATAGCACATCCACGCAACCTCTGTGCCTTTTCTAACGTGAAGGCCCACCTGAAAGTCAATTGGGCCATGATAAAAAGTCTCACTGTAGTCTACTTCTACCTGACTGTTTCCTCCAAATCTCTCACGTACTTCCTCGAGCGTCATATGGACACCTAGACGTACTATGTACGTCGGCACTCCAAAGCTTCTTGTGTTTATCGAATCCCAGCGGTCTCCATGGTGTTGCTCTATCAGCCTAAGTAGACGCTCGTCGGCTTCATGAATGCGACGATCCACTGCAAAACTAGCGTCAGGATTTGCACGACGAAGCTCGCCTCTAAGGTAGTACTCGTAGGCCTCTTTATTCCCTTGGAAAAACTCCTCCAGAATATTACTCTCGTCTCTGACAACGCTCACCCATACTTCGTTCGTTTTCCCAGCCACAGCCCCCAGCTTGTTTGGGAAACCCAACTCTTGGAGCAGAGCATTAGCCTTATTTATGTTTCCCTCGCTTCGATAAAAGTCGACAACGATACTTGGATAACTACCGCTTTCTTCTTCAGCCTCAGCAATGCACCTATCAACCGCAGGAGTTACCGACGGTAAATCGCTCGTATCTACACCCATGCTTGTCTCGGGAGATGGAGTCAGTATCTTATCTACACCATATACAAGGCCGATTAAGGCGGCGGCTATTAACACAATTTGCAGCAACGAAAATTTCCGCATGTCACTTTTACTTTATTACACTTTCAAAAACCTTGCTTTCCTCGGATCGATTTCCACTACTAAATCCTTCCTTTCGAGAACGATCTTCCATCCCCTTTTCCGAGCCTCTGCGGCTAGGGTCGTGTTGGGGTTGAAAGCAATCGGTTTGCTCACGAGTTCTAGAAAACCAATATCAGTCTCTGTGTCACCGACCCCTACGGAACCCGCGAAGTTCAGACTGTGACTGCGCACATAGCGAACGATGAGTTCCTTCTTGTAGAGCGCGGGGATATGCAAGGATTTGCCGGTATACCGCCCGCGTTCATCGATCCCCATCTCCCAGCCGAAAATCTTATCGAATTTCAGGAATTTATTGTATTCTCGCACCACCTCGAAAGGCGAGCTGGATATGCAGATCGTGAAATATTTTCCGCGAAGAGTTTTGAGAAGCTTCCTCGTGTACCGGTATGTGCGGTATTTGTGATCCCGGATGACCTCGCGGCAAGCACGCAGGACTTCACTGCGTTTCTTGCCGACTATCGACTTCTCATACGCTTTCACCAAATCCGCTACATAGTCATCGTAATGCCCCTGACGATTGAGCCATTTTTCCTCGGACTTCCTCACCTTGCTGATGATAGCCGCGGGAAAAACCCCGTCAGCGACTAGCTTGCGGAACAGCTCAATAGTCAGGGACGAGCGAAAAATCGTCCCGTCGATATCGAAAATAGCGATGGGCCGCATAACTTTTTTTGTCATTCTGAGCCCTTCGATATTACTCAGGATAAACTGCGCGAAGAATCTAGATCCTTCGTCCCGCTATCGCCGGGACTCAGGATGACAAACCAAGAGGTTTGTCACTTTTTTATCGGGATAAGAAATTTCTTTGGGTTTTTGTCGAGGTCGATGAAATCGTCCACCACTTCCACGAGCCGGGACGAAGAACTCTTGCCGAACGCGATGAGCTCGGCGCGCACCCCGAAATTTTTGACATAGTCGACTAGTGGAATGTAGTCTCCGTCACCCGAGGCGAGAACGATAGCATCGAGTTTGTTCATCTGTTTGATGATGTCCATGGTGATGCCAACGTCCCAATCGCCCTTCTTCATCCCTCCGAAGAAAACCTGCAGATCCTTGGTCTTTACCTCGAATCCTGCTTTCTGCAAAGCCTCGAAAAACGTGTGCTCTTCAGGCATCTGCGCGCGGATCACATAGGCGATCGCTCGGATGAGCTTGCGGTCACCGACCACTTCCTTCAAAAGCGCCGAATAATTGACCCGTGCATTGTAAATATTCCTCGCCGAGTAATAGAGGTTCTGCACGTCAACAAAAATACCGACTCGCTGTTCCTCGTGCTTGGTACTGAAAGCCTCAAATACGTTTTTTATTTCCATATATTATTCCTCCAAAAGCTTATCCCCCGTCCGACCGCCGCCGGGAGTGTCGATTTGTAAATTCGCCGCGTTGCTTATCACAGTTTTCAATTTAGCATAATCATTTAGCACTGTCCCCATCGTATTGCCAGAGTTTTTTACGTGAGTGGCGAGGACGTCCAGATTCCTACCGAACTTCTCGCTCTCCTGCTTGATGCCGGTGATCATCGCCAAGATCTGCCCAGCTTTCTCGCTGATCTGCTCTCGCCGCAGTCCCAGAAGAACGACCTGCAAGTGCAGGTACAAATTCTGCGGGCTCACAAAAAATACTTTCTTCTCCCTCGAGTAGCTCACTATGCCCGTATCCTGGGAAACTTCGGAATACAGCCCCTCGCTTGGAATGTACATGAGGGCGAAATCAAATGTGCCCTCCTGCGGCAATATGTATTTTTTTTGGATCTCATCCACCCGTTTCTTGATGTCCTTCAGGAACGCCTTCTTGAGCCCTTCCGCCGCCTCGTCCGTTTTTGCCTCTTTGTAGAGGCGAAAATTCTCGAGACTGAATTTGCTGTCGATCGGCAGGATGTGGTCACCGACCCGCACCATCGCGTCCACTACTTCGCCGCTTCGAAATTTATGCTGGAACTCATAGGCGCTTCGTGGGAGGGCCTGCCTGAGCAGTTCCTCCAGGATTTCCTCGCCGAAGTTGCCGCGGGCTTTGGGGCTCGCCAGAACCTCCGAGAGTTTGCGGATATCGGGCCCGATCTGAGCGAACCCGCCCAGTTCCTTCTGGAGAGCTCCGATAAAACGGGCGGCATTGTCGAGCCGGTCGCTGATGGTCTTGTTGGTTTCGTCGATGCGCTTCTGCATGGTCTCGGAAGACCCGCGCATTTCCTTGAGCCATTCCATCAACACCTGTTGGCCTTGGTCAGCTTTCGGTCGACGAGTGAGAAAATAAATGACCGTCCCGAAGCCTAGAATTACTATTGGAATTAGAAACAATTCAAAATTCATGACTGTACTTTCGTAATAAATACCATTCCCTTTTCCTTTGCCTGATTATGAGCCCATCTGTGCTGCCAAATAGTGCCCAAGCCATATCCGAGAGTTGCGAGCATCGTATAACTCCCCGCAAAAACCAAACCGATGACGACCGCTAGAATCCCAAAAAAACTGTGATGGACCCGATAACCTCGAACGACCAAGCGCGGGGACTTCTTTCGGTAAACCTGCAGAAGCCTCTCACCAAGGTGGTGCCCGAGAAAGCTCAGAGAAACGCTCAAAGTAAATGTCACTGCTTGCTCCATGCCAAAATTATACCATAAAAGGGCCATCGGCCCTTTCAGATATTCGCTGAGATTATAAAAAAAGGAATTTGATGGCGGACCCGACCGGATTTGAACCGGCGATCTTCTCCGTGACAGGGAGACGTGTTAGACCAGGCTACACCACGGGTCCTCATTGGGGGGTCCCCGAAAATCGCGGGATTTTTGGGGAAAGCCGGATTCGAGCTTGAGTTGGAGAAAATCGCTTTAGCGGTTTTCGCAAACGGGAGCTCTAAATCAGGCGTGGTGCCAGGGGTGGGAATCGAACCCACGACCTAGGGCTTATGAGTCCCTCGCTCTAACCGACTGAGCTACCCTGGCTTGTCACCCCAAAATCGGATGTTTTGGGAGCCAAATTTATTGGTTGCGGGGGTGGGATTTGAACCCACGACCTCGAGGTTATGAGCCTCGCGAGCTACCAGACTGCTCTACCCCGCGGCGTTGTAGTTGATACTCTAACACGAAACTGGGAAAAAATCAATCTGTCTAGGGCGATCGGGTTTCTCTTTGTTTTAAAAATCGTGCTGCGTCCGTTTTATTTTTAATCGACCCCGCGAGTTTTTTTTCTTCCAAAACTCTCAAAACCTTTCCTACTTCCGGGCCAGGTTTGAGCTTCAATATCTTCATTACCTCATCCCCGCTCAGCAAAGGTTTTTTCATCTCCGGTTGTCGATCCAGATCAGCCATGACTCTCTGCCACTGCCGGTATTGAGGCGGATTCGGGTTCCCACGACCGGATGGCCGAAGGGACGCCGCGTTGTCAGCCAGGTAGACCTTGAGGAGGTCGGGGAAATGCGGATGAAGCGCCCACTTCCGCTTGGTCGAAAGTTTCATGCCAGTGACATCGAAAGGGACCATATGATTTCGAACCAGCCAAGTGATTTTATCAGACTCTTGTCGACTAAATTTCAGGCGGTCGCATATCTTCTTCGTAAGCTCCTCTCCGAAGTTTTGATGGTTATAAAAAGTGATCCGGCCGTCCCTGAGAAGGCGTGTCTTTGCCTTGCCAATATCGTGAAGGAGGACGGCATAACGGGTCGGTAAATCGTAGCTTCCTTTCATCTTCTCTAGGGCAAGGAGTGAGTGCGCGTAGGCATCGCCCTCAGTGTGCATGTTGCGCGGCTGTGTGACTCCCTGCAGGGCACGCAGCTCGGGCAGGATCTGTTCGGTAAGCCCGACTACATCAAGTGTCCCAAAGCCAACGGAGGGACGGCTGGATACGAGCATCTTGTCCAGTTCTTGCTTGACGCGCTCTGCGGAGATTTTCCTGATGAGCTTGGCGTTTTTCTCGATGACCTTACGCGCTTCACGGGAAAGTTCAAAATTCAGAGTGGTCGCAAACCGGACCGCCCGAAGCATCCTAAGGGCATCCTCACGAATGCGCCGCTCGGGGTCCCCCACGAACGCGACCTGTCGGTGGGATAGATCAGCAACGCCCCCGACATAATCGATGACTGCCTTTTTTTGAATATTATAAAAAAGCGCGTTGATGCCAAAATCTCTCCGCACGGCATCTTCTGCTGCGCTCCTGACGAAAGTTACCTTCGAAGGCCTTCGATAATCCCGGTATGGTCCCTCGACCCGAAACGTGGTCACTTCGTAGTTGATACCGCCCTCCCGTACGGTCACCGTCCCGTGTTTAAGTCCGGTGGGGATGGTCCTCGAAAAAATTTTCTGCACTGCCCCGGGACGGGCATTGGTCGCGATATCAATTTCCTTTATCGGGAGCTTGAGCAGGGCATCTCTGACCGCCCCGCCCGCTACCAATGCCTCGAAGCCGTTTTTCTGCAAAGTCTGAATAACTCGAAAAGCGCCGGAGGACAACTTTGTCCGGTCCGGCCAGCTCAATTTCATTATCTCCGGTGTTTTAGCCGCCATAGGGTCATTGTAACCTACTCTGGCTGTTTCGTTGAGCCGCCAACGCCCCGACCGACATCGCGGTATTTACGCTTCCCTACCCGAAGCCGAACCAGGGATCGTTCCAGAGCGGCCTGCGCGTCAGCAAAGACCCCTGCATCCTTGACCTCTTCAATCATTATTTTACGGGCTCGCTCGCGAGCTTCTTCCGCTCGCTTAACATCGATTTCCTCGACATGCTCGGCCGCATCCGCGAGGATAACCACTTCATTCCCAGGCCGAACTTCCAGAAAACCCCCAGTTACCGCCAGATAACGTGGTCCTCCTTTTTCAACGATAGTCATCTCTCCTGCCGACAAATTCGCTGCAAGAGGAATATGGTCCGGCAATATCGTAACCTCGCCAAGCTGGGTCGGACATGTCACACGCTCTGCCTCGGTCTCCAAAACAACGCGGTCAGGGGTGGCGATACGAAACTTGAGAATTTTCATCATATCCTCTGTGTCATTCCCACGAATCCGGGATGACAAATTTATTTTATTACTTCCTCACCTGCTCGATTCCACCTTTCATGTAGAAATCCTGCTCCGGCACGTCGTCAAATCCTCCGTCCAGAATCATCTTGAATCCGCGTATAGTATCTTTGAGCGAAACATACTCGCCCTTCCGGCCGGTAAAAGTCTCGGCCACGAAAAAGGGCTGCGATAAGAAGCGCTGAACTTTGCGCGCTCGAGAAACCGTGAGTTTGTCCTCATCCGATAACTCCTCGATACCGAGGATGGCAATAATATCCTGCAGATCTTTGTAGCGCTGCAGCACTCTCTGAACGCCGCGCGTGACTTCATAATGCTCCGTCCCAACGATATTCGGGTCGAGAATTGTCGAGGTACTGTCAAGCGGGTCGACGGCGGGGTAAATCCCGAGCTCCGAAAGCGAGCGGGCGAGAACGATCGTTGAATCTAGATGACCAAACGTGGTCGCAGGCGCGGGGTCGGTCAGGTCGTCTGCCGGAACGTAGACCGCTTGCACTGAGGTTATGGATCCCTTGTCCGTCGAAGCGATGCGTTCCTGCAGTTCTCCCATTTCACTGGCGAGCGTCGGCTGGTATCCCACTGCTGATGGGATGCGGCCTAAGAGGGCGGAGACTTCCGAACCAGCCTGCGTGAAACGGAAAATATTATCAATAAACAAAAGTACATCCTGCTTTTCCTCGTCCCGGAAATATTCGGCAAACGTAAGTCCCGAAAGCCCGACCCGAGCACGCGCTCCCGGCGGCTCGTTCATCTGCCCGAAGACGAGCGCCGTCTTGGTCAAAACGCCGGACTCTTTCATTTCATGGTAGAGGTCGTTTCCTTCGCGGGTTCGTTCCCCCACTCCGGCGAAGACTGAGAAACCCCCGTGTTCGGTCGCTATATTGCGGATCAGTTCCTGAATGATGACGGTCTTTCCCACGCCAGCGCCGCCGAACAGACCGACCTTGCCACCCTTCACGATCGGGGCGATGAGGTCGATGACCTTGATGCCGGTTTCCAAGATTTCAGTCTTGGTAGACTGGGACGTGAATTTCGGGGTCGGCCGGTGAATAGGATAGCGCTTCTTGGTTTCGACTTTTCCCAGTCCGTCGATCGGTTCTCCGAGGAGATTGAACATCCTCCCCAAAGTCTCGCGACCAACTGGCACCGAGATCGGCGCGCCCGTGTCTTCCACTTCGCTCCCTCTCTGCAGTCCGTCTGTTGAATCCATGGCTACGGTGCGCACCACTCCTCCGCCTAGCGCTTGCGCTACTTCGAGAACGATCTTGTCGCCACGACCGGTGCCGGCCGCGATCGACTGGCTTTTCGGACGCATGACCTCCAGCGCGTTATAAATATTGGGCTGGTGTCCTTCAAAACGAACATCGACTACCGGACCGAGGATTTGGGTGATCTGACCGTTTTTCTTCTCCTTTGCCATGATGATTAATCTTTTAATGCTAATTGCCCGGCGACTATCTCGCTGATTTCTTTGGTGATGCCTGCCTGCCTGATCTGGTTATAATCAAGCGTCAGATCGCGGATGAGGTCCGAAGCCGCGTCAGAGGCGTTTTTCATCGCGACCATCCGCGCGGAGTGCTCCGAAGCATTGGTCTCCAGAAGTGCTTGGTAGAGATTTATCTCCACAACGCGCGGCAGAAGTTTTTCGAGAACCAGATCGGCGGAGGGTTCAAATAAAAAATCCGTCGTTTCGAGTTGCTGCGGCTCGTCCTCCCACATGGCGCCCTGCTCCACCTTCTCGGAAAGGGGGAGAAGTTCCAACACGCGGGTTTCCTGCCTGAGGGTGCTCAAAAACTCCATGTAAACTAGCACTACTCGGTCATATCGCCCGCCCACGAAATCATCAGTGACGAGCCGCGCGAGCGGAAGTATATCGCTCGCCCCGGAGGCGGCGTCGCGCTTTTCAAACTCCGCTGCCAAGGTGAACCCCCGTTTGTGGACGGCGTTAGTTCCTTTTTTTCCGATAGTGATGAATTCGATGCTCTTTCCCTGCTCGCTTTTAACGTAATTCAAGGCGGTACTTACGAGGTTGTTGTTGAATCCGCCAATGAGTCCGCGATTGGAAGTGAGCAGGATCACGGCGATGGAACGGACTTCGCCCGGACTCTTCAAAAGCCGGTGGAGGCGGAAATCCGCTTTGCCCCGAAGACTTTTTATCATCTCGCGGACGAGACGGGTGTACGTGCGGGTAGCGAGTGCCTGGATCTGAGTCTTCCGCATCTTAGCGGCAGCCACCAATTCCATGGCTTTGGTTATCTGCCTGGTTGAACGAACGGATTTTATGCGGCGGCGGAGATCCTTGGTACTGGGCATTGCGAATCAGGCCTTATAAGTACTTTTAAATTCTAGTATCAGGCGTTTGAGTTTTTCTTCCATCTCACCCTCGAGCTCCTTTTTCACCCGGACATGGGTCAAAAATTCCCGTGCGTTGGCCTTGAGGTACTGGTGGAATTTCTGTTCAAATTCCTGGACGTTCTCGACGGCCACGTCGTCGAGGTAGCCGTTGGTAGCGGCGTACAAGATCGCGACTTGGTTCTCGACAGGGAGCGGCGCGTACTGCGGCTGTTTGAGGATCTCCACCATGCGTCGCCCGCGTTCGATCTGTTTCCTCGTACCCTCGTCGAGGTCCGAGGCGAACTGCGCAAAACCGGCAAGTTCTCTGTACTGCGCCATATCGAGACGGAGCTTGCCGGCGACTTTTTTCATGGCTTTTATCTGCGCCGAGCTGCCGACGCGGGACACGGAAATCCCGACGTTCAGGGCCGGCCTGATGCCCTGATAGAACAGGTCTGTCTCGAGATAGATCTGCCCGTCCGTGATAGAGATGACATTGGTCGGGACATAAGCGGAAACATCACCAGCTTGCGTTTCGATTATCGGCAGGGCAGTCAGACTCCCCCCTCCATACTCTTTGCCAAGCTTGGCCGCGCGCTCCAAGAGCCGCGAGTGGAGGTAAAACACATCTCCCGGGTAAGCCTCTCGTCCCGGCGGACGGCGGAGCAAAAGCGATATCTGTCGATAAGCTACCGCGTGCCTCGACAGATCATCATAAACAACGAGTACGTCTTTACCAGCGTCCATGAAGTACTCGCCAATGGCGCATCCTGCGTACGGAGCGATATAGGATAGGGCGGCGGGCTCGGATGCTCCTGCCAGCACCACGCAGGTGTAGGCCATGGCTCCTCGCTCCGTGAGCTCCTTCACGATCTTCGCGATCTTCGACTCCTTCTGACCGATGGCGACATAAATACAGATCATGTCCTGATCTTTTTGATTGAGGATAGTGTCGATGGCGATGGCTGTCTTGCCAGTCTGGCGATCACCGATGATGAGCTCACGCTGGCCGCGGCCGATAGGGATCATCCCGTCGATCGCCTTGATGCCTGTCTGTACGCTCTGGCGTACTGACTCGCGCGTGATGACGCCAGGAGCGACCTTCTCGACAGGGTAATACTTCTCGCTCTTGATGGCGCCCTTGCCGTCCACCGGCTCCCCAAGCGCATTGAGAACTCGGCCGATAAGGGCAGGGCCGACCGGCACCGAAAGGATCCTGCCCGTTGCGCGGACGATATTGCCCTCTTTGATGGTCTTCTGGTCGCCCAGAACGACCACGCCGACTTCGTCCTCTTCGAGGTTGAAAGCCACACCCAAAATTTTTCCGCTCTCGGTCTCAAACTCTACCATTTCTTGCGCTGAAACCTCGCGAAGACCGTGAACGCGGGCCACGCCGTCGCCGATCTGCGCCACTTCCCCCACTTTTTCAAAACGGGTTTGGGATTGAAAACCTTCCAACCGTTCCTTGAGATCCTTGATGATTTTGTCTGTTTGCGCCATAGGTAGAAATTAACCGACTAATTTTTTCTTGAGATTATCTAAATTCGTGCTGAGCGAGGCGTCGAGGAGTTCATCTCCGATCTTTATGACCACCCCGCCGATGAGCCCTTCGTCGACTTTTTTCCGGAGCTCCACTTTGCCGCTGACATAGTCATTGAGCTCTGCGACCAGTTTTTTTTCCTGTTCGGCGCTAAGGGGCGAAGCTGTTGTCACCTGCGCGGTAGTGATGCCGCGCGACTCCTGCTCATATGCGTGAAATTCCTTTTCAATATCTTCAAAGCTTTTGAGATCGCCGTTCTCCTTCAAAATCTTCACAAAATTATCCAAAACCTTATCCTGATCGGCGGGCGATGACCCAGAAATCGCCTGATGCAGGGCGGCCGCATATTGCCTCGGAGTGTATCGCATGGATTATTTCAAATTTTTGAGCGCTTCCTTGATAAGCTCCTGATCTTTGCGCGTGTCTACTTTCTCGCGAAGGATTTTCTCCACGGCCATGATAGTGAGACCGGCCACTTCTTCTCGAAGTTCACGCATCATACTGAGTTTCTCTGAAGCGATCGTTGACTCATTTTCCTTCAGTATCCGCTCGGCTTCCGCGCGGGCGGCAGAGACGGCCTCGGCTTTGGCCACCTCACCGGCTGCAACTCCCCGGCTCATGATCTCCTGCGCTTCAGCTCTCGCTTTACGCATGTCCTGTTCCCTCTGCTGCTCAAACTCGGTGATCCGCTCCTCCAATTCCTGGGCTTTTTTCAGAGAACCCTCGATTTTCGTTCGCCGCGCCTCTAGGGCTCCAACGACGGGTTTCATGACCCATTTCCAAAGGACAAACAGCACGACACCGAAATTCAGAAGCTGTGCCAAAAACAGCTTCCAGTTGATCCCCAAGGTGCCGATAAACCCGGCTTCCTCGGGGTGCTCGGCCGCCGCTCCGGCCGCGTGTTCCACGGCCTCAGCGGCGGCGAGTAAAATTTGCGGATCGAAAACCATTTAGAGGATGAAGGTTATGACCAACGCGTAAATCGCGATGGCTTCGGCGAACGCCATACCGAGGAGCATCGGAACAAAGATTTTGTCCGCTGACTCCGGGTTGCGGCCAATTGACTCCATGGCCTTGGAGGCCGTCTTGCCAATGGCTATCGCCGGCGCAATGCCGCCGATGGCGATGGTCAGGCCTTTGACTATTGTCCCGATTGTTTCGGGGTCCATATTAATTTTTCCTTTCTTTTGCGCCCTGCTCGACTTAATTTTTTTGCTTTTATAGTCGGCGGACGCGTTAAGAATTAATAAATCCAAAAATCAATGGGCTGGCTCCACTTCCATGGTCGCCACGGTCAGATACACGAGAACCAACATCGCGAATACGACAGCCTGGATCAAACCCACCAGAACCTCAAGGGCGATGAAAGGAAGCGGGACGATGAAGGCGAGGAGGCTAGCCATGACCGTTAGCAATACTTCTCCGGCGAAGACATTACCGAACAGACGAAGCGATAGCGAAACCATTTTGGCTACCTCGGAAAATATCTCTATAAGCCCGACTCCAAATTCCACGACCGCGACGAAAATACTGATCCCTCCTTTTCGGAAGCTATGCCAAATGTCGCCGAGTTTCACGAATTTGTTGGCATACTTCCAAAAACCGATCGCCACTACGCCAAAGACGTGTGAAGCGACGACCCCCAGTACCGCCATGGCGAGCGTCATGTTCAGGTCGGTATTCGCCGGGCGGAACAGCGGTACCAGCTCAGCTTCCCCATGAACGACGAGCCAGCGACCGATAGAACCGATCCCGGGAAAAATCCCCAGCCAGTTGGAAATGAGGATAAAGAAAAAAAGTGAACCTACAAGCGGAAAGAACCGCAATGACTTTTTTCGGTCGTGAGTGACCCGGTCGGAATAGCCGAGCAGGACTTCGAATACGCTCTCGACGAAATTCTGCAGCTTTCCCGGAACTTCAGCAGTCCGTTTGCGCAGCAGCAGGCCGAGAATCAAAAACAAAACCAATACAATCGTAGAATTGATGTAAGTATTGGTTACGGGCAGGGGGCCAATCTGAAAAATTGTTTCTGCCGCCAGCGGCGGGAGTGCTAACATATCCTTTTATTCCCTGAGCGGAGTCGAAGGGTTTCCTGAGAAAAGGCCTTCGACAGGCTCAGGCACTAATTTTTTCCTTTGAAATAACTCCTGAACTTTCGGTACATCCAAAAACTGGTCGAGGTGATGGCTGTCGCGATGCCGATGAGGGTGAGAAGCGGATAAGTCCCACTTCTGCCGTCCAGCCATTTACCCAAATAGCCGAAAGCGACGACCGGCAGAGCGATAATGAATCCGAGCTCAAAGGCGAGGCGAACCATCTCCATTTTTTGAAAGTTCTTGTTGTTTGGTTTCTGCTCGTCGCTTAGCATGATTGCCTTCTATTTTAACAAAAAAAGCTTCATCTGGAAAGCTTCCGAGTTTAAACCTGACTAAATCTTCCTTGGTTTTTACGCTTTTTGTCAAGGCACTAGGGGGTTGACATATGCCAATTTTTACGCTCCCCCAGGGGGTGTAAAAAGGTCCTCTCCCCAACAAGTAGGCCGCGCTTGAAAAAAATAATAGTTTATATAGACAATACCTCCCGAGTATTTAGGGTCAGCATCGCTATCAAAAACAACTTTTTCGCACATCACCTGTTTAAAGAAGATCCCTTGGTGTAAGAGCCGGGAGATTGCGAAATCGGCCAGAAACAACGCGGCTAATACGCCGATAACAATAAGGAGCTTTTTCATTGCGGGTGACATCTATACAGGGTTATTAATAGCCGATGGTCCCGACGTAACGTCGGGACGACCTTCGCTTGGAGTTTATCCCGTTAGAAATAATATCCCGCGGCTCTGCCGCGCGGGTTAGCGATTAAACCAACAATTCCTGCGGGGTTTAATGCCCCGTTGGAATTTCTAACGGGATTTATCCGCCCTTGGCGGAAAAGCGCTGCCCCGCCCGCCACAGCCACCTCCCGGAATCGAACCGGGGACCTTCACTTTACGAAAGTGCTGCTCTACCAGCTGAGCTAAGGTGGCTAGGGCGGGCGGGTAAATCTACCAACTGAGCTACATCGGCATAAGAAGGTGCGGGGCCAGCTGCCTTGTGCTAAGGGTTGCTCGGACAGAAGGACAATTGCTTTAATCATATCAACAAATATGCCCATGCACAACGAATTCGCCCGCCTAAATAAACG
>Ga0209542_10005283_pt1 | contig 25901 bp, 22 predicted proteins | sample RifCSPhighO2_01_FD_184028 | JGI IMG/M metagenome (GOLD analysis project Ga0209542, IMG submission 184028) | Soil microbial communities from Rifle, Colorado - Rifle CSP2_plank highO2_0.1 (SPAdes) (version 2) | ecosystem: Environmental > Terrestrial > Deep subsurface > Rock core/Sediment ...
AAGCAAAAATGATAACTCGATGGTCGCTCCTATATTTCAATCCTCTTGCTATATTTATGGCGGTAAACAGTAATAAGCCCAATAATGCTATCGAAACGATTAAATCGCCCGAAACCTCAGCAAATCCCGCAACCCTCAGAAGATAATATTTCGTATTTGTAAATATCTGTGGCCATATATTAATTTGATAAGAGTCGTAAGTTGATTTAGGAGTTAGAAATAAAAGTCGAATTAATGCAAAAATAGTAGCAGCCATAAGTAATCTGCCTGTAAACAAGTTAATAATTTTCCTGTCTCTAAATAAAAATTGATAAATTACAAACAGACCGAATCCTGCAATCATTGCTTCAGATGCTAATAGAGATAACAGAAATGAAAATATTGATGCCCTTTTCTTTTCTTGAAGGTATAAAAGGAATGAAAGTAGGAGAAAGAAAAACCCGATAGTTGTTGCAGATCCCGAAATCCAAAAAAGTGTCACAAAATGCGCGGGGTGAACAGCATAAATAAATGATGAAATAAAAGCGACTCTTATGTTCTTTGTTAAATCTTTGACAATTTTAAATATTAAAAAGGCCACTCCTGCATGAATTAAAAGAGTAAAAAAATGGTAAGCGGAGTAATTTTTGTAGAAAATATTGCCTGCGATTAAGAAATACAGATTGTGCATCGGCCGCCAATGTGTTACTTCAGGAGAGCCAATGGCGCTTTTAACATCGATGATTAAACTATTTTGAGAAAAGTGATTAATAAGAATGAAATCATCCTGGACGAAAAAAACCATTAGAGATTTATAAAAGACCGCAACTCCCAAGAGGAATAAAAAGAAGAACATTAAAAAATTATTTGTTAGTGTGGTTTTAATCTTCACGCAAACTATATAATAACTCCATGCCTAAATTATTAAAACTACTTCTAATATCAGCCTTTTTCAATGCTCTTAGCTGGACAGTTTTAATTCCTATCTGGCAATACCCGGATGAACAAGCCCATTTTGCTCAGGTACAAAATAGAGCTGAGGCGGGTGGTATTATATATCCTCCATTTGACACCTCAATGGAAATCATTTTAACCGAAGAAGCACTCGGCACATACAGAGACGGGTTTGGTAATAATAAGTATACTTATCACCCGGAGTTTAATATTGAATATTCAAATTCCCGAGCCGGGTTAGTTGAAGAATCATTAAGAAATCTTCCTCTCTCTGTAAGGACCGAGTATATAAAGAAAGAAGCAACCCTGAATCCTCCTTTATATTACTCGATAGGTTCGTATTTTTATAAAGCTGTAAATTCCGAAAGCATATTTGAAAGGGTTTTTGCACTACGGTTATTTTCGGTAATCTTATTTATGCTTCTAATATTAACTGCATACAAAACTTCTCAGATTCTTTTCAAAAAAAATAATTATTTACAATACTCTCTCACGGCACTAGTGGCATTTATGCCAATGCTAGTTTTTTCATCAACCGGCATATTACCTGACCCATTAACAAATCTCCTTTTTTCGTTAACTATTTTAATCTCACTATTAATAATAGAAAAAGGTATCAAATTTAAATACTTATTTTTTGCGATTCTTATAATAATTGCCGGAAGTTTAACCCGCCAGCAGTTTTTAATTGCTTTGCCGATATTTATATCAGCAATTATTTTTAGTTTCTTTATAAAAAGAAGCTTAAAACAATTAGCATTATTATCTTTCTTTATATTAATTATTATTATGTTGGGGTTTACTCTTCCTTCATTATGGTACATAAAACAAATTTCGTTGCCTGAGGTAGGGCAGATAGATTTAAAGCTATTCTTTGCTAATGATTTCCTGAATTATTTAAAAACTTTTGCTCTCGAAACTTATAACCGGACTTTTGCATGGTATTGGGGTGTTTACAGGTGGCTTTCCCTAACCCTTCCTCCAATTATTTACCTCATAATTAAATCAATAGTTTTACTCGGTTTTATAGGGATAATTATAAAAATTATTAAAGATATAGCAAAAGGAAATATAAAAAAGGATATCTACTTTTATTTCTTAATAACAGCCTCACTGATTTATATAGCAATCATTGTTATCTGGGATTACTATTTTAGGTTAGGCCATGGTTTTTCATTCGGGATCCAGGGGCGTTACCTTTTCCCTCTTATAATCGCCCATTTGTCACTGCTGATAATTGGCCTTAAAACGGTTCTCGAAACTGTATACGGTAAATATGCAGATATTGGAATTTATCTGGTTGTCCTTTTAATGATGGTGTTTAATTTATACACGTTGTTTTTCGTATCGGGGTCGTATTATGATACTTCATCCATTGGTAATTTAATAAATCAAGCCAGCCAATATAAAGCGCAATTTGTTAAAGGAAACATTATTATTTTTTTAATTAGCGCGAACATTTCAGCCCAGTTATTGTTTGCATACAGCCTTGCTAAAAATGCTTTTAAAAAGAATTTTCAAAATTAGGATTAAAAATTATTATCAGTACGCAGCTATTTCTATACTTATTCTATTTGCCTTAGTACAGTTTTTGTTAATTCTTAGGCACAAATCCCTTTATCTTTCCGACAGTTACTTTTACCAGCATATTTATTATGAAATGAAAGGCGATTCTTTTAGTGAAGCAAGAAGCAAAATATTGGCTCAAGTAGAATTTGAAAAAGCGGATGAGATTTCGCGCAACTTTTATATAAATGAAGAATCTTACAAAAACTCGCTAAGCTTTTTTAAAAAACGACCGCTGTATCCATTGTCAGCGGTATTAGTATCATTCTTCGTTAAAAATGAATATATTTCGTTTTTGATACCGGTTTTGGTAGCTTATTTAGGCTCGATTATCATTTCAAATTTCTTTTTCCAAAAATCGCTTAATTTTGAGTCTTCGATTATTGCAACATCGTTGGTTGTGGCCTTTTATCCATTTTTAGATTGGTCTACTTATTTTTTAACAGACACAATTGGATTTTTCTTTTGGATGATGCAGCTTTTACTTGTCTATTTTTTTCTGCAAAAGAAAAACAATATATTTTTATTATTGTTTATAGCAAGTTTGATAATTTCACTTCTATTAAGAGAACAAAGCGTATTAATGGTGCCGTTTTTGATAATAATGGCGTTTTCGACTTTAATAGTTAAGGAATTCAAGTCGCTTAAGAAAAGTGCAATGCAGCTTTTAAGTTTTTCTAGTGTTATAGTTTTTGTCTATTTTGTCTTGTCTTTTGCATTAGGCCAAAGGACCTTATTGGATACAATAGTCTACACAATGAATGAATACGGATTTTATTCCAATAATTACGTGCTTAACGAAATTTTAAGATATCAAAAAGAAAAAATCTTAGAAGCCCATATTGTTTTTGCCAGAGACTTGGTAAGGCACCATTGGTGGTTTCTTTTGACATTTTTATCTTTCATTGGAATATTCAAAGCAATTTTTATTAAAAAGAGAATATCTTTGATTGGATTATTACTATTGTCTTCGGCAGTCGCTTCTTACATAGCTATTTACCTGTATCCTGTTTTAAGCTACAGATTCTTTTTCCCAGTTCTAATCACAGTAGTATATTTTTCAATAAAATTTCTAGAAGACTATGCTAGTCTTGGAGTAAAAACAAATGAAAGCAATAGAAGAAATAGGAATTAAAAAGACATTTAGTTTTGCTGCGTTCAGCGTGATTGAGATTATCTATTTTTTAATGATTTTTCCTCCATTCAGAAAAATTTTATTGCAGATTTTTGGTACCGAAATTGGCAAAAATTCTGTAATTATGAATGTTAAATTTTTCAATTGGCACCACCTCGGGCTTAAAGGACTAAAAGTAGGGAAAGAGTGTTTTATTGGTGACGATGTTCTGATTGATCTTTACGACCAAGTCATTTTAGAAGATCAAGTAACGATTGCACAGCGGGTCAATATCCTGACTCACTTAAATGTGGGATATAGGAACCATCCTCTTCAAAAGTTTTTCCCAAAGTTCTCAAAACCGGTAGTTTTTAAAAGAGGGTCGGTAGTTGGTGCGGCATCGACAATTCTCCCCGGGGTAGTGGTTGGCGAAGAATCATTTATAGCAGCAGGGTCCGTAGTTACAAAAAATGTTCAAAGAAGGACACTAGTTGCTGGAGTTCCCGCTAAAGTAATTAGGAAAATAAAGTAAATGTCCCTTTACGATTTTCTAAGGAAAACTATTCTGCCTCTTGACGAAATTGACGAGTACTTGCCACAAAAAGGATTAATTTTTGATTTAGGATGTGGTGAGGGTGTTATAGCAAAGTACATTGCAAAAAATAAAAAAAGAATAGTTATTGGCATCGACAATGACTTAAAAAGATTACCGATCGAAAACGAAGTTAATTTGATTTTTTTAAAAAAAGATATAACTAAATCTAATATTCCCAAAGCCAACGGTTATGTCTTATCCGATGTTTTGCATCACCTTAAAATATCTGACCAAAAAAAACTTATCAAAAAAGCCCACTCCAGCTTAAGAGCCAATGGCATACTGCTTATAAAAGAAATAGACACTAAAGAATTCACTAGGTCAAAGCTTTCAAGACTTTGGGATTATCTACTTTATCCTAAAGATAAAATTTATTATTGGAATTCTAAAGCTCTAATAACATATTTAAATTCATTAGGATTTAAAGTAAGAATGGAAAGATCAGCACGTCTGTTTCCAGGCTCAACGAACCTCTTCATCGCCCAAAAATGATTCATAAGATTAAAAGTTTCTGGCCAATTCTAGTAATATTATTACTTGCTTTTCTACTTAGAATATACAAACTAGAAGAACTTTTTTATTTCACTTACGACGAATCCGTCCCCGCTTTTGTAGGAAGAAGGATTCTGCTCTGGCAACATGTTCCATTAATCGGGGGAGTTAGCCCATTTGGAGTTCATCTGACTCCTTATTTTTATTGGTTTTTATCAACAGTTTTAGCGTTAGGGAAACTTAATCCAATAGCCTGGGGTTGGGTCGGTGCGGCATTTGCCATGCTTACCACTATCATGATGTATGTTGTAGGCACTAAATTTGCCAACAAAAAAGTAGGAAGTACCGCTGCAATTTTCTGGGCATTTTCTTATTTAACTAATGTTTACGACCGTCATCTATGGGCGCTTTACCCAGGTCCTCTTCTTTCTTTATTAGTTCTTTTTTCTTTGTACAAAATAAAGAAGGGTAGTGAGAATTTTATATTTGTGTTAAGTCTCGCAATTATAATTGGTGTTAGCGCAGACCCTTCCAATCTAGTTTTTGTAGTTCTCACAATTATTGTATTTGCTGTTTATAAATTGCCTGTTAGTAAGAAAACATTGATTTCAATAGGTATTTTTTTAATTTCATTTTTGCCATTGGTATTTTTTGACTTGCGACATAATTTTGCAAATTCAAGGCCCTTTTTAGAGTTTTGGCAACAAGGAAGAAATAATCCTGGATTTTCATTGGATAGTTTTTCCGAAAACATACTTATTTTCCCTCAAGCATTCACAAGGTTAATCTACGCATTTTCAGATAATGAGGTTGCGAAGCAATATTCATATTGTAGTGCGTATGTAACAGAAAAATACAACGCGATACCATTCCCTTTGGTTTTGGCATCATTGTTCCTATTATCGGGTTTTTTAATCTGGGCTTTCACAAATAAAAATAAAACAGATTGGAAATTCGTTGCTTTATTAACGATTATTTATTTTGCAGGAATTCAAGTTTACGGAACAGTTTTTCAGGCTGATATTTTTGAACATTATCTAACCGGTTTGTTTGCTGTTTTTTTACTAATCTTTGCAAAGGTTGTAAGTATTTTCCCTAAAAAAATATGGTTGGTAATTCTTGCTATTTTTGTTTCGGCCAATCTTTATAAACTATCCACCGCTAAAAACAGTCATGGGCTGGTTTACAAAAGACAAGCTATTGAATTTGTTATGCAAAATGTTGGAAAAAATGATTTCTCTTTAGAATCACACTCTACCTGCTGGCGACTTTCCGGCTATCGTTACTTATTCGCAGTATTTGGTGAAGAGCCAGTAAAGAGCTACGTTGATCCAAATTTTGGATACTTATACGGAACTACTCCAATTGCAGAGGAACATCCGGAGACTGTCGTCGCAATAGTTACTCATGATTTTACCCAAGAAACGGATGAGTTTTATCGGCGTTACGCTTTATTAAAATCTCATGAAGTTAAAAATGATTTATTCGGTAATATAGAGGTAATTATTATGGATAACTCGACTGGTTGGTTTGACAGAGGTTTTTAGGAATAGAAACGCACAAAATTGTATACTTCCTATTGAATGTTTTCCTTAATAAAAAATTTAATACTTACAGATACTGGCAAAGATGCTGTTATAGTCTCTATTGGAACTTTTATCAATATTGTAGCTGGCGGATTATTTTTTATTCTTACCCCTAGAATTTTAGGTCCTGAGGATTATGGTTTATTTTCTACAGTAATTGCAACTGGGTTAATGGCTGCCTCAATAGCCAATTTCGGGATAGATACAGGAATTTTAAAATTTGCAAAACTTGGTTCAAGTGACTTTAATAAAATATTATCCCTTGCATTTAAATCGTACATTTTTCTAGGGTTTCTCGTTACTTTAATTGGAATCATTTTTGCCCATTTTTTGGCTTCCTTTTTAGACCAACCACAAATTACTGCTTTATTGAGAATAGCTTTCTTTGGAAATATGTTTATACTGCTTACGAATTTTTACGTAGCATCCCTCCAGGCAAGACACCAGTTTGCCAAAGCCTCTATTGTTAACATCGTTTCTAATGTTTCTAGATTAACTGTCTTGGCACTTTCTGCATATTTTTTTACTGTCGGGCTCTATTTTTTAACTATTATTTTCTTTTCTGCAACTCTTGTCTCTGCGATAGCAGGAAAATTCTTAATGCCGTTTAAGTATGAGAAAAACAATAAAGCAGATCTTTTGAATTTCCACAAATTCAATGTTTGGATTGCACTGTCTTTGATAATTTCAACGGTTCCGTACGAAAATTATCTGCTTTTAAAAATAGCAGGGCCAATTCAAACTGGCTTTTATGCTGCGCCGTTTAAAGTCTTGTCTTTTGCGCATCAATTTGGAGGAAATTTAACAAGAGTGTTTGCCTCAAGATTTTCATCATTTGAAACGAACCAAAAAGCAGTAAATTATGCCTTTAAGGCAGTATTGCCGGTAAGTATTTTTATAGCAGTTCTTGTTTTTCTTATAATAATATCAGCTCCAATCATTCAGATTATTTTCGGTGCCAATTTTGAAGATTCGGTGATTGTGTTTAGGATACTTGCAGCAGGCTTCATTTTTTTCATTGCATCAACTATACCAAGCTCAATAATCCTTTATCATCTTGGTAAATCAAAAATCTCATTTTTAATAACCGTTATTCGTTATCTTACTTTTGTCGTTTTGCTACTTTTACTTGTGCCAAGTATACAAGCAACAGGTGCGGCTATTGCTTTCAGCTCTAGTGAGTTTTTGTCTTTTATTTTAATGACAGCTTATTTAATTTACCAAATAAAATCTTCTCGAACCTCCAAAGATTTATGAGTATTTACCTTTCAGTGATCGTACCTTGCTATAACGAGGAACTTAGGTTTAAACACGGATTTAACCACTACTTTTCCTATCTGAAGAAGCAGAAATATAGCTGGGAATTGCTATTCGTGAACGATGGTTCTTACGACAAGACAGAAGAATTGTTAAAAAATTCGGTAAAAATAAATAAAAATGTAAAGATGATAAGCTACAGTAAAAATAAAGGGAAGGGATACGCGATAGTTAAAGGTGTAGAGAAAGCACAAGGACAATATATTTTGTTCTCCGATATTGACCATTCTGTACCTATCAGTACTCTTGAAAGTTTTCTTAACTCTTTTGAGAGAGGATACGATGTGGTTATAGGGTCTAGAAGAGTAATTGGAGCAAAGTTTTTAAAAAGACAACCATTTTTAAGAGAGTTATTGGGAAGAGGTTTTTCTGCTCTTGTTAGGCTGCTAATTGATTTTAAAATTACGGATACAACGTGCGGTTTTAAGGCATTTAAAAACGAGTTTGCTAAAAAAATTTTTCAAAAGATTACTGTATATGGCTGGGCCTTCGACGCAGAAATTATTTTTTTGTGTAAAAAGTACGGTTTAAAAGTTTCCCAGGTACCTGTGGTTTGGGAAGATGTGCGGGGATCAAAGGTATCTGTAGGCCGTGATATTGTGGAATCGTTCTTTGGTCTCTTAAAAGTAAGAATAAATGACATCCAAAACAAATATTGACAAGTATACTTATTATTTTTTATTTTTTCTGCTTGTTCTTCACATAATTCTGCTTGCAAATACCAAATTCACGCTATGGCCGGAGATGGTGGTTTACCCCTATCTTTTAAATAATAACTTTTTACTTTACAAGGATATCATTAACCCATATCCACCGGCCCTTAGTTATTTTTTAGGCCATTTTAGTAAAATTTTCGGCTATTATCCTTTACCCTATGAGTTATTTACTTGGGCGGTGGTTATATTAACCGACATTTTGGTTTTTATACTTGCAACCAAAATTACAAAAAGATTTTTTTTGGGATTACTTTCTGCATCTTTTTTTATTATTTTTTCTATTCCCTTTGGTATAAACGGTTTATGGTTTGACATAATTCAGACACCTTTTATCCTTCTTTCCATTTATTTCTTCTATAAATTTTTAAAAGATGACAAAACAAAGCATCTGTCTTGGTCCTTTCTTTTGTTGTTTGTGGCAATTTTCATCAAACAACAGGTTGCTTGGCTGATGCCATGGTACTTATTTTTTATGATAAATTGCAAAAAATTTAATTTGGCACATGACTTTAAAAAAATATTGCCTATGCTTATTTTAGTTACTTTAGTTTCGGCAATGCATTTATTATTTTTTTATAAAATTGGTACTTTAAATGAATTCTTATTTTGGAATATAAACTTTCCGCTACTGCAAGCATCAAAGTCTCCGGGTTATATTCTTCTGCCAACTTTTAGGCAGACTCTAGTTGTATTGTCGGCATTCTTGATTTTCTTGCCTGTTTTATTCTTAAAAGAGAAACACCACAGATTTTTGTTATTTACCACTGTTTTCTTAATACTTTTTGCATATCCGAGATTCGATTATTTTCACCTAATACCTTTTCTTGCGGTTATCTCACTGATAGTAGGCCAGGTTGTAGAAAATTTTTCCAAAATTTCATTGGCAGTCAAAACAGTTTCAATACTTTCGTTAGTGTTTTTAGGTAGCTTTGCTGCAAGATTCTATTTGAATAATTGGACAGCTGAAGTGCGATTTTTTGAAAGAGAAATTTTTGATTCTGCTGTTTTTATATCAAATTATGTTCCAAAAGAAGAAAAGGTTTATATTCAAAACGGCCCAGATCAACTACTCGTCCTTTCCCAAAGACTTCCTCCCAAGCCATGGGCAGATGAATTTTCCTGGTACTTAGAGATTGGTGGCATGCAGGACGAAATCATCCAGGGAATTCGTATGGAGCAAACCAAGTTTATTGTTTTTAAACCGTATGAAGATGGAGGAAAGTACACCCTTGGTTCTTACAGGCCCAAAAAAATTGCCGATCTAATTGATAAAGATTACGAAAATATGATGCAAATTTCCCAAACTTTATGGCTTAAATTAAAATATGAAGATTAATAGATACCTGTTGACGGTAGTAATTTTAACTCTGCTGTTTTTCGCCCCGTTTTTAATTAAGCCAAGAATTTTAACATTGAAAGATAACGATTTGGGAAGGACATATATTCCAATGTTGCAATTTGCTAAAGACTCAATAATCCAAGATAAAACAATTCCTTTATGGAGACCAGACCAAATGATGGGAGAGCCGTTAATCGGAAATGCAATATTCCCTGTAATTTATCCACTCAATTTAATTTTGATTTTTTTACCAGCTAACTTTACAGCTGTATTATTTTACGCAGTTCACTTTACGTTAGCGGGAGTAACAACATATTTTTTAGCTAAATCATTTGGCATAAAAGACCTTTCTGCGTTAGCAGCTGCAGTTTTCTACGCATTCTCAACAAAGATGATGGTTCAAACTTCGGCAGGTCACATAACTATGGTAGCTGCCTTTTCATTTTTTCCGTTAGCTTTTTTATCTGTTAGGAAAATACTCCAAAAACCTAGTTACATATGGATGGTAACAGGATCAATTTCTCTTGCTTTCTTATTAATACTTTATCCTACTATATTTTATTATTCTTTACTCTTTTTGATTTTATACTCGCTTTACTATCTTTGGATTCATTTTACGAAGTGGAACTATACTGTAAAGCAACTTCTAGCATTAGCCTCAACATTTTTAATAGGTCTTGTATTATCAGCAATACAACTGATACCTCAACTTGAATTTGGTTTTCTCTCTACACGATCTGAATTAAAGTTAGAAGATGTTGCCGTTCCTTTGTGGAATTCGCAAAAGTTATTGTCGAGCTTAGTGTTCCCATATCAGAATTGGAAAAATCTAGATCACGAAGCTTTCCTTTACTTAGGTTTTATTCCAAGCATATTGGCAATATTGGGATTTGTACATATCTCTAAATTGAGAAAAATTATTCTTTTAGCATTTGGAGTTTTGACTCTTCTTTTTATAGTCGGGTTGTCGACACCTCTTTTCCCTTTAGCATACAATTTTCTTCCCTATTTGAAATATTCTCGGGTAACTACTCGTTTATGGTTTATCGTAGCTTTGCTTGTAGCTTTATTGGCAGCACATGCATTAAATAAAATAAAGAATAAATTAATAATTTATACGTTCATCGTTTTTTTTCTATTAGAATCAGTTTTTATTGGTTACAAAAAAATACTAGACACGCCAAATCTTTCATTCAGTAACCGAAGTATTTACCAATTTCTGGCAAATGATGATGACATATTCAGGGTATATTGCACTACTTATTGCTTCAATCCGCAGTTAATCTCTAGGCATAAAATTGAAGTTTTGCACGGTGAAACCCCTATTCAGGATGAAAAGTTTGTTGATTTTTTACAAAAAGCAGGTAATTACCAATTTGACAGGTTTGCCGTCATATTTCCCCCATACCAGGTTTGGCAAACAGGAAATCCGTCAGTACCGGATCCTGGGTTATTGGGTCTTGCTAATGTTAAATACGTTGCTTCAACTTACGAAATAAACAGCGAAGAATTTATTTTTATAACTAAATTTGACGAAATTTATCTTTACAAAAATACACTCTTTCAACCAAGAGCTTTAATAGAAAACTCTCAGCCAGAGGTAACAATTGAGAAATATTCACCGAATAAAATCGTATTAAGTTTTGAAAAAACGAAAAAACCTACGAATTTATTATTATCAGAAAAATTTTACCCGGGATGGATTGCCACTACCGGTCAACAAAAGTTAAAAATTGATTCTCGAGACTCTATTTTTAGAACAGTTAGAGTTCCTGCTCAAAAAACTAATATTGAATTAAGCTATAGCCCCGAAAGTTATCGATTAGGTAAAAATATTACATTGGCTACTATCCTTTTTTTATTTCTTTGTGTTTGGTACACTCGAAAACAAAAATTAAATGTCTAGAATTGCAATACTAAGTTTTTATACAGGAATTGTAGACAGAGGTGTTGAAACGTTCGCGTTTGAAATGTCCAAACGCCTCAAAAACAATCATCAAGTGGTTATTATTCAAGCTGGGACGATTACCCAACAAGCTGGAGTTAGGGCACATCAAATCAACATAGATACAGATCAGCCAAAGTCCTCAAAAGGGATTTTTGGGAAATTATATCTAGACAATCAGTCGCGAAAAATATTTTTGTTTACCTTGAAAGCCATTCCTCAAATAATCAAAGGCAAATTTGATTTAATAATACCCTTAAACGGGGGATGGCAGGTATCGGTAGTACGAATACTGACAAAAATTATTGGCGCAAAAATACTTGTCTCTGGCCATGCGGGAATTGGTGCCGATGACGCCTGGAATTTGTTTTGGAGACCCGATGCATTTGTAGCCTTAACCTCCGCTCAGGAAAGCTGGGCACAAGCCCTGTCTCCGGAAACTAAAGTCGAAATGATTCCAAATGGTGTTGATTTAGCAAAATTTAATCCGAAGATAAAACCAAAAGAAATTAAGCTTAAAAAGCCAATAGTCGTCTGCGCTTCTGCGCTAGTTCCTTATAAGAGAATTGATTTGACTATAAAAGCTATAGCCAGAAGTAAAGACCTAAGCTTACTTATTCTAGGAGACGGAGAGATGCAGGGATATCTAGATTCGATTGGTAAGCGTCTGCTGAAAAACAGATATTTAAGACTAAATCCCCAATATTCAGAAATGCCCTCTTATTATAGAGCAGGTAAAGTCTTTACGCTTGCATCAGTAACGGAAGCTTTTGGCATCTCTTATCTTGAGGCAATGGCTTGTAATTTGTCTGTGGTTACAACAAGCGATTCATCACGTCAGGAAATAATCGGTAATGCGGGGATACTGACCGACCCCACAAACATTAAAAGTTACTCCAAGGATTTAGAGATTGCAGCCAAGACAAATTACAGAAGTATTCCCTACGACCAAGCTCTTAAGTTCAGCTGGAATAAAATTGCAATTAAATATTCCAAATTAATAAACGAACTTGCGAAAAACAAATGATGAATACAGTTTCTGTAATTATTCCTGCCTATAATGAAGAACAATCTATTAAAAGTTGCCTTGAATCCTTAGAGCAGCAATCATATAAGCCTTTGGAAATCATAGTAATTGACGATGGATCTACGGACCAAACCCTATCAATAATTAAAAATTTACTTTTACGGAGTAAAAGTCGAGATGTCGAGCAATTTAAAATAATGCAAACGCAAGGACTAAAGTCGGAAAATTTGTTTTTGTTTGAACAAAAACATTTAGGTCCTGGACCAGCTAGAAACTTGGGAGCAAAAGAAGCGAATGGGGAGATTTTGGTCTTTGTAGATGCCGATATGACATTTGATGAGAATTTTATCAAAGATTTAACCAAACCAATTATTGAAGGAAAAACTATCGGTGCTTTTTCTAAGAACGAAATGGTTGCAAATAGTGACAACATTTGGTCAATTTGCTGGAATATAAACCGCAATGTGCTATCAACTCGCATGCTCCCTAAAGACTACCCAAATCTGGCTCCGGTGTATCGTGCAATCTTAAAAAAAGAATTTGATAAAGTTGGAGGATTTGATCAAACAGGTGAGTATACAGACGACTGGAGTTTGTCCAGAAAGCTTGGCGTTAAATCTACAGCCGTAAAAGGGGCTGTATATTACCATTGCAACCCTTCAAATTTGGAAGAGGTGTTTAAACAGGCAAGGTGGATTGGGAAGAACGAATTCATTTCAGGTTCGCTAGTTAGAAAAATTAGGTCCCTGTTTTTTTACAGTTTCGGGATGTCACTGTTAATCGGAGTATATAAATCCTTGAAGAATGCGAGACCGGCATTTTTGCCATTCAAAGTAGTTTACGACTTCGGAGTTTGGTTATCTGTTGCCAGGTCTTTTATGAAAGAACCTAAGTATAAATAATGTTGTATTTGATTTTGTTCATTGCTCTATTGTTAAGGCTCATAAACATTAACCAAAGCTTATGGCTTGATGAGGCGATAAATCTTAACAATGTTAATGCTTTGAGTTTTGGTGATTTAATATTTAAGTATTCCCTAAGTGATTTTCATCCGCCTCTTTATCACATTATTCTTAAAGGTTGGAGTTTGATTGTGCCTCTTTCAGAATTTTTCGCTAGGTTCCTTTCCGTTATTTTTGCTGTTGCAACAGTTTACGTAACTTATCTTATAGCAAAGAAATTATATGAAGAAAAAACAGCTTTAATTGTCGCTTTGCTTTTAACAACTGCCCCTTTGCATATTTATTATTCCCAGGAAGCGAGAATGTATATGATGGCGGCATTTTTTACGAGTTTATCAGTTTATTTTTTCTTAAAGTTACTTGAAAAAGATAACATCAAAAACTGGACTGGTTTTATAGTTGCCACTACGCTAATGCTTTATTCTGACTATTTACCATATTTAATGATTCCGGCTTATTTTTTCTATATTTTAATTTTTAGAAAAAAAATTTCAAAAAATTCTTTAAAAGGTTTTATACCGGCATTCTTACTAATCTTGTTTTTAATTATCCCTTGGTTATTAATTCTGCCGGATCAGTTAAAAACCGGTCTATCTGCAGCTTCAGCATCCCCTGCATGGTCAGATGTTGTAGGATCCTCTCAAATTAAAGACCTAGGTCTTTCTCTTGTTAAATTTACGATTGGCAGAATTTCAAGTGACAATAATTTAATCTATGCGCTATTATTCGCACCGGCAGGTATATACGTCTTTCTTCTTTTTTTACTTTCTCTATTTCGTTTATCCCCTAAGCGATTATTTTTGTGGGTTTGGTTGTTGTTTCCACTGCTTTCAGCTTTTTTAATATCGTACTTTGTTCCGATCTTTGCATATTTTAGGTTTATATTCGTTTTGCCTGCTTTTTATCTGATTTGGGCATCTGCAATTAACACTGTGAATATTAATAAAATAACAGTGCCTCTCTTATTATTTGCTACATCAATTAACTTAATATCAACTTTTATTTATTACTTGAACCCAAAATTTCAAAGAGAAAACTGGAGAGATGCGGTTTCATATATTCACCAAAATGCTAAAGAAAATTCTATAGTTCTTTTTGAATCAAATTACACTACAGGGCCATTTGATTATTATAATAACGGAATGGTTGAGGCATCAGGTGGCTTGGATAGTTTTAGTGCAGACAGTGAACAAGTTAAGGAAAATGTAGAAAACTTAACCAAAACTAAAGATCAAGTGTTTCTTTTTCAATACTTGTCGGGGGTAACTGACCCAAATGGTATTTTGTTTGAGGAAATTATAAATAAAGGTTTTAAAAATACCTCAACAGTTGATTTTGCTGGTGTTGGTTTTGTTTATGAATTCAATCGTTAAAATGAATTTAAAAAAAATTTCCGACAAATATCTTTGGGGGCAACATCCGGAAGCTGCTCTGCGTTATTCACCTGTGGTTAAAGAAATCCGAAACAGGGGGCTAAGTAGCTCTAAAATAATAGAAATTGGTTCCGGTTCACTTGGTATTACCCCCTATTTTAAAAAAAGAATAGTAGGATTAGACATTGATTTTTCCGGTCCCAAATCGAAATATTTGCATAAAATTAAGAGTGAGGCCAAAAAAATACCTTTTTCTAATAATAGTTACGATGTGAGTATATCTGTAGATGTTTTAGAACACATACCCCCTAAAAACCGAATGCAATCCGTATCGGAGCAGCTACGAGTTACAAAAAAATTAAGTATTATAGTAGTGCCGTGCGGGCAGTCTTCGGAAGCGCAGGACATTTTGCTAAGAAAAAAGTGGAACAAGATTTTTAAAGAAAAAAATCAATTTTTTGAAGAACATGTTAATTTCGGGCTCCCGACAAAAGAAGAAGTAACAAACTATATCGAAGATTCACTTGATAAACTTGATAAAAAGGCAAAAATTACGAATTATCCAAACTTAAATCTTTTAGTGCGGTCCTTCTTGATGAATACGTGGATTACTAATAATAAATTCTTTTACTATCTATATCTAAAAGGTTATTTAGTTTTTCTACCAATATTAAAAAAATGTAACTTCGGCAAAACTTATAGACAAGTTTTTGTGATAAAATTTTTACCCCGTAATAACACTCCTTGAACCGTGTATGTATAATACACCAGAAGATGAAAGGTAAGTTGATACGGGGCGCCTCATGAAGATCGGGATAGATATTTCTCAGATTGTATATGGAACCGGAGTATCTAAATACGCCGAAAATTTAGTAAAAAATCTTCTAAAAATTGATCATAAGAACCAATATATCTTGTTTGGTGCATCTTTAAGGCAACGAGGCAAGCTAAATGAATTCAAAACAAAGTTAGAAAGTTATAAAAATGTCGAGTTTAAAATCATTCCTCTTCCGCCTCGAGTTCTAGAATTTTTGTGGAACACTTTGCATTTTTACCCAATTGATAAGTTTATCGGTAAAGTAGATGTTTTTCATTCATCAGACTGGCTTCAGCCGCCAATAAAATCAGCTAAAACAAAAAAAATTACTACTATTCACGATATGGTAGTCTATTTATTCCCGTCATCGGTTCACCCGAGAATTATTGCTAATCAAAAGAACAGATTAAAAAGAGTTAAAAAAGAAATAGATTTTGTGATTACAGACTCAAGTACCACCAAAGAAGACATCATTAAATTTTTACAAATTCCACAGGATAAAATTAATATAGTTTTATTGGCCGCTTCCGAACAGTTTACGCCGTCAGAGGAAAATAAAATTAATTCCGTTTTAGAAAAATACAAAATTAAAAAACCCTATATTTTATCCGTGGCAACGCAAGAACCCCGTAAGAATATCCAAAAACTCTTAGATGTCTTCGAGTTAATTTCACAAAATCCAAAATACAAACATGAAAAAGCGCAATTGGTTTTAGTAGGAAAATTTGGATGGGGCGAAGGTTTAAGATCCGCAGAAAATGTGATTTGGACCGATTACGTACCAGACGGGGATCTCATTGCTCTCTATTCCGGTTGTAGAGTATTTGTATATCCTTCTCTCTACGAAGGGTTTGGTCTTCCCGTACTTGAAGCTATGGCCTGCGGTGCTCCGGTTGTTACTTCCAAAAATTCCTCTATGGCAGAAATTGCCAGAGATACGGCAATACTGATTGATCCAAGAAGCGAAGGACAATTGAGAAAAGCCATAGAAATGGTTTTAGATTTGAAGCTGGAAAATTATCAAAAAATGGTTAATGCTAGTCTTACTCGGGCTAGGAAATTCTCCTGGTCAAAAACTGCTAAAGAAACTCTCAAACTTTACAGGAAGCTTTACCGTCAAAAATGATTATTGGCATTGACGGTAACGAAGCCAATGTAAAAAATAGAGTAGGCTCAGGCAAATATGCCTTTGAGCTATTAAGGCAATTTCCTCAAAACAAAGAGCATCAGTTTATAGTGTATTTAAAGGAAAAACCTTTACCAGATTTGTCCAATGAAGCCCAAAATTTTAAATATATGGTTTTCGGACCGAAACAAATGTGGACTCAATTTGCTCTACCAATCAAACTAACATTTAGTAGCAAACTCGATGTATTCTTTTCATTAGGTCATTACGGCCCCAGATTTTCAAAAGTAAGATATTGTATAACAATATTTGACTTGTCTTACTTACATTACCCCAATCTTTTCAACCGGGATGATTTATATCAACTCAAAAGTTGGAGTTCATACTCAATTAAAAATTCAGCACACATATTTGCTATTTCCAGTTCAACCAAAAACGATATAGTTCACAATTATGGAGTAAATCCGTCAAAAGTCACTGTAACTTATATGGGCTATGACGAAAGGAGGTTTAAACCTCAATCTAAAGCAAAAATCACCAAAGCCAAAAAGAAATATAAAATTGAAGGTGATTACATAATTTTTGTCGGTACACTCCAACCACGCAAAAACATTGAACGTCTCATAGAGGCATTCCACAAATTAGTTAGAAATTCGAAATTAGAAATTAGAAATTACCAGCTAATAATAGTTGGTCGCAGGGGTTGGCTATATGATTCTATTCTTGAAAAAGTAAAAAAAATTAATATTGAAGACAAAGTTACATTTACCGGATATGTTTCTGATTCTGATCTACCTGCGTTGGTTAGTGGCGCCGATGTCTATGTTTTACCTTCACTTTGGGAAGGGTTTGGGATTCCGGTAATCGAAGCTCAAGCATGCGGCACTCCGGCAGTTGTATCAAACACATCTTCTTTGCCAGAAGTAGTAGGGAATAGTGCTTTTTTAGTTGATCCCGAAAATGTTAATTCTATAGCAAACGGAATTAAAAAAGTTTTAACCAATGAAGAGCTGAGACGTGATTTAATCAAAAGAGGATATGCTAACGTAAAACGCTTTTCTTGGCAAAAATGCGCCGAAGCAACTTTAGATACCCTCGAAAGAGTTGCTTCCAGTTAAAAATCTGAGTATAATTCGTCACTTAATTTAATTAAAATGATATATTAAGTGTACCTATGAGAGACCGAATGGGTAAAGAATTGACCACTATTGAAGTTGTCAAAAAATCCAAGAATAGAATCAAAAACATCTGGTTGGATTTTTGGCTTCTAATGCTTTATGAAATCGGTATGAACGTGCCGTTTCATTCGGCTAGGAATTTTTTTTATCGCATCTCCGGTATGAAAATAGGCAAGGATTCTTATATTCACATGTGGGCGAGATTCTTTAATCCGGCAGGAGTTGAAATTGGTAACGGATCAATTATAGGTGATCATGCTTTTTTAGATGGTAGAGCACGTTTAAAAATTGGCAGTAACGTTGATATCGCTTCACACGTTTTAATCTACAACAGCGAGCATGATGTTAACTCTGAAGGATTCGATCCAATTGAGGAAGAAGTTCAGATAGGGGATTATGCATTCATAGGACCGAGAGTGACAATTTTACCAGGCGTCAAAATAGGCAAAGGAGCAGTTGTTGGAGCAGGGGCGGTTGTAACAAAGGATGTGAAACCGTTTGAAATTGTCGGCGGAGTCCCGGCGCAAAAAATAGGGGAGCGAAAAAACAAAAATCCACGCTACAAACTCGGCCGTGCTAGGCTTTTTCAATAAACAATGGATCTTTCGGTCATTATCGTTAACTGGAATACCAAAAAACTTCTTGAGAATTGTCTTTCATCCATCCTTAAATTTACAAAGGGATTAAGTTTCGAAGTGATTGTTATAGATAATGATTCATCTGACGGGAGTCAAGCGATGCTGAAGAAAAAATTTCCTCAGGTAAAATTAATACTCAATAATCAAAACCTAGGATTTTCAAAGGCTAATAATCAAGGGATAAAAAAAGCAAAAGGGCAGTACATTTTTCTTTTAAATTCTGATACTTATTTAGTAGAAAATAGTTTTAAAAAACTTTTAACTAATATTAAATCCAGATCAAAATTAGGCGTAATCGCTCCTCAGCTTTTAAACGAGAACCAAACTATTCAACAATCAGCCGGATATTTTCCTCACCTTCCACAGATCTTTTTCTGGATGAGCTTCTTAGATGATTTGCCAATCGGTATGCTTTTTAAGCCTTACCATATAGATCACGACAGCTTTTACAAAAATGGACAACAGATAGATTGGGTAACGGCAGCAGCTCTGATGATTCCCAAAAAAGTAATTGACGAAATAGGCTTATTGGACCCGCAAATTTTTATGTATGGTGAGGAAGTAGAGTGGTGCTATCGCATTAAAAAAGCAGGTTATAAAATTTATTTTTCTCCCATAACAAAAATAATTCATATCGGCAGAGGGTCGCACAAAAAAATACCAACTCAAGCATTCATAGGAGAATATAAGAGCTTAATATATTTTTATAAAAAATACAAAAGCAAATTCGCTTTGCAAATTTTAAAACTGTTACTTAAAATAGGAGCACTGGCAAGAGTCATCATTTTCGGTGTTCTAGGCAGAAAAAAACTGGCAAAATCTTATGTCGAAGCTTTTAAAGTGGTCTAAACCAAGTTTGACTTGGCTTGACGACCACGTATTGGAATATTTATCGTTTGCACTTTTAGTTTTTATCCCTCTGTATCCAAAAATACCTATAGCAGAAGTTTTACCAGGCTATATTGTGAGAATCAGGCTTGACGATATTTTAGTGGCTTTTGCCGCTTTAATATGGCTCGTTTGGTTTATTAGAGGAAAAGTTACTCTTAAGGGGAATCCGCTTTTTATCCTGATAGCGCTGTATATTCTAATTGGCTTTCTCTCAAGTCTCTCGGCAATATTCATAACTAAGACTATTCCGCTCGACACGCTGCATATAGGCAAGCTCTTCCTGCATTTTTTCAGAAGAATAGAATATTTTTCGGTATTTTTCATCTTTTTTTCTTCAATAAAGTCTTTATCTCAAATTAAAAAGTACGTTTTCACAGTGGCAATTGTATTGTTGGCAGTCTCATTGTACGGATTTGGCCAGAAGTATTTGTACTGGCCGGCATTTTCTACAATGAATAGGGAATTTTCGAAAGGAGTGACGCTTTACCTTACTGAAAATGCAAGAGTACTTTCCACTTTCGGCGGGCATTACGATCTTGCTGCATATCTAATGATTACCTTAACGCTTTTTATCCCGCTTATGCTGGTTGTCAAAAAAGTATGGCATAAGATATTTTTCTTATTAATTTCAGTCGCAGGCTTCTGGCTTTTAATATTAACGGTTTCAAGAACTTCTTTCATAGCTTACCTGTTTTCCATAACTATTGCCTTTTTTCTCTTAGCGTTCAGAAATGGATGGCTATGGGCTGTTAGCAGATGGTTTGTGATAATAGTTGTGTCGCTTGGTATTATGTTGTCATTTGGGCAGCTTTCAGATAGATTCTCCCATGTTCTCAAGCTGAATGATCTTACTACCGCTGTCCTGCAACCGGTAGGTCAAAAGCCTCAAGGTGAAAATATAGCATTCATAGATATATCTGATGTAGCCTCTAAATCTGATACGCCTCCGAGTACGCAAAGGCCTTCTGACGTAGTAGTCGATGTGCCGGAATTCGGGGCAGGAGGGGAAGGTACTTTTGCCGCTAAGCCGCGCGTTTATTCTCAAACAGCTCTACAATACGATCTTTCTACAGGAATACGCCTTGACTATACTTGGCCCAAAGCCATTGAAGGATTTAGCAGAAACCCGCTTCTTGGTTCTGGTTATTCTACTTTGACAAAAAAGACCATAAGTGAATTTACGGAAGCAGAATCTACAGATAATGACTTTTTACGAGCATTGGGTGAAACGGGTCTTTTAGGTTTCTTAAGTTTTTACGCAATTATAGCCTTTAGTCTGTGGTATGCGCTTAAAAATTTTGTAAAAATTAAAGATCCTTTTTATTACACTATTGTTAGCGGGCTTGTAGCTGCGACTTTCGGCCTTCTTGTTAATGCCGTATACATAGACGTTTTTGAAGCATCTAAGGTTGCCTACACGTTTTGGATCATGACTGCCATATTAGTGTTAACGGTTAAACTCTCTATAAGCTCAAAAAAAGAGTGAGAAAAATCGAAATTATATTAATTGCCGCAATTCTCGTAATTGGACTGGCTGTTAGGCTTTACAAAATTGATAGGCCGGTTGCCGATTGGCATTCTTGGAGACAGGCAGATACCGCGGCAGTCGCCAGAAATTTTATTAAAGAAGGTTACAACCCTTTTATTCCAAGATACGATGACATGTCTTCTCAGGCAAATGGCCTTGATAATCCCAATAGGTACAGGTTTGTTGAATTCCCGGTTTACAATTCTATAATTGCCGCAGTTTGGTCTATAACTGGCATCAATGATGCTATGGCAAGGCTTGTGACGGTGTTCATAACGCTGGGGTCAACAGGTTTACTTTATCTTGTTGTCAGAAATTTTTCAGATTGGCAAACTGCTACAATTTCGGCTTTCTTTTTTGCAATAATTCCATACAATGTCTTCTACTCTTCAGCCATACTTCCAGGACCTTTAATGGTTTTCTTTTTGCTAGCCTTATATCTTTCATTCGTAAATTGGCTTAAAGAACAAAAACTGATTTTTGCTCTATTTTCCGTGCTGTTTGCTAATTTGGCAATCTTAACCTGGCCGATTGCAATTTTTTTCTCATTACCGCTTTTCTATTTAGCAGTCGACAGATTCGGTAAAGATATTTTAAAAAAGCCAAGTCTTTTTATCATTGCTTTTCTTTCTATTGTTCCTTTCATTGCCTGGAGAGTTTGGATGAGTCAATTTCCTGAAGGGATTCCAAACTGGCAATTTCTCTTAAATGAAGGGAACATAAGGTTTAGAGGCGCTTTTTTTAGATGGTTGATTGTTGAGAGGCTAGGTGGATTGATTTTATCAGTGACCGGATTTGCAGTTTTTGCCCTCGGTGTTTTGATAAAACCAAAAAGCAAAGAAAAACTTTTCTATCATTTTTGGCTGGGGTCGCTTTTATTATATTTCATAGTGTTTGCGTCCGGTAATGTAAGGCATGATTACTATCAAGTTCCGGCAATTCCGATTTTAGCTGTATTTTTGGCCAAAGGGGCAGGATTCTTGTTTAAACTGCCATCGGAGTATTTTTTACAGGTAGTCGGAAAAATTACGGCTATTTTACTAATAATTTTTACTCTGGCTTTTGGTTTTTTTGAAGTCAGAGGTTTTTATTGGGTTAACAACCCGGCAATTATTGAAGCGGGTAAGGCAGTAGATAAGTTAATACCTAAAGATGCAACTGTAATCGCTTCTTATCAAGGCGACGCCGCCTTTTTATATCAAACCAATCGCCACGGTTATCCGGTTGTCGACAGGCCCTTGGAGCAATTTATCAAAGAGGGGACAGAATATTTCGCATCAATCGATGTTGACGATGAGGGCATCAAGAGCCTTTCAGCGCACTGCGATGTGGTGGAAAAAACGGAAAAATACGTTATTTTAAAATTGTTTACCGAATGCATTGGCAAGTAAACTATGAAAATATTAATGATAACGCCATACTTCCCGTATCCACTGGTTTCCGGTGGGCAAATAAGAACGTACAACCTTCTTAAAAATTTATCATCCAAACACGACATAACTCTAGCAGCTTTCATTAGAGACGAATCAGAAAAAAGACATTTGGAAAAACTAAAGAGCTTCTGCCAAAAAGTAATAGTATTTAAGAGGCGAAAAGCGTGGTCGCCCGTTAACATCGGGTTATCTGCTATCACCCCCTATCCTTTTTTGGTTAGCATTTATTTTGATCCTAAAGTTAAAAGAGCTATTAAAAATGAATTGGAAAACCAGAATTACGATTTAATACACGCAGAAACTTTCTATGTTATGCCTAACATACCCCAAACAAACATACCTATATTATTAGTTGAGCAAGTTATTGAATATCTTGTTTACCAAAGATTTGTTGAGAGTCTGCCAGCGTGGGCAGTTTTGCTTAAACTTCTCCTATTGTTCGATGTCGCAAAAATAAAACGATGGGAAAAATATTATTGGCGAAAGGCAAAAAGACTCGCGGCGATGTCTCAGGAAGATAAAGATTTTATTCAAAATCTTGACAGCACATTAAAAGTTGACGTTGTTGCCAACGGTGTTGATATTGATTTTTTTGAAAAAATTAGAAAGAAAAAGCCAGCTAATCCTACTGTACTTTTCGTTGGGAATTTCAAGTGGTTACCTAACCGCGATGCTACCAAATTTTTAATAGAAGAAATATGGCCAAAAATAAGAACGCAAATTAAAAATGCCAAACTTTCAATAGTAGGTAGAAACCCCCCAAAAGACATATTAAACTTGTCCTCCGAAGATATAAGAATCGAAGGTGATGTCGACGATATTAGAAGTGTCTACGCATCTGGTAGCGTGCTTTTAGCACCAATTAGGAATGGTCGCGGCACAAAATATAAGATTCTCGAAGCTATGGCGACTAGAACTCCTATAGTTGGAACAAAACTGGCAACCGAAGGAATAGAGATTAAAAATGGCCAAGAAGCTTTTGTTGAAGAGACTGCTCAAGGATTGGCTGGTAAAACAGTTAAAGTGCTAAAGAATTCGAATATAGGTAAACAATTGGCAGAATCCGCATATTTTCTTGTTTCAAAAAAATATAACTGGAAGATCATATCAGCAAAACTTGATAAGGTTTATCAGGAAGTAGGTGCAAGTTAATTTGCAGCTCTCAATAATCATAGTCTCCTATAACACAAAAGAACTTTTAGAAGATTGTCTAGAATCAATAAAAACAGCTGCAAAAAGAATTGAAAGTGAAACCTTTGTAGTAGATAACAACTCGTCAGATGGTACGTCCAATTTGGTTAAATCAAAATTCAATTGGGTAAAGTTAATCGAAAATAAAAGCAATATTGGTTTCTCAAAAGCAAACAATAAAGCGATAAAAGAAGCAAAAGGGGAGTACATACTCATTCTCAATCCGGACACAAAGGTAGGAAAAGACACATTTACAAAAATGATAAATTTTGTGCAATCGCGAAAAGAACTTGCTGTAGCAACTTGCAGGGTAGAACTTCCCAATGGCAAGTTAGATAAAGATTGCCGTCGTCATTTCCCAACGCCATGGAGAGCGTTTACACACATTTCAGGTCTCTCAAAAATTTTCTCAGAGTCAAAAATTTTTGATCAATACCAGATGGGTTATATACCAGAATATGAAGAACATGAAGTAGATTCCTGTATCGGGGCTTTTATGTTTGTTAAAAAATCGGCAATAAAAAAAGTGGGTTTGTTCGACGAAGACTTTTTTTTCTATGGAGAAGATTTAGATTGGTGTTGGCGCTTTAAGCAATCAGGTTACAAAATCATCTACACACCCGTCACCAAAATTATTCACTACAAAGGAGCAGCTTCAGGTATTAAACCTCCATCTGCGCATCTTTCTAAAGCGACAATCGAGTCAAAAAAAAGAGCAGTACTTGAATCAACTCGCGCTATGGAGCTTTTTTATCAAAAACATTACACGGATAAATATCCCAGGCTTATAACTTGGGCAGTCATCTTGTCAGTCAAACTACTCGAAAAATACCGATTATTTAAATTAAAGTTTTAAATCAGCAGGTCGCCTTGTCACAATTATAGTCAGTTCGTGACAATGGCGCTCCTCTGATATATTAAAAGATTAATATGAAAATTGGGATAGATGCCAGGTTTGCTGGACCGGAAGGAACAGGGATTGGTAAATACACGGAAAAATTAATTGAGCATCTCCAGAAAATCGACTCTATCAATAGTTACTCAATTTTTCTTAAAGAGTCAAACTGGAATTTTTTAAAGCTTAATAACAAAAATTTCCAAAAAGTTCTTGCCGATGTTTCTTGGTATTCAATAGAAGAGCAGATAAAAATGCCCATTATCTATAATCGGCAAAATTTAGATTTACTGCACATTCCTCACTTTAATGTGCCGCTGTTTTATAAAGGGAATTTTGTTGTGACTATTCACGACTTGATACATCGAGAATTTACAACGAGCGATGTGACAACAAGATATAAGCTGATTTTTAAATTAAAAAAATTTGGTTATCAGAAAGTGGTAAACAATGCAATTAAAAACTCCAGAAAAATAATAACGCCGTCAAAATTCGTCAAAGATCAAATTATCGAAACATTTGGTATAGACCCGGCGAAAATTGTCATTACTTATGAAGCTGCCGAAGAAGAATATTTCCGCTCCATCCGTCATCCTGAGCGGAGCGAAGGATCCCAACCATTAATCATTTACGTCGGCAATGCTTATCCCCATAAAAACTTAGAGAATCTACTGAAAGCAATGAAATTAGTTGATCAAGTGACATTGCTAATTGTGTGCCCAAGAGACATTTTTTACAAAAGGATCAAATTATCAATCGACTCACTCGGACTCAATGCAAAAGTTAAATTGCTGGGATATTTACGAAATGATGTGCTAGTAAAATTGTTTAAAAAATCGACAGCATATATTTTCCCTTCCCTATCAGAAGGTTTTGGAATACCTGGCCTTAACGCCATGGCATCAAAATTGCCCGTTTTAGCGTCAGATATACCTATTTTAAAAGAAGTCTACGGCAAAGCCGCCTTGTATTTTGACCCCAACGATCCGCGTGATATAGCGGAAAAAGTTAACAAAGTTTTATCCTCGCAAAAAATTAAAAATAATCTTGTCAAAGAAGGGAAAAAGCAGGTAAAAAAATATTCTTGGGAGAAAATGGCTCAAGAAACTTTAAAAGTATACGAAGAAAGTATATGAAACTTCAGAATCCTTACAAATAAAAATCGTCCTCGACAAAAAATTACGGTAGTTTTGTTTTCTCTAGGCGAACTTTTCATCAATCCTATGATTTGAGCCTAAA
>Ga0209542_10005284_pt1 | contig 25900 bp, 28 predicted proteins | sample RifCSPhighO2_01_FD_184028 | JGI IMG/M metagenome (GOLD analysis project Ga0209542, IMG submission 184028) | Soil microbial communities from Rifle, Colorado - Rifle CSP2_plank highO2_0.1 (SPAdes) (version 2) | ecosystem: Environmental > Terrestrial > Deep subsurface > Rock core/Sediment ...
ATGCAACGCCAAGATTATTGCACGGGGACATCTATAGGGATAATACGATGATATTCAAAGGAAAGTTATCCGGCATTATCGATGCAGCAGATGCGTTTTCTGGTGATCCTATGTATGAATTTGGAATCATCTATTCTGAGGAGTTTGATTGGAACGTCATAAGTTGGATGGAGCAGGAATACGGGTCCTTGAATCGACATTTAATTTGGGTGTATGCAGTGCTTGGTTCGGTGTGGATATTGAAGCTAGTGGATAAACCAGTTATGATTCGCGGGGTACAAAGACGAATAAGGGATCTTTTGCAGAAACGTTTTTAAACCGCCTTCCTCGAATCCCTTCTGATGGATGGTAAATACGATTTCAAGGAACAGGAGCCCAAATGGGTGAAGTTCTGGGAAGAGCAAGGGATTTTTACCTTTGACCCGAAAGCAAAGGGCGAAATCTACAGTATAGACACTCCTCCTCCGACAGTGTCGGGCAAGATGCACATCGGTCACGCCTTCAGTTATACTCAGCAAGATATTCTCGCAAGGTACAAGCGCCTAAGAGGGTTCAACGTCTTCTATCCGTGGGGTACTGACGATAATGGTCTCCCAACAGAAAGATTAGTGGAAAAAATGAAGGGCGTGAAGGGTTCGAAGATGGACCGTCAGGACTTCATCAAACTCTGTGAGTCAACCTTGAAAGAAATTCTTCCTGATTTTATTGCAGATTGGAAGCGTATCGGTGTGAGTTGTGATTTTACCAAGAGTTACAGCACGATTGACGCAAATTGCAGAAGGATTTCGCAGTGGAGCTTTTTGGATTTGCAAAAGAAAGGCAGAGTGTATCGTAAAGAGGCTCCAGTTCTGTGGTGCCCATTATGTGAAACAGCAATTGCGCAAGTTGAAATGAAAGATAAGGAGAAGGACACGCGGCTTGTGCACATTGAAGTAAAAACGGAAAGTGGAGAATCGCTTGTTTTTGCAACAACACGTCCAGAACTGTACTATTCTTGTGTTGGCATGTCTGTAAACCCAACAGATGAGCGTTACAAAAAATATATTGGCAAAACAGTTATTATGCCATTAACAAATGCGCGTATCCAGCTCACTGCAGATACGATGGTTGATCCTGCGTTTGGTTCGGGTGTGGTGTATTTTTGTAGTAGCGGAGATGCCCAATTTCTTGATTGGGAAACTAGACATCCAGTGAAAAACAAGATTTATTTGATGAACAAGGATGGCACGCTTAATGAACAGGCAGGCAAGTACAAAGGTTTAATTGTTGATGTTGCAAGGAAGAAAATAGTTGAGGACTTGCAAGTTCTTAATGTTGTAAAAAAGTTCGAACCTATTAAGCACGTTGTAAACACACACGAACGCTGCGGCACGGTTGTTGAATACGTGAGTTCAAAGCAGTGGTTTATTCGTTATCTTGAGTTGAAGGACGACTTGCTTAAGTGGGGTGCAGAGTTAAAATGGCATCCTGAATTTATGAAATTGAGATATGACAACTGGGCACGAGGGTTAAAGTGGGACTGGTGTATCTCTCGCCAACGCTTCTTTGGTGTAGCGTTCCCTCTTTGGTATTGTGCGAAGTGTGAAAACCCTATTTTTGCACAAGAAAGTCAGCTTCCAATCGACCCGCTAAAAGATGCTCCACTCGTAAAAGAGTGTCATAAATGTGCTGGCAAGGTGTTTGTTCCTGAAAAAGATGTGCTGGACACTTGGGCGACGAGCAGCATGAGTCCTCAGCTCGCGCTCGAGCTTGTTCCAAAGGAATACCGTTCAAAAATGTTTCCAATGAGCTTACGGCCGCAGGCCCAGGATATTATCACTTTTTGGCTGTTTAACACAGTGGTTAAGAGCCGTTTGCATTTCGGAAAGAATCCTTGGGCGGAAACAATAATTTCAGGTTACGTTACCGACCCGCAAGGGGATAAGATGTCAAAGTCCAAGGGCAACGCGGTCGCTCCGCAAGAAGTGTTGCAAAAGTATAGCGCTGATGCCTTGCGTTATTGGGCAGGTAGTAGCAAGTTAGGCGAGGATATTTCTTATCAGGAGAAAGATTTGATTACTGGTGATAAATTTGTCACCAAGCTTTGGAACGCGGCGAAGTTTGTTTACATGCACTTGCAAGGCTATGATGGAAAAGGAAGAATCACCGAAGGTGTGGACAAGTGGATTCTTGCGCGCTTGGCAAAAGCAATCACCGAAAGCACAAAAGCGTTTGACAATTATGAATACTTTAAGGCAAAGACTGCGATTGAGAGTTTCTTTTGGCGTGACTTGTGTGACAATTATCTGGAGCTCATCAAGACCCGAATGTACGAGCCAAAGTCTGCAAGTCAAAAAGCAAGTGCACAGGCTGCGCTATCCATTTGTCTTCCTGCGATCGTCACTATGATGGCGCCATTCACTCCGTTCATTACTGAGGAAGTTTACCAATTATACTTACAAAAGTCTCAAGGAAAAAAGAGTGTCCATCTCACCAGCTGGCCGTCTCCTCCAAAATCAGATGTGGTTGCAGAGGTCGCAGGTGAAGTTGCTGTTGCTGTTCTTTCAGCGGTAAGAAAAACAAAATCAGAAGCAAAAGTCAGCATGAAAACGCCAGTTAAGCGTCTTGTCATCGAGACCAATGTCGACCTTAAAGCAGTTCTCGAAGATTTGAAAGCCACAACTGCTTCGGAAAAGATTGAGTTAGGCAAAGGAAAGGATGAAGTTGCAGAAGGAGTCAAAGTTACGATAGAATTAAGTTAGACTCGTTCCCGCGAATCCCCATCCAGTTTCATAAATATCCCGCGAATCTTCTTTTCCATGTCGTAATAGCTTAGTTTTGCCATTTTGCCTGCGTGGATTCGTTCTTTGACTTGTGCTAAAAATCGTGCCATTTTCTCTTCTATGACGTCTGTTTCTTGGGTGAACTTAAGCATGACAGTGCCAGCAAGTGGATGGTCGTCAAGGGTGTGTTCCTGATGTTTTTGCTTGACTTTTGTCCGGATTTCTGCGAGCCATTCAGCGATGTGGGTTCCAGGGTTAGTAATTTCCAATTGTTTCTCAATGGCCTTATCAGTTCCATCGTTGAAAACCACACGGATTTTGACCTGATTAAGTTGGGAGAAATATTCCATGACTTCTATTTTTTTGAATGTCAGTTCGATAGGCTTCATAGGTTCAAGTTCAACCGTTCAGGCTTATAAATATTGCGCGAAAGAACAACTGAGTTTATTCTTGAGGTCTGCTTTCAGGGAAACGTTCCCCAATCTGCCTCAATAATTGTTTGTAGATTTCTGGATGCATTCCTTCACCACTCACACTACATTCATAAACCCGGTTGATGCGCCGGAATTTATACTGACCCACAACAGAGGTGTCAGAGAGAATGCTCAGCTCTCCAAAGTGGATATCTTCGAGATCATCTCTTGCTGCTGCTCCATCGAGCGACATGTTTAAACTTGGCAAAATAGTATCTCCAAGTAAGTCTTTAAGTCCATCAGCATATTCTGGTGAGTAAAGTTTGAAATTATAGCTAGTATTCATGCATTTTCCTAAGAAATTACCCTTTTTAAAGATTTCTTAAAACGATGCTCAATTCATTCAGGTCGTTGAACTTCACTGCATTACGACCGCCTTGGGGAGTGTATTCAATGAAGGCGTGCTTAGTGAAACTATAAAAGAAAAGGCGTATTGTATTATATGGGTTAAAAAATCCTTGTTGTACGTATGACGCGCGATACTTGGTGCAAGAAAGATACCTTTGTTTAAGCTGTTCTCTGGCTTCATACTCTTTACTTGATTTTCCTTCAAATAGAAAGAGGACAGTTCCTCGTTGAGCGCTATTATCAACCTCAAGATTGTATTTATATGAGTTAGGGTGAATGATATTGAATTTAATTTTAAGGCGTTCAAAGTTTCCGGCAAGCTGTAACGCACGATAAAATCTTCCTTCATCACCCGTGAACCGTGCAAAAGAGAAAGTTGCTTAAAAAGGTTGCACAAATGTTTATATAATCAATTTTGAACGTTGATAGCATGCTTACCAAAAAATACAAGCCATCACTTGAAAATATTCCGCAAGATATGAAGCCAGTGATTGAGTATGTGACAAGTTACTCTAAGCAAAAGAAGAAGTCGTTGCTAATCTACGGACCGACAGGGACTGGAAAGACTGTTGCGGTGTATGCGGTTGCTGAAAAACTTGGGCTCGAGCTTGTCGAGGTGAACGCGTCGGATTTTCGCAGCGCGGATGAAATAAATGCAAAGATTGGGAATGCGCTCAAACAGCAAAGTTTGTTTTCTAAAAGCAAGCTTATCTTGATTGATGAGCTTGACGGGATTTCCGGCAATGAGGATAGGGGTGGCGTGAGCGCGTTAGCAGAACTTATCGCAAATGCCAAGTTTCCAGTTATCTTGATTGCAAATGATCCATTCGAGTCAAAGTTTAACCCTTTGCGCACTAAGAGCATTCTGCTTGAATTTCCTTCAATCCCTGTCGCTGCGATGGTTCCTGCGCTCAAGCGGATCGTGGATGAAGAAAAAATTAAAGTTGACGAAGCTTTCCTGAAAAGTTTGGCAAGGAGAAGTGGCGGTGACTTGCGTGGGGCAATCATCGACCTCCAGACACTTCTTCCCGTTCCAACAGTTAAAGATCTTGATAGCTTGCACGAGAGGCAGCACTCAGACAACATCATGCAGGTCTTGGTCAAGATTTTCAAATCAACTGATGAGAACATCGCACGCTCTGCGTTTGACACCATTGATGAGGATTTGAACGAGTGTATGCTGTGGGTTGATGAAAATCTGCCAAAAGAATACAAAGCTCCTGCCGATATCGCGCGTGCTTACAACTGGCTTTCTAAAGCTGATGTGTTTCAGGGAAGGATTCGAAGGTGGCAGCACTGGCGGTTTCTGGTGTACGTCAGTGCCCTTATGAGCGCAGGGGTCGCGCTTGCAAAGGACAAGAAGTTTCCGGAGTTTGTTCAGTACGAGCGCACCCAGCGTATTTTGAAGCTCTGGATGGCGAAGCAAAAGTATGCAAGAAGAACACGAGTTGGCGAGAAAGTAGGTGCAGCAACCCACACCTCAAAAAGAAAAGCAGTGCACGACAGTGTTCCGTTCATTTACGCGTTGTACCAAAAGCGCCATCCAAGCACAGCACTAATCAGTGAACAGCTCAAGTTTGATGAGGAAGAATTGGAGTGGCTTGAGAAGTAGTTATTTTTTCGCAATCTCCCATAGTTCCGTGAAATACGTAATGAAACTCTCTGATGTTTCCTTGTCTTGGATAAGGATGACGATCGGTTCTTCTTTGTGCATTACTATGAGCGAGTGGGGATTATTTATTACGACAATGAATGGGGGCAAGGATATAGGGAGTCAGTGAAAGAATATCTTGCAGCCCACGACGCTGAATTGGTAAGCGCAGAAAGCTATATCTTTAGCAGCCTTGATGTGCGCTCTCAGTTGTTGAAGCTTAAGTCCGCCAAACTTGACGGCGTGATCATTATCGACGCGACGCGTGGCGAATTGTTCGACCAGGCTCGTGAAGTGGGGTTGAATACGCCTCTTTTGAGCGAGTGGGAAGTGGAAACAGTTGACGGAAAAGCTCGTGCTTCGCTTGAAGGGGTACACTACTTCCTTCCGATTGGAGAAGACAAATCATTTGATGAAAAGTTCATAGCAAAGTACAATAGGACTGCAAATATGGTTGAGCGTGATTCATACGACGCCCTGATGCTTTTCGCGAAAGCGTTAGAATACTGTCCTGATCATTCTCCTCAGTGCATGACCGATTACGTCACTTCATTAAACGGGTATCCTGGTGCTGGTGGTAACCTCAGGTTCAACAAAGACTCTTGGAGCTTTGACAAGCCGTTTGTGCTCAAAACAGTAAGAAATGGAACATTTGTTGAGGTTTCTTAAGCATATTTGAGAAATTCTTCTCGTTCCATTTTGAGGTCATGTTTGACAATTTTGTTGAGTAATCCGCGGTCGACGTCTTCTCCCCCATGATTGGGGATGACTGTTGTTCTGCCATCGAGGTGTTCAAAGAACATGTGGCTTCCCTCTTGTCGTTTGAGTTGAAAACCAATCTTGTGAAGTATTCGAGAAAGCTCTTTAGCGTTAAGAAGTGGTAGCTTGGTCATGCCTCAATTTCAAGTTGTTGCAGGCCAATGAACTTGGGAATGTCTTCGACGCGCTTTGATTTTAAGTAAAGTTTAATAGCTTCTTTGGTTCGTTTGAGAAGTTCATCATGTGTTTTTGCTTGAGTGTGGCATCCAGGAAGTCCAACAACCTCAGAGATAAGATAACCATCTTCTCCTTTTTCTACGATAATATTGAAGGTAGTCATAGTTGATTTAAAGGAAAGTGGCTTTATAATACTTTGGTTAGCTATGTCCATGCCCACCTAAGTAAATATGTTTCAATTTCTCATGTTGCAAAATGCTTCGATCGCCGTGCAGTGCTACTTTTCCTTCTTCAAGAACATAAATTTCATCAGCAATTGCGCACGCAGATTTTGCATTCTGCTCAACCATTAAGATGGCAACTCCTTCTTTGTTGATTTGTTGTATCTTTGCAAAAAGTTCTTGCATAGTCTTTGGCGCAAGTCCTAGCGAAGGTTCATCAAGTAAAAGCAGCTTTGGCTTTTGCATCAGTGCTCGTCCGATGGCAAGCATCTGTTGCTGCCCACCAGAGAGTGCGAATGCGTTTTGGTGAAGCTTCTCTCGTAAAATCGGAAAGTGTTTGAGGACTGCTTCCATTCGTTCGTTGATTATTTTTGCATCTTTTGTCAGGAACGCTCCCATCTCCAAATTCTCTTTGACCGTCATGCTGGAGAAAATCTGCCGCCCCTGAGGTACGAATGAAATTCCTTGTGCAAGCCGTTTGTGGGTGGGCAGCAAAGTAATATCTTTTCCTTCATGCGTAATGGTTCCATTTGTAATTGTGCACAGGTTGAAAATGCTTTTCAAGACTGTGCTTTTTCCCGCTCCGTTTGGACCGATAAGGACTGTTATTTTGCCATCTTGTGCAGTGAGGTCTACCCCGTACAGTATTTGAAGTTGTCCGTACCCTGCCTCTAGATTCTTGATTGTTAAGCTCATTTTCCCAGATAAGCCTCCAATACGCGTTTGTCTTTTTGAACTCGTGCAGATGTTCCGTGTGTCAGCACAGTTCCTTGGTTCATCACGATGACTTCATCGCTGATGCTCATGACGAATTCCATGTCATGTTCGATGAGTAAAATTGTGTTTCCTTCTTCTTTGAGTTTTGAGAGAATGTGTTTGAGCTCCTGCCGCACCTTTGGGTTGACTCCCGCGGTTGGCTCGTCAAGCATCAAAAGCTTGTGCGGCTTGAATACCGCGCGGGCAATCTCAACCAGCCTTGTCTGTCCGTAGGAAAGTTCGCTCGCCTTTGTGTCCATGTGAAGCGGAAAGTGGACAGAGTTGAGCGCATATTGTATTTCTGCATCGTTTGCTTCTCGTGCTACAAGGAGGTTGTCTTTCACCGTCATGTTCTTGAAGAGTTTTGCCTGTTGGAACGTGCGTGAGACTCCTAGTTGTCCTATTTTGTAGCAGGGTGTTTTGGTAATGTCTTTTCCATCAAACATAATTGTTCCTTTATCTGGTTGGTAGATTCCACAAATAATGTTGAACAGTGTTGTTTTGCCAGCTCCATTTGGTCCGATTATGCTGGTGATAGTACCTTTCTCAACTTCAAGTGAGCAGTCTCTGACTGCGTAGACTCCGCCGAAGTGCTTGTTGACATTCTTTACAGAAATCATCGTAAAGTTGCATTCCTCTGTCTATTTAGTTGATTGTGAGCTCCAACTTCACGAGGCAGAAAATGCCTGCTATTTGTATGGTTTTCAGGCATTTTCTTCATCGCAGGTCTACCTTCCCCAAAATTCCTTTTGGTCGATAAATCAAAATCAGTAATAAAATGAGTGCGAATATCATCTCTCGCACTGGCCCAATGACTGATGAGGGAAAGCCGATGAATCGTAATGGTTCAGGAATTAGGAACACGACTGCTGTGCCGATTGCAGAGCCAGGCAGTGAGGCTAGTCCACCAACGATGACCATACTGAACAGCAAAATAAGGTCAGAGAGCCCGAAGATGCTCGGGTCAATGAATGTAATATAGTGTGCGAATAGTCCTCCTGCGATTCCTGCGAAGAATGCGCTGATGGCAATGGCGAGTGTTTTGTGCAAAAAGGTGTTTTTGCCAAGTGCTGCGGCTGCAAGTTCGTCATCACGGATTGCTTGAAGTGTTTTTCCAAAGCGTGATTTTACAATGAAAGAAAGTACAAAATAGCTTGCCACTGCCAGGATAACCACAATTGTAAGAAACAAGGTGTTCGTACTTGCTATTTTTGGAATGCCTGGAATTCCAAGTGCTCCGCGTGTTAATGATGTCCAGTTACGGGCAATGCTTCCCATGATGAACGTAAAGCCAAGTGTTGCAAGTGCAAGGTAGTCTCCTTTCAATCGTGTTGTAGGTAATGATAAGATTGCTCCACTCAATGCTGCGAGGAGTCCGCCGCAAAGCATTGCAAGGGGAATGGGAACTCCCATGAGGGCGAGGATTGCGCTAGTGTATGCTCCAATCCCAAAGAATCCGACATGTCCTAAATTAAGTAGCCCAGTGAAGCCTAGCGCAAGGTTGAGCGAATTCACTAGAATGCTGTAGATTCCAATCAGGATTGCAAGGTGGATAAGATAATTGATGAAAGCCATCTTATGCTTCCCTCACTTTATACCCAAGCAGGCCTGATGGTTTGAATAGTAAGAATATGAAGAGCAAAACAAAAGCGATTGCGTCTTTGTAACCGCTGGGAAGCCACCAGATTCCGATGTTTTCTGCCAGACCAAGAATGAGTGAGCCAAGCACAGAGCCGGGCACAGAAACAAGGCTTCCAATAACCGCACCGGTGAATCCTTTGATGATGAGCGAGACTCCCATTTGCGGATAAAGATTTTGCTCTATTCCAATCAAAATTCCAGCCACTCCTGCCAGCACGCTTCCGATAATGAACGTGTACGTATAAATCCGTTCAGGGTTGATTCCAACAGTCTGCGCAACCTCATTATTATCAGCAACAGCTCGCATTGCTTTTCCAAGCGTTGTTTTTTTCATCAAGAGCCAGAGCCCAAGGAGTAGTACTGCTGAGACAGCAATGATGATTATTTGAATGAACGTGACGCGTGCTCCAAGTACGTCGAATACAGGGTTGCGTGTGGGAATGGTTTTGACATCTGCTCCCCAGATCCCCAAGACAAGTGCATTGAGAAAAGTCATGAGCGCGATGCTCGCAATTAAGAGCACTGCAGCGGATGCCTTTCGTTTGCGCAAGGGCAGATACACTATCCAGTTAGTGAGTGCTCCTGCGATGCCGCTAAATGCGATTGTGAGAAGCACAGCAAGCCAGAAGTGCATCCCGCTTGCTACAGCAAAGGTGTACATGAAATATGCTCCAAGCGCAAGGACTGCTCCGTGGGCGAAGTGCATGAACTTGGTGACGCTATAAATAAGTGAAAACCCGCTTGCCACAAGCGCGTAGATTGCTCCGGCGATGATTCCATTCAGGATGAGTTGTACTGCGATTGCCATGGCTTACTCAAGTTTTACAAAAGTTCCATTTCTGATGGTCTTCATGTGGAATGCGTAGATCGGATCTCCTTTTGCATCAAACGTTACTTCTCCAAAGACTGTTTGTTGTGGTTTTTTGAAGAATTCTTTTATGCATCCTGTATTCTTGTCGCATTCATTAAATGCAGCCACTATTAGTTTGTACGCTTCGTAGCCTTCTGCGGCATATGCATCAGGTTCTCTTCCGTATTTCTTTTGAAACTTTTGTATAAACTGCTCAGCTTGTTTGCTTGTTGAGTCAAAAGTGTAGCTGTAGACAAACCCTTCTGCAGCGTCTCCTGCTTGTTTGATGATTATGGGGTCTTGTGCTGAGCGCAAGCTGATGAATTGAACGTTAAGGGGAAGTTCCTTTGCTTGTTTGAGAATTAATACAAAGTGTCGTGCTGTTCCAAACTTGTATCCGTGAAGATAACCTAATGCCTCACAATATTGGCGCAGGGCTTCATACAGTTCGCGCACAATAGACTGGAACGCGTTTGGTTCAAAGTTTGTTTTGAGTGCAGTAATAAGTGTTTTTGAGGAAGCGGAGAACAAGTTTTGGGATCTAAGTATGTCTTTGAATACTTTTTTGATTGTTCCTTGTTCAATTGATTGCTGGAAATTCATATGACCTCAAGTTGTCCTGAAAGTGTTATGCCGTTTATAATGTTATTGACGAGCTCTTTATTTTTCTTGGTAGCGTGTGCCCAATTATTTTTCGTGAAAAGATGAAGGCTTACAGGCCGTTGAATGATTTTTTCATACAATGCAGTGTTGAACTCTTTTTGGATGTTGGTGATGATGCAGAGGTCAACATCGCTTTGTTCATCGTCCATTCCTTTTGCAAAGCTTCCAAAGAGGATAATTGGAGAATAATCATAGTGACGCTCAAGGTTGGTGATAAGGTTTGACGTTCGTAGGAGTTCAAGGTTATAATACAATTTGATGTTTTGGTATTTTTGTGAGTCCAAATTTGCAGAAAAAAGAGCATACGGCTTTCCTGGTTTTTTAACAAGCAGATTTTCTTTTTCATAATATTTGACAAATTTCCGCACAGTAGTATGGTTGATTTTTGTTATTTTAGCAAGTTCTCGTATAAGAAATCCCCTCCTCGGATAAGTGAGAAAAGGTATCAAGATGTTCATTTTTATTTCCATGTGGAAGTATATGTTTCCAAGTGTTTATAAATGTTTCCATTCTTACTCAAGCAGTTTCTCAATCATTTTAGTCTCCATTCACGCGTTCTTCTCTTACAGTGACAACAATTCACTCACACATATTCTTTATCGCTATAGAATATATTTTAGTATATTCGGCTATTCTAAACACAAAACTTATATACTTGCAAGCTTTATCGTTAGTTGATATGTGTCGAAGGAGTATGGATAAGGAAACTTCAACGCGAAAGCTCATCTTCACAACAACCCATCCGTCCCGGCAATCTCAGCACCACGCCCGTCCGGGGCGGAATGGGTCTGATTTTCATCTCTTGGTTTCCAGAGGCGGGGCAGAAAAAAGGGGAAAAGAGGTAGGCCTCGCCATGGACCAAAATATATTCGGAGAGTAAGATGCGGCGCAAAATCATCAGGCAGGGTTCTTCTACGCTGACGCTCTCGCTGCCCGCAAAGTGGGTGAAAGAGCACCGGTTGGCCGCAGGTGATGAGGTTGATGTTGAGGAGAGTACGGACGCGTTAAGTATCGTGCCGCTAGGGAAAGTGGAGAAGGCAGGGAGGATAGAAGTGGATGTTTCTTCGTTATTTCCGCTGGTCAACAGGGTTATCCGTGCAAAGTATGTGAAAGGAGTCGATGAGATAAGTGTCAAGTTTAAAGATGCTCAGCAGCTTAAGGACATTCAGCAGCGCGCCCTTCCTGATCTGCTTGGGTATGTGATTGTTGAACAGACTGCAAGAAGTGTGCTTCTTCGGGATGTCACGCATCCTGCTCCTGAGGAATTTGATGTGATGTTTCGCCGCATATTCCTCCTTTTGGTATCCATGGGGGACGCGTTTGAGAAGGGTGAAAAAGAGGCGAGCGAAAGCGTGCTCGCCATGGAGCAAAACATTAATCGTAATGTAAATTTTTGTTTGCGTCTTTGCTCAAAACGGGTAGTGCATCAGTCCACTGCGGTGCAAAGCGCGCTTGTCTTGCTTGAGTTGCTTGGTGATACCTGGAAAGAATTTGCGAATTCCGCAAAAGGGCAGCTTTCTGCTGAGCTACGTTCGCTTATCGGGAAGTATAATAGGTTCTTTCATTCGCTCTATGAGCTTTGGTTTGAATTTGAAATGCAAAAAGCGGTCGCGCTGGGAAAGAAATATCAGGAACTCGAGGGGTTGCTCTCAAATCCCAAAGTCGGTTCTAAAGATGCAGAGCGTATATCCATTTTGCGTAAACTTTCAAGCAATTCAGTTGTTCTTCTTGGGTTGCTCTTGAGCCGATGACGTAATGGCTATGTTTTTCGTGAGGTGGGACAGTAAAAGTTCACGCCGATAGCTATTGTGTGTGCTGATAAACAGATTTATTTTCCAGCGTAAGATTGTCCTAGTCCTGATTGTATTGTAGGAGAATTATCCAGTGCAGAAATTATTTTTTCATATACCTCTTCTGGAAGAGTCATCCGTACAGTTAGCGTGAATGGTCCCTCTTTGAACTGACCGTTTGCGTCTACCCAAACACTCTCTGAAAGTTCAACCAAATGTTATTTGCCACTTCTTCTTCAGTGAACCCTTTGACTTTGGCAATGTTGCGCACAGTATACAGTACATTCGCAGGCTCATTTCTTCCAGAAATAGGCGAAAGCCATGGTCCATCTGTTTCAGAAAGCAGTTGGTTGATGCTTGCCATTTCCGCGATCATCTTGAAGTGTTGCAGTTTCTCAATAATCGCGGGAATAGAAAAGTAATATCCTAAATCAATCGCGCGCTTCACAACGCTCTTGCGTCCGGTGAAGCAGTGCAACACAACATTCTTCACCGAGCTGCTGGCCAGCATTTCAACCGCGTCGGATTCAGCGTCGCGCGTGTGCACCACAAGTGGTTTTTTAATGTCTTCTGCGAATTGGATAACACGTGCAAAGTTTTCGCGTTGTTTTTTCTGAAGCTCAGGATCCTTGACCCAATGGCTGTCAAGTCCCACTTCTCCAATGGCTGCGATGTCGTGTTTATTTTTTTTGATGAAGTCAAATTCGCTATCAAGATCAATTGGGCCTTCTTGTCTGCTTAATCCTGATTCATCTGCGGGGATGCCAAGTGCATCAACAGGATATATTCCAAGACTCGCTCGGACAAGCGGAGTATATTTTTTTGCAATTTCAAGTGCTTCTCTGTTAGTTGGAACATTTACTCCAGAACAGATGATGGCGACAACACCTGCTTTTCGTGCCCGTTCAAGAACTTGGTCCAAATCGTTTTTGTAAAGTTCATGGGTGAGATGACAATGGTCGTCTACAAGGATCATGAACTGTGTTGTCTGATTTTCCTTTATATTCTTTTGCAAATATTTTTGAAGGGGGAAGTAACACGTGCTCATTATGGATGAGCATGAGCAATTAGTTGAGCAAGTAAAAATTGCTATTCAACGAAATACACAAGCAAGGTTGATAAAAAACTTTCGTTATGCTCTGGAGGAAGCTGAATTTGAAATAGACTTGTTGGTCTTGATAGAATTCACTCTTTGCATAATAGAAGCCAAAGTGGGAGTTAAAGAGAGGAAGGCCAGAAAACAGCTCGCCGCCCACAAAAGTTGCATTCTTTTTCAACAACCCATCCTTCAACAAAAGCAAAATTTGATGTTTTCAAAAGTCAAGACGTTCTGGATTTCATTGAAAGAACGCAAGGTAGTCGAAACGGAAACCAATGAAGAGATGGAATTCTATTCATTTTTGGAGAATCCGATCGTTTTCTTAATGAAATAACGATACCTTTTTAAGGGCATTTTGGGTAAAATGGAGGTATGATTGAGAAGACTGTTGAATTTGACAGCGTGTCAAGAGACGAGATGTCTCAAGTAGAAGCAGCTTTAAAGGAGCGTTTCAAGAGAGTGTCAGGCTACGACTTTTCAGGCACCGAAATTACTGGAGGTCCGCGACCTTTTGCGAATATTGGCTTTGTGTATGGCAAGCAGCATTTATTGAGAGTCACTCCTGTAGTTGAAGTAAGCGGGGAAGGTGCAGTTAAAGATGGGCCTTTCAAAATACTGGTTAAGGTAACTCTTCCGGAAGATGAGTATGCAAACTTAGTTTCCAAACTCGAGCGTTCGGTTCCAAGGATTGCAGAAAGATTGACCGGTCGATTTTACGCAGGAAAGTAGATCGTAAACCCATGGAAACCAGATTCATGATAGGTTCACAAGCAAGAGTGGATGAGTTGACAAAGCTGTTGCATGAAGAGCTTCTGCCTCGTTTCGGAATGTGTTTAGGCAACCGTGGAGCCGCTCGATATGAACTTAAAAACTTGGATTTCGCAGAGTACGCCCTCATGCAAGGCGAACAGGAAGTGGGTAGATATGAATTTGAACTCAAGGCAAGGGTGTATCATTGCAGGCTTGAGAATGCAAAGTTACCGCAAGACACCTATGCAGGCCTGGTAGTGCAAGTTCAGCAACATTTTCCCGAAGTTAAAGAATTAGTTGAATAAAGAGTTCTAATTGTCAACCAGAATCATAACTGACTCCGCGCGAGACTGCCGGATGATTGCGGGCGTTGATGAAGTAGTGTTTTCCGCCAGACATTCCGAAAATCACTGGGCTTAACACGTCTCGCGGTGGAAGGTAGATGCGGGTATTGTTGCGCATTTCAGTGGGAATTTGTGCTGTTTTTCTTTTGAAGAGGTGGAGTGATATGTGCTCGGGAAGTGATGAGAGTGAGACTATTGTTGAGCTTCCGTCGAATTCAAGTCGAGTTTTCTGGCGGTATGAATCGGGAGTGTTGAGCTCGTACGATTTTCCATCCATTGTTGGGTGAAATTCTGCTTCTTGGAAGTCCCAGACTGTTCCGTTGGTGCGAAGCCAAAGGTGTCCAGTGAATTCGCCCGGGTCTTGTAGGATTTCCTCAATAAGGGATTGTGTTTCTTCAGTTCGTCCTTCAAGTTTGTCGAAAACAAGGCTTGCGTATTCGTGTAATAACGGGTTTCGTTGGTGGCCGCGTTCTCTAAGAGTGGTAATTCCTCTATGGCATTCCACGCGTGTTTGTCCTCCTGTTTTATCGCGTGCGACAGGGTGTTCAAAGAGGAGGCCGTTGTACTTGATTACTGGTTGAGTTGTAGTCATATCGCGGCAATTAAAGAGCTTGCTTTTAAACCTTATTATTCATGTCAGTGCATAATTCTCCAAACCTCAATTGCTAAGAATGCCGCATAAAGTCCCAGGAACACTAGCCCATGTTTCCAAGTGATTGCTTTCTTCTTGAGCCAGAATATGAGCAGACTTATAGCAGCTGCCAAAAAGAAGAACGCGTTTCCTGCTTCTTGCAAGTCAATAGGAATCGGTGAGATGAGCGCAACGATTCCAAAGAAAAGCAAGAGTTCAATCGCAAGTGAGCCGAGGAGGTCGCCCATTCCAAGTGATGCGTGTTTTCGTTTTTCCGCGCTGAATTCGACTGCCATATCAGGTAGTGTTGTGGCGATTCCTATGACGGTGAGTGCTGCAAAGTAAGGTGGGACGTAAAAATAATCGGCGAGGTTGACCGTGCTGAAGACAAGCCATCGTCCAGAGAGCATGAGTGCGACTAGGCAACCTAAAAAGATTGCTGCGTCCTGCCAAATCGTGGTTAGTTTGACGTTTTTTTTGAGCTTGCCAAGAGTTCCTTCCGCTCTCCAGAGGTTGACTAAATATATGATGAACGCGAGGACCAGGATTGCTCCGTCGGTGCGCGAGAGTCCTCCGCCAAGTGTTGCAAGGACAAATGGAAGCATGAGTGCAAGCCAGAGGAACAGCCGTTCGCGGGTGAAGATGGATTGTTGGATGGTGATTTTGCGGCAGAGCAGTGTGAGAACGCCAAGTGCAAACGCCGCGTGAATCATGTTGGTGCCAAGGATGGTTCCGTATCCAACACCAAGCTCTCCGCTGGCAAACCCGGTGAGTGAGCTGATGATTTCTGGCGCGCTTGCTGCCATTGCGACGACTACAAGTCCGATGATGCCATCGCTTAGGCCCAGGCGTTTTGCATAATCAGATATTCCAAAAACGAGCAAGTCTGCCGATTTGTACAATACGAACAGGCTAGCAAGGAGTATGATGAGGTTGAAGATGAGCGGATGGGCGAAAAGTTCAAGCATACAGGTATGGGGGAGTGAATACTTTTAAACTTTCTCTAAGGAAACCATTTTAAATCTCAAGCACTTTCTTTTGTTAAGGGTGATATTATGACTTTTAAAGAAGGAGTAAGTCGTGCTTTAGCTATTATAAAGCTGGATGGTGCTGCTGTCGATGACACCGCGCGTGATTCGTCTGCGACAGGGATGGCATTTTTGATTGCGATTCTTGCCGGTGTCGCAAATGCAATCGGAAGTCTGATGCTTCCGGGGTTGATTATTCTGCCCATCATGATGGTGGTGGGCTTGCTCGTTAGCACATTAGTGCTTTGGATTATCGCGATGATTTTTGGCGGGCGTGCTTCGTTTATGGAGCTATTGCGTCCGATTGGTCATTCGATGATGCTCAGTTGGGTGACAGTGATTCCGATTATAGGTCCATTTTTGAGCTTCTTTGTGGGTATCTGGAGTATTGTTATGGACGTTATTATAGTACGTGAAGTGTTTGACTTTAGTACGGGTAAGGCGGTTACTGTTGTGTTGATTCCAGTTGTTGTCGCGCTAATTGTTGCGTTTGCGATGGCCGCGTGGGTTGTTAGCACGTTCAGTACAAATCCTGCCTTGTTGGCACAGCTTACTGCGTTGCAGTAATCGTTTTGTTTTTCTTTCTTTTTTATTTTCTCTACTGCTAATAGTGCTGTTTAGTAATCTTTAAATACTGCTACCTTTCCCAAGGAGTTATGACCGTTGTTGGATTGCAGTTTACTAGAATGTTGATTGAGAAGCATTCTGCCGTTAAGGGCAAGGTGCAAGTGAACAATAATGTTGCGCTTACTAATGTGGAGAAGACTGACTTTGTGGTTGGTCCTTCTAAGCAGGGCGCGGCGAAGTTCTATTTCGAGTTTACGGCAAAGTACGAGCCGAAGATTGCAGACATGATTTTTGTTGGTTTCTTGACGTTTGTTGATGAGCCTAAGAAGGTAACTGAGCTTGTGGAAAGTTGGAAGAAGGACAAAAAGCTTCCCAAGGAAGTAATGTCTAATGTGTTGAACACGATTCTTTCGCGTTGTAATGTTGAAGCGATGCTTCTTGCGCGCGAGGTCAACTTGCCTCCGCCGATTCCGCTTCCCAAAGTTACTGTGAAATAAGTTGAATTTCTCACTCGCAAGGAAAAACCTTTAAATACTTTTGAAGCAGGTTAAATTCGGGATATGGTACAGGAAATTAAGCTGAAAGTTGCTGAAGCTGTTCAGGATGACGTGAACAAGGGGATTGTTCGTGTAGATAGCAGTTTTATGCGCGAGATTGATGTTCGCCCGGGTGATATTGTTGAGATTGAGGGCACGAGGAAATCTGTTGCCATTGTGGACCGCGCGTATCCTGGTGATATCGGTCAGAATTTTATCCGTATGGATGGTTTGACGAGAAAGAATTGTCGCACTTCTATTGGCGAGCTTATTACTGTAATAAAGGCGAAAGTAGAGTCTGCAAAGAAAGTTGTTATTGCTCCAGCAAGAGAGGGGATTGTTGTGCGCGCTTCAGCTGCGATTTTCAAGCAGGGTCTTCTTGGAAGGGCGGTCTTGAAAGGAGATATTATATCTTTAGGTGGGACCAAGCGTCGCCGTTCAACGATGTCGCAGTCGCCGTTCTTTGATGAAGTTTTTAACATGATGGAAGAGAGCATGATGGCGTATGGGTTTGGTGATCTTAAGTTTGTTGTTGCGGAAACCAATCCAAAGGCAGCAGTTATTATCACTGAGCAGACGGAAGTCTCGCTCAATCCTGAGGCTGTGGAAGTAAAAGAAGAGGTTGTTCCTGAAGTTGCTTATGAGGACATTGGTGGTTTGGAAGAGGAGATTACCAAGGTTCGTGAGATGATTGAACTTCCGCTCAAGCACCCAGAAATTTTTGAGCGGTTGGGTGTTGAGCCTCCAAAAGGAGTTTTGTTGTATGGTCCTCCGGGAACAGGAAAAACCCTTCTGGCGAAAGCAGTTGCGAACGAGACCAATGCGCATTTTATTTCGATTAATGGTCCTGAGATTATGTGTGTTGATGGAGCGACAAAGATTTTCTTAAATCCTAAAGGGCATGTTGAGGCGAAGAAACTCTTTGATTCTGCAAAAGGAAGGCCTTCTTCATTTAGAAACGTGAGTGTTGTTGAATTGGCTGCTCCTTTGACGACCTATGCTTTTGATGAAAAGAAAAATCGATTGGCAAAAGCAAAGATAACGCATGTTGCAAAATTGTGTGCTCCTGCGATTAAAGTGGGTTTGAGTGATGGGAGTGAAGTGACAGGTTCTTTCAATCAGCCATTTCTGACATACGGGCATGGCCAACTTGTGTGGAAGAGGCTTGAGGAGTTAAAGGAAGGGGATTTTGTTGCGCGAGTGGGTAATCTCAAATTACCTGAAAAGTCATATGCGATTCCTATCTCAACAATTTCTTTACTTATAAAGAAAGAAGATAAGTTTGGATTGAAGTCAAGAAATGTGAATCGAAGTAATTTTATCAAACTTCCACAAAAAACATCTCCAGAACTTATGAACCTGCTGGGGTTGCTTTGGTCAGATGGATGCATTAGTGCGAGGGGAGATAGTGTTGTTTTTGCAAATAATGATGTTGTTTTAAGGAGAAAGTTTGTGGATCTTATCAAAGCGCTTTTCTTCTTTACAGATGATAAAATAACGGAAATGAGTGATGGACGTGTTGCTGTTTATTCAAAGCTGTTTGTGAAGTATTTTGGTTTGCTTGGTCTATTTCCAGGAAAAAAGTCAGAGCGGTTGCCTTCCTATTTGTATAAACTTCCAAAGAAAGAGGTTGCGGCATTTATAAGTGGCTATTTTGATGGGGATGGAACGGTCTCAGTTCAGGTGGTAAAAACAAAAACGCGCACGTTTAAGTATCCTACTCCAAAATTGTATGCGAAGTCACGCGAGTTTTTAGTAGAGATGCAGGCATTGCTTGGGGTGAAGCTTGGGATCGAAGTGGTGTTGCAGAAACATCCAACTCTTAAGGGTTTAATGCATGCGCTTGTGGTGCGTGGTCAAGAAGGGCGTAAAAAGTTTGCCGTTGACGTGGGGAGTTTGGCGAAGCAGGAGAAGCTCGATCTAATAGCTGATGTTGTGAAGAAGAATGAGTTTAGGAATATTCCAACTCCGCAGGTGCTTCTGAGTGCGTTAAGAAAAACAGTTGATTATGCGAAATATCGTAATAATGATTTCTATGTGTACGGTCGTGGGGTTTTTACGGTACACGCGCTTGATAAGTTGTACGGAATACTTGCAAGTGAGGGAGTGGTGTCTTCTGCGGTGAAATCAGAGCATGATATTTTGACGCGTACTGATTTGGCATGGGAACAAATTGTGGATAGGGATGTTCTTCCAAGTCAAGAATTGTATGATTTTACAGTGGATAAAGATAATTTCGTTGCCGGAAATATGTTACTGCTTCACAATAGCAAATATTATGGTCAATCTGAGGAAAATTTAAGGAAGAAGTTTGAGGAGGCTGAAAAGAACGCTCCGGCAATTATTTTTATTGATGAGATTGACGCGATTGCGACCAAGCGTGAGGAGACTAAGGGAGAGGTTGAGCGAAGGGTTGTTGCTCAGCTGCTTGCTTTGATGGATGGTCTGAAGTCAAGAGGAAAAGTCGTTGTTATTGCCGCGACCAATGTTCCAAACACATTGGATCCTGCGTTGCGCCGTCCGGGAAGGTTTGACCGTGAGATAGAAATTGGTGTTCCGAATAAGGAAGGGCGTTTGACGGTCTTGAAGATTCACACGAGAAACATGCCGCTGGATAAAGATGTGAATCTCAAAGAGCTTGCTGCGGTCACGCATGGGTTTGTGGGTGCTGATCTTGCCGCGTTGGCTAAAGAGGCGGCCATGATTGTCTTGCGCCGTCTTCTTCCCGAGTTAAAGTATGATAAGGACGAGCCACTTCCTAAAGAATTGCTTGAGAAGCTTCGTATTCATAAGAAGGATTTTAAAGAATCTCTCAAAGTGGTGAGGCCTAGTGCGCTTCGTGAGGTTCTTGTCGAGATTCCCAACGTTAAATGGAATGATATCGGAGGGCTTGAAAGTGTGAAGCAGGAGCTTAAAGAGGCTGTTGAGTGGCCACTCAAAAAGCCCGAGATGTTCCGTCGTCTAGGTGTGCGCCCTCCTCGTGGGATTTTGATGTATGGTGCGCCAGGTACAGGCAAGACGTTGCTTGCAAAGGCAGTTGCGAATGAAAGCGAGGCAAACTTTATTTCAATTAAAGGTCCTGAACTGCTTAGCAAGTGGGTTGGTGAAAGTGAGAAGGCAGTGCGTGAGGTCTTTAAGAAAGCGCGCCAGACTGCGCCGACCATTATCTTTTTCGACGAAATCGATTCCCTTGCGCCTAAGCGCGGTACAAGCAGTGATTCAAATGTGACCGAGCGGGTCGTCAATCAACTTCTTACGGAAATTGATGGTCTTGAGAGCATGCAGGATATTGTTGTTATTGGTGCTACAAACAGGCCTGACATTTTGGATACTGCTCTTCTTCGCCCAGGCCGTTTTGACCGTATAATCTTGACTCCGGTTCCTGACAAGGTGGCGCGTCTTGAGGTGCTAAAAGTCCATACTGCGGGCATGCCACTCCAAGAGGTTGATTTGGACGAGGTTGCCAAGCGTACTGAAGGATATGTTGGTGCTGATCTTGAGGCGATTTGTCGTGAGGCCGCGATTATCGCGTTGCGAGAACGCAATGCTGCAAAGAATGTTGAGATGCGGCACTTTGAGGAGGCGTTGAAGAAAGTTCCTGCATCAGTGACTAAGGATGTGGAAAAGGTCTATGAGGATTTGCTTGGCCGTTTCCGTGGCGCAAGGGCCAAAGAGATGAAGGAAGAATTGCCGATTTATTTTGGTTAGCACAACCCTAAAGCTATTTATACTCGTTCAAATCCCGTTTGAGTATGGTCAAACATCTTCTTGCTGATTTCGCGAAGTTTGAGGAGGAGCTCTCGCGTGAGCATTATTTGCATAGTTCCGGTCAAAAGGACGACTTGCAAAGCGCGCAGATTTACAAGAAGTTCAAGCATTTGTTCTCGCGCGAGCATATTGCAGAGGCACAAAAGGATGTGGGAACAAAAGAAGGCAGGATGCTGTACGATGCGTTTGTGGGTAGTTTTATTGGGAATCAGGTTAAGAAGATTTCTGATAAAGCCCAATCGTTTGAAGCATCCGCGACTGTTTCGGTTGATGGAAAAGAAATTCCGTTTCGTCATGTTTCCTCATTGCTTGTTAACGAGGATGTGAGGGAAAAGCGCAAAGCTTTGTACGATTCGACAAAGCCGGTGAAGCGTAAGCTGACCAGTTTTGAAAAGCGATTGTGGAAGAAAGATTACGTGCTGCTTAAGGAGCTTACAGGGAAGAATTATGTCGATTATGTTTCATGGACAAAGGGTGTTGATTACGATACTCTTGCCGGACAATTGCGTGACTTTCTGGTGAAGACTGAAAATTTGCACAAAAAGCAGCTCGCAAAGAATATGGGGTCAATCAATGTCAAGGCGTCTGATGCGAGGCCGTATGATTATGCTTATTATGCGCGTGCCAAGCCCTTTGATGCATTCTTCAAAAAGGAAAAGTTGGTCGAAATCGCAAAGACGTTCTGGAAAGATCTTGGTATTGATATTGATTCACAGAAAAATGTTATTTTGGATGTTGAGGAGCGTCCAAAGAAAGTTCCTCGGGCGTTTTGTATGCCGCTGAAAGTTCCTGAAGAGGTTTACCTTGTCATTAAGCCACAAGGTGGCCAGGATGATTATCAGGCTTTTTTGCATGAGTCCGGCCACACTGAACACTTTGCGAATACGGATGGAAGTCTTTCTTATGAACTTAAGCACATGGGGGACTATAGTGTTTCAGAAACCTATGCATTCCTTATTGAATATTTGCTCGCAAACCCATTATTCCTCCAAAAGTATGTGGAGATGCCAAAAGAAAAAGCGCAGGAATTTGCAGGGTTTATTATGGAGCAGAAATTGCAGGCGTTCCGAAGATACGCAGCAAAGGTCATTTACGAGCTTAAGCTTCATCGGAATGATTTGAAGAAGCTTGACAAAGAGTTCCTCCCAACCGAAGGTGAATACACTTCGGCTGCGGCGATGTATGTCGATATCCTCACCAAAGCCACCAAGATTAAGTATGCGAAAGAAAGTTATTTGCTTGATGTTGACGCAGGCTTGTATGCAGCTGATTATGTGCGTGCCTGGCTTTTTGAAGTGATGGTGCGCAAGCGTTTGGAAGAGAAGTTTGGCGGGGATTGGTTTTCAAAACGTGAATCTGGTGAGTTTCTCAAAAACATGTGGAAGTGGGGCAATAGCGGAAAGAGTGTTGCAGAGTTGGCAACTGCAATCGGGTATGCGGGTGTTGACATTTGCTATCTTACCGACGACTTCTTACAGTTTTTTAAAGCATAACTTTTAAAAGGGATTATTACTCTAATTATCTTATGAAAAACCCAAAGAATCTGTTGACGTTGATAGGAGTTCTGGTGTACGTTGCATTCATCCCGCTTGCGTTCAAGGCAGGGAATACGGGGTTTATTCCTGATGTGCTGTTTTTCATGCTTCTCCCCATCATCTTCAACTGGCTTTATGAATTGATGCAGCTCAATCCAGTCACCTTTTCATTGCTGGTACTAGGCCCTATTCCGCACGCGTTGGGGACATTTGGATGGTATAATAATTCCCCGCTTCCATTCGCATGGGATCATTTTACTCACATTGCCGCGCTGCTTCCGCTCGCGCTTGCTTTCTTGCTTTGTTTTAGCCAGTGGATGGACTATAAAGTCTTCACAAAGAAGAACGCGCTTCTTGTCGCGTCTGTGTTTTTGCTTGTTTCAGGGATTGGTGCGATGATTGAGCTTTCTGAGTTTGCAGGGTATCTTGCCTTGGGTTTTGGTGAGGGCGGCTTTAGATTTGGTCCTGGCGATGGTTTTGAGGGGCCAGTAGGTGCGGATTTTACAAACACTGATGAGATTAACAATATTGGCGGTGGTTGGATAAATACTGGTTGGGATTTGATTTACAATACGGTTGCTATTTTAATAGGAACGCTTGTCGGGTTTGTGGTGGTGTATTGGAGGAAACATGTCAGGTATTGAGCGAATGGGCGATATTCTGATGCAGGAGCAAGAATCGCAGGTTAGGAGAATGTTTGGTTTTGGAAGGAAAAGATATCTTCGTGGAGGATATGCTGGCTTGTTTGACCGAATTGGAAAAGCTTAGCTGTTTTTCTTAATCAGCTCAACAATCTTTTGTCCGCTTGCCTTGCCGCGCAGTTGTTGCATTGCTTTGCCGATACGTCCATTAATTGGCATTCCTTTGTTTGCGTCAACAATTTTTTTGACTTCAAGTTCAAGTTCTCGGTCTGAAAGAAGGGCGTATTTTCCCAGAATTTCTTTCACAGGCTTTTTTTCTTTTAAGATGTCCAGCACGCTTTCTTTGCTTATTTTTTCTTCAGAGAGGGCGGTGAGCAGTGTTTCAAAATCTTCAGCGTTTGGCGTAATCGCAATGTTAAATTGTCGTCGTATGTTTTTTTCTGTCGTCAGTAATATTTCGGCAATGTATGCTGTTTTGAGTTTATTGAACTTCTTTACAAACGTTTCAAACAGGCTTGCATGTTCTGAATTAGCGGCAAGTTCTGCTAAGTCTTTTCCAAGTCCAAGTTTTTCATAACGTGTTATCTTGTGGTCGAGGAGTTCCGGTAGCGCGATCGCGTCGATTCGTTTCTTAGTCAACCGAATAGGAAGAACGTCTGTTTCAGGGTAGAGTCGTGCTGCGCCAGGCATCATTCGCAGGAATGTGGTTGTGCCATCTTCATTTGCCCGTCTGACTTCTTTTGGGACTCCTTTGATTGCGTCGTTGAGTCGCTGGATTGCTGCGCGAAGTGCGAGTTCAGATTTTTCTTTGGTGTCGGCGACAAGGATGAACGCGTCCTGCGGTGCGCACTCAAGTTTCTTTGTGATAGCAGCTATCTCGCCGTCAGTGATTCCATAATTTGGAAGCTCGTCAGAGTGGAATAATCCCTTGACGCTCGCAGCAGTTTTCGCGCGATCAGAGAGTTCTGTTCCAAGCCTGCGCTTGGGTTGTACTTCTTTGCCAATGAGTCCTTTGCAGTTCTGGACTCTGATTCCAAGCACTGCTCCTTTGTTGTTGAGCGCTCCTGAAATAACGTTTGATTGGCTGCGAGATAGTGTGCTGCTCAAATCCTGGATTTGGGTCATGATGGACTTCACACCGCGTTTCTCAAGTTCTTTTTTGATCTCCAAGAGGTTCTCTTGTCGCAGTGCTTCAAGTTCGACGAGTTTGGGAAGGAGTGCAAGGTCCTGCGCTCCTTTAATCTCTACGCGCGTTCCGCCTTCAATAGAGACGTTGACGTCTTGTCTGATGGTTCCAAGCCCGCGTTTGACATTGCAGCTGCGCAGGATTCGTCCTATTTTTTCTGCGACTTCTGCGCACTCGTCAGGTGAATGAATATCAGGGCCGGTTGATATTTCAAGAAGGGGAATTCCAAGTCTATCCAGTCTGAACATAGTGCGCTCATTTTCGTCCTTAATAATCCGTCCGCTGTCTTCTTCAAGGATGACGGTCGGGATAGTAATAGGTCCGTGTTTGCTTTCAATCGTGCCGTTCATGGCGACAAGTGATGTTCGTTGGAATCCTGTGGTGTTGCTTCCATCCACGACTGTTTTTCGCATGACTTGGACTTCATCGACAAACTGCGCGTTGAAGAGTTTGCCTACTTGGATTGCAACAGTGAGCGCTTCTTCGCGCATATTGCGCGGTGGTTCTTCGTCAAGGTCGATTAAACAGGCATTTTCATCGTTACATTCATAGAGGTAGTGTTTTCCTTTCATTGCTTGTTGTGCGGCGGCGATGTCAATCTCGCCAGTCTCTCCCACTACTGCCCGTAAATTGCGAGTCACAGTGTACTCAGGTCTGTTTTCCTGAACGAGCGAAGGGCACTCACAGAATAGTTTTTTCGTGTCCACTTGTTGGTGGATTTCAAGTCCGCACGTTATTTTTGATGTTGCCATTATCGTAAGAACGCGTCGTCAAGCTCGCGCGTGGTGAATTCTCCAGCAATGTTTGTTTTCATGAACTCTTTGGTATTTTTGCAAGTGAGTGCAACCATGAGTTTTGCGTATGCTGTCTCAGGAAGCATGTCTGAAAGGTAGGTTGCTCCAATTTCAATGCTGAGCTCTCGTAAGTTTGCGTACACAGAAGGGTTGACGCGTCCGTAGAGTGTTTGGGAGCAGATGAACAAAGGGATTTTTTTGGATATTTTTTGGAGGGCTTGTTTGACTGTTTTTTTATTGTGCAGGGGAAGGTTGCCTAGGCCTGTTGCGACAATGATGAGTCCTTTTGCGCGTTTTGCGTGTTCTTCAAAAATTGCCGGCTCAATATCCGGGTAGGTGGTGATGATGCCAACGCGGTTGTCTAGTTCGCGCAAGGAAGTTTTTCCTTCATGCCGTTTTGGATATTCTTGGTTGGTGATTTCAATTCGTCCGTTCGCGTAAACACGTGCCAGCGGCTCGTCGTTGATCGCCCGGAATGCGTCGCGGCGCGAGGTGTGCATCTTGCGCGCTTTTGTGCCGCGCAAGAGTGTGCAGTAATCATCTGATATTGTGCCATGCATGCAGATGGTGACGCACGCTCCATCCCAGGAGGCAGCTGCTTTTATTGAGCACATCAAGTTCATGAATGCGTCGCTTGAGCCTCGGTCAATGGACCTCTGTGCTCCAGTAATAATAACAGGTTTGGTTAGGTTTTCAAGTAAGAACGAGAGCACAGAAGAAGTGAAGTGCATCGTGTCTGTTCCATGTGTGATGACGACTCCATCTGCAGTCTTAAGCGATTCTAGGATGGCTTCTGCCATTTTCTGCCAGTCTGCAGCGACGGCGTCTTCGCTCATCATGCTCATTACTTTGACCGCTTTGATGTTTGCAATCTTGGAAAGTTCAGGGCACATCATGACAAAGTCTTCTGCAGAGTAATCTGCATATACT
>Ga0209542_10005285_pt1 | contig 25899 bp, 30 predicted proteins | sample RifCSPhighO2_01_FD_184028 | JGI IMG/M metagenome (GOLD analysis project Ga0209542, IMG submission 184028) | Soil microbial communities from Rifle, Colorado - Rifle CSP2_plank highO2_0.1 (SPAdes) (version 2) | ecosystem: Environmental > Terrestrial > Deep subsurface > Rock core/Sediment ...
TTTTCCTTAGTGTCCTGCTTATCCTCGCCACTACGCTCTGAGGAGCGTTGGCTCGGGCAGGACTCTGTTTGGGGGAAGAAAGGATCCTTCCCCCAGCTTCGGGCTCCTCCTCGTAGTAGTTTACTTACACTTTCAGTTCTCATTATGTTTTGTGATTTACTTCTGTTCTCGCCTTCGTTGTTTGTGCCTTCGGAGTCCGCTCTCGCACAACCCCCATCCACATTTTCATTCTAGATTTTTATGTGTCGCTTTCGCTTCTAACCCATTATCACTTCGGCTAACGACGGCGCTCATATTCAGCCATGCCCTAGCGGAAATGCCCGAGGACTCATTGACTATGTGCTTGACCCACCTCTCCCATTCGCGCACATTGAGGGACTCCCAGAGAGAGCTTGCGGCTAAATCCGGGCGGATTTAGCCGCAAGCCAGATCAGTTTGGGACATATTTCGCGTGGTTTTTTGGTCCAGAAATTCGGAGACTTCCTCTTTGCACAAGTTTAGCTAGATAGTTTGTAGCAGAAGCATCAGAAACATACAGGAGCTTTTCGACTTCGTCGTTTTGGATTTCTCCGTTTTTACGAGCTAGTTCCATGATTTTTGATAGTCTCTTTTCAGTTCGGAATGAGAGTTTTTCTTTCAGTTTTGGGAGGAGAGATTTTAGAAAACTTTTTTGATCTGGTTTTGTAGGTTCTGGGACTGGAGCCTTCGGCTCCATAATTTCGGTGATAGTAACTGTATCGGGAGTTTTGGTAATTGTGATATCTGGATCAGTAAAAATTTGGGGATAAGATTCGGGTGTTGTAATTTCTTGAGTCGGAGTCGATTCGGTTAGTTGAGTTTCAGCTTTGCCCGCCGAAGCCTCTGGCGAAAGCTGGGGAATATTTTCTGGTACGGCAACAGGCTCCTGCGGAGCAGGATTTTCGGGAGGAGTTGGTTGTGAAGTTTCGTCGGACATGAATATATTTTAACAGAAAAGCCGCCCGTTGATGTAATCGCAGAGCGGCTTGTGTTCGCATGATTTGGTACTCACGCTAGAATCGCGCCAGTTGAAATTGCCGTGACGATGTCCTGCTGATCATTCTGTCAGGAATGCATCCACCGGCAACTTTGATCCGAGTACCTTTCTGCGGGTAGAAATTTTCGGGATCACTCATCTCATACCATTTCTCTCCGCAATCTCGATATTTAACGACAAGAAATTGCTGGGGATCTTTCGGGTCGTCGATCCCTCGTCTAACCACTATTCCCTTGTCTGGATGCAGATAAGCGTGCTTGAATCCTTGGCAGTACCAGTGATTGTTGCCGTAGCGAACCACATGAGCAAACACCCATCCACCGTCAAGAACGGTGCCACTCGCGAAAACGATTGCAGAAAATGCCAAAATCTTCAGCGAGTATTTTTTGGGCCAAAGTCTCTTCAGTCCCCACCGAAAAGGCAGGAAAGAACTGAAGGCCATCAAGAATGCCAGTATGGTCAAAAAACCAACAGTTGCATTCGGGGTAGGCATGTTGCCGATAGAGAAAATTCTCCACCCAGTGCGATACCAGCTGATCATGCCCGCAAGAAGCATGCTAGAAATAAACAGAAAATCTTTCATCAAAGTACTCCTTTCCTACACAAAAGTAAAGCATAATGGGATAAATAAGTCAATTTGACAAAGATTTTGTTTTGTGTAGTATGTTAAGTGGAAGGAGAAAGAAGTGAAAGATTTTGCTGAGTATGCAATAGTCGCAGTCGTGTTGTTATCGGGTGCGATCGGCCAATTCATCGGTTTTTTGATCGATAAGAAATCCGCAAGAAGGAAGCTATCGCCTTAAATAGCAGAAAGGTTGACACATGAAAAAGTTGGATCGCATTTTACTTGGGGCGTTCGTACTCCTCGTCGCTTTCACCGCCGGCTACTTTACCAAGAATCCGTTTAACTGGCCGAAATCCAGTTTGCCGGAGGAAGTGGTGATGATCAGTCGTGCGAACTTGAACAAGAACATCAACCCCAACGACGCCGCTATCTGGGCCGGGCTTCTATCGCAGGCGAGAATCTGCGAGAACTGCTCTGGTCTACGAGAATGGGCACAGGGTTCGTGGTATATGGCACGGCCGATTGCTCTCACCATGAGAAGCGATGATCCGTCTGTCGGCTACACGATGGTCTTCGGACAGATCGGCTCCACCGAAGGTGGAGGTAGGACTCGTGTTCCCATGATCGCCTACTACATCGGCCACCGAAGCGGCTATGTCGCCAGAGTGGACGGGGACACCGGCAAGGTGGAGTTCCGAACCAGTTGGGGCGAATGGAAACCAGTGGAAGACGGAAATCCGATTGTCGCGGAAGCCAGACGTTTTTTTCGCGAGAAATGGAATATCCAACTCGCGACCACAACACAATAACGAAACGGCTACGGCCGGGGCCTCGCAGAAGTCGCAAGACGGATGCGGGGCCTTTTTTCTATTCACTTATTTTGATAGTTTTTCAAAAAGCATTTTGAAAATTGATTTTTGGAAATCTACAAATCGATCATTTTCAATAACTATCGCAGTTTCGGTATCAAAATCTATAAAAATAACTTTCCCGTTTCCAATAATTTGAGTGATGTTGTCTTCAAAAGAGATATTTACCGCTTTTGAAAAACGATTTAGATTTTTGTGTCTTTTCTCATGGGTTTTAAGATTTGTAATAACATACTTGTCTATATCTCCCGACGCTCCAGCTCTTTTCCAATAGAGTGACGGATAATATCGTTTATTCTTTTTATAATCTTTTGGTGACTCATAGCGATAAATAGTCTCTCCTTTTTTAGTGCCAGATATAAGCTGTTCATAAACAGTTGCGATGCCTTCTTTTCCTTCAAAAAATGAAATTTTGGGCTTTCTATCTTTATTATGAAAAACTTCAAGCATTGTTGGCAGGGCTGAATTTATATTTTCAATTTGCCTTTTAGAAATAGCGGAAAGAGCTGCAGGCGACTCTGCTTTATAAACCACCCTCTTTCCTTTAGTGGATTTGCTCACTAAATTTGAGGAGACTAGATCAGGAATAGCTTTATATATCGCTGGCCTATACTTTCCTGTCGATTGAGCTAATTCGGCTATAGAGCAAGAGCCCTTTTTAAGCAGGGTAAAGTAAATTTGTTCCGCTACAGCGCTAAAGCCGAATTGTTTTAATATACCTTTTGTTTCTTTCATAAAGTGAACTGATATTAGTACACTTTCTGTTCATTTGCAAGCCCTTAGATTAAGGTGCTTTTTTATGCAAATATGAAATCATTTCAAATTTACCTAATCTCCAAGCGAGAAATTTTGAACCGCATATTCTTGAAACAGACTCCTTAATCGGAGCGAACCTTAACAAAACAGAGGGGAGAGTAATCAAATGAAAACCGAAGAAGCATCGGCAGATTTAACCCGCCGGTTTGGCAAGATTCCAACTTTTAGCGAGACTTGTCGTTTCGTCATGCATTCCTTGGGATGCAAGTTGTACGTAATGGTTCAATAGCTTGGACGCAACTAGGGTAATATCAAGCGATATGGCATACACACAAAATCCGCACATGCCCAAGGTGCGTCAGGATGCAGCAGATATGGTCAGGCGTGGATACACTCCAACCGAAGTCGGTCGACGGTTTGGAGTGGGCTCAAGTACCATCTGCAAGTGGGTCAAAAAAGCAGAGAAGTTGGGATATTACCCGATTCCAACTCTCTCTGCTAGACCTAAACATCATCCAAAAGAATTGGGAGAAGAAAAAATACATGCAATTGTGAAAAAGAGATTGGAGCATAACAGATGCTCAGAAGTGGTTCATCAATCTCTTCTGAAAGAAGGGGTGAAGATATCACTTTCCTCAGTCAAGAGAACCTTGGCAAGAAGAGGACTCTTAAAAAAGAGAAGTCCATGGAAGAGATTTCATCCCCATGTTGACCGTCCATACCCTCTAAAAGCTGGTGATTTGGTTCAAATTGACACTATCCACTTGATGACTGGAGAGAAGACCAGAATATATGTTTTTGTTCTTCTGGATGTATATTCCAGATGGGTATATGCAAAAGCGTATGAAAAAATGAATTCAGCTCAAACAGTTGAATTTGTTTCGGAAGCTCAAAAGGAGGCTGACTTCCGCTTCAACATGCTTCAGAGTGATCACGGACCAGAGTTTGGAAAGTGGTTTGTGGAGAGGATCAAAAAGTCTCACAGGTACACTAGAATCGGCAAGCCAAATGACAACGCTCATATTGAAAGATTCAATCGAACCATTCAAGAAGAATGTTTGGACAAGTTTCCAAGGATTGTTTCCGTTCTCAACAAGGAGATTTCCAAGTATTTAAAGTATTACAATTACGAACGACTACACATGGGAATTTCCTTTCTTTCCCCAATCCAATTATTAAATCCCGTCCAAGGTATTGATTAGATTACGGTTGTACACGGAAGCTGTTAAAATTACTTGTCTCTATATGCAAGTAACGGGTGCTAGTAAATTGGACGATTACAAGGTGCTTGTTGATATGTTGGATCGCGAAGTCACAAGAGTCATGGAGGAAGATATCCGTTATGGGGAAAAAGAATTTGGTGATTTCGCTTATGCGCCTGTAGGCAGTAGCGATGTTGATCGTGCATGGAGTGACTTGGAAGCGTTGAAAGTAGAACTACGACAACGCCAAAAACTGGAGGTGAAAAATGCCGGTTGAAATACCACCGAAAAATCCGAGACAGACATGGATGAGTTATCAGTTCAGTATTGTGAACAATCTTTTCCTTTATTTTCCACTCGGCAGAGAACCATTTGATCGTTCTAGCGATCCAGATGTCGGCTACTTCCTCGGCATATGTTTGAAGCTGGGATGTGCCGATACTCTCTGTGGGCCTGAATCAAAGGCCGAGAACCCGGAATATGATCGAAGTGACTTGAAGGCATCAAAAACATATCGGCAGTTTATTCAGGAAATATGGGATGTGACTGCTTCACTGGGAATTGATTTACCAACACTGGGAAGAAAACTAAACCAATGGTATCTTACCCCGCATGATACTAGGCGTGATGAAGTGCTAGACGAGGAAGTTTGCGGCCTCATGATTAAAATCTATGTTGCTCTGCGTGAGCGCGGATACGGCCATGGCGACCTCGTGAAATAGACCAGCAGTTTGAAGGACGATAATCATAACAGATGTCGTCCTTTTTCATATAAAATTTTTACAAATTACTCTTAATTTTATCGCTAATACTATTCGTCTTTTCAATAATCTTATCTCTCATGTCTAGCGTTATTTGGTTAATTTCTGCATTTGTTTTTTCTGCGTTTACAATAATTTCATCTATCTTGTCCAGAGTTTCATTTTTAAAGCTAATCCCTTGAGCAATTAATTGAAAATTTATTTGATAATTATTTATCACATTTATATTGTCAGATGCTGTATCGCTCAATTTGATCAGCATTTCGTTCCACCCCTCACATTCCTCTCTAAAGTATGTATCAGCGTATGCGGCGACCATTTGAAATCCATCATCAATATCTTTTTTTGACCGGGTATCATTATAGTCAATGAAATATTGTCTGTTTTTTATAGCCTCGCGGTGATATTTTAAGGTATTAAGAGTAACTTCACTCTTTTGTCTGATTGCTACTAATTTACTAATTATCGCTAATCCATTATCTCTCACTGAATTATAGATGTTCATATTATAAGTGAGTTTTCTATCCTTTCGGCTTTGTTGGATGTTTACCACCAGAGTAATGATGGTTAAAAATCCAAGTACAAAATTCGGATCAATATTTTGTACAAAAAGATAAGCTCGGAGAGCTGGACAAGATAAATACAAAACAAAAAGAATAATAATTATTGCTACCAATAATTCTGCCGTTTTCTCTTTGAGAGTTTTTTTAAGATTTTGCATTGATTTAAAGAGAACAATATCATTTTTACCCATATTTTCCAAGCCAAAAATTTTGTGCCGCCCCACCTCTCAAAATGCCCTTTTCCTCATTCAAATAATATCCCCCCGCGCAAAACAAAATGGAATTTGGAAAGGGCATTTCTAAAAGAGAGGGGCGGCTCTAATTGGTAGGGACTCCAAAGCGTACGACAACATCTGCATCACCACGCGCGTCGAGCGGAGCGAGACTTCTCACTCTCACTAATTTTTGCTAAAGTAAGTGCGAGCTCGGTAATACAAAGGCTCATTTTTAAGCCGCCAAAGTAGCTCAGTTGGCAGAGCACGTCTTTCGTAAAGACGGGGTCGTGAGTTCAATCCTCACCTTTGGCTCTTGACAAGAACTATAGGTTCGTATATATTTGTCGCACACCTCTCTGTTGTCGTTGACTATCACTGGTTGGTGCGATCGTCGGGGGACGAAAACATTATGCCAAGGAAAACTTTGCGACACAGAGAGGTTTTCCTATATTTGAGTTATCCACAGGTCTCACTTGCAATTGTTGCGCAAATTTGTGGGGTATGATAGACTGTATATATTCAGAAAGGAAACGCGTTCTCACCTCATGGCTTCTGACGGGCCAAACAGTGATAGCAAAGTTTTCCTTTGGCATAGGGGCCGAGCGCGTGCTCGACCCAGCAATCATACGAAAGGGCTTCCTACGGGTAGCCCTTTTTCTTTTGTCTCAAAGGCTGAAATAAGGTAAAGTGTTCTTATGTCAGAAGACGAAAGAAAAACAGAAATAGAAAAGAAAATGAAAAAGCTTGAAGCAGAGATGGGCAAGCCTGATTTTTGGAATGATAAGGACTTGGCACAAGCCAAGGTGAAAGAATTTCAAAAGTTAAGAGATGATTTAGAGATGGGTCCAACCAAAGGTCTGTATGATAGAGGGGAGGCAGTGATGACTATTTTCTCTGGCGCTGGAGGGGATGATGCTGAAGACTTCAGTGCCATGCTTCTCAAAATGTATTTCAAATATTTTGAAAACAAAGGTTGGGGCTACTCTGTGGTACACGAAAATCAAAATGATCACGGAGGGTTTAGAAACGTGACAGTGGAAATAAATGGCAAAAATATTTACGGTACCCTAAAAAATGAGTCTGGGGTCCACAGGCTTGTGCGAGTCTCACCCTTCAATGCTAACGCAAAAAGGCACACTAGTTTCAGTATGGTGGAAGTTATACCAAAATTTGAAAAGAATAATGAGAATGACATTGAGCTCAATGAAGACGATTTGAAAATAGAATTTTCTCGTTCATCAGGCCCGGGCGGGCAAAATGTAAACAAACGAGAAACTGCGGTGCGCATTGTCCACCTACCCACCAACCTCTCCGCTCATGCTGATGGTGAGCGTAGCCAAGCTGCTAACAAAGAAGCAGCACTCTCTATTCTCAAGGGCAAAATTTACAAAGCACTGGAGGAAGATCGAGTCAGTAAGGAGAAGGGGATGTATATCTCCAAAACTACCGAGGTGGCTTGGGGCAACCAGATCCGCTCCTACGTCCTCCACCCATACAAGATGATCAAAGACCATCGCACCAATATAGAAACCAGCGATGTCGAAGGTGTTTTAGAACAAGGAGAAATAGATAAATTTGTGGAAGCAGAAAAAGATTTGTAGTACAATAAGGTTATGTCCATCATTTTTGATAATGTCTCAAAAAAGTATAATGACAACTATGTGGCGCTAGACAAGGTCTCCTTTGAGATCAAGCCGGATGAATTTGTTTCTATTGTGGGCCCATCAGGCGCTGGCAAAACCACCTTGCTCAAAATGCTTCTAGCGGAAGAAAGGCCGACAGAAGGCAAGGTCACTTTGTATGACACCGACATTCACACCTTGACTGGGGAGGATATAAACTTCGTCAGGAGGAAGATCGGAGTAGTCTTCCAAGACTTCCGACTCTTGCCTCAAAAAAATGTCTACGAAAATATTGCTTTTGCTATGGAAGCAGCTGGCCGTAGCGAAGAAGAGATCGAGTCTGATGTACCGCATGTCCTCGAGCTTGTCGACCTCGGTTCTAAAATTTGGAACTTTCCACACGAGCTCTCTGGTGGTGAGAAGCAGCGAGTGGCCATCGCTCGAGCGATAGTCAATCAGCCCGACATAATCATTGCAGACGAGCCGACCGGTAACCTCGACCCAGCCAATACCTATGATATTGTTCAAATATTAAAAAAAATCAATGACTTGGGTACTACCGTTATGCTCACTACTCACAACAAGGGCGTGATAGACTCTGTAGGTAGGCGAGTGATCACTATGCAAGAAGGCAAAGTCATTCGTGATGATCCGAATGGAAAATACATTTTATAATATGGAAACTTCAAATTTTAAAACAAAATTAAGGAGAGTGATACGAGCTGGCTTTTTCAATTTTTGGCGATCTGGCTATGTATCACTCGCTTCCATACTTGTGATGGTGGTCACTCTCTCTGTTATCGGCTCGGTCATCTTTATTGGCGCCATACTAAACATGACCATGGAGGAGCTTCGCAACAAGGTAGATATAAATGTGTATTTTGTCACTACTGCTCCGGAGGCAGACATATTGTCGTTGAAGACCAAGATCGAAACTCTGCCAGAAGTGAAGAGTATCGAATATACGAGCAGGGAAGCTGCCCTAGCCAACTTCCGTCTGAAGCATGAGAATGACCAGATCACACTCCAAGCATTGGAGGAGCTCGGGGAAAATCCGCTCGGTGCATCTCTCAACATCAAAGCCAAACAACCTTCGGAGTATGAGGGCATTGCTAATTTCTTGAGTGAAGAAAATATTTTGGGTGCTGATGGAGAAAAGATTATAGACAAGGTCAACTTTTTTGAAAATAGAGTAGCCATAGAAAAACTCTCTCGCATAATTGACTCGGCCGAGCGGCTGGGGCTCGCTATCTCACTTTCCTTGGTTCTAGTTTCTATTGTCATTACTTTCAATACTATTCGCTTAGCCATATATATTTCTCGTGAGGAAATCTCTGTCATGCAGCTTGTGGGTGCCAGCAAGAATTACGTCAAAGGGCCATTCGTGGTGACAGGTGTTATAGTCGGGCTTATTTCAGGGTTTCTTACTATGTTCCTCTTCTTTCCTGTCTCTTACTATTTGGGCAACACTACCCAAAACTTTTTCATTGGCCTCAATATCTTTGACTACTACTTGAGCAACTTTTTTGAAATAATCTTCATTGTTGTCGGCAGCGGTGTCGCCATCGGCGCTATCTCCTCCTTCCTCGCTGTCCGCAAATATTTGAAACTCTAGCTTGCTTTTTAATAGTTTTATATTATTATCTTACCTAAGGACTAAGCTAAGCTACCCTAAGTACGCAGGGTCGACATATGCTCTCCTGTGCTGCGGGTTATTCTTATCTTGAGGGAGAGAATAAACCACAGCACTTTTTTTGTTAAATTTATATAAGAAAAGCGATGATATATGAAGATCATCGCTTTTAAATCTGGATTCAACTGTTTGAAATTTAGAAATCAAGCATTATTAACAGGGTAATGGATAATAGTATTCAACCAAGAAGTTAAGTATTAGCATGAACAGGGTAATGGATAATAGTATCCAGATGATACTCCAGAATTTAACAGGTTTACGTCCATTACATAGATTATGTCCACTGTCTCCGCTCGTGTTTACTTCCATGAAAACAGGGAGTGCACATACACAATCTTCATAAACTATACCTTTCTTTCTTTCAATAGGTTCTGGGTTTCCGCAATGTGGGCAAGAACTTGGACCAGAATTTTTGTTTGGATAATCGACCCAACCTTTTTCGCTGTCACTTGACCAAGAAGCACTCTTTTGTGATGTGTTGACAATGTAAAGATTTGGTGAACAACGTAAACCATGTCCTCTTACGTTTATCAACTCACGGCAATCTCTGCACGGGACAGATATGTCTGGGAAAAGTGCGAGTAAACAGTCTTTGTGCAAAAACTTGTCATGGCGTATCCATTCATTTGAAGCATCTGGAAAATCCGGGTCATGTGCATACCTGAGACTACCATCCATGACTCTTACTGCATCAGAGAATGTTATTATTTTTTTGCATACAATACATTCTTTACCTCGTGGGTCACGTTCGCAACTTGGGCATATGTATGCTTTGTCACTAACTTTATATCTACACTCTACACATTGCTTGAGTGGCATGTAGGCTCCTTTCTAAGATACTAAATAATCTTCTATCTCTCTACAACATTTATACATCTATTTACTTAAAAAATCAAGCTGCCGGGCTTGGGATCGAACCAAGATTGCCTGATTCAGAGTCAGGATGCCTACCTTTAGCAGACCCGGCAATAGTATCAATATATCTTAAAATTGATCATCTTAGAAGCTATACATTAAAAATACGCTATAGCGTAAAAATAATGTATGGAGTTTAAAATTATATGTGTTATTATAAAAGATCAATATTAAAAACTAATTTATAAATATGAGTGATTCGATACAGCAAGTGGAAAGAGAAATCGATAGAGCAACTACTGGATTGAGGGAGAGACAACACGATCTAGACAGATTGAAGCCTAAGATACAAGAGAAAGAGCGAGAATTGGAGAAATTAAAAGAGGATGAGAAAGATATAGAAGGTAAGATAGCAAATCTGAATACAGAATTACAGAGACATGGTGTAGAACTCGATAGATTGAAAGCCAAATTGCCAGAAGGGAAAAAATAAAGTATACTGTTAAATATGAAAAATTTTATTTTAGTATCGGTTATTGTTGTTCTAGGCGTAGGTTTTTTGTTTTATATAGGCAATAGGGGAGCAAGTATAGAGCCACCTTTTGAGGTTGGAGTACTACATCCACTAGACCATATAAAAGGTGTTGCTAGCTCCACTGTAGTAGTGATGGAGTATAGCGACTTTCAGTGCCCAGCTTGTAGGAGCTATTATCCTGTAATGAGACAAGTCATGACCGAGTTTGGAGATAGGATAACTTTTGTTTATAGAAACTTTCCTCTTATTGGAATTCATCAAAATGCTGAATTTGCCGCCCGCGCTGCTGAGGCCGCAAGTAAACAAGACAAGTTTTGGGAGATGCACGACCTCCTCTTTGAGAAGCAAGATGAATGGGCGAAGGCAGTCAACGTCTCTCCTGTATTTGAATCTTACGCCACTCTTCTCGGTCTAGATTTGGAACAATTTAGAGCTGATTGGCAGAGTAGTGAAGTCAAAAACTTGGTCAAAGCAGAGAGGACTCATGCATTGAAGATTGGCCTCCAAGGCACGCCAACATTCTTCATAAACGGCAAACAAATCCAAAACCCAAGCTCTCTAGAAGCCTTCCGCCTGATCATAAAATCAGCGTTGGGGGAGTAGTGGTTGAAAGAAAAATAAAATATAAAAGAAAATGATCTCGCTCCTTTTGGTTCGAGATCATTTTTGTTCTTCCAGCAAGTCTTTGATTTCTTTGGATGTATCCATACTTGGATTTGCCATCTTTTTTCTACGGATCGAAGTAAGTTTATCCTTGAAACTTTGACTTGCTGTTTTTAGTGTGGATGAGAGGCCTTGCCCCCATTTTGGGTCCATACCTATTTTCTGAAGGAACTTAGACATATGTATATACTACAATATTACGTTAAAACTATCAATAAGCAGTAGCCGTAGCAGCTAGAGGTTCTTCTTCACTATTGTGTATTTCAATATTCCTTATTTCTCTATTGCCCATAGCAATAACTGAACGTACAGTATGTATTTTGATTGTATTCTTTGGTATACCAGCTTTGCTCACAAGACTTTGCCTCAAAGATGTTAAGTCTCTTACTAAAGCGTCTCTATTTTCTTCCTCTACGTATTCTTCACTATAAGCAGCATTTATTTGTCCCACTATAGTGTCAAAATATGTGTCTAATATCCACGCTTGTTGTATTTTATTCAAACCATCTATACCTAAAATTTTTGTCAGTTGATTCTTGCTGACACTTGTATATTCAACACATATCTCAAATAATCTCTCAAACATGATTGCTTGATTTTCTAAAGTTTCTTCAAACAAAACTCTTTCTTGTTCTGGTGGAATACTTAAATTTCCTATCTCTTTAAACTTTAGTACTTCATTTCTTACGAAATCTCGATGTTTCTTGTGCATTATTGCCATTTCATCCTCAGGGTGTGGGGTAGTCATGACTTGTATTAGGCTTAATTGTCTAATATCTTCTCCCTCTAATATAGCCTCTATTAGATCTATACTTGTTGTTGCGTCTAGATTATTATTGAATCCCAAAATAAATTTCTGCTTGGGGTCACTTCTCAAAAAAGCAATTCTTGTTCGAATAAAATTTATGACACTAATTAAACCCTTTTCATTCAGATTCCATTTACCTATTGACGCTTCTTGAAGCGTTCTTCCATTTATATCTAACGAACTTGCATTTAGGCTAATATATTGTAGCAATTTTCGATTCAGTTGTCTTACTATATTCGTTATATCCTCATCGGTTAGATTTATGCATTGCACTACTAACTCGTTTTCTATTTCTGCAAATTTTATCGTTGATCTAGTAGTAGTTTTTGATCGGATAGCTTCTACTATCGCGTTTAAGATGTTTTGGTTGTTCAACACGGCTTCTCTTGCAACAGTAAGGATAGTATCATACTCCGATTTCTTCATGGTTGATGGATCTGTTGGAGTGTCAAACTTGTGTACTATTTCTTGATGCGCAGGAAACCTTTCCTTATTACCGGAAGTATCTTTTTCTAGTATAGAGATCTGTTCCATACCTATTTTGTATCAACTTTTGGGATAAAGAGCAAACCAGAAAGGGTGATGAGGGTGAGGAAGATGAAGGAGGAGCTGTAGTCGGTGAAGCGAAGCACGAAGAGGGCACAAAGAGGAGCTATAACGAGAGAAATTGGGCGGGTCATACGGAAGAGGCTGATGAGGCCGGTGTCGTTATCTTTTACATGTTTAAAGAAGTATGTTTCAGCCGATATTTCGACGATGCTTGCTCCGATTCTAGTAGAGAAGAGAAGAGTGGCCCAGAGTATGAAAGAGGTAGAGTGAAGAAAGGGGATGAGAGAAGTGGCAAATGCCATTACAAGCAAGCCTGCCACCAATAGCTCTTTCTCGCCAATTTTTTTATCTGCCAAAAATCCAGCCGGAAGCTCAAAGAGTATAAATGGTAAAAGCATGATGGTAAACAAGACCCCGATCGTCTCCCAACCAAAACCAATCTTGGTGTTTAAGACGAGTGGCAGGTAGATGAGCATCCATGCATAAAAGAAATTTAAGAGAAATTGGATGATAAAGATTCTGGTCTTGTCACCACCATGCCAAAGTTCTCGTAAAGAAGATCCAATATAAGACTCGCGTGTCTTTATGGCAGTCGGATTTCTGAAGAAAAACAAAACTAATAAAAAGAGTGGAGTAAGCATGATGGCTGATAAAATGTATACCGGCTGGAAGTTGTCTTTGATTACCAAGAAGGAAACTAGAAGAGGGGAGATGACCCAAGCCACATTTTGGACAGTGAAGAAGATACCACGCTTACCTCCGGTTTCGCCCTCTACTCTCGTCTCGTGTTCTAGTGATACATCCAAACAAAAATAAAGTATTGATTCGGCTGCTTGGTGTAGTATGAAGAGTAGCAGTACGAATGCTGCCAGTTGAAGATTACCGATACCAAATACCGCCAGAATTTCAAGAAATATAAAAAGCAAAAAGGTGGCCACATTGCCCCACTTTCTTAACAAAAATGGTGCGAGCAAGAGTGTGCCGATACTTCCGAGCGATCCCAAGATATAAAGTAGACTTAGGGTGCTATCACCAACAAACTGTTTTATAAGAGAAGAGTTTACATACACTACCAATGCATAATGTGCTGCAAGTAGAAACCCTCCCAAATATACCAAGTAAACTCTTTTGTTCGAATTCATCCCATTATTCTACATGAAAAGTTTGGAATCCAAAACCCCACCCAACTCAAAAACCCCACCCGGCCTCCGGCCACCCTCCCCTTAACAGGTGAGGGAAAACCACATGCTAGAATGTAGTGGTGGAAATCAATAACATTAGTCAACTATTAGATCGTAGAAGAGAATTAAGAAAGAACCAGACTCCTCAAGAAGAAAAGCTCTGGTGGTATTTGAAGGATAAAAGATTGGGAGTTAAATTCCGAAGACAACATAGTATCGGAAGATACATTTTAGACTTCTATTGCACAGAAAAGAAGCTGATCATTGAATTGGATGGAAAGATTCATGAGAAAGAAGAACCACGGGAATACGATCAAGTGAGAGATAAGTTTTTCAAGGAACTAGGATTTACGGTTTTAAGATTTCCTAATACAGAAATTGAACAGAACGTAAACGAAGTTCTAAAGATAATACAAGACCACTTAAAGTGAGTATGGTTGTCTTCCCTCCCCTGCTAAGGGGAGGGTGGGGTGGGGTTTCCCTTCTCTTGCTTAATAAGAGAAGGGTCTACTCGCCTCCGGCGAGAGAGGATGAGTTATACCCCCAACACCACTGGAATGACAATCGGGCGTTTGGCAGTTTTTTGGAAGAGGAAGCGGGCCACGGTGTCGGTGACGTTGCCTTTGATGAAGTCGAAGTTGATTGGGTTCATATTACGAGTAGATTCTTCTATAGTCTTTTTGATGATGAGGCGGGTGTGGGAGAGTAGCTCTTGGGACTCGCGCAAATAAACGAAACCACGAGAGATGAGGTCGGGAGATTTGCGAAGCCGGCCAGTCTTGAGGTCAATCACTGCGACGATCACGAACATACCGTCATCAGAAAGCATCTTGCGGTCGCGCATGACCACCTCTTGGACATCAGCCACCGCGAAGCCGTCTACCATCACGGGGGAGGAAGGGGCAGTTTGTTTCAGTGCGATTATTTTTTCTCCTTTGTCTTGAATTTCTATAATCATACCGTTGTCAGGTACAACTATATTTTTTTCTGACATACCAAGAGTTTGAGCCACCTCTTCGTGAATACGGAGCATGTAATGGTTACCGTGAATTGGTACGAAGAATTTAGGTTTTATTTTTTTGTGCAACCACTCAAGCTCGCCCCGATTGCCGTGTCCAGTAGAGTGAATGTATACGTCTGACGTGCGGTAGTGAATTATTTTTGCTCCCTGCCGTGTCAAGTTATCTTTTAGCTTTTGGACTGCCCTCTCATTACCGGGGATGATAGAAGAAGAGAGGAGTACGGTGTCCCGCTTGCTTATCTTTACATACTTATGGCTCTTATTCGCCATACGCATAAGGGCGGCAAACTCATCTCCTTGAGCGCCGGTGGCTAGTATAATCACTCTGTCCGGCGGGTAGCTCTCCATATCTTCTACACTCACAATCGTCTCCTTTTTCACCTTCAGTCGACCAAGCTGGATCACGATCTCGATATTTTGCTTCATACTTCTGCCTTCCACTATTACCTTTTTACCGTTTCTTTCTGCCGCTTCGATGATAGCTACAATGCGTTCAAGTTGAGAAGCAAAGGTACCGATGATCAATCGGCGTTTGGTATTTTTTATAATTTCTTCCAGATTTTTGTGCACTAGCTTTTCTGGAGTAGACCAGCCGGGGTTGTCCACATTGGTGGAGTCCATCATAAGGAGTAGTACTTTCTCTCGATCAAATCTTCCGTACTCTGTTTCTTCTCTCTCACTTGGGATTCCATTTTCATGTTCTAGTTTGATATCTCCTGGGTTTACGATATATCCGTATGGAGTCTCGATCATGATACCCATCGAGTCTGGGATAGTGTGGGTAACAGCAAAAAATCTTACTTTCAGTTTGCCCATAGTTATTACATCTTCTTTTTCTACCACTTTGATATCAAGCTCCGGCAATTGAGGAAATTCTTCTTGTCTCTTTTTGATCATCACAGTCGTTAGGGCGCGTGAATAAATCGGCGGGTTACCGATGCGGTACATGATGTAAGGTATACCCCCAATATGGTCGAGGTGACCGTGAGTGATGAGTACACCTCTGATTTTTTCTTTTCTTTCTTCCAGATATTTTGTATTTGGTAGTATGTAATCCACTCCTGGGGTGTCCTCGTCTCGAAACTGGAAGCCGGCATCTATGACGATAATGTCATCTCCGATTTCAATGGCAGTCATATTTTTGCCGATCTCTTCCACGCCACCAAGAGGGATGACGCGGATACTGTCACCGACTTTTGGTAGGGAAAGGGTCTCAGTAGTCGGTGCTGTTTCTGGCTTTTTGTTTTCTGCTGCTCCAAATCTGGAGTTTGAATTGACGAAACGCTTGCGTCCGAAAGATCCCCCAGATCTTTTTGGTCGGGCAGGTTTTGATGTCTGAGAAGTGTGGGCAGTGCTCGGCGTTGGTTGTCTCCTCGGGGGCCTCTCTGGAGCATGAAAGCTCCTGATTCTATTTCTATTTTGTTCAGTCATGTTTAATTATTAATTAGTTGCGAAGATTTTCCAAACTCGATCGGTCTCTATGTACCAATCTTTTATAGAAAGGAATCTTTCGTTTTGATAAGAAATGTTTTTGAGCGTGATATTTTTCACATTTTTGGGCGGTATGTAAATAAACTGAGGTGAAAACAAAAATATAGCCGGCATGTCTTTCTTTATTTCAGATATTATTTTTTCCTTTTTGGCTTCTCGCACTTCTCTTAGAGGTTCTTTTTGTGTTTCTTCTAGAAGTTTGTCTACTGTTATGTTGGTATAAAGCGATATGTTGAGGCCAGGATCGTTCCTTTCTCTAGAATGCCAAAATGGGTACAAGTCACTGTCGCTACCAACCACTTCGCCAAACAAAAGAGCGTCGTATTTCCTACCTCTTATAATATTTTGGCTCAAGTCGGAAGCTTCAAATATTTTTATATCTACTTTTGCTCCTAGCTTACCCCAAGCCTCTTTCAGTATTTCCGCAGTCTTTTTTAGCTCTGGCGCATCTGAAGTGCTGAGAGAAAAAGCCAGTTCTACCGTGCCACTTTTGGTTTTCTTTTGAAGGGTACCATCTTCTTTTTCTGTCCAACCTGCTTTTGAGAGACTAGCTTTGGCCTCTTCTATTTTTAGAGCTTCTTCTCCCGCCTCTCCTTCTATGTTTGTTGGAGTGGGGCCGTTCAACATATTACCAAATCCGAAGAGTACTTCATCAACTATTCTTTTTTTGGGAGTAGCGCTCTCCAGAGCGTATCTCACTTCTGTATTTAGAAATACTGGAGCCAGATTTTGATTTAGAAATACTCCAAACACTCGTGGTAGAGAAGCTTCTACTTTACTATCATCTTCTATTCCCATTTCTCTCACTACTTTTGGATCAAATCCGCTCACACTATCGACAGAGCCTTCTTTTAGAGCTTTCAGAAGTTCAGCACTATTCGGATAGAATCTGAAAGTGATAGATTTTATTTTCGGTCGACCGAGGGGGTATCTCTTCCAAGATTCCAAAGTGAGAAGAGTAGGTATACCTCCTGAGTTGCGCGAGATTTTGTCTATTTTGTAAGGTCCGGAGCCGACCGGATCGATATTGAATTCGCTAAAAGGGAATTCTTCCGAAGAGGCATTTTCCCAAATATGTTTTGGCAAGATACCTACCGAAAGAGCTGTCAAAAATGGAGCGTATGGCTTTTTCAAACTAAATCGCACCTGCTTTTGGCTTATCTTTTCTACCGACACCCCTTCAAATATGGCATGTTTGGGACTTTTGACCACTCCGTCAACTATTCTTTGTATAGTGAAGATTACATCATCAGCTGTTACAGGTTTGTTGTCATGAAAATATACATTTTCTTTTATAACAAAATCATAAACAAGCCCGTCCTCTGATACACTAAATGACTCTGCAATGTCTCCTTCAAAATTTCCATCTACTTTTTGGCGTATGAGGCCAGAATAGATGAGAGAAGAGAGATCTTTGTCAGTATCAGATATGGCAAGCACTGGATTTATAAATCGCGGGCTTCCGACTAGACCTTCGGTGAAGCTACCACCATAGCTTGGCACTTCTACCAAAAGAGAATTATGTACTCTGACCAAAAGTAAGATGCTAGTGATACACAGAATTATAGAAGAAGCAAAAAACAAAATCTTTTCTGAATGATTCATCTTTTCTACCACCTTCTCGATCTTTGATACCGATTTGAAGTGGCGGAAATCTATAAACAGCGCATTAAAAAAGGATGCTATTTTAATGCGCTTTATAGAAGGGTATAAAACGAAAATTTAGTATATCAGATTTACAAGTGCTGCCGCAACGAAGAGGCAAGCGACCGCTATAGTGGCTCGGAAGATCCAGAGCTCTGGGCCGCGGCGAGTCCTGTGAGCAGTATCCATGTTGCCTCCACCGAAAGCACTACCCAAAGAGCCTTCAGATTGCTGAACCAATATAAGAGTGCCGAGTAGAAGACCTAGAACTATTTGAATATAAGGCAACATTGCATTATTGAGAGACAGTATAGCATGCCCCCAAATTCTTGCAATATAAGATCATAGTAATATAATTAAATTATGAAAAATGCTTTGTTTAAACCGCAAACTCTTTCGGAGATAAGTAGAGATATGGCACAAGTGTTTTTTGCTGGTATGTTTGTAGGTGCTATTGTAAGTAATCTTGATTCTGAGATTATGGTAGTTGGTCTGATATTGAGTTTGGTATTTTGGATCTCCTGTATTTTATTAGCCAAAGAACAAATATGAATCCAGTAGAAAATGCAATAATAAATTTTTACATCATTGGAGCGATACTCGCTATTATCATGGTATCACTTGCAATTTTTATAACTAAGACTAAAAATAAAAAATGACAAAAATGGATATATTGTGGATTTTGATTGGTGTGGTGGTAGTTTTGTTGGGCATATTAGTTAAAAAGAACAGATAAATTTTACCTTAATTTTCTGTGATAAAAAATTGCTCGTGGTGTTTTTGTGCACCACGAGCTCTTATCATTCCGGCCAATTATGACCAAATTCTACATCTTCGTTCAGCAGGTTCTTTACTGCTTCTAAGTCTCCATTTTCCACGGCATTACGGATTTTTGTAATCTTAAGTATCACTGGTCCTAGATCGTCTGTGACCAATTGGAATCGGTATCTCATTTCTGATGCAGTCAATGCTCCTGCCGCTGCCATGAGACCAATCTTGTGGGGTGCGACATGATGCATAGTTTTACTCAGGCAGGCTTCAAGAGTGCCTCTTTCTTTCGCCATTGGGGATTACCTCCTTTTTTATGTAATCATACTATGTATATCGTGTCAAGTTTGATTTAAAGGTAAAACAGCGTATAATGCCGACGCTTTAAGAGCTTAATTATTTAACTACAAAATGATGAAAAAAACTAAGAAAAAGAAAGTTCCCACTTCGCATAATAAAGTAAAAGATAATGCCAGGATCACTCCATTGGGCGACAGGATACTTCTAAAACCAATTGACAGAGATGAAGCATCGAAGACCGCAAGTGGCATCATTATTCCTGATACAGTAAGCAAGGAGAAGCCAGAGCAGGGTAGAGTGGTAGCTGTGGGTTCGGGCAGGTGGGAAGACGGTAAGCGTATTCCAGTTTCAGTCAAAGTGGGAGACAAAGTAGTGTTCTCAAGATATGGCTATGATGAAGTTAAGTGGGGGGGAGAGGAGTATTACATACTGAAGGAAGAGAATATATTGGCAATTATTAATTAATAAAAGAAATTAGGTCGTGCTCCAAAGGACGTATCGCACGACATGATTTCGCTAAATCAAATGGCAAAACAAATACTTTTTAATGAAGAAGCAAGGAAAGCATTGAAGCGTGGAGTGGATGCGGTAGCCAATGTGGTGAAGGTTACTATCGGTCCGCGTGGTAGGAATGTTGTTTTGGACAAGAGCTACGGCGCGCCAACTATTACGAACGATGGCGTCAGTATTGCCAAAGAGATCACTCTCGCTGACAAATTTGAAAACATGGGTGCCGAGATCATCAAAGAAGTGGCTAATAAAACGAATGATGTAGCGGGAGATGGTACTACTACTTCGGTCATTCTTACCCAAGCTATTATTTCTGAAGGTTTGAAGCATGCAGCCATGGGGGTAAATGCTATGAGTTTACGAGCTGGCATCGAAGAAGCGGCGGCTAGAGCTGTGGCAGTCCTCGGCCAGATCGCTAAGCCAATTAAAAATAAAGAAGAAATAAGACAGGTGGCCACTATTTCTGCCGAATCAGAAGAGATCGGTCTTATCATTGCCGATACGATTGAGAAGGTAGGCAAAGATGGGGTAGTGACTGTAGAAGAGAGCCAAACATTCGGAGTGGATTCTGAAGTAGTAGAAGGTTTGGAATTTGATAAGGGCTATGTCTCTCCATATATGATCACCAATCCAGAGCGGATGGAGGCAGAATACAAAGACGTGCCGATTTTGATTACAGATAAAAAGATCTCTGGTATCAAAGAAATTTTGCCGCTTCTTGAATCTTTGGCCCAGAGTGGCAAAAAAGAATTGGTAATTATTGCTGACGATGTGGACGGCGAAGCCCTCTCTACTTTTATAGTTAATAAACTCCGAGGCGGTTTCTCCGTACTCGCAGTCAAAGCTCCGGGCTATGGTGATAGGAAAAAGGAAATGCTCGAAGATATCGCTGTGACTGTTGGTGCCAAAGTAGTTTCTGAAGACCTAGGGATCAAACTCGAAGGAGCAACTGTTGAGATGCTTGGTCGCGCTTCTAAAATAATTTCAAGAAAAGATAGCACTGTGATTGTTGGTGGCAAAGGCGGCAAGACTGCGATTGACGCTAGAGTCAAGGCTCTAAAGAAACAAAGAGAAGGTCTTGATTCAAAATATGATAAAGAAAAGATAGATGAGCGCATTGCCAAGCTCTCAGGCGGAGTGGCGGTGATCAAGGTTGGCGCGGCGACTGAGACGGAGATGAAATATTTGAAATTGAAGATTGAAGATGCTGTGGCGGCGACCAAAGCGGCAATAGCTGAAGGTATTGTAGCTGGAGGCGGGTCTGCATTTATAAGAGTGATCAAAAAGATGCGTGGAGAGAAGTCTAAGGATTTTGCGACCCCAGAAACAGCGCTTGGGTATGACATCGTACTTCGATCTCTGGAAGCGCCGCTCCGTCAAATCGTTTTGAACACTGGCAACGCTGACGGCTCGGTGGCGGTGGAAAAGATTATGAATTCTGAAAAGGAGAACGCTGGCTTCAACGCTATGAGCGAGACTTTCTCTGATGACCTGATCAAAGACGGTATTATAGACCCAGTCAAAGTGACTAGGTCAGCTCTCCAAAATGCCGCTTCCGCTGCTGCCATACTACTCACTACTGAAGCTGCAATAGCTGACATGCCTGAACCAAAAAAGCCTCATGGCTCTGGGCCGGAGATGGAATACTAATCCCCGAAGATTAATTTTTTGTGCTATACTAGCTCCATGACATTCTCAACAGTAGTTTTGATATTAGTCGCTGTCGCAGTCTTTTGGTTTATTTTTGCTTATAACAAATTTGTTAAACTTATTGCTCGAGCCAAAGAGGCTTGGAGTGATATAGAAGTGCAGATGAAAAGGCGCTACGACCTCGTTCCAAATTTGGTCAGCACAGTCAAGGGCTACGCGGCGCATGAGAGTGTCACATTGGAAAAAGTGGTACAAGCTAGGAACATGGCAATGAATGCACGCACTCCAGCGGAGCATGCTGGCGCAGAAAACGCTCTCGGAAGTACACTCAAATCTATTTTTGCTTTATCAGAAAGTTATCCGGATCTGAAAGCCAACACAAACTTTTTGGAGCTTCAAAGAGAACTTTCTGATACCGAAAACAAAATCCAAGCAGCTCGCAGGTTTTATAATGGGAATGTACGCGATCTGAATATTGCTACTGAGAGTTTCCCTTCCAACTTTGTAGCCAAGACTTTCAATTTTTCCAAAATGGAATTTTTCGATTTAGATGGCAACGAAGCTGCTCGTGAGCCAGTCAAAGTCCAGTTTTAGAATTTAAGATTTAATTTCACTGAAGCATATGAAAACCGTAACAATATACTCAACACCCACTTGTCACTTTTGCCAGATGGCCAAAGAATTTTTCAAAGAGAAGGGGATCCAATACACAGAGCATGATGTTTTGAGTGATTTGGCTGAGAGGCAAAAGATGGTAGACATAAGCGGTCAGCTTGGTGTGCCTGTTATCGTGATAGACGGTAAAGCGATTGTCGGGTTTGACCAATCAGAAGTATCTGCTCTTTTAGGAATTTGATATAATAAATTGATGACTCCAGAAGAAAAAGAAATGCTAAAAAAGACTCTCGAGCTATCTGCCGAGAACAACAAGATGCTCCACTCTATTCGCCGCGGCATGTGGTGGGGCAGAGTCACTCGTATTATTTATTGGGTAGTTATTATTGGTGCCTCTATCGGAGCCTACTACTACCTCACTCCTTATGTAGACAGCGCTATTGGCGCCTACGGCAATGTCAAAGGCGACCTCCAATCCTTCGGCAACATGTTCAAGCCAAATTAAAAAACTTTTTATCTTTGGTTTTTTGTGTATAATTCTCTCTTGTAAGCCGAGGTAGCTCAGTTGGTAGCAGCGATCCCCTGAAGAGGGATAGGTCGGCGGTTCGAGCCCGCCCCTCGGCACATTAATTTCCTCGTACTTTCAATCTAGTTGAACGGTTTTTGTCGAGTTTGGGAAGTTTGAGAATGAGGAGGCCGTGCTTTTCTATGGCTTCGGCGGCGTCGACATCAATCTCTTGAGGTAAGACGATGGTGCGGGAGAAGGAGCCCCAATAGAGCTCTTTGTGGAAATAATCGTCGTCCGCGACAGTACGCTCACTCTCGCGCTTGCCTTTGATAGTGACCATGTCGCGCGAAATGGAGACATCCAAATCTTCTGGCCGTACTCCAGCAACCATGGTCTTGATCACGATTTCGTTTTGATTTTGGTACACATCTATAGAAAGCTCACCTTCTTCAGGTGGTATGTCCATTTTTTCCTCCCTCTCTATTTCAGGGTAAGTTTCTGCTTCATCTCGGAGAGAAACTGATCCGGTAAGCCTTTCAAAAAAAGATCTTCTATCTTTTGCCATTTTTTAGTGGTTAACTTTTTTAACTTTCTCAAAGAGTATTATTAATAAGACGATCAAAACCCAAACTCCAGAAAAGACAAACAGTTTGTTTTCGTCAAGTTTAATTATAAGCAAATTGAAAATGGTATGCAACACGATTGATGCTAATATTCCAATGAATAGGAAAATCCTTTTAGTAGCTGGTTTTTTGTAATAAGCTAGTCCAATCAAGACTCCTATTATGGCTGAAGAAGCTACATGCAGAAGAGTGGCACCCAGAAACCTAGAATTGCCTGTGATCAGTCCTTGATAAAATTGACTTCCATCTATCAAGTTAAATAGGAAGAGAGTGTTCTCTAAAGCAGAAAAACCCAAAGCGGCGGTGATCATATATATGACCGCATCGATCGGCTCGTCCATGTCTTTCCTTTTAAGAGAACTTATATAAGCACTAGAATATTTAAATATTTCTTCGGTAGCTGCCCAAAGTAAAATGGTGAGGATGGAAATACTAGAAAAGGTGAATGAGTATATATATTTCTCGACCGGAAGTACCAAAAATACTGAAACCATACCGGTAATAAAGACTATGGTAAGCCTTAGTTTTGGCTCCGGATGTAGTCGGTCTTCTTTCAACCAAAACCAAAGCCACAAAAGCGCTGGCAATATTCCGCCAAGGAGAGACAAAAAGATAGTGTTTAATGAGGCCATTTTTCTATCATTAATAAATTTTGTTTGTCGAGCATGCTCCAGATTTCTTCAGTGATAAAGGGCATGAAGGGATGCAATATTTTGAGTTGCTCTTCCAACAGTATTCGGAGAAGTCTTTTATCTTCTGATTTTTTCTTCCGTTCTATTATTATATCAGCAAAGGTGTGCCAGAAGTAATGATAAATCTTTTCTGCTGCCAAGTAGAATCTGTAGTTTTCCATATCGCTAGTTATATCTTTAGTGATCTCTTTGAATTCAATCAGATATTTTTGATCTTCTTCCTCAAGGGGAGCCCTTAGGGAATCTTCTTCAAGGGCTCCCCTTGGGGAATTTTCCAATACGAAGCGACTGGCGTTCCATATTTTATTGGCGAAATGTTTATAAGCTTTTATTTTGTCTTCAGATAATGCAAGAGAAGTGCCGGGTGTATTACCGATCACGAGCCCCATCCGGAAGGCATCAGTACCATATTTTGCAGTGAGGTCTAACGGGTTTATAACGTTGCCTTTGCTCTTGCTCATTTTCTTGCCTTTGGCATCTAGTACCAAGCCATGCAAGTAGACAGTACTGAACGGTAATTTCCCAGTTATATATTTCCCAAGCATCAACATACGAGAGACCCAAAAGAAAATTATTTCTCCGGCAGTCTCCATCACTTGAGTAGGGTAAAAGTTTTTGTAGTCTTTATTATCTGGGTAGCCGAGAGCTGCGAATGGCCATTGTCCAGAAGAAAACCATGTGTCAAAAGTGTCAGTCTCCTTGCGCATCTTGCCCCCACATTTGGTGCATTTGTTTATTTTATTTTCCAAATCGGGCACACCCACTTCACATTTGTCACAAATTTTGGCTGGTATCAGTATACCCCAAACTATTTGGCGAGAGATGTTCCAGTCTATTATGTTATTTAGCCAATGTTGAGTGATCTTTTCATAATGATCAGGTATGTATTTTATTTCTTTATTTTCTATTGCTTGGAGGATTGGTTCAGCAAGAGGCTTCATCTTTACAAACCATTGATTTTTGATTTGAGGTTCTATGAGTGAATTGCATTTATAGCAAAGACGAACATTATGTTTATAATTCTCATCTATCTTTTCTACCAATCCTTTAGATTTTAATTTTTCTATTATTTTTTCTCGAGCCTCAAGTATTTTCATACCAGCAAATTCTCCAGCAATCGGTAGGAGTTTGCCTCTCTCATCTATCACTTGCTCTTTGTCCAACCCATGCCGATCCGCTATCTCGAAGTCGACCTGATCATGCCAAGGGGTGATAGTCATGACTCCGGTACCGAATTCCATATCCACTGCGCTATCTTTTATAACCGTTGCTGTAATTTTGCCATTTATCCACTCCAAATCTATTTTTTGGCCATGAGTGTAGTTGGCGTATCTTTTATCATCTGGATGCATGACAACATATTTGTCTCCAAATTTTGTTTCTGGCCTTGAGGTGCCAATAACGAAAGGCCCATACTTCAAATAATAAAACTTATCAACTCTTTCTTCGTCCACAATTTCCAAGTCCGAAAAACTAGTCTGATGTTTGGGACACCAGCTGACAATTTTTTTGCCTCTATAAATTAACTCATCTTTAAAGAGTTTGTCGAAGGTCTGATAAACTACGTCCACTACTTCTTTGTCGAGAGTAAATTTTTCTCGCGACCAGTCGCAAGAAGCTCCCATGCTTCGGACTTGAGAGTTTATATTTGCTCGGTTGCTTTGAGTGAAGTCCCATATCTCTTTATATAGATCGTCTGGCTTCATATCAAAGCGTGATTGGCCTTCTTTTTCTAACTTCTTCTCATACACTACTTGAGTCTCAAATCCGGCATGATCGTTGCCTGGGAGCCATAGAGTCCTCTTACCATTCATACGGTTAAATCGCACCATGATATCTTCTACAGTCATCACCAATCCATGCCCTGCGTGTAGATTACCATTGGCATTGGTTGGAGGCATGATCAGAGTGAAATATTTCTCTCTTTGGTCCGGCATATTATCTGGATTAAACAAGCCGCTTTCCTCCCATTTCTTATATATGCCGCTTTCGGTTTCTTGTGGATTGTAAGGTTTTGTTAATGATTCTTTCATCGTCTGTTCTTATTATATAGTAATAATACATCAAAAAGTGTATTTGGCATAAAATTAGGAATATCTCTGTTTCCAGTCCTTTTATAAAGGACAAAATTTTTTAAGAAAAGATGTCCTTTTGATTAAGATTTGTAGCTTGTGCCCTTAATAGGTCCTTTAAAGACATTTTTGTCCTTTAAAAGACACTATGTA
>Ga0209542_10005287_pt1 | contig 25898 bp, 24 predicted proteins | sample RifCSPhighO2_01_FD_184028 | JGI IMG/M metagenome (GOLD analysis project Ga0209542, IMG submission 184028) | Soil microbial communities from Rifle, Colorado - Rifle CSP2_plank highO2_0.1 (SPAdes) (version 2) | ecosystem: Environmental > Terrestrial > Deep subsurface > Rock core/Sediment ...
TTTTTCCCCCGCAAGCTCCTTCTCTTTCTTCTTCCGTTCTTTTTTATCGAGTCGCGCGAGAACGTCAATAACCTGACGGCCGTTATACCACCCGCAATTCCGGCACACCGCGTGGGGCCGCGCGGGCTTTGCGCAGTGGCCGCAGACGCCAAGGCGCCCGGGTGTCAAGGCATGGTGGGAGCGGACGCGATTGCGCTTGCCCTTCGTATGTCGCATTCGAACAACCATGGTGACTATAGTACCAAAAAAAGAAAAAATTGGCAATCTATCGGCTATATCCGGAAGGTCCTTCGATGAACTCCGGAATAGCCATGGCGCCGGATATATTCTTTATGGAGTCGCGTTCCATACCCCTTGTGAAGATCAAAACGGTACTGCGGGAATTTTTTATGGAGGCGCAGCATAATCCGATCGCGCGTAACTTTCGCGATGATGGACGCGGCCGCGATCACGGGAATCCGCTCATCACCTCTAACTATCGCCTTATGAGTAATCTCCCTCGGAAGTTTTAGCCCGCCGTCGAGAAGAACTTTGACATCAGCGAATAACGAATCCTTACGAATTTGCGAATGGGAAAAACGTATTCGTTTATTCGCAATTGATTCGTTATTCGCTGATAACTTGCGATGCACCCGCCGCGCCGCGAGATTTGCCGCGCGCGAGATATTTATCCTATCGATGACCGCGGGGCACACGCGCGCGACCGCATATTCGATTTCCGGGCGCGAAACGAGTACGGAAAACCATTCCTCCCTTTTTTTTGCCGAGAGCTTTTTTGAATCCCGAATCCCGGCGAAAAGCCGCTTTACCACCTTTGCATTTCTGATCTTTACCCCAGCGACAACAACCGGACCTGCCAACGGGCCCCGGCCCGCCTCGTCAATTCCCATAATCTCCATAAAAATTTGCCTTTAAAAATCAACTCGTTATACTTAACAGGTAAGAATAACTACGCTTTGTACAAAAACGGAAGAAAATGTCTTCACCGCGCGGGCGGGTCTTCGAGCGGCCTCTGAGGCCGAGCGGGCATGGTACCCCTCTTTTCAGCAGAAAAGATGGGGTGAGCGAGGCCGAAGGGCAGCCGAAATCCTCGCTGGGGATTTCGGCGTAGCGAGAAGATTTGCCCGCGTGGTGTAAACAACGCTCAAAAGCCCTATATTATTATGAAATTTACCCATCTCCACGTTCATAGCCATTATAGCCTCCTCGACGGCATTGCGAAAATCGACGACCTTGTCCGGGCGGCAGCGCGCCTGGAGATGGACTCTCTCGCGCTCACAGACCACGGGAACCTCTACGGCGCCATTGAATTTTATAAAAAAGCAAAAGCAAACGGCATCAATCCCATACTCGGCGTTGAAATGTACATGGCCTACGAAGGAATGCGCGACAGGCGCCCGGGGATTGATTCAAAACGCTTTCACATAACGCTCCTTGCGACGAACTACGAAGGATACAAAAATCTTATCAAAATAGTATCGGGTGCGCACCTCGAGGGCTTCTATTATAAGCCGCGCGCGGACAAAGAGCTTCTCCGCCGGCATGCAAGAGGAATCATCGCCCTTTCCGGTTGCCTCGCGGGCGAAATTCCCCGCGCGATTCAGTTAAAACGCATTGGAGAGGCCGAACGCACGATCGACGAATACCAGGACATTTTCGGAAAAGACAATTTTTATCTCGAAATCGCTCCCCATTTTGCAATTCCGGCACAACGCATGGTAAACGACGCGCTTGTCGATCTCTCGGCAAAAACCGGCGCAAGAATCGTTGCAACAGCCGACATCCACTACGTAAAACCTGACGACGCAGAGGCCCAAGACATCATGGTCTCGATCCAGACGGGATCAAACGTCGAGGACGAGGATCGGCTCTCCATGCGCCAGTCAAATCTCTCCATGCGCTCGGCGCAAGAAATGGCAACACTCTTTCCGTCGCACCCCGAGGCAATCGCGAACACGCAAGAAATCGCTTCGCGCGTTGCAATCGAGATTCCCTTAGGAACGTGGACATTTCCAAAACTCGACATTCCGAACGGCCAAAGCTATGAAAGCGAGCTTCGACGAATCGCCTATGAAGGGATCGAAAAACGCGGAATAGAAAAAGACGCGCCGACCCTCGAGCGCCTCGAATATGAACTCGCAACAATCACGCAAAAAGGGTTTGCGCCGTATTTCTTGGTTGTCGCCGATCTTTTGCGCTATGCGCATGAAAACGGAATCTTGACGAACATCCGCGGGTCTGTCGCGGGATCTTTAGTGACATACCTTACCGAAATCACGAATATCGACCCGCGGGAATACAAACTCCCGTTCGAGCGATTCCTGAACCCCGAACGGCCCTCGCCGCCGGATATTGACATGGATTTCGCAGATAACCGCCGCGACGAAATGATTGAATATACGAAGAAGAAATACGGCGAGGACAAGGTCGCGCAGATCGGGACATTCGGAACAATGATGGCGCGCGCGGTTGTGCGCGACGTTACGCGGGCCCTAGGCGAACCCTATTCTTTGGGCGATCGCATCGCAAAATTAATCCCCCTCGGCATGCAGGGATTTCCCATGACGATCGACCAGGCGATCGAGCTTACGCCGGAACTCAAAGAGATGTATATCTCGGAGCCGGAAGTCAAAAACGTCATCGACAAAGCAAAGCGGCTCGAAGGGTGTGTGCGCCATATCTCGGTCCACGCGGCCGGAGTCGTGATTACTCCCGACCCCCTCATCGAATACGTTCCCCTTCAATTCGATCCTAAGGGCGGAAAAATTATCACGCAATACGACATGCACGCGGTCGACGACGTAGGACTTCTTAAATTCGACTTTCTCGGAATCCGGAACCTTTCGATCCTCGGGGACGCGGTCCGCCTCGTAAAAGAGCACCAAAACGCAGACGTCGACATAGAAAAAATCCCGCTGGACGACAAAAAAACATTCAATCTTTTGACGCGCGGGGAAACCATGGGCCTTTTCCAGCTCGGAGGATCGGGAATGACGAAATATTTAAAAGACCTGAAACCAAGCTCGATACACGATATAAACGCCATGGTCGCGCTTTACCGTCCAGGACCGATTGAATCCATTCCCGCCTACATTGCGCGGAAACACAACCCAGAGCTTGTGCGCTATCTTGACCCGAGAATGAAAGACATCCTCGACCAATCGCACGGCGTCATCACCTACCAGGACGACGTCCTGCTGATCGCGATAAAGATTGCGGGATATTCATGGCTCGAAGCGGATAAACTCCGGAAGGCCATGGGGAAAAAAATTCCTGCGGAAATGCGCGCCCAAAAAGAAAAATTTATCAAAGGATCTATTGAAAACGGCTTATCGGCCTCGAAAGCGGAGGAACTCTGGAGATTGATCGAACCCTTTGCGGCGTACGGTTTCAATAAGGCGCACGCGGCAAGCTATGGCCGCGTCGCGTACCAGACCGCGTATATGAAAGCGAATTTTCCGGGAGAATACATGACCGCGGTACTCACGGCCGATTCCGGCGACATCGAAAAAATAGCGGAGATCATAGACGAAACAAAACGAATGGGTATTCCGGTTCTTCCGCCAGACGTAAATGAATCCTATGCGCACTTTACGCTTATCAAAGGATCGGACAACACGCCCGATACGATTCGGTTCGGGCTTGAATCGGTGAAAAACGTCGGAACAAATATCGTCCAGGCGATCATCGAGGCGCGCGCCAAAAAAGGGAAATTCACATCAATCACCGATTTTGCCGAGCGGGTGCAACACAAGGATTTTAACAAAAAATCGATCGAGTCCCTCGCAAAGTGCGGGGCGCTCGACTCGCTGGGCGAGCGAAACGAAATTCTCGCAAACTTCGATACCATTCTCGAGTATAACCGCGAATCGCAAAAAAACGCCGAGGGAGGCCAGACGTCTCTTTTCGCGTCAACGCCGGGTGCGACGACCGTCTCACTCCACTTGAAAAAAACTGACCCCGCGACGAAAAAAGAGCGGCTTGGGTGGGAAAAAGAGCTCCTCGGGCTCTACGTCACCGAACATCCGCTCACGGAATACGCGGAGAAACTCAAACAAAACCATACGCTCCCCATCCGCGATCTCAATTCGTCCATGCGCAATACAATAATTACCGTCGCGGGTCTCGTAAACGGCATCCAGCGAATCACCACAAAGACCGGAGAGCCGATGCTTTTTGTGACGCTCGAAGATCTCACGACGCGGACCGAAGTTCTCGTATTCCCAAAAACCCTCGCGCAAAACCCCGCGGTCTGGCAGGAAGAAAAAATCATCATGGTGCGCGGGCGGCTCTCCGACAGGGACGGATCAATAAAAATTCTCTGTGAAGAAGCGATGGAGATTGCCTAACTACTCTTTTTTTGGATATACTCAAAACTAGAGACCGTTAAATAATGCTTTTTTCGTAGCGAAATATCATGATTTCGAGCGAGGCAAGGACAGACGACGAAGGCGTATATGGTGAATATACGACGAGGAGGACGGACGAAGCCGCAGCCGAAATCATGATATTGCAGCAAAAAAGGGTATTATTTAACGGTCTCACTATACAGCTATATGCAAAAGAATTCCCAAAATATCGATACTATCCGCCATTCGCTTGCCCATATCCTGGCAATGGCGGTTTTAAAAAACTCCCCCAAGGCAAAACTCGGCATCGGCCCTGTTATTGAAAACGGCTTTTATTATGACTTCTCCCTCCCCGGGCCCATTACCGACAAAGACCTCCCGGAGGTTGAAAAAACGATGCGCGAAATCATTGCACAAAAACTTGATTTCGCGGGAGAAAATGTCACACCCGCAAAAGCAAAAAAACTTTTTAAAGATCAGCCGTTCAAGCTCGAGCTCATAAGGGACTTTGTAAAAGAAAAAAAGGAACTTAGCGTCTATCGAACCGGGGGCGATTTTTTCGACTTGTGCCGCGGAGGACACGTTGAAAATACGGCGGAAATTCCTCCAGACGCGTTCAAGCTCGTGTCGGTTGCGGGCGCCTATTGGAAGGGCAGCGAAAAAAACGACATGCTCACACGAATATACGCCCTTGCATTCGGATCCAAAGCGGAGCTCGAGAAACATCTTGCGCTTCTCGAAGAAGCAAAAAAACGCGACCACAAGCGCCTCGGCCAAGAGCTCGACCTATTCACGTTCTCCGACCTTGTCGGGCCCGGGCTTCCCCTATGGACCCCAAAGGGCACAATACTGCGGAATATCTTGGATGATTTTGTCTGGAAATTGAGGAAAGAGCGCGGCTACCAGCAAGTTGATATTCCTCACATCACGAAAAAAGACCTCTATGAGCGGAGTGGGCATTGGGAAAAATTCAAAAACGAACTTTTCAAAATAGAAACCCGGGAAGGACACATATTTGCGATGAAGCCGATGAACTGCCCTCACCACACGCAAATCTTTGCGCGCCGCCTCTGGAGCTGGCGCGATATGCCGCAGCGCTATGCCTCGACCACCAAGGTGTATCGCGACGAGCAGACGGGCGAACTCGCGGGCCTTGCGCGCGTTCGGGCAATCACGCAAGACGATGCGCATGTGTTCTGCCGCCAAAGCCAGGCAAAAGAGGAAATTTTGAAAATATGGGACATAGTGCACGAATTTTACGGCAAGGCGGGGTTTTCGCTTCGCACGCGCCTTTCCTTGTCCGATCCGGAAAACCCAGGGTCGTACCTCGGCTCTCCCGGCGTCTGGAAAAAGGCCGAGGGAATGCTTCGCGAAATTCTCAAAGAAAAAAACTCTGATGCATTCGAGGCAATCGGGGAAGCCGCGTTTTACGGCCCAAAAATCGATTTTCTTGCATCCGATTCGCTCGGCCGCGAATGGCAGGTTGCGACAATACAGCTCGATATGAACCTGCCCGAGCGATTCGACCTTTCGTGCATAAACGAAAAAGGCGAACGAGAGCGAATCGTCATGATTCATGCGGCGATCATGGGCTCGATCGAGCGCTATCTTTCGATCTTGATAGAGCACTTTGCGGGCGCATTTCCCTTTTGGCTTGCGCCAACGCAAATTCTAATCACAACCGTAAACGACTCGGTACAATCGTATGCCGAAGAAATAGAAAAGCGCCTTGAGGCCCAAGGCGTGCGTGTCGAGCTTGACCTGCGCAACGAAACCATTGGAAAAAAAATCCGTGAGGCGAAATTGCAAAAAATCCCTTATATACTCGTGATTGGCCCAAGAGAAAAAGATTCCGGAACCATTGCGGTGCGGGAACGCACAAAAGGCGACCAGGGAACTTTCACTCTCGAAAAATTTCTTGCGTCAATACAGCAGGGATAAAAAAGACCGTTCGGAAGAACGGTGCTAGGAATGAAGAACTGATGTGTCGTGCGGGATTTTGAGATCAGTGAGAAGCTTCTGAACCGAAGCCGAATCTCCTTCAAACGTCGCGCAAAGCTCTCCCGGCTCTCTCAGAGAAACGCACACGTCATTGACGAGAAATTGCATCCGATACGCCGGGCGCTCTGAAGTTCTTCCGCTCGTCGCATGGATGATGACCTCTTTTACGGGAGAATCCACGCGAACGCCCCAACCAGAAAGAATCCTTTCAAGCGAATCCGCGTCAATATTCTGAACGATCACTCTCATATTCCCCTCCCTAAGGACTTTCTGCATAATACAAAAAGGGCTCATACATGTCAAGAAACGTAATCGCAATCGTTGGTCCGACCGCTTCCGGGAAATCCGAGCTCGCGGTCAAAATCGCGAAAAAATTAAAAGGAGAAATTATCTCTGCGGACTCACGGCAAATCTACAAAGGCCTTGACATCGGCACGGGAAAAATGAAAGGCCGTTGGATTTTGAAAAGCGGGAAAAAACTATTTTTCTATAAGGGCGTCTCACATTACCTCGTTGACGAAATCAGTCCGAAAAGGGACTTTAGCGCAGGAGAATTCAAAAACCGTGCAGAAAAAATTATCGACGATATCCGCGGCCGAGGTCTCGTGCCTATTGTCGTCGGCGGAACAAACTTTTGGATTGACGCGCTTTTGCGGGGGACGGTACTCCCCAACGTCTCACCGAATAAAAAACTCCGCAGAGCGCTCAAAAGAAAAACCGCCGCAGAGCTTTTTCGGATGCTCGAAACTCTCGACCCGAGACGCGCAAAATCCATAGACCCGAAAAATCCGCGCCGTCTCATTCGCGCCATAGAAATCGCGCGTGCCCTCGGCCGCGTGCCGAGAGCCAAAAAAGCCCTTACATACCGCGCGTTTTGGATAGGAATTGACATGCCAACGAGCGTTTTGAAAGCGAATTTGAAAAAGCGAGCTACACGCATGATCGCGCAGGGACTTCTTGCGGAAACGAAATCTCTTGCCGCAAAACAGGTCTCCAAAAAGCGGCTCCGCACGCTCGGCCTTGAATATTCGCTTTCGCTCGATATACTCGCGGGCGCGCTCGAAAAGAAAAAATTTGCTTCCGCGCTTACGGCGCGCGATCTGCGCTACGCAAAAAAACAGCTCGCGTGGCTCGAAAAAAATCCCGATATCCGCTGGGTCAAAACAAAAAACGAGGGCCTCGGCCTCGTCCGGAAATTCACCAAGTTATGAAGCTCCACGGGCAAGCCCGTGGTATCCCTCTGTTACGGTCACGCCTGCGGGCTTGACCGTGGAGCGGAATCTTCACCCCGCACCTTTTCTACAACTGAATCGCGGGAGATACAAAAAGAGTCATCTAGATATTCCTTTTTCATATTCACGGCGCTTTTCAGTAGAAAAGGTGCGGGGCAAGCCGAAGACCATCCATCCATGGGTAAACCCGTGGTCTTCTGGTGCGTGGATAAAAATCATTCCACGGCCTTCCCGTTCCAGCGATACTCCGTAAAATAAAGCTTTACGGATTTTTTTATTTTCATCTCGTAGAGCCACTCGTCAAGCGTACGGCCGCGGGACTCGAGCGTTCTCGCAAGGGCGCTCCGCCGCGCTTGAGGCGCCAAAACAAGCGTCTTATATTCATCAATACTCATACCATAGATATCCCGCGCAATTTCTTTCGGATCCCGCGTGCTCGCGCGCATGATTCTTTGGACTTCTTCGCCGGTAAATGACCCGAAGCCGTCAATAAAATTATTCCCTTCCTCCGAAATAATCTTGTCTTCTATTATATAGATGAGGGTATTGCGGCGAATGTCGCTCGAAATACGCGCATTCTCCGGAAGAGAAAAATCAAGGGGCGATTCCCCTTTGAGCGCGCGCTCCGCGTTGGTAAATTTCTCTACGGCGCTTATCATCCGCTCCCACGTCCGCATCCACACGGGCGAGCCGTCGACAATGGCAACGGGATAGAGGCGCGTTCCATACATAAACGCGGCCGATGCAAAAAAAAGCGCTATGAACGCGACGGCCGCATACCGGATCGCATGGAATAATGCCGCGATAATTGTTGACATACTTTGCTACTTGAAAAATGTTTTCAGGGCGTCCAGAATTCGATCCCACAACGAAGGACTTTCGCCGGCTGCTATTTCGGCGGGCCGCTCATCGGACAAAATAACTACAACTTTCTCTCCCGGGCGCTTCAAGTTGAACCGCTCTTTTGCTTCACGCTCTATCGCCGCCGTATTGTCGAATTTCTGAAGTTCCTCGCCGAGCGCATTTGAGCGCTCCTCAAGGATTAAAAGCCGCTCATCCCGCGCCCTCTTTTCCCGAAAAGCGATAAATGCCTGATACGCTTTATTATACCCTCCCCAGGCAAAAAGAAAAAATACAACGCACAATACGCCGATACGAAAAAATTTTTTGACAGGCGAGTACCTATTCATTATAATTGAACCAGCGCGAAATGCCGCTTTGTGTTGATATAAAACGAGGAAATCCTATGTTCGGAAAAAAGAAAGTCATACACGCAATCTGGGGCGCCATATCGATCATTGCGGTGCTTTCCATGGTCGCCTATCTTCTCTTCCCGCTTTTTCTTTAGCCGCCTTCTTCACTATAGCACATCCAAAAGCGTCTGGCTCAACGAGAGACAGATGCTATTTTCTCTTTTTGAGAATTTTGAGAAACGTCTCCGGGGCGATATCAACCGAACCCCGGTCTTTCAATTTCTTTTTCCCTTTTTTCTGCTTTTGCCAGAGCTTCATTTTCCTCGTCCGATCGCCTCCATAGAGATACCCCGTAACATCCTTCCGGAGCGCGGGAATGGTTTCGCGCGCAATAATCCGTCCGTCAACCGCGGCCTGAAGCGCAATCGGGAAAAGCCCTCTCGGGAGTATATCCTTCAAGGCAGAGACGCGGGCGCGCGCGATATATTCAATATTTTTCCGCGCTACGATCTCGGAAAGTATCCCTTTTCGCTCGCCCGCGACTAAAATATCAAGACGCCCGACATCCGCTTTGCGATACCCGGCGATTTCGTAGGCCATCGACGCAAATCCCTGCGAAGCGCTTTTGAGCGTATCATAAAAATCTATGATTATTTCCCGAAGCGGAGCGTCAAACGAGAGCAGGAGCCGATCGCCCGCGAGATTCGACGTTCCCGTTATTATTGCCTCGCGATCATTGAGAATCGTTGCAAGAGCCCCCATATATCCGGGCGGCGTAATAATTTCGCCTCTAATCCACGGCTCTTCGACGGATTCGATTTCGTGCGAATCCGGCATTTTTATCGCCGAGTAGACCATCTCTGCGCCGCCGCCCGCACGGTTCCGCCGCGCCACCCGAAACGCGACCGACGGATTTGAAAACACGAGCGCGAGGCCGTACTCGCGCCGGATCCTCTCGGAAACAATCTCTATATGGAGCATCCCTAAAAATCCCGCGCGAAATCCGCGGCCGAGCGCATCGGATTTTTCCGGTTCGAAAAATAGCGATGAATCGTTTAATTTGAGTTTTGTAAGCGAATCTTTGAGCGTCTCATAGTCATCCTGATTTTCCGGATAGAGAGAAGAGAACACGACGGGCGTCGGCTCCTTATATCCGGGCATCGGCTCTACCTGACGGCGCGATATATCTGCTTTTTTTGATATCGTATCGCCGACCCTGACTCGCGCGGGCTCCTTGATTCCGGTCGCGATATACCCAATCTCTCCTGCCGAAAGCGCCGTGACTTCCTTTCGTTCCGGAGAAAAAATACCTACCTCAAGCGCTTCGGCGTTCCCGCCGGCTACAAGAAACGTAAGCCGTTCTCCTCGGCGAACAACGCCGGAAAAAACCCGTATGTACGCGATTACGCCCTGGTAGGAATCATACGCAGAATCAAAAACAAGAGCGCGCAGCACATCGCCGTCAGACGATTTAATATTCCGGAACATAAGCATCTCGGAAGGAGAAGGAACCCGCCGGACAACGGTCCGGAGAAGGTCGTCGACCCCGGTTCCGTCTTTTGCGGACGCCAAGCAAACGCGATCTCGAGAAACGCCGAGAAGCGCTGAAAGTTCTCTGACGGTCTCTTGAACCATGGCGGATGGAAGATCGATTTTGTTTACGACCGGGATAATCTCAAGATGCTCGCGGCGCGCAAGCTCGAGGTTCGCAAGAGTTTGCGCCTGTATTCCCTGCGTTGCGTCAACGAGCAAAATCGCCCCCTCGACCGCCGCAAGGGCGCGGGACACCTCGTAGGTAAAATCAACATGCCCAGGAGTGTCTATCAGATTCAGAATATATGTTCCATCGCTTCGCTCGTTAGAATCGTTCGATCGCTTCGCCTGTTTAAATCGTTCATCGTTTTGGACATTTCCAACAAGATCGCCGCCAGGCGATCGATCGAACAAGGCCGAAGGCTGATATAACATTCTTACTGGCTGCATCTTAATCGTAATCCCCCGCTCCCGCTCAAGGGGGTTCATATCCAAAAATTGCTCCCGCATTTTTCGCTTCTCCACGGTCCCCGTCGCCTCCAAAAACCGATCCGCAAGAGTGCTCTTCCCATGGTCTACGTGGGCAATAATTACAAAATTCCTAATATTCATATGCTTCCGTGGTCAACCCCGTTAGAAGTAAGACGCCGAGGGCGACTGCCGATTCACTTGCGAATCGGACTTCTAACGGGGTCAATATGGGCAATTATGACAAAATTCCGTATCTCGTTTTCCATATCTCTTCTATTCTTTACCGCTTCTTCCCCGCGTAAATCCCCGCATAGATAGTAAATCCATTTACACCACGATCGTGGTGTAAATGGATTTACTATTTGAGGCGAAATTTTCTTTTGAGATGCAGCTCATTATCGATGTTGACGGCTTCGATGAACCGGACATACCGCCGCGCATTATACAATTCTATTATAAAATCTATTTCATCTCTGCAATCATACGGATGAACAAAGACGCTTTTTTGAAACTCTACGAGCCCCAATCGCCTTAGTTGGTGCCGCAAGGAATCGCGAAGCGGTCTTTTTGTTTCCGGGATATCAAACAGTATTACGCGCCATCTCCTATCCCAGTGCTGGGGTTTTCGTATCGACAGCTCATCAATCTTGTACCGGAGCGCAACCTGCTTTCCTTCCCTGTTGAGAACGATACGAATTGCGCCGTCTTTCTCCTCTTGGTAAAAAATGAGTTTCGACTCATAGAGGCGGCAAATTGCGCGCCACGACTCGCGGCGGTTGATATCTCTCCATTCAGATGCGGTTGCGCGGAATATTCGTTTTGCGCGACTCGGAGAATAGGAAAATGCGATCGCGGTGCCGCTGAGAAGTAAAAGGAGAATTTTTTGAGTTGTCGAGCCGAATCCGCGCATACGCACATAGTACTCCACCGGGACAGTAAATCCAAATACACCACGATCGTAGTATAAATGGACTTACTCAAATGCATCCAAAAAAGCACTCTCGCGAAAACGCACTCACTCGCGGGGTGAGTCGTCAAATTCTCGCGGAAGCACGTCTCTCCGGAAAAGACGGCGATGTATTGTCCCCACGAGCTCTTCAACTTCCCTATTTCCAAAAAGATAGAGGACTCCGGCGTAGGTAACCGCGCCCGCAAGGAATGAAAGAGTACCTTGCGTAAAGACCCCCAGAAACGTATCAAGGGTAACCGCGAGGTTTACCGTCCGGAGAGTTCCGAACGCGACAACTCCCGCGAGAAGCGAAACCCACGATATCCGAAAAAATTCATCCCAGGGCATGCGGAGCGGGTGCTCGACGCTGAAACGAGCTCGCACCTCTCCCTTCAGCGCGAAAAAAAGAAGAATGACCTGTACAATGCCTCCGAGCGCAAAAGCCCAGGAAAGGCCGATTACCGTAATGCCTTCCGTATCTCCTACTTTTAGGAAATGGCGCAAAAAATCAGTAAACGCGGCAGGCCCGTACTCAAAAAGCAGAACAAGTCCAAATGCGGAGAAAATCGAAAGGCACGCCGCAAAAAAAGCGATGAGAAACGGCTTTTTCGTATTCTCAAGAGCGTAAAACGACCGGACGAATAACGGGATGAGCGCCTCCGCAGCAATCGCGACCGAAAATACGCCGAATACCGCGGCGGTAAGAATAGTATCCGTCCAATCGAATTTCCCGGCGCCGAGCGCGACGCGGACGATCTGCGCGCGAAGAACGTAGAAAAGAACCGACACGGGCGCGACCCAGAAAAAAATCGTTCTCGACGCCGCGGCAACGGTCTCCACCCACCTCCTCGCGTCCCGGGAAATCCACAATTCGGTGAGCTGCGGAAACGCGGCGACCGCAAAACTCAAACCAAAAATACCCACCGGAATATACTGAAGATTATACGAAAATTGCAAAACCGCGATCGAACCCGATACAAGGGTTGAAGCAATTGCGATAAGCGCAATAAAGGTGATCTGCCGGAGAGAGAGAGCGAGTATCCGCGGAAGGGAGAGCGCCGCCAATTTTTTAAACGCGGCGTCGCGAAGCAGAGCAAAACGAAACGACGAAAAACTCGCGAGTCCTGGGAATCGGAATCCGAGCCGATAAAACGGCACGACCTGAATTGAGACGTGAAGTGCGGCGCCGAGGATCACGCCCGCCGCAAGGCCCGGGAGCCCAAACGACGGAAGAAAGAAAATAATCCCGATGATAATTCCGAGATTATAGACGATTCCGGTAACGGCGTAGATCAGAAAAATCCGCGCCGATTGGATTGCGGCGGAAAGAATATTCGAGATTCCCAAAAGAACCGGGCTCACGAGCATAATCCGCGAAAGCGTGATGAGAAAATTTTGATCCCCAGCGGAAAATCCCGGCGCGATAAACCGCACGAGAAACGGCATCAAAAAAAACGCGGATGCGGAGACCGCGATACTTCCGATAGAAAAAACAATGATGAGGCGCGCCATAAATTGGCGCGCGCCCTCCTCGTCCCGCGCTTTGAGTTCAAGAAGGACCGGGATGATTGCCGCTGATGCAGCGCCCAGGAGAAAAACAGTATAGAGAAAATCAGGAATCTGAAACGCCGCGTAGTAGATGTCAAGATCTCTCGACGCGCCGAATTCTGACGCAAGCAGGCGGTCGCGGAGAACGCCGAGTGCGCGGGACAATAAACCCGCGGCTCCGATCAAGAGAGCCGCGGCGTTTATGGAATAGATTGCACCGTTCAAGAAATTCACCCCGTTAGAAACATGCAACGAATAATCGGCTCCAACGAAAGACAAACCCGCGCGCATGCGCATAGTTTATCATGGGGACAGATTCTTATTTCTAACGGGGTGAATCCCGTTAGAAATACTGGCGGCAATTGCGCGCGCCCCGTTAGAGATAAGCCGCCCCAAGGCATGCCCCGTAGCTTCTCCAAGGGAGAATGGTATCGGGGTGGCTGCCGTCACTGCCAGTGGGCAGGGCGGATCTCTAACGGGGCGCGCCCGCACCAACCCACGCTCGGCGAGTCCCAGTCTACCTTCCCTCTGTCCCTACGGGCGGCTCTTTCCTCTGCTCAGGCGGAGTTGCCGGCGGAACGATTTGATCAAGCGCTCCTCGTCCGGCTCGGAGATTTTGAAGAATATTCTTCACCTCCTCGTTATCCGGATTCAGCGCCTCTATCTTTTCGAATTGTACTATTGCATCCGCCTTTCTCCCATTCCTGTCATAGATAAGCCCAAGGAAATAGCGGGCGTTTGAATAGTTTTCGTTGAGAGACACCGCGCGTTCGAATTCCCCCCGTGAGGCGTCAAGGTTCCCCGACTGGTAGTAGAGAAGCCCAAGCTGGAACGCGACGCCGATGTCAAACGGAGCGGTTGTTTTTGTGTTTTCCGTTGCTCGAATCGCGGTCGCGACGTCGCCTAAACGGATCGCAACCTGCGAAAGCAGAAAATGCGCCGCGGCAAAATCCGATTTTACTTCAATCCCTTTCTCAAGGACTGATTTCACTTCAACGAGCACATCTTCCCGCGCTTTTATGAGCTGATCGCGGTCCGCCCCTTGCAGAGCCCCAATTCTCAACTGAACATTATCCACGAATGTAAGACCTGCGCGGGCGAAATCAACGTACGCCGCGGGATTTAAGGGACTCACCTCGATTGCTTTTCGGTACGAATCAAACGACAATCCTTCTGCCCCGGGAATGAACGGAATGATGAGCTCGTACAAAGCCCCGCGCGTCCTCCAGAGATTCGGCTCCATAGGAAGGAAATTGACCGCGTTTTGAATGACCTCGTTTGCGCGGTTCACTTCCTGCTGAAATTCAACCTGGACGTTCTCGCCTCCTGCCGCGCGCTGAATCAAACTCGACACGCGTTGGATCCGGACCTGCGCAAGGGCGTTCGCGTAATTCACGTTCCGCGGCTCGAACAAAAGCGCCTCCTCGATCTTTGTCGCAGCCGCATCCATATCGCCTCCGTTAAGCGCACGAACCCCAGCGGTCGCCGATACTGCGGCGCGCACGCGATTGAGTTCAAAATAGGCGCCGGCGATGCCAAGCGACAAAAGAAAAATTGCGACAAGCGATGATATGAATACCATCCACTGCGAATCGAATTTCACATGCCGCTCAGAAAAATCAAGAAGCATAGATACGATTCCCTTGTTCCCGGCCGGTCGGGAAACCGAGCTCGGCTCGGCCTCTCCCGCTTCGCGCTTTTCCGACAGCACATACGAAAGAATTCCCGCAAAGAGGAACAAAAGAAGAATAAACGAGAAGTTCGCGGGATAGACAAACGCCGCAATAATGACCGCAACAAGCCCCGCGAGAGGCCCGACGCCGAGCGCGAGCGAAGAATCATCCGGACTTCTCCGATCTTTTGTGAGCGCACGGGCGAATACAAAGAGCGCGCCTGCGAAAAACAAAAGCATCGAGGCCGCGCCAAGAATGCCGGTTGTTGAAAGAAGTGTTGAAACCCACGAAAATCCCTGGTTAAAGCGGATCCCCCAGAAAATCGTCTGGTTTACCTGCGGATCCTTGTACTTTATCCAATTAAGCCCGAATGTTCCGGGACCCGACCCGAGAAGCGACTGCTTCGCGCCTTCGTTAAGAACCGATCCGCCGATTTTCCACGTCGTTTTAAACGCCGGAGAAACTTCAGCCGGCAGGTCAAGCTGCCTTACGGTCGGCTGGAACATGTACATGAAGATAGAGACCACAAGAAGAATAATTGCGAACAAGTACCGCCAATCAAGACCGCGCACTCGAGTCGCCCCGACATCCTGCACACCGCGGCGCGAGACCCCGACATTCCGAAACGTAAGCCCGAACAAAACAATCGAAACCCCCAAGAGCACTATCCAGGAATACCGATAATTGATGAGAAGAACATCAACCATATAAAGAAGAGCTGACGCGTAGAGCGCCCACCTGACCCATTGCTTCCATTCGCCGATCCTCAAGGAAACAATCATGCCGATCGATGTCGCGAGAAGCGCCGAATAAAAAAGCGCGAGGCCATTCATCGTCCCGATGACGTTGAAATTCCTGTCTTTCGCAAATTCCGCAAACCATCCCCACACGGAATTCCCCCAGAGAAGCTGGAACGCAGTGAATAAAGCAGCGGCACCTCCCGCGAGAACGAGCGTAACAAGGAAAACCACCGCCTCTCCCTTTGACCGCAGAACCCCCCCGATAAGAACCATGAGAAGGACTCCGAGAAGAAGTGTTGAGACCTTCTCTGATATTGCATCGCTATAAATAAGAGACGTTGCCCACGAAACCGAGAATGCGGTTGATAGCCCTCCGATAAGCAAGAGTGCGGCGCCCGCGTAGAGTAGAAGCGAGTGTTGGAATCGGATCTGGCCCGATGTAAGAACTGCAAGAAGCCAGAGAATTCCCGCGGCGATGATGAGAATGCCGAATGTTGCCTCTCTCCCGAATTCAACCCCGACCTGCGACGGAAGAAACCATAGCGGCAAAAACGCGGCAATGGCGTATACGATATACTTTGCGACTGCGTCAAGGTTTCCCTGCATATGGGCGAAATTTTTTAGCATTCCGCCCGGTACCTCCGCCTTGACATCTTCAGTAATTATTGTCTGATTGTCCATAGTGTATGTAATAAACTGTTAAACTTTTAAATGCTTAAATATCCTCATAATTATATCCGACCTTTATTATTAATCAACTGTGGATTGTTACACCATATTTTCATAAATTTTCAACACCGTCCTTGTCCCAAATTGTCGAGGTTAAACCTCGACAATTTATTCAAAATCATCATCTATCGTCACCTCATGAATCTGCTCGCCGAATTCTTTTCCATCCTTTATAAAATCATATGTATCGGTAAAAATATTTTTTTCTCCCCCAAAGAATTCAAGAAAAAACTTTCGCGAAGTAACAGAAGGAAAATTCTTCTTTCCAATATAATCGGGAAAACTGCTCCACCTATAATTTCTCAAAAAGCTAATCATTCCTTTTGCCGAAGTTGCCGAGGTTCGCCCTCGATAAATTTTAATCGGATTGAGATGAATATATAAAAGAAGATAGGTGAAATGTGCTTCTTCTGTTGGCATGACCGCCTTATAACTTCCCTGGAACAAACTACCGACTCTTTCATACCGTTTATTAAAATACATCGTATAGCCAGTTCCCAATTTTTGCATGAAACGAGCAATCCCGTTTTCTTTCCTTTGTCGCAATAGAAGATGAAAATGATTTTGCATTAATACAAAAGCTAAAATATCAACCAATAATTTTCTATCTTGTCGAGGTTTAACCTCGACAAGATTAGAATTATAATATGCGGAATTGTATGTCGGCTCCTCATCATTTAATTCGTATAGATCATGGATAAAACGGTAATAATCATTTTTATCCAAAAAAACCTTCCGTTTTTCTACTCCCCTATTATAAATATGGTATATCCTTTCTTGTACAAAATGAGGTTTTTGCATACGCAATAAGTTTACAATTTCTCCTTCTTCTTGTCGAGGTTAAACCTCGACAATCGAATAAATTTATAATTTATCAAGGTTATTATCGAGGTTGAACCTCCATATATTAGTATGGGACATCAGCGGCCCATGTTATACAACCTCTTGATTTCGGCGGGGGTGAGCGCGCGGTTGTACACGCGGACTTCATCCAGAATTCCGTCCAATTCAGATACGTACGAAACAAGACCGAAAAAATTCTGGGTTGAAGCGCTACCGCCGGAATATGTTACGGCGGCCTGCGCGCCGTTGACGTATATCGCATTGCCCGACGCGCCCGAAACATATACAATATGAGTCCATGCATTTGTCGGTATTGGAGCAACTGTCTGTACGTAGAATATAGAAGTGTCACCACAAATATCAGAAGTATCCCACTGTTCATACTTTAGGGTGCGATCGCTTTGGAAATATGCGGCTAAACCACTACAACCCTCTAAATCGCTCCCGTATAGCCGGTGCAGGTTGGCAAACGTGCCAGATCCGAAACGGCGCGGATAAATCCATACGCTGAAAGTTCCAACATTGGTGGTTGGTGAAACCGCGGGAAAAGTTGCGGTTGTGTTGATTCCGGCAAGGCGAAGCCCTTGTCCGACTTTTCCGGGTGCCAAACCATGGCCGATCAGAGTTGCAATCTTACCTTGAGTACTGTCAATCGCGGTATTTCCTGACATATCCGGACCGTTGAATGACCAGAGGCCGACGAGGCCGTTAGTAATTTGATTGTTTTGCGGAGCGTTGATTTTAGCATAATCGGCCTGGTAGAGCGCCTGAATTTCCGCCGCCGACAGCGCGCGGTTGTACACACGGACATCGTCCATTTTTCCCTGCCATTCTTCCCAAAATGTATCAGTCGAATCACCAAATAATAAATTCTGGCCATCAAATGTCCATGCCGTGCTGTTTGTCCCGCTCGCGTCTACTTTGCCGTCAACGTAAAGATAATTCGTTCCCCCGCTGGCTTGGGAAAATATATAAACAACATGATGCCAGTTGTTATCTTTAAGATTTCCTGTACTCACAATGCTGGAGACGGTTGCACAAGTACCTGCAACATTCTTGTTCTGTGCAGTAACTACTCCAGTAGCTGGTGTTTGTAATATGTTAATTCCTTCGCAAGAGCCCGATGAATCATGTCTCCCTATAAGAGACGCGACATCTCCACCCGAAGTGCCATCTGTCCCCCATACGCCATTTGTCTTCATCCAGAATGACACGCTCCCATTTGCAACATTCAATGAACTTGGGTTGGAAATATTCACATAATCATTCACCCCGTCAAAATTAAGCGCCTTTCCTCTTTTTCCGTCCACCCAGGTGGGGCCGTTGGTGAGAATACCGCGGTTATTGTTGCCGCTCGCGTCCCCCGCAATCGTGCCGGTGTTTTCGTTCATTGACCAGTAGCCAACGAGGCCGAGGTTGGTGGGAGCTGTATATTTTGCCGCGCCGGATTTGTACAGCCCCTCGACTTCGCTCGGGGTTAACGCGCGGTTGTAGACGCGGACTTCGTCCATAGCGCCCTTCATTAAGGGAATAAGGTCGGCACGCGAGCCAATGCGCATAGAACCACTGCCGTTGGCAATCGTGGTGCTAAGAGTTCCGCTTCCATTTGTTTGCCCGTTTAAGTAGTGCTTAACGGTTGTTCCCGACATAGTGACAGCGATGAATTGCCATGTATTACGTGTTGGAGCGCTCGTTCCGTTTACGTAACCGTAAACCGAACCGTTTCCTCGATAAAAGGCGGGAACGCCCGTTGTTTGAATGAGGTAAAAATCATATGGGTTGGGAAGATTACCAGTTGACTTCTCAACTATGCCATTGTAATTTGCGAAATCAGTTACTTTGACCCACGCGGCGAGAGTCATATCGCCCGTAATCCCAATACTGCTTGAATTCGGCACATCGACATAATCATTACTCCCATCAAAATTAAGCGCTTTGCCTTGTTTGCCGTTTACCCACGTGGGGCCGTTGGTGAGAATGCCGCGGTTATTGTTGCCGCTCGCGTCCCCCGCAATCGTGCCCGTGCCTTCGTTCATTGACCAATAGCCGACTAATCCTAAGTTACTTGGCGGCTTACCAATAATTCCGGCATTGGCTATATGAGTCGGCATGAAAATAAACAAGAGAGTTAGGATAAATCCTAATTTCAAAATCCTAAATTCAAATGGCCAAAACGATTCAGAATTTTGGACTTGGGATATTGATATATATTTGGGTATTGACATATTTCGTGGGGTTGCTATCATAAGGATAATCACGCCCCTCGAGCAATCGAGGGGACACTTTTTTATGTATTCATAAGATTTTTGAGCTCGATTTTGAAAATCCCCTTTTTCATAGCCCAGATTTCCCGCCCCAAGTGACCAGCAGTATAAACTACAATCACCTGTTTCTGAAGCCCAATCAACATTTTATATAATGGCTCATAGTCGCCGTCTCCGGTAAAAAATACAAAACTGTCATACCCTTCCTTGATTGCGCGATGCGTATCAATGCAGACCTCCATATCAAAATCACATTTTCTCCGGTAGATTTTCTGTCCTTCAAGTTCAACAATTTGAATGTATTTCACCGGCTTTTGCACCACCATATATCCAATCTGTGAAACTTCTTTGAGAAACGCTTCTGACTTCGGATGCGTGTCGAGACCGAAGTACAGGCGGATGTCGACAATTTCCGGATATGTTTCGAGGTAGCCAAAAAGTTCTTCCGCGTCCACTTCCCGCTTCCGCGATTTCGTCCATCCGTAAACATTCGCCCAGTCAATAAAAACCGAGGTCTTTCCTTTAAGAATAAAACGTTTCTTTGGGCTACTATTTATTTTCCCATTTTCATGCTGCAGCATTTTTTTCCATTAATTTCAATTAGTTCCTATATTAGTTTCAATAAATTTCTATTGAATTTCCGAGGTATTGACATATTTCGCGGGGTTGCTATTGTGGAGATACAGTTGGCTTCGGCCTCACCTCCGCAAGGAGGAGAATGTATTCGGAAACGCGTCAAAGTAATGCTTTGGTGCGTTTCTTTACTTCATTCCACTGATCAAAATTCTTTTCCATAAGTTTCAATGAATTTCCATTCGTTTCAATTGAATTTCAATGTTTCCAATATCGGTCCAATCAGATTATCCTGCCCTTCGTAGGTCGTCACCTGATACAAAAATCCCTCACGGATGAACCATACTTCGCGGGTTCTGCCGAATGACGGGTTGGTTGAAAGGAAAATTACAGCATTAATCGTCTTCCCCTCCCCTATCAATACATCTTTCGGGTCAATCACTTCGGACGCTGGAAGATCTTCTAAGATTCTTGCCGCAGTCAGCGGCTCTACCTCGTCAAACGGCGTGATATATACCTGAAATCCCGATTTTTCTTCAGCGCCTTGAACTAAGACCGTATCGCCCAAGTCGTCGGAGAGTTCGGTTGCATTGAATCCTTTCGGATATTTGAAGGAGAAACCGTAGTCAGGGCTTATGTATGTCTCCGATATATCCGCTGATTCGCCGCCCGCGGGGGCGCCCGCATCACCCTGATTTTCAGAGTTTGACGACCCGAGATTTAAAGATGTAAGGCCGCCTCGGGACCACAAGAAGTATGCGCCCGCAACAACGAGAACGACGATAATGATTACTGCGTATAATTTTGATTTGGACATAATGGAAAATTAGTTATTAATGATTGCACTTTTTAAAATCGAAAGGTAAGAATAATTTCTAACTCACCTAATTGTCTAAATTTCTAATAAAATTCTAAAATTCATAATGCCGAATAACAAAAACTTTTTTCGAATTGGACATTTGATATTTTATTAGGTGAATTAGGTAATTAGGAATTAGATGAATTTCTTAGGTTTTTCTTTGCTTCTGTTTCTTTTGCTTTTTTAATAATGGTGGTGGAAATCAAATTAAGCTCATGCGCCTCTTTCCAAAGTACCCTAGCTTCTGTGGCGTGCTCCGGAGATGCTTTGGCTGACATACGCAAAAAATGTTTTGATTCTTTTGCTTCTTTATTGGCTATCGCCATTTTATGGATAAAATCCTTGTTGCTTTCTGCACAATCTGCCTCGCAATAGTTAGAACCCACTGCCGTTTCCGCGCCAACCAACTGCGGAATTATACGCTGAGTAATACCGTTTTTCGGCAATTTTCGGGCAAACCCAATAACATCTTCGCCAAACTTTGCCGTCCTTTCTTCTAAATCATACTTTTTGGAATTTTCATCGTTTGTCATTTTATCAAAAATTAGGTGAATTAGGTAATTAGGTGAATTTCTTACTCATTTTATTAGAAATTAGGCAATTAGGTTAATTAGAAATTTATTTTTATCTTCCCATATTGTATAATCTTTTGACTTCGGCGGGAGTGAGGGCATATTGACAAACGTATCCCGCAAATCTACCATAAAAGTATGGTAAAGAAACAGATGAAAATTGAGGACTTGGCGGCAATGATCCAACGTGGCTTCTCGGAAACTGCTCGAAAAATCGATGTTGAACACGGATTCCGCGAAGTTAGTCATCGGTTTGACGAAGTTGAAAAACGGCTTGACCGCATTGAAAAACTTATCCTGGCAGACCACAAGCGCAGAATCGAGCGGCTCGAAATGGAAATGAAAGACATTCGCGACATGTTCGCGATGAAATAAATTCCTGCGCGCAATACGTATATCGTTCCCGCCCACTGCGGGATTTTTTGGCTTTTCGCTTTTTTGCCTAATTGAAACATTCATTGAAAATTGAACATTGAAAATTGATAATTTGTTACCTTCCCATATTGTATAATCTTTTGACTTCGGCGGGAGTGAGGGCGCGAATAGTAGGGTCTGACCCTACTTTTGAGCTAGCGGGCCATGTTGTAGAGGCGTTTGATTTCGGCCACCGACAGGACGCGATTGACCTAAAATCATCAAAATGCTATCATATATATCATGAAATACCTCATTCTCATTCACAAAAGCAATTACGGGTATGACGTCCATGTGCCTGCGCTCCCGGGATGCCACAGCCAAGGCAAGACGCGGAAAGAAGCAATGATGAACATTCAAGACGCAATCAAAGTATATCTTGAAATGGAAAAAGAGGACCTGAAGAACACGGAAGTACGGGAAGTGGAAGTCGCATTTACATAAATGCTCTTCACGGACATTTCTTCCGAACGGGTAGTCAGGGCTTTCGAGAAAGCGGGATTTTGGATTTCGAAGAAAGGCGGAAAACACACAGGAATGTCTAACGGCAGGAGAAAAATAGTCATCCCTCGCCATCCGCGGCTCAACCCGTATACCTTGAAAGGTATTATCCGCGACGCGGGTCTTATCGACGATGAATTTAAAAAGTTGTTGTAGCATATATTTTATATTCTTTCGGAAGCCGCCCAAATGCGGTTTTTCTGCTTTTTACCTTCCCATATTGTAGAGGCGTTTGACTCGCCCCGTTAGAGATGCAAGTGAAATAGATGTCTTACCCTTTCCCTTTCTATCATTCCCATTTCTTGTTACGGGTCATTAAAAACACGTTATATCTCTAACGGGGTAAAGCGTGGGTGAGAGTGCGGTTGACCCCGTTAGAAGCCCGCACCAAAGGTGCGGCAGTCGCCTTTGGCGACTTGCTTCTAACGGGGTGAATAAATGCGGACATATGATTCATCTTCCCATATTATATAATCTCTTAATCTCATCTGGCGATAATGCCCTGTTATAAACGCGGACTTCGTCAATGAGGCCGTTGAAATTGTCCACAGCTGGGTCTTGACATCGGTTTAGATATTTGCTAACATTAACACACAAACGGCTTCGGCCCTCCCCCGCAAGGGGGTAACAAGCAATCAGGCAAGCAATTGCCTGATTTGGTTTTTTAGCTCCATAAAATCTGCTATTTTCACATTGCCAATTTTATACTTCAATCGCTTAGCATCAATCAGCCGCATTTGTGACAAAATGGCAACGCTTACTTTCCTACCTAACTTAAAAGAAAAGTAATACCTATTTTTCTTTTCTGTTTTCGTGAGAGGAATCGCCCAGAGAACCTCATTGTTAAATTTTTTAATAATAACGACTGGGCGCAAAAATTCATCCCCCCTTCCGTCTTGCTCAAATCCGATATTCTCGCCAACATAACAAAACCAAACTTCTCGTTCCGCAAAAAAGACACGCGGACGATCGTTTTCAATGTATTTTTTCTTTTTATGCCACTCCTGAAAATCTTTTTTCATTTTTTATTAGCTTCTATCAGTTTCCGAGGTATTATCTTCCCATATTGTATAAACGTTTGATTTCGGCGGGGGTGAGAGTGCGGTTGACCCCGTTAGAAGTCCGATTCGCTTGCGAATCGGCAGTCGCCCTCGGCGTCTTACTTCTAACGGAGTTGACCGGCAAAAAATACGATGCTATAATTGCATCACCATGAAAACAAAACTTTCTCATTATCATATCATTCTCCGGCCGGAACCAGAGGGGGGATATACGGTTATCGTCCCATCTCTCGCTGGATGCGTTACGTACGGCCGAACTCTCCGTGAAGCAAAAACAATGGCGCACGATGCCATTCGGGCGTACGTTGAAAGCTTGAAAAAGCATCGCGAGCCGATTCCAACCGATACCGAGACCTTCTTTGCGACGCTCGACCTCGCTCATGCCCCGGCTTCCTAGTATTACGTCTCGAACTGTTATTGCGTTTCTCCGCACGAACGGTTTCATTGAAGACCATGCGACGGGAAGCCATTTTGTTTTTCTGAATCCGGCAACGAAAAGGCGCGCCGTAGTTCCACGCCATCCGAAAGACCTTCCTAGAGGAACGCTTTTTGCGATACTCCGTGAAGCGGGATTTCGCAGAGAGGACTTATTAAAATTTCTCAAGCGTAAATAACTCATTTTGTTTAATCCATGGAAATCCCGCTCTGCGGGATTTTTGGTTTTCTTATTGAAGCATTCATTGAAAATTGAACATTGAAAGTGGTACTGGGGTCGACCTGTCCCGTTAGAGGCAGGCTGCTTGCGGCCGTTAGCTCTAATGGGATGAGGCCGTTGAAATTGTCCACAGCTGGGTCTTGACATCGGTTTAGATATTTGCTAACATTGAAATACAGATGGCCTTCGGGCTCGCCTCGCCCTAAAAAGCGAGGCAAAAGGGAAAAAGCTAGCCAAAGTTTACTAGGCTGGCTTTTTTCTTTATTTCTTGAAAAAGCTCACGAGCCATATGTCCGATTTTCTTGACCAAACGCTTGCTGTCTATATTTCTCATCTGTGATACATTAGCTATCGCCTCCTTATTAGCAACCATACCGATGGGAATATGATACTTATTAATCTTTTTTGATGTGCTCAAGGGAATCGCCAGGAACGAATATTGGTTGTATTTTTTAACGACAATAACCGGGCGGGTGTATTCTTTCCCTTTTCCATCCATCTCGAAATCAATATTAATTCCTAAATTCACCCACCAAATTTCTCCTTCGCGAAAATACAGCCGTTCTTCTTTGGCATGAATTGCTTTTTTTACTTCATTCCATCCGTTAAAATCTTTATCCATATATTTTTTTATCTTCCCATACAGTATCAGTCCCTATATTACGCTCTCTCCTTCTTCTTGTCGAGGTTTAACCTCGACAATTCGATATTGAAAATTCGCTTTATCGGCCCATATTGTATAAACGTTTGATTTCGGCGGGGGTGAGAGCGCGGTTGTAGACGCGGACTTCGTCGATGAGGCCATTGAAATTGTCCACAGTTGGGTCTTGACATCGGTTTAGATATTTGCTAACATTAACACACAAATGGCTTCGGCCTCGCCCCGCTTCGGCGGGGCAAACTATTTATCGCCAAATAGCGCCTTACTCAAGGCGATTTTTAAATTACCGAAAACCCTTTCATCCAGAACGCCTATTTTCCGCACCAGCCGTTTTGTATCCATCAAGCGTACTTGTGAAAGAACCGCACTTGCCTCCCTGCCTTTCCCGGTAAGCGCTACTGCAAAAAATACATTTTTATTGAAACCGCGTACTATCACAATCGGCCTGTCAAAATTTCTGCCAGTTCCGTCTTGCTCCGAACCTATATTGGCGCCCAAAGAACACCACCAAATTTCGCGCTCATGATAAAATGGCACGTTCTTACGGATATGTAATATTTTCTTTTTTTCATTCCATCCGTTAAAATCTTTATCCATATATTTTTTATCTTCCCATACAGTATCAGTCCCTATATTACACTCTCTCCTTCTTCTTGTCGAGGTTTAACCTCGACAATTCGATATTGAAAATTGAAAATTCGCTTTATCGTCCCATATTGTATAATCTCTTAATTTCGGCGGGGGTGAGCGCGCGGTTGTAGACGCGGACGTCGTCCCAGTTAGACAGCCACGCGTCTAACGGGATAAATCGACAAAAGCAAACATATCTTTATAGCACACGGATTTCTGATATAATAACCAATGCGATGGGGGTGGCTTAGTGTGGAACCTTGCCTCATCAACGAGAGTTCTCGGGGTGCAACTCCCCGCACCTCCATCGCTCAAAAAGTTATTCACAAAGTCACTCTTGACAGTCATGATAATCATTTGCTATAATAGGGTCAGTTGATGAGGCGAATTCTACGCTAAGTTAGAACTCCGGAAGAACCGCATTTATGCGGTTTTTTCGTTTTATCT
>Ga0209542_10005288_pt1 | contig 25890 bp, 33 predicted proteins | sample RifCSPhighO2_01_FD_184028 | JGI IMG/M metagenome (GOLD analysis project Ga0209542, IMG submission 184028) | Soil microbial communities from Rifle, Colorado - Rifle CSP2_plank highO2_0.1 (SPAdes) (version 2) | ecosystem: Environmental > Terrestrial > Deep subsurface > Rock core/Sediment ...
CTTGAATACTTTATGATACGACTTAGACAATTCATCTTGCATGACTAAACTAACAACCTTGACTTTTTTAGATTTGCTAAAGCTTTCACCCTAAGGCAAGACCTTAGGGTATAGGGGAATTAATTAACATCTAATAATAAATAAACTTAAAATAGTTGATTATATAATATTCTTCGAATTTCTATTAACTGTTTAGTATTAATAAGAACGAGCAAAGCGAGTTCCAATATTCTTATTAATTAAAGAAATATACATCATTAACAATTTACAGATTAGATTTCCAGCTTTTTCTGCTCTATTTCAGAGCATGCTTTTTTCCATGTGCCCCAAGTCTGCCTGAAAACACCGTCTTCTTTATGTTTTTGAGCATATTTTTCTAAGAATTTGCAGGTTATAGAATCTGAAGAATAGCCAGAACCTATTTCATTCCCATATTTTTCTCTTAAAATATCCATTTCTCTTTCCCTAGAGCATTTTGCAAGAACTGATGCTGCTGAAACTGAAACATGATTTCTGTCTGCTTTATGCTCGCAGTTTACCTCTAAATTTGAGAGATTCTCAATTTTTGTCTTTAAAAAATCCCTCCATTTATTTATGTTTGGAGAAGGGCAATCAATTATAACTCTTATTTTCTTGTATCCTTTGTTTATTTTGTTTATTATTTCTGCTGCTTTTATTGCCTCTAAATCATTAAGATTAATTCCCCTGTAATTTTTAGTGTCTATCTCAGTTGGATAAACTAAAGCAACTTCAAAAATTTCTGACTTTTCCTTTATTATTTTTTCAAAAAAATCTCTTCTTTTTTTTGTTAGTTGTTTGCTGTCCTTTACTCCAATCTTTTTGAACTCTTTTTCTGCATCCTCATCGATTAAACAACCAGCAAGAACCATCGGGCCAATGACAGGACCTCTCCCAGCATCGTCAATACCTAGTGTTAGCATTTTATTTTCTAATCAATTAAGGATTGTTTTTAAAGTTAATTGAAACAAAAATCCCACTAAGAACATAAAATTATAGCAGGGGTGGGAATTTCATGAATAAAGATTTTTACACCTTAGACTCATTTTGAACCACACGATTTCCGGGTTATGGGCCCGACGAGGACTCCAGACTCCTCTACCCTGCTATACTATTTTGTAAGAGATTTAGCTTTTAAAGGTTTCTAATGAATTACTAAGTCCATTATCAAACTTAACATTCTTTTAGATTATCAATTTGATACTGAGAAAATAATAAAATGATGTTGATTGAGATTTATATCTTCCAGGATAAAGCAATATATACAAAAGATATATAAAAAGACAAATAACACATATTAGATGGCTAAATGCGAATTAGAACAAAAGCATCAGTTAAAGGGCTGTTATGGAACATCGGAATGGTCTGAAAATTCTGGTATTTGTGGAAGATGTAAGTTGAAGAATGATTGCGGCAGAATTAGAAAATCAAAGATGAATAATTGAAAACTAATTTTTTATATTACAATACCAAAAAACCACAGCAAAAATGCAAGGGTTGCATGAATCAAAACTAAGATTCCTGTCAAAAAAGCAAAAAATCTGTGATATTTGAATACTAGTTTTCTAAATCTATGCATTGCTACACCAGAACTTATTGTAGCAAACAAAGAAATTATTGTCAATATTCCAAAAAAAACTGTAAGAGGAATTGCAAATATCATTTTATTCTACAATTATCTTTGCTTTCATTGAAGGATGTGGTGATATTGCAGTGGATTGCAAACACATAATATTTATAAGTTAATTCTTTATACTATATTCATGCCCAGTTCGCATAGTGGTATTGCAGTGGATTGCTAAGTAAAAAGAACCAAGGTTCTTCTTACGACATCTCCTTTTTATAAAAGGTATGATTGATAAGAAACCCAAATTCTTATTACGACATCTCCCTTTGGAAAAATCTTAGGAAATGGTTGTAAAAATCCACGCCCTTCGGGGTCTGCAGGTTCGATTCCTGCACTGGGCGGTTGATTCCTGGTTGTGGTGTTGTAGACAAAATATAGAAAGATTTATATATGTAGTCACCTATTATAATTATATGTATATTGAAAAAAGAAAAGAAGGAAAAACAATAAAATACTACCTTGCATATTCATTTAGAGAAGGAAGGAAAGTTCATAAAATAAGAAAGTTTTTAGGGAAGAATATAAATGAAAAAGAAATAGAAGAAAGAAGGAAAAAAGCAGAAGCAATAATTCTTGATGAGATAAAACAATACAAGATAATTAGTGATCCTTTGGAAAAACCTTTATCCAAAGAGGAAATAAAATTTATTGAAAAACTTGAAAAAAAACAAGATCTTAAGATTTTTCATCTTTCTGAGAAACAATGGAGAGTGTTCTCAGAATTATTTACTTATAATACTAATGCTATTGAAGGAAGTGAATTAGATCAAAAAGAAGTTAAGAATATACTTGAAAAAGATAAATGGCCTAAAAAATCTAAGGAAGATATAGCTGAAACATATGGTGTTGATGAAGCAATACAATTTATTAGAAAAACAAAAGAACATATATCTTTAAGTTTAATTCTAGAAATTCATAAAATAGTTTTTAAAAATTCAAAAGAGTTTGCAGGGAAGTTCAGAAAAGAAGGAGAAGAGGTTGTTGTTAGAGATGGATTTGGAAATATTGTTCATTATGGGGCTCCACAATCAAGAGTTGTTTCATTATTAAGAGAATTAATATTATGGTATGATAAAAATAAAAAGAAATATCCTGCACTTGTTCTTGCAACAGTAATTCACAACCAATTTGAAAATATACATCCATTTAGAGACGGGAATGGAAGAGTAGGCAGATTGCTTTTAAATAATATTTTAATTAAGAATGGGCTTCCACCAGTTAACATCAAATTTAGCAATAGAAAAGAGTACTATCTGGCGTTGCAAGATTATAAAAAAAATCATAATATAAGACCTATGATTGATTTATTATTAAAGGAATATAAAACATTAATTAAGTGATATAGGTGACTACATATATGATTTTGTGGTCACCTAAATATTTCCCAAAACTCTAATTGTAATACTTTTTATACACATTTGCACTGGGCGATGATATAAACCGAAAAGTTTATATATTATCAATTGATAATATTATCATCTGATAAATTTGATATATAATGACAAATGAAAACTGAAAATCAATTGAACTGCAACACACAGGATATTATAGTTAGGATGCCAAGGCTTGATACTATTATAATGGTTGAAAAATTCATTAAAGAACACAGCGGAGATTTTAAAAAAACCGAACTATTTAACAAACTTCCAAAAAAGATGATGTGGGGAACATTTAATGTTATTTTAGGATATCTTGTTGAAAACAACAAAATAGGAATTGACAAGAAAGATAATATTATCTATATATGGAATCCTGAACTTGTAAAAAGATTTATGAACAAGAAAAGTTATTGATTTTTATGAGGTTATTTAAACCAGCAGAAAAGATAATATTTGTAGATGAGAAGATTGAGAAGAATTTTAACTCTTTAGGAGAAGAAGACTGGCTAAAAAAAGCCATAAGAAGGGCTATTACAGACTTTAAAGAAAACGCTTTCTGTGGTGAGAGAATAAAAAAAGAGATTATCCCAAAAGTTTATATCCAAAAGTATGGAATTGATAATTTATTATGGTATCCGCTTCCTAATGGCTGGAGATTGGTTTATTCAGTTTTTGCAAATGAAGGTGTTTTAATAGCAATGATTATTGAATATTTTAGTCATCCTGAATATGAAATAAAATTCAAGTATTAAGATTTTCTCAAATTAATCACAATTTATAAATACCTTCCCTCCCTCATACAATCACAATAAACGAACAATTACGCTCTGGAAAAGGAGAATCAGGACAAAGGGTTATATTCTTGCACTGGGCGTAATCTTCAAAAAGAAACATTTAAATAGGTAGTTACCTATTAGGTAACTATGATAACTGAAATACCTCAATATGGATTAAAGGCATATGCCTTATTCTTTTCCAAACATAAGATAAATGAAGAGTTCAAACAGTCAGAATTAGACTGGATAGTATCACAGAGCATGAAAAAGAAAATATTCTCCTTGTTATTGAGAGCTGGGTGGATAAAAAAGAAATCAGATAATACTTACATTTGCGTTAATCCTGAATTAATTATAAATAGTTTATTGGATTTTAAAATTTCTGAAATAATTAAAAGAGCAAGAAAAGAATATGCTTTCACTAATTTGTCTGCTATTGAAATATGGTCTGATTACTCTTATGTTCAAAGAGGAAGGGAAAAATCCCCCTATTTTATCAAGGTATTAAAGAAAGATTTAAAATATTGGAAACAATTTTTTAATGAGAATAACATACCTAATTATATTAATGAAGGCTCAACAATAGGAGAGTATGTCATCTTAATCCCAGTTGATAAGTTAAAATATGATGAAAAAGATGACTTCAAAGTTGAGAGTTTAAAAAATACAATAAAATTGGCAAAATTAAATGAAGTGCATTCATATGCTTGCAAGTATATGGAGAATAAATATGGAATTGCTGCAACTTAGAGAAAAAGAAATATTTGAAACTCTAAAGAAATTAAAGGAATTTGAATTTGTAGTTATCGGAGGATATTCAGTCAATGCATATACTCTTCCAAGATTTTCTGTTGATTGCGATATTGTTATTAAAAGCAAAGACGAATTAAAGGATATTGAAGAAGCCATTAAAAAAATTAATTACAAAAAGGAAGAAACTAACAAAAATAAGGCATTTTACTATGGAAATTTCTGCAGATATGAAAAAGATTTAGGAAAGGGGTTTAGAGTAAGTATTGACATTCTTATTAAAGAAGTTCTTGACAGGCAAACAAACACTGTTTTTTCGTCTGATTGGATTTTTGAAAATTCAGGCATTAGGATTTTAAAAGGGAAAACAATTAATGAAGAATTAAAATTAAGGATAATTAATCCAGATGCATTAATGGTTATGAAGATAATTAACTGCAGAAGCACTGATATAAGAGATGTTTTTATGTTAGCTTCACAAATTAAAGATAAAAAATGGATAAAAGAAGAAATATCAAAGAGATATAATTTTGATGACAGACTTTCAAAGATTAAAGAAAAAATAAATTCAAAACAATTTAAAGATGGGCTACAAGGAATTTACGGCATTATTGACTCTAAAATATTTGAGAAAAATAAAAAGATTATTTTAAGTTTAAGAGAAAAGTAAATTGATTTAAGAAAAACTAGGAAGATTATCAAAAATCTCATTCCTCCACAATCTCACAATCTATAAATACCTCTTCCCACTTCATATAATCACAATAAACGAACAACAAAACTTTTTGGATGCTCTAGATACTGGACGAAAAGGAGAATCAGGACAAAAAGTTATATTCCTGCACTGGGCGATTTAGAAAAGTTTATAAGTAATAAGAGATTATTTATTTTAACATGATTGCTAATGATCTCCGGATCACTAGTCTTTTAAAACTAAAAAAATAAGACCTGCACTTATCACTAAATCTTTAGAAGGAGAAAACACAATTCTTTGTCAGATAACAACTAAGAAAGGGGGAATATTAAAATAGGAGGTGCAATTAAACAGAAAAACTTGTGAAGGAAATATAAGATTTGATTCTAATATTTATTTAGATATGATTTTTACCTTGCACGAAAGTCTTATAATCAATAAAATTGGATGTATAAAAGATGAATCTGTAAAAAAAAGATTGATTCTAAAATTAAAAATATTTTTTGCACATAATATCTCTAATTGCACAGTGGCATTGTTTCTCTGTTATATAAATATATTAATACCTTTGTTTTCAAATATAGATAAAAAATGAAGATATCACTTGAAGAATTAAGCAAAATAGCAGAAAATTTCTTGAATCTGATGAAAAAAGAAGGAATTGAAAAAACCGATGATTTAGAAAAAAGAATAGGAACAACAATTAAATTAGAAAAATCACAGGATTTTATTGTTATTACAACAAGGCCTTCTAATTATGGGACTCTTGCTCATACAATTTCATACCATCGTCCTGACTTAGGTATACCTCTTGAATTAAAGATAAACAATCAATTAGGATATTCTCAGATATTTATTAAACTTGAAAAAAAATTAAGGAATTATAACACTTTTTCCTTAGATAGGTATAATAATTTTATGCAAAATAAACTCATAAAACCTTTACATTTTTTAGAAATTATAGAAGAATTGGAAAAAATTTGTGATATTTGCAAGATCTCTAAATAAAACTGAATTTTATTAAAAATTTGAGTATTACTATAGCATTAAATTATGTTGCTATTAACTAAAATTTGCTGAGTAATAGCCCATTAATTACTGTTGTGAATAAAAAAGACCTGAAATTATATTTTGGAAAGAATGTCAAGTTTTGATGTCTACTTAACAATAAATAATTCACTTAACTGTCACAAACTTGTCTCTTCCGGACTTTTTTGCCTGATATAATGCCTTGTCTGCTCTGTGTTTGAAGATTTTTTTGTTGTCTTTTTTTCTGAATTCTGTAATCCCACCACTTATGCTTAGATTGTATTTCTTAAGCATTTTATCAGAGGCGATTGCTTTTTTTAATCTTGCAGAAAATCTTTTTGTTTTTTCAAGATTTGTCTCTGGAAGCAAAACAATGAATTCCTCTCCTCCAAATCTTGCAACAATGTCAGATTTTCTAACTTGATTTTGCAAAAGTTTAGCAAGCCTTACAAGGATTTCATCTGCTTTAATATGCCCGTAAGTGTCATTTATTTTCTTGAAATAATCTATATCAATTATAATCAAAGACAACTTTTGCTTTCCTCTTTTTGCTTTCTCAATCTCCATATCTAGCATTGTCTCAAAAAATCTTGAGTTATAAAGCCCTGTTTTTTCATCGCGAGTTGCTGCCTCGTATAAAAGAGAAATGGATTCATGCATGTTTTCAAAAAGTTCATTAATTTTTTTTCTAAACTTTGGATCTAGAGCAGATAATTTCTTAGTGGTTTTTCTCTCCATAAAACAATACAAGAAAAATTATTATATAAATGTTTCAGTTTATAAATACTTGAAAATGTAGTTTAGATAATATTTCACTTGCTAATCTCGCTTGTTCTCTTGTAGTTTATATAAAATTTATCAAGTATGTCAGTAATTCTTTTTCTTTCTTCAGAGCTTCCAAGCCCTTTCCAATCGAGAATAGCAAAATCAATTTCCTCTGCTGTTTTGTCAACTGCCTCTATAATCATCTCTTCTTTTAAAGGCAAAGCATACTGAGGGATTATATGAGAAATTGCAAAATTTGAATTTTTCTGAATTCTATTGAAATTCGGGCAATAATGAGGACCGCCTATGCCTATTGCAATTTCATTATAGGGATTTTCCTTGAATCCGTCAATCACATCTTTTATTGCTTCAGCAATCACAAAACCAACTTTATTGTCTCTCCATTCATTTTCTGTTGAACCTATTTCTATGAAAATACAAGGCTTGTTTATCAAAGGCCCGTGATGCGTGCATTCAAGAGTTATTTTATAATCATTTAAATTATATTTTTCTGCGTTTTCATGAAGTTTCTCAAAAATTTGTTTTTGAAAAAAAGCAGAGGTTGGGCATATCTTTCCTTTTTCTCCCCCAAAATCAGCGTTTCTCCAGTTTCCTGGAGCATGTATTGAAACTGTTTTTTCTCTTGCTTCTGACTTGTGCTTTGAGGCAAATATAACAAAGTCATACTTGTTGATTTTTTCTAAATCAAGATTTTCAGTGTATATAATTTCCTTATCAACTAAATAAAAATCAAATCCAGTGCCTTCTTTTTGAAGCGCTGAGAGAACAGGAATTCTCCTGAACTGGCTTAGCTGAGTTGTTATGTTTATGCCTGCTGTATCAAGTTTGCTTGCAATTATTAAATATTTTTGATATGTCATTAATATTAATAGCAAACAGATATTTTAAATTTTTGTGAAGTCTAATAATAACTTAGTTGGCGATATATATTCATTTACATTAATTTTTTAGAGAATGTTAAAAAAGAAATCATTATAAACTATCTTTATTTATTTAAATAATGCAAGAACTCATAAGGTTTTTGATTGGGGTGACCCTTTTGTTATTAGGGATTCCTATTGGAAATCTTCTAGCTAAATACACAAAAGAAGAGTTAAAAGCAGGGCAAAAATGGTTTAAGTTAATTGTTACAATAAGCCTTATTGGGGGGTTAACTGGATTAATAACCAGAAATGATGTTTTGTTGTTCAGCTCTTTTTTTATTGCCATAATTACAAGCAGAAGTTTTATAAGAAGTTATAAATCTTAAATTACTCTATTTTGCATGAGCTAAACCAGCTATTCTTAAATAATTTATCAGGAATTTTGTTTATGTCTTCTCTTTTTCCTTCTATTAAATAAGTGATTGACAGCTTATTTTCCTTTTTATTAATATCAACTCCTATCAACTTGTATTTTTTTGTGTTAGTGGAGATTATATCTCTTATTAATTTTTCTTCAATCAGCGTGTTTGTTGTTATGATAATCTTTTTTTGGTATGAGCCCATACCTCTTTTTTCAAGACTTCTATCAATAAAAATAACAAACCAAATCAAAAAATAAATAGTTGCTGCAATTTCGTATTCACCGATTCCTACGATAAGTCCAAGAACTGCAAATGCCCATATGCTTGCAGCAGTAGTTACTCCAAAAATTTTATCAGTGGTTTTAATCATGGCTCCAGCCCCTAAGAAACCTATTCCTGTAACAATTGCTGAAAGAAGCGGCAAGGGATTGTCAGGAGAAACATTAAGGGCAGTTATTGCAAGAGCGCACGAGCCAACAGATACAAAAGTAAATGTCCCAAAACCTATTGGCTTATGGGCGCTCTGCCTTTCTATGCCAAAAATAAGCGCCAGGATAAATGTTATTATTAGCCTTATTAAAGTAGTTGAAATTAACATTGGAATTTTAAGCATTGATTGGTTTATAAATAATTGTTGTTACGATTTGGTTAGAATTCAAATATGTAAAATAAATGTTAAATCTTAACATAAAAAATATCAAAAGAATTTGAGCTCATTTACATTCGCTTCGTGATTAACAGTTAATATAAATCAAGATATAACAAGTAAATTTTATAGCTTATTCATTATCCCACAAAATTTTAATTTTAATATTCTTTTAGATTAATTAATAAAAATCTGCTAAGTAATGAGCGGGTAATTATATTTGAAAATAAAGTTAAGTTTGATTATGTGTTCAATAAAATAAATACTTTAATAAATCCTTATTTTCTAATTTTCTCATGTTATATTTAGATGAAATTAAAAAACCTTTGAAAAGAGTATTAGAAGCAATGCATAAAGACAGAAGTCTTTTAAATAAATATACAAAATCAACAAGTATACATAATCAAAGGATTACTGCTGAAAATTTGGGAGATTTGGCTGGAAATCATTTATTTGATGACCATCCTGAATGGTTTGGGATAAGCAAAATTGAAGGGCATAAAATTAGGGCTTATTTTCAAATGACAGATTATTTGATTAGAAACACTCATTTTGTTTGTGAGCTACATAAAGAGTTTCCAGATTTAATGGAACAGGAAAGAAAAGAATATGCGCAAAGAATAAAAAAAGAGAAGAATACAAGACAGAAAATAAAGAAACTTAAGAGAAGATAATAAGATGTTATACCTTATAGGACTTGGGTTGAATGCAGAGGGATTTTCTTATGAAGCATATTTGGCTGTTAAAAAATCAAAAAAAATCTACCTGGAGGATTACACTGTCAATTTGCCTTATTCTGTTAAGGAACTTGAAAAAAAACTTAGAAAAAAAATAATTTCAGCTGATAGGGAGTTTGTCGAAGGTTTTAAAGTGCTTGAGGGGGCAAAAAAAACAAATATTGCATTATTGGTTTATGGAAGCCCTTTGACAGCAACAACCCATATTTCTTTAATACAAGAAACAAAAAAAAGAAAAATAAAATGCAAGATTATCAACAGTGCTTCTATTTTAGATGCTGTTGCTGAAACAGGCTTGCAGATATATAAATTCGGAAAAACAGCAAGCATGCCTGCGTGGCAGCCAAGTAAAGGATTTACCCCAGACAGTTTTATTGATGTTATTAAAGAGAATCAGAAAATAAATGCACATACACTGCTGTTAGTTGATATTGGATTAAAATTTCAGAATGCAATTGAACAATTATTAAAATCATGCAAAGACAAGATAAAAATTGAGAAAATTGTTATTTGTTCAAGACTAGGAACAAAAAACAGCAAAGTAGTATATAAAAACATTGATGAATTAAAGACAATAAATAATATAAAAGAACCTTACTGCATAATAATTCCAGGAAAATTGCATTTCATGGAAAGAGAAATATTGGGAAAATGGTAAAATGTTAGAAATTGATGGATTGCTAAAAATAAAAGAAAGAAATTTCCAATCTCAAATTTATGATGGACAATACAACATAAGAGAAAGTACAGGAAATTATATTTATAAGAATGACAGTGGATTTTTAAATTGGATAAAGACACGATGTATTTATCTTAAAAATTATGAAGAGGATTATTTAATGTTTGATGGAGGGTGTTTAACTCAAGTGAAATTTAACCGTTTAATTCTTAATAACAGAATGTTAATGGACAAAGAAAATTTTAATTATGTTGAGGGAATTAAGGTTATTTCCCAGCCATATGATAAAAAACCAAACAAGTTAATACAAAAAATATTCAGCTTTGGATTTAAAGAGATATTTAGTAAAAACGATTAGTTCCAGGATGTATAAAAAACTTTCAGAATATAGATATATGTCAAAACAGAAAAGAATTAAAAGTCAAAATTCTTTTTATTGAAGAAGAAAGATGGTTGAAATAAATTTTTTGTTAATAAGCTGGATGCTTGGAATCTTTGGAATTTTAATGTGTATATTCGGTTCTTTTGTATTTGTCAAAGGCATTATTAATATGAAAATAAGCAGTAAAACATTTCAAGCACTGGTTTTTATGGGAATTACAGCAGTTCTTGTTGTTGTTGATTTTTTGGTTGTTTTTTTTTGTTGGTTAAAGAAAATTGAAACAACCAATAATATATGGATGTTATTTTCTGTTACATATATTATTTTGGTTATAACATGGATTTTTGGGATTTATAGCTTATTAAGAGTAATAACTGGAGAAGATGTTGAGGAGGTTGATGAAAGATAAAAAATGGTTAATGCAGTAATTGTTTTATGGTATATAGTAATATTGATTACTATATCAATTGCGTTTTTGGCGAATTTGTTTTTTATAATTATTTTAGGAAAAATAGCAGAAAACAAAGGATTTAGAAAAAGTCTTTTTATCATTTTTTTTATAAGCATAATTGTTCAGATTTTAGCTGTAATAATATCAATATTCGCATTAAAAAACATCAGTATAACAAATAATATATGGGCTATAATACCAATAGGGTATTTTATTGAGGGAGTCCTTTATGTAATATCTGCAAAAAATTTTTTAAAAAGTGTTAATGAACTTTTAGAAAAAGACAAAAGGGATTAAAAGAAAAGATACATGAGATTGGATTTTAAGGAAGTTATGTCTGGTAAATCATAAATCCTATAGTGAAAGACATAAATAATTAACCAAAACTTGATGTCTTTCCCTTGATAGCAAAGGCGCATATGAGGAATTATCAGCGTCCTTTACTATAACATAAAAACATAATAAAAAAATTTGAGTTTATTTGCATTCGGTTATGATTATATACTAATTATAAAACAAATAATGACATCTATCAAGCCTAATAATTTTCATCTGTTTTTTATATTAATTTTTTTGATACAAAAAATCAACAAAATTTAAATACTAGTTTTTTCTTTTGTTTTACATGGCTATAGAAAGATATAAAAAAATATCTGTAATCGTTTCTTCAATTATAGCTGGAATTATCTATATAGCTATTATTATACAAAATTGACAGGCTTGTTATAGGCTTGTCAGGAATTTATTATGAGTGAGCTGGAAATATACGACACAACCCTTAGGGAAGGAGAGCAGGCAGCTGGTGCTAATTTTAATATTGAAGACAGAATAAAAATATGCAAAATGCTCGATGAATTTGGGGTTGATTATATTGAGTTGGGCTGGCCTGTTGCTTCTAAAGAAATTTTTGACTCATTTAAAAAGTGCGTTCCTATTGTGAAACGAGCAAAAATAGTTGCTTTTGGCTCAACATCAATAAACAAAGATATCGAAAGTGATGAAAACCTTAACTCTTTAATTAATTGCAGGGCAAAGATTGCCTGCATATTCGGCAAAAGCCATCTTGAGCATGTTGAAAAACAACTGAGAATAAGCCCAGAGGAAAATTTAAAGAGAATTTCAGAAAGCATAAAATTTCTTAAAAAAAATAATATAAGGGTTTTTTACGATGCAGAGCATTATTTTGATTCTGTTAAGCAAAACAAGGATTATGCAATTAAAACTTTGGTAAGTGCTCTTGAATCAGGAGCTGAGAGGATAATTTTGTGTGATACAAATGGTGGAGTTCTTCCAAATGAAGCAGAGCAAATTGTTAGAGAAACAAAAAAAGAATTAGAATCAAAAGGCTTCAAACCTGAATTAGGACTGCATTTTCATGATGATTCTGGCTTAGCTCTTGCAAATACATTATCTTGTTTAGAATATGCAAAACAAGTTCAGGGAACAATAAATGGCATAGGAGAGAGGATTGGCAATTTAAATTTCTCTGAGTTTCTTCCTGTTTATATGAAAAAAATGAAAAAAATGAAAAAAATAAACCTTAAAAAATTAAAAGAAATTAACGAAGATGTTTTCAGGCTCGGAGGAATGGATGTTCCTGAAAGCAGGGCTTTTGTCGGAGAAACAGCATTTGCGCACAAAGGAGGAGTCCATACTGATGCCACATCAAAAGGAGCAAGTTATGAGCATGAAAATCCAGAGGATTTTGGAAACAAAAGAGTAATACTCTTAAACACTTTAGGAGGGAGAAGTTGCGTGATAAGTGTTGCCAAGGACTTTGGTTATGAGCTAAATAAAAATAATCCTGAATTAAATGAAAAAATAAAGAATTTATTTGAAGAATTAAGAAGTATGGAAAAAAATGGGTATAAAATAGGGGCGATAAAAGCAGAGCAATTTCTGTTGATTGAGAAATATTTTGGAAATCTAAAAAAGTTTCTTGAAATTGAAGAGTGGAATGTAAATACAAGTTACACCAATAAAAAAGAAGAAAGTGAATTTAGCATGGGATATAAAATTAACAAAGATCTTGAGGAAGAATCTCTTGTTGTAGAAGGGGGTCCTGTAGATGCTGTGTACAAAACAATCGTAAAGGCGCTAAGGAAAAAATATCCTGAAATACAAAATTTAAAGCTCGTTGATTTTCATGTTAGCATAGCAAAGAGCAATCGAGAGGAAAGCTCTGTAAGAACACTCATAGTTTTTGATGATGGTGAAGAATTTGAAACAGTCGGTGTTGATACTAATATTATTCAATCAGCAATTGAAGCAATGGTAAAGGGGTTCAGGTATTATTTGAACAGAAATTATAAAAATAATTAAGATAATAATTATTTTAAGTAAATCCTAAAACTTAACCTAATTATTATTAGCGGTTTTCAATAAGATATTAAGTTAGTAACTTGACTTGACAAATTAAACAAGTTTAAAAAATACAAAATATTCTTTAATATAAGAAAATGTACAATCCACAGGAAATAGAAAAAGAGATATTAGTTTTTTGGAAGAAAAACAAGATTTATGAAAAATCCAAAAAAAAGAACTCCAAAGGCAAGAAATTCTATATGATGGATGGCCCGCCTTATGCAACAGGACATATACATATAGGGCATGCGCTAAATAAAACCTTGAAAGATATTTCAATGAGGCAGAAAAGACTGCAGGGATTTGATGTCTTTGACAAGGCTGGATATGATACTCATGGGGTGCCAATTGAATATCAGGTTGAAAAAGAAATAGGGAGCAAAAACAAAAAAGACATTGAAAAATTCGGAGTTAAAAAATTCATTGATAAATGCAAGGAGTTCGCTACAAAATTCATCGAAATTATGAATCAGGAATTCGAGGATTTAGGGGTTTGGATGGATTTTGAAAATGCTTACTTGACTTTGGAGGATAATTATATAGAAAGCATATGGGATACTTTTAAAATAGCTGATGAAAAGGGTTTGTTGTATTTAGGAAGATATCCTGTGCATGTATGCCCAAGATGTGAGACAGTTCTTGCTTACAATGAAATTGAATATGGAAAACAAGAAGATCTTTCTGTATATGTTAAATTCCCTGTAAAAAATGAGAGAAATAAATTTCTTATCATATTCACAACAACTCCTTGGACTCTGCCAGGGAATACTGGAATAATGATTCATCCTGATTTTGATTATTCTGAAATTAGATTGAACAATGGTGAAACATGGATAATTGCAAAAGAAAAAATAAAAGACTTGATGTCATATACAGAAACAGAGTATGAAATTAAAAAAACATTCAAAGGAAAGCAAATAGAAGGTTTAGAGTATAAAAATCCACTTGCAAAAAATTTAAATCTGAAAATCAAGAATGGCTACAAGGTTGTTCTATCTTCAAGATATGTTAATTTAGAAGAAGGAACAGGATTGGTTCATTGCGCTCCTGGACATGGCAAAGAAGATTATGAAGTTGGAAAAGAATATAATCTAGACATGCCTTCTCCTGTAGGTATAGATGGTGTTTTAAATGAAGAAGCAGGAAAATACAGTGGAAAAAAAGCAAGAGTGGTTGATTCTGAGATAATTGAAGATTTGGAAAAAAATGGTTTTTTAGTACATAAACACAAATATACTCATGATTATCCTTTATGCTGGAGATGCAAAAGTTCTTTGTTGATGATTTCTTTGCCGCAGTGGTTTTTCAAAATACAAAACATTCACAAAAAAATACTAAAATCAAACCAAGAAATTAATTGGATTCCCAAATACATGGGATTAAGAATGAAGGCTTGGCTTGAAGGAATTTCAGATTGGCCAATATCCAGGAGCAGATATTGGGGTACACCATTGCCAATATGGGTTTGTGATAAATGCGAAAAAAAAGAAGTAATAGGCTCAATCAAAGAATTAGAAAAAAAGTCAGGAAAAAAATCTAAAGGAGTTCATAAGCCAGAAATAGACGAGATAACCTGGAAATGTGATTGTGGTGGAAAAATGAATAGGGTAACAGAGGTTCTTGATGTTTGGTTTGATTCTGGAGTTTCAAGCTGGGCTGTCTTGGATTGTCATAAAAAAGAAAAACTTTTCAAAAAATTCTGGCCTGCAGATATAAATATAGAAGGCAAAGACCAGATAAGAGGATGGTGGAATTCAGAAATAATATTGTCAGAAATAAAATTCAGCAAAAAACCCTTTGAAAGTATTGTAGTTCATGGTATGGTTTTAGATTTGGGAAAAAAGAAGATGTCAAAATCTTTAGGAAACATAATTTCTTCTCAAGAAATAATTGATAGAAATGGAAGGGATCATCTTAGGTTTTATCTTGCAAAAACCTCCAAAGGAGAGGATTTTTGTTTTGATGAAAGGGAATTCATAGAAATACAAAAAATATTTATTACTTTATTGAACATAAACCAATTCATAAAACAAACTGAAAAAAGAAAATCTATTCTTAAGGTAGAAGACAAATGGATTTTATCAAGGCTTAATTCATTGATAAATGAAGCCACAGAAAGTTACAATAAGTTCAGGCCATATGAAGCAATCCAGAAAATTGAAAAATTTCTTGTTGAGGACTTAAGCAGAACCTACATAAAGATTATAAGAGATAGGGCAGATGAAACCAAAAAAAATTTAGAAGGGGTTTATATTACCTTGTTAAAACTTCTTGCTCCTGTTTGCCCATTTATAACAGAAAATATCTGGCAGGGATTAAGAAAAGATAAGATTGTAAAAGAAGAATCAGTTCATCTTTCATCATGGCCAAGACATGATAAGAAAAAAATAAACAAAAAACTCGAAGAGGATTTCAGTGATGTATTGCGGATAATTGAAAAAGGACTTGCTGAAAGAGATAAAATTAAAATAGGATTAAAATGGCCGTTAGCAAGTGCAAAAATTAGCTGTGATAAAGGTTTAAGCAAAGAGTTATTAGAAATAATTAAAAGGCAATTAAATGTTAAAAAAATTGAAATGAAAAAAAGCAAACAAATTTCTGTTAAACTTGACACTAAAACAACGCCTGAACTCGAAGAAGAGGGTTATGCGAGGGAGATTTCAAGACAGGTTCAGGCATTCAGGAAAAAACTTGGATTAGATAAAAAAGAAATGATTAAACTAATTATTATCACTGACGACAGTTTTAGAAATGTGCTGGAAAAAAAGAGAAAATTCATAAAAGAAAGAACAAATTCAAAAGAATTGGAAATTGTCACAACCAGCATGGAAAGATTTAAAAACAAAACTGACTTTAAAATTAAAGATAAAGGAGGAAAATTAGTTATTGTTCAGTAATTCAAGGAAATAACTACCTAACAGTAACTTTTTATATTCACTCTTTTATTATAACAATATTTAAAAATAAAACTTCACAACCAAAAAACAATAACATGATAGTAAAAGACGAATTCCTAAGCAGATTAAGGAAAATTTTTGATTTAAACCTTTATGAGGTTAAAGTATGGGCTGCTCTTCTCTCAAGAGGAACTTCAACAGCTGGAGAATTAAGCACTATAAGTGATGTTCCGAGGTCAAGAACATACGACATTTTAGAGAGTTTAGAAAAAAAAGGATTTATTGTCATGAAGCTTGGAAAACCTATAAGGTTTGTTGCATTAAAGCCAGAAGAGGTTGTGGAAAGAGTAAAGAAAAATCTTGTAAGAGATGCTAAAGAAAAGACACAAAGGCTTGAAACATTAAAAGGTGATGAAGTTTTAGAGGAGCTTAACACATTATTTACTAAAGGAATAAAATTTGCAGAGCCATCTGATATGTCAGGCAGTTTAAGAGGAAGACAAAACCTTTATAATCATCTTGACATGATGATAAGGGACGCTGAAAAAACAATAACAATTGTAACAACAGCAGAAGGGCTTAATAGAAAATTTGAAGCGTTGATGCCAAGTCTTGAGAAAGTGAAAAAAAGAGGAGTTAAAATAAGAATTGCTGCTCCTATTAATAATAACAATATAAAAATAGCAAGAGAGCTGAAAAAAGTCAGCGAAGTTAGAGATTTGGAAAAAATGAAGGCGAGATTTATAATTATTGACTCTAATCAGCTAATGTTTATGCTTCTTGATGATGAGAAATTCCATCCTAACTATGATATTGGTGTATGGATAAACACAGAATTTTTCGCACAGGCTTTAGAGCAGTTGTTTGAGTTGGCATGGAATGATATGAATGTTGTGAAATAAAAAATGGATAAATGCGCATAAAAAATAAGATGAAGGAACGAAGTTAGTATTTAATACAGGACAAAACTCTCAGACCAAATTCTTGAAATGGAGAATATAAGTTTCCATTATTCTATTATAATAGTGGTTAGGTATTGCAAACTTAAAATAAACAAAATAATTTATAATATTAATTAATCTCGCCACTTAAATAATAACTGTGTTTTTAAATTTTTCTTTATTTTCTTTTTTCATTTTAAATTTTAACTCAACAATTCAAATTCTCCACAAAACTTATATACCACTTTATACTTGATAATATACAGAAGAGTGGGATTAAAAGAAGTTTTGATTAGAACAAGGAGTAACTGCTTCATTGATGGTTTATTAGACGGGCCTATGAGCCAAATTTACAGAATTCTTGGTGACAGTGATAAAGAATATGACAGATTGAATTTTATGAAAGATTATATGCTTTTTTGTGACAAATCAAAAGCATACAATAGGATAATATATGGGGCTGGAGAGATAATTTCCCTGATTCCTGCAGTAGGAATTATGTTTATTGCGTCTTTTGTAGAAGATATAAAAAATATGCAAAAAAGATTAAAAACATCTGAAGAAGAATAATTTTACAATTTACTCATAGATTTTCCTAATAAGAAAAGGTGCAAATTGGTAGAGTATAAGCGTCCTTAACTATAAAGAACATAAATCTTTATATATTATCTTAAAAATAGAAAAATATGTTTTTCAGAAATAAGAACCAATTTGAGTCAGCATTATATTATAAGGAAATACCTGAAGAATTTAAAGGAAAAACTGAATTTATTAAAGCAGTGAGTGTTAGAATCGAGGATTGTATGTATGGGGAATGGGATAAAAAAATCGATAAAAAAGATATAATTCAAACTTATAAAGAAAGGGCTGTTTCTGAATTAGAAAAAAAGGTTCTAAGCAAATTAAGAAAGTCTGAGGGAGATTTGATAATTCTCAAGGAACCTGAGTTTAAAATTGAGTCATTCAGAACAAACGAAGATAGTAATTGTACAAGAGAGATTGCTTTACGCTATACTTATTCTGTAAATGGCTCTCTTTATAAGACAAAAAAATAAATTAAAGACACAAATATTTATTAATTATAATCTTTTTAAAAAAATAATATTAGATGAGATAATATAAGATTAACAATCTCTTAATTAAATTCAAAATTAGTATTAATGTAATGAATCTCAAAGATAAATTCAAGGAAAATATTAAAGCATTTAGTGATGGCATACTCAGTGGTCCTATGAGTGTTGTATATGAATTTTTAGGATATGAAGAAAAATCCTATGAGAAATAATTTGGAAGCAGATATCATGTCCCACAATTTAGATGCCCAAAAAATTTTAATGAATGCTTGTATCAAATTGGTGAGGGAATTACAGCAATGCCTACTGTTTTCTTAGACATCATGCTAAATTAATTAAACAACCTCTCCAATTAAATAATGTGGCATTATTTTTTTTACCCTGACATTCAGAATTTTTCCAAGAATTTTTTCTTTTGAAAGAACTACGAAAAGCTTATAATTTTCATCTCTTGCTAAATAAGTTCCAGGATATAAACTGTTTTTTTTATCAACTATAACCCTAACATCTTTGTTTATCCAGTGCTTTTGAATTTCATTGCAAATGCTTAAGTGAAGTTCTGAAAGTTTTTTGGCTCTTTCTATTTTTATTGTTGAAGAAATTTGCTTCATTTTTTCAGCATATGTGTTTGGGCGAGGATGAAATTTGCTTATGTTCAAAATTTCAGGCCTTATTTCTTTGATTAAATCCATGGTTTCTTGAAAATCTTTTTCAGTTTCTGTAGGAAAACCGACAATTATATCTGTTGATATTGTTATTCCTGGGATTTGTTTTCTGAATTCATTTATTATCTTTAAGACTTGTTTTTTTGTATAATGCCTTTTCATTGCCTTAAGAATTTTATCACTTCCTGACTGAATTGGAACATGCAGAAACTTGAATATTTTTTTATCTCTGTAAATTTCTATAAGTTCTGGTAGGATTTTTAATAAGTTGTCTGGGTTCATCATACCAATTCTCACAAAAAAATTTCCTTTAATGTTAGTTATCTCCTTTAATAAATCAGGAAGAAGATACTTTCCTTGCTCATTTCCATAGTTGGCATTGTCCTGGCTTGTGAGCCATATTTCTTTGCATCCAGAACCAATATCATTTTTTATTGACTTGATAATCTGCTGCTCTGGGTATGAAAATAATTTTCCTTTTGCAAGTTTAACAATGCAGTAAGAACAATTTCCAAGGCATCCTTCTGAAATCTGCGTTATACCAATAAACTTATCTCTTGGAATCTTTGGAAGATTTAACTTTATTTCATTTTTATTATCAAGATATTTACCAAGAGAATAGCTATCATTGACAATTTCTCTTATAAGACTAACAATATTTCTTGAATGATTAACTCCAATTAAAAACAAGCTAATACCTATTTTATTTTTTAATGATTTGTCTATAAATTTAGGCATGCAACCTGCAAGAATTACCTTTTTTTTCTTATCCAGCAAATCCTGAACTCGCCTCCTTATTTTCTCATGGGTCGGCTGTTTCACAATGCAGGAATTAATGACAATCAAATCTGCAAAATCAAGATTAGAGGTTATATTCAAGCCAGCCTGCTTTACAAGCCCTTTCATGATTTCTGTTGAATTGTGACTTGCTGAACAACCATAACTCTCAAAATAAATTTCCAGCATAAAAACTTAAAAGAAACCCTGTTTAAAAATTTAAAGTGATAGTCGTAAATAATGTTAAGTTTAGTGGATTTAACAAAAACAAAACTTATTTAAATGTATATTTCTTATAATATATAATAAAAAGGAGGTATGTAAAATGGCTAAAAAGCAGTCAAAGGTGTTGAACTTTATTGCATGGCTTACTGGAGTAATTGTTTCTCTTTCAGTTGGTTTTGCGATGATAGAGGGTACACTATCTTTACCTAGCTGGCTTGGTGGAAGTGTTGTGGCTATGTTTGCAGGGTATGTTGTTATTATAACAACTTTGATAGGTGTTGTGTTGGCAATAATCAATCAATAATTTTTGTTATTTTTTATTTTTAATTTAGAATTTCTTATTTGAAATTTTGCTGTTAATCTTAGAATTTAATATAGAAATTTTGTGCTATTATCATAGCATTATATTATTAACTATGAAAAGCCTGTTATATATTAGGGTTTATTTTTTATAATCACTTATTCAATTCTGCGTAAGCAGTATTTGCAGCAATTTATTAGGGTTTATTTTTTATAATCACTTATTCAATTCTGCGTAAGCAGTATTTGCAGCAATTGCCCCTTCTGCACAAGCAGTGATTATTTGCTTCAATGGATTATTTGTAACATCTCCTGCAGCATAAACTCCATCAATGTTTGTTTTTTGTCTTTTGTCAACCACAATATAATTATTTTCTATATTTATTCCTAACATTTTTGCAAGCCCGATTCCAGGAACACTTCCAATTTCAATAAACAATCCATTGATTTTAAGAATTTCTTTTTTTCTTTCTTTAATTATCTCAATGCCTTCAAGATAGTTTTTTCCTATTAATCTTTCAATACTTGAATTAAAAATAAGTTCTATATTTTTATTTTTTTTAAGTTCAGTCTTTAAAGTAGGATTTGCTTTTTCAAACTCACTTCTTTTGTATATTATATAAACTTTCTTTGCGAATTTTCCAAGCAGGATAGCAGTGCTTATTGCTGAATCCCCGCCCCCTATTACTGCAGTAATTTTATTTTTGTAAAGAGCGGCATCGCATGTTGCACAATAGCTTATCCCTTTTCCTATAAGTTCATTTTCTCCTTCAATTCCTAACTTTTTCTTGTCAGTTCCTGTGGCAATTATTATTATTCTCCCAGAATATTTGTTTTTTCTTGTTGTTACATAAAAATCCTTTAATTTTTTTATGTCTACAACCTCTTCTAATTTTATTTCAGCACCAAGACTTTTTGCTTGGTTGAGAATTTTTATCATTAATTGAGCTCCTGTTATTTTTTCATGAGATGGAAAATTTGTTATATCATGGGCAATTCCAGCATATCCTCCATGAGTTTTTCCAATAACCAAAACCTTCATTTTGTATCTCGTGGCATAGATTGCTGCTGTAAGCCCTGCTGGTCCTGAACCAACAACAATCAAGTCATATTTTTGCATTATATTAAAAGGAAATAGGAATTTATAAGTGTTGTTAAATTCAAAATCTTTATTAACCTGATTATTTTATTTTAATTATGAATCAGCTAAAAGAAGGTGTTGCAAAATTGCTAAAAAAGGCACTAGAAGAATTAGAAGAAAAAATTATTATAAAAGAGGAAAATATCTTAAAAATGATTGAAGTTCCCCCTTCTGCTGAAATGGGTGATTACTCATTTCCGTGTTTTTTTTTGGCAGAGAGACTGAAACAAGAGCCAAATGAGATTGCTCTTTCAATAAGGGAAAAAATTAGTACTTCTTCTGAATTTGATGATATACAAACCCAAGGAGCTTATGTTAATTTTTTTGTAAACAGAAAAGAATTTACAATAAACCAAATTAAAGAAATCTTATCAAAAAAAGAAAAATTCGGAAAAAATGATTTGGGAAAAATCAACAGAACAATGGTTGAGTTTCCATCGCCAAACACAAACAAACCTCTTCATTTAGGGCATTTGAGAAACATGTCAATTGGAGAAAGCCTTTCAAGAATCCTTGAATTCAGCGGAGAGAAAGTAATAAGGGCTAATTTATACAATGACAGAGGGATTCACATAAGCCAGTCAATGCTGGCTTATCAAAAACTCGGAAAAAACAAGCAACCAGAAAAGAAGAAACCAGATCATTTTGTTGGTGAGTTTTATGTTTTGTTTCATAAAAAAGCAAAACACAGCAAAGTTTGGGAAAGAGAATCTCATGAAATGCTAAGAAAATGGGAAGAAAAAGACAAAAAAACAATAGCTTTATGGAAAAAAATGAACAAATGGGCTCTTTCTGGATTTAAAGAGACATACAGAAAATTTGACATTGAGTTTGACAAAGAATATTTTGAGAGTGAAATTTACACAAGCGGGAAAAAAATTATAGAATATGCTATTAAAAAGGGGATTTTAAAAAAAGAAAAAGATGGGGCTGTGTCTATTGACTTAAAAAAAGAGAAACTTGGGAAAAAATATTTAATTAGGGCTGATGGAACTTCCTTGTATATGATTCAAGACATTCATCTCGCAATTCAAAAAATAAAAGACTTTAAACTGAATAAATCAATATATGTGACTGGAAGCGAGCAGGAGTATCATTTCAAGGTGTTATTCTTATTATTGAAAAAATTAGGGCTTAATATAGAAAGAATGAAACATTTCTCTTACGGAATGGTTAATTTGCCAGGAGGAAAAATGAAATCTAGAGAAGGAGAGGTTGTTGATGCAGATAATATAATTGACAAAGTTAAAGAATTGGTTGTAAATGAATTGAAAAAGAGGGAAAAACTTTCTAAACAAGAGATTGAGTCAAGGAGTTTAATTATAACACGCTCAGCAATAAAATACATGCTTTTGAGAACAGACATAAAGAAAAATATTCTCTTTAATCCAAAAGAATCAGTTAGTTTTGAAGGAGACACAGGACCATATCTTCTTTATAGTTATGCAAGGGCAAATTCTATACTTAAGAAAGCAAAAGAGGCAGAATTAGAGAGAGAAGTAGGGGAAGAGAATAAAAAAATGCTTGAAATTGAGCAGCTTGAACTGAAAGAGATTGAACTAATAAAAAAGCTGTCACAATTCCCTGAGATTGTTTCTAACTCTTACATAAATTCAAATCCATCACTAATCGCCAATTATTCGCATCAATTGGCTCAGATTTTTAATGAGTTTTACCATTCTTGTCCTGTGATTGGCTCAAATCAAGAAGTCTTTAGATTGAAGTTAGTTGAAGCCTTTAAGCAGGTTTTGAAAAACTCATTAAATCTTCTTGGAATAAAGGTTCTTGAGAGAATGTGAACGTCAAAAAACCAAATCCTGAATTCTGATATGGAAAAAAATAATCAACATGCTGGGCATAGACTTTTAATCTTGTTTTTCTCGCGATTTCTTCAATATCGCTTGCCTGCACACCTATGATTATGTTTTTATTGATTTTCTTAATTGTTTTTGCGAGTTTTAAAACCTGCTTTCCTTGTTTGTCAGTCTTGAAGTTTATTACAATTATTAGTTTCATTTTATTAAATTTTTACATTTCTTTTTTCCTGAGATGCATTTTATATTTTCTATTGTAGTATCTAAAATTCTTTGTAAAGCTTCTTTACTGTTAAATGCATTATGAGGGGTTATAATTACATCATCAAATGTTAGCAACAAATGATTTTCGATTAAGTTTTTTAAATTTTTTTTTGAAAAATTTTTAGATAACAATTGCACTTCTTCTTTAATCAATCCTTCCTCTTCGAGAACATCAAGAGCTGCTCCTTTCAAATCCTTGTTGGTCAAAGCTTTAACTAACGCCTCTGTTTCTATAACTCCTCCTCTCGCTGTATTAATTATATATGCTCCTTTTTTTATTAATTTTATATTTTTGGAATTTATTAAATGGTGAGTTGATTTATTATAAGGGCAATGAAGAGTAATTATATCGGAATTTTTTAATAAATTATCGAAAGTTGTATACTTAAATCCAAGTTCTTTTTGTAATTTGTTATTTCTTTTAACATCATAAACTAAAATATTCATCTCAAAACCTTTTGCTATTCTTGCAACATGTCTGCCTATACGTCCTAATCCAACAATTCCTATTGTTTTTCCTTTTAAATCAAAACCCATTAAACCCTCTAAAGAAAAATTTCCCCTTATTGTTCTCTCGTATGATTTATGTATTTTTCTCGATAGGGTTAAAATTAATGCAAAAGTATGCTCTGCAACAGTATTTTCTCCATAAAAAGGGACATTTAAAACAAGAATTTTTCTTTTTTTGCACTCATTAATGTCTATATGGTCGAAACCAGTGGACCTGGTAATTATCGCTTTCGCTTTTTTAAGCTTGTTTAAAATTTCTTTATTTATTTTAGAATATATAAAAATGGAAATAATATCAGCATCTTTAACTAAATCAGTTGTTTTCTCATCTAAAACTTCTTTTAAAAAAATAAGTTTTTGGTTCTTAATCTTAATTCTTAAGTATTCCTTTTCCCAGTCTTCAATTTCAAAAAATGCAATTTTCATTATCTCCAGATTGTTTTTTTAATTTTCTTTGTGATTTCCAAAGGTTTTTTAGATTGCCAGATGTTTCTTCCTATTGCCAAGCCTATACAACCAGATTTCATAATATTATCAATTTGTTTCAAAAACTTTTTTTCTCCTTTCTTAATTCCTCCAGCAATAACGACTTTTGTTCTGCCAGCAGATTTAACAGCCCATTTTAAATCATTTACCTTGCCTTCAAATTTTATTTTTATAATATCTGCCCCTATTTCTAAACCAACCCTGCAAGCATAAGCCATTAATTCTTTTTTTGATTTTTTCAACCATGTCTTTTGCAGCCTTATTAGTAAAAGTAGTCATCATTATCTCTGTTGGACTAAAATTATAATTTTTAACAAGATTAACATATCTCTCAACAAGGGTGGTTGTTTTACCAGTTCCTGCGCTGGCTAAAATTAATAGATTTCCTTCTTTTGTGTTAATCGCTTCTATCTGCTCTTCATTTAGTGATATATCATTCATTTTCTAAACCTCCCAACCAATCTTATTTAAATTTTGTTTGATCTCTTTTTCCAACCTCTCGCTTTCTTTAAACTGTTCTCTTAATTCTCCAACCAACTTCTTCATCTTCTCTTCAAAGGGAATGCCATCATCTTCTTCCTCTGCTACTCCAACATATCTTCCAGGAGTAAGTATGAAATTATGCTTTTCTACTTCTTCAAATTTTGCAGATTTACAAAATCCAGGAACATCTTCATATTTTTGTTTGTTTTCTCCGCGCCATGCATGATAAGTATCTGCAATTTTTTTGACTTCTTCTTTTGTAAGCTCTTTGTGCCTTCTATCTACCATCTGCCCCATATTTCTAGCATCAATAAACAAAATTTCTTTTTTCATATTCCTAAACTTTCCATTACTTTTATCTCTAGAAACAAACCACAAGCATGCAGGAATCATTGTATTGTAAAATAATTGAGAAGGCAACGCAACCATACAATCAACCAAATCTGCTTCAACTATTTTTCTTCTTATTTCTCCTTCTCCAGAAGTATTAGAAGACATTGAGCCGTTAGCTAAAACAAATCCTGCTATTCCTGTTGGAGCCAAATGATGAATAAAATGTTGAACCCATGCAAAATTAGCATTATTTTTTGGAGGCACACCAAATTTCCATCTTACATCATCTAAAAGATTTTCTCCACCCCAATCACTCATGTTAAATGGGGGATTTGCTATAATAAAATTCGCTTTTAAGTCCTTATGCTGATCATTATG
>Ga0209542_10005289_pt1 | contig 25883 bp, 33 predicted proteins | sample RifCSPhighO2_01_FD_184028 | JGI IMG/M metagenome (GOLD analysis project Ga0209542, IMG submission 184028) | Soil microbial communities from Rifle, Colorado - Rifle CSP2_plank highO2_0.1 (SPAdes) (version 2) | ecosystem: Environmental > Terrestrial > Deep subsurface > Rock core/Sediment ...
CAGAAGCAGCCATCATTTAAAGAAAGCGTAACAGCTCACCTATTGGGGTTCGAGGCACTGAAAATGGACGGGGCTAAGCACACTACCGATACTTTAGAGGCACTCGACAATTTTGTGGGTTTTTTGATAATCATTGCTCCGACGGGTTTCGGCTCGTCGGAGTTTTATGTTTATTGAAAAACAGAAAGAGTAACTGGATAGTGATTACGACCAAAAAGTTTAAATAGCTAAGTTATTGAACCAAATCATGACAATAGAAGAAAAATTCGGTTATGAAGCAAACTCAATTGAAGTGCTTCCATTAGCGGAAGAAGGAGAAGAGATAGTTGATGAAAAAATTGAACATCTTGATTCTGAATACCTTGGAGCCTTAGGGCTTTCCATACAGAGTATTCAAAGAGAGTTTACTACAATGGGGGTCGCACCAGAAACTACTTACAGGACTACCGCTGTTAATTATGGGTTTGATAAACCAACTCTTGAAAGATTCTCAAACAGGTACAAAAATATGGATTTCACAGAAGAATATCCAAGTGAAAGTTTGAGAATTTCATTTGAGCAATTTGAAGCAATGGGAAGGCCTACAAAAATTACAAGAACATCATTATTTCAAGAATCTAATTAATATTTTTATTATTCCTCACACGTTGTATCCAAATTATAAATTTCAAAAATAAATTATATCACAAATCATACTCATTTATTGAGCTTCAGAAAAGAAGTAAAAATCACTTATAATCAAAACCCACAAATAGAGTGTTCTGGTAGGCAGGCGTGGATTCTGCGCAGAAGCGTTCCCGAGAGGGTGCGTGGAGCGGGATCCAATGAGAATCGTGGTGTAAGTAAGATCAAATTACTCTGAGAATGAGTAACGTCGAAAGGGCGCGGTTTCCTTGGCACTATCGTTTAACCAAGGGTTAGTCGGCACCTAAGTGATACCTTAGCTGGCTATCGCGAATGGAGACACGGTTAATATTCCGTGACTTTTCGTATCTTAATTTCATGAACTGCTTCCGGATAAGCGGAGGTCCGAGAGGGCTATTAAGCAAGAAAAATGTCGAGGGTAATCCTAAAACACATTTGAATTGCTTGAGAATCTGCTGATTCCAGGAGCCCGTGAAAAATTCATGAACTTGATGCGAGAGCCGTACCAAGAACCGACACTGGTACCCTGGCTGAGTAGGCCAAGACGTGAAAGGACAATCTGGTTAAGGGAACTCGGCATATTGGCCCCGTATCTTCGGTATAAGGGGTGTCTATTTTTGTGTCTGATTTATTAGATGCATTTGTAGATCGCAGTAACAAGGACTGCCCGACTGTTTATCAAAAACGTAGCTGAGTGCAATTCCGAAAGGACGAGTATACTCAGTGAAACCTGCCCAGTGGCGGGTTGTGAAACTCCAGTTCAATGGAGCTAAGCCCCGTTAAACGGCGGGCCTAACTATGAGGCTTGAGCTTGAGGTGCAATTCCTCTAAGCTTTACATAATGATAAACAAAATATGTCGAAAGAAAGTTAAACCAAAAATAAGGGCCTCAATAAATTTGGCTATATGCTGGAACATCGTGAAGAAGTTGTAGTAGGAAGTTATCGTCGCGAGATGATAATGATTACTGAAAATCTACAATGGAGCGACAATCAGCAGGAAAGATTTCTTTTTAATTAAAGAAAAATCCTCAGAGACTATACGCCAAACACAAACCAAAAATATAAATAACTTCTTTTAAATAACTTCTTTTCTCAATATAGAAAATGAAAAATTGCAAACATCAATGGAAAATAGTTGATGTAAAAGATGAAACACCTTGGTTAGATAGAATCTTCTTAGGTAGCTTCAGAAGAAAATTGATAATCTCACATTGCAGAAAATGTGGAGAAATAAAATACGAAAAAGAAAAGTAATAGTTATTTTTAGATATTTGAAAATAGTATAATAATTTTGTGATGATATAGTCCAACAAATAATGTTGCTTAAGGTAGCGTAATGCCTTGTCGTCTGAATGGCGACGTGCATGAATGGTTTAATGAGGTAGTCACTGTCCCTAACCAGCTCCTTCTGAACTCACTTTACCGGTGAACAAGCCGGTGACGTCTAGTGGGAAGCTGAGACCTTGTGGACCTTTACTTCAACTTGTTGTTGTAGCTTTAAGGGGAGTGCATAGCGTAGGTAGGAGCGTCGAAGCTTATTTTTAGGAATAAGTGGAGCAAAAATGTAACACTACTCACCCTCCTTGGAGTTGCTCACCCGTCAGGGGACACCAGCAGGCAGGGAGTTTGGCTGGGGCGGCACCCTGGAGAAAAGATATCTCCAGGGCCCAATGGTAAGCTCATTCAGGTTGGAAATCTGAAGTTGAGTGCAGAGGCAAAAGCTTACCTGACTGTATCTCGCACAGCAAAGGATGCAGAAATGAAAGTTTGGCTCAGCGACCCCACGTGGCTTTTTAATAGGGCCCGTGTGTGACAGAAAAGGTACCCCAAGGATAATTGGCTGGTCGCGCCCGATAGTCCATATTGACGGCGCGGTTTGGTGCGTCGCTGTCGGCTCTCCCTATCCTGGAACTGCACAAGGTTCCAAGGGTGTCGGAGTTCACGCATTAAAAGGGATCGTTAGCTGGGTTAAGAACGTCAATTAACTAACGACCTTTATGGCGCATAAAATTACAATTGAAATAGCCAATTGTTAACTCACTTCGTTCGCTAATTATCATAAATTAATCTGAAAAGGTTGATTAGATAATTTTAAGCGAGCGTTAGCGAGTAAATAAATAATAAGGCAATTTATTGTAAAACAAACACAACAGCAAATATAAAATTAAGAAAATCACGGCGTTGCGTTTCAGCAATGAAACGAAAAATAAAATCAGCTCATATCGGTGAAACCTTCTTGGTTTTAACTGTAATCAAGATGGCAATACCGAGGGAAGATGATAAGGTTTAAATAATCCGAAATAACAGAAATGTTATGGAAAGACTACGAACCGATAAAGATGGAAATCTTTATAACGGGGGAGTGTACACCGCTATGGATTTATTCCAAAAAAGATAGTCAGAGCGGTATCAATTGGTAATCCGATAGTTGTCAGCTTACGATTTCAGTGTACTGATTGTGCAGTTTTCGATGAAATCAGAGCAAGATGCCCAGAGGATGCAAATGCATATACAAGTATAGATGCAACCCCTATGGATTGGTATGAAAGACAACAAAAGGGAAGACAATTGAGACATGCTGAAATAATAGACTTCTTTAAAATAATTTGAAAATCATCCCCGTAGAGACTTCGAATCCTTAAATAAAATTAAGGCGTACAAAGAAAATAACCCAAAGCAATTTGTATGAAAAATCCGAGAATCTTTCTTAAGAAAGATTAACACGCTGATCTCCTTTTGAAAAATAGCTAAGTTATTAATAGCTCACTTCGTTCGCTGAATAATTAAAAAATCTCAATCAGATTAATCTGTTTGTAGATAATTTTAAGCGAGTGTTAGCGAGCATATAATATTAAGAAATTTACAAAAAGGATGATGGTATAGTCCACTCAATATTGAATAAATAAAATATTGGTAAGTACGTGAGACAGTTTGTATGATATCTACTAGACGCGTAGTTGTCTGAGTGAAACAACCCTTTAGTACGAGAGGAACGGGGGTTGGGTGCCACTGGTGTACCGGTTGTTATGTAGCAGGCCGGGTAGCTACGCACCAGGCGGATAAGTGCTGAAAGCATCTAAGCGCGAAGCCGCTCGCAAGACGAGACAACTAAAGCCGCCAAAGAAGATGGCGTTGATAGAGTTGGCGTGTAAGATTCAAGGCAACGAGAATTTAAGCGCTCAACCACTAATAGCTTCAATTAAGATCACCTTCTGAAGTGCCTCTCTACTTACGTTGTTATTTTTCTAAAATAGTTTTTAACAAAATATATATCATTGATACAGTTTTCAACTGAGATTAGAAAAAATATTCTCTCAACTTTTTTATTAATATATATCGCCTAATTTTCATATAGCTATCATATTAATAAAAAACTTAAAGACCTGTGATAAATTATTCAATAAAAACAAAAAAAGCCTATTTTCTCTTCCCCACATTGTTCTGCTTGTACTTAAAGAAGACAAATGCCCCAATTATAATTAACAAAACAATAATTATTACTGACCACATAACTCCAGATGACAAATCATACTCTCTGCCTTCAACTTTTTCTATAATGTGCTCAATATTAACATCTGCTTTTTCATCGACAATTGAGACTAAAGTAACTTTCAAATTATAATATCCATCACTATCTAAATCAAATTTCTTGCTTTCCCCAACATTTAACATTACTTCCTGAGGCGTACTCCCTACTTCAAGAGTTACACTATCTCCTGATAACGAAATAACTCCTATATGATGGGACTCTCCATTAACTTTCAAGAGAACTCTCTCCTTTGTTCCAAGCGAGACATCAACTGTTCCTTTCTCACTAAGTTCTACATCATCTTCATTAATGTTAACTTCCCAATCTACATTCGTTTGGCTTTGCACTGGAGACTTATTAACTGTATTCCCTTCATCATCTTCTGAACCACTATCTCCAGAAGAAGAGCCACCACCACTACTAGAGCCACCACCGCTTTGTTCAACTGTGTACTTCACAGTAGAACCAGTCGAGATCCCAGAGTAACTAGTCACAGTACACGTATGGTCAAATGTTCCAGTATTTGAAGTACTTGGAGTAGCAACAAATGACACACTAACTCCAGAGGTCGCAGCCCCTGAACAAGAACAAGTTACAACATCCCCTTGGACAACATTTGAAGGGGAACAACTGTGACTAGTAACTGAAGGTGCACTATTATCAAAAGTAAGGTTAGTAATTATTGAACTTAAAGAATACACAGATCCATTTGCTGTAGCGTTGAAGTTTCCAGCAGTATCATTAACAAACAAAGTTATATTATAAACACCGTTCTTATAATGAGACGTATTAATAGTAGTACTCCAATGCCCTTTCCCCTCACTTGTGGCAGTATAAGTTCCATTTATTCCGCCTGTTGCATTAAACACCAAAAACTGCACAGTACTTACATTAGCAAGAATATCATCCGCAGTCGCATTCAAAGTTAGATTTCCGCCCAAGTTCTTAGTTGAGTTTCTTCCACCACTAGCCAGACCAACAAAGACCGCGGTGCTCGGCTCCGTGTTATCAATAATAATTATACTTAAGTTATTAGAACCGCTTATTCCTAAGCGATTTGTTTCAGCTACAACAGAACCATTTAGTATTGTCGCATTCAATTTATACTTTCCATCAGGAATCTTCGCCCCAGTAATATTTCGAGAAATGTTAAGAGGACCGTAACAACTTATATTAGCTGGATGCCCATTCCAACTCACACAACTAGTAGTATTGCCTATAATCGCCCACTCTGTTGGAGTGATATTATAAAAAATCGTCGCATTAAGCAACCCCACATGTCCTTCGATATCTATCCCTACTCCTGCAGACCCATTCTGAAAAGTGAAGTTAACTACAAAAGCACCAGAGTTTCCTCCAGAATGATTCGTTCCAGTTGAAGGAGAAATTATTTTCGCAACTTCCTGATTAGCAACAGCAACTACAAACCAAGCAAGAGCAATAATAATCAGAACACAAAAAACCGCAACAACCACCTTTTTTTCTTTAAACATTTCCTTATGTCCTCACAAATACATACAAATACAGCTTATTTATAAACTTTTCTGAAATTTGTAGCACACCAATTATAGCACATCAATTAAGTTCTTCGGTGTGCTATCTCAATAAATAATCATACGAACAAATTTTCTTTACAATTTCTTTCGGAATCTTTTTAATAAATTCTTTCACAGCGTCAGCCATTTCCGCAACTGTTTTGAAAACTTTGTTGTTCAGGAATTTCTTCCGAAGATAATTCCAGAAATTTTCTTTCGGATTCAAATCTGGAGAATATTCTGGCAAAAACATCCGATTCAGTCTCGGATTGTTATCGGCGAATTGATTAACAATTTTGCTGTGATGGACAGGCGAGTTATCCAATACTAAAGTTATTTCTCCGTCGATATTTTCTAATAATAAGTTCAAATACTGAATGAAAATTAATGAATTGAATTTTTCATTTGTTATTGTGAAAGTTTCTCCGCTCGTCGGAGAAACTCCGCCGACGATGTAAGTTTTCTCATGCGAGCATTCTGTTTTAATAAATGGCTTTTCTTCCCGCGTCCAAATATATCCTTTGTTCGGATGAAGTTTGCTCGCCATTTCATCCTGAAAAATTAGAGTTGTCTGTAAAATGTCGTAGTGGAATTGTTTAAAATCTTCCAAAAAGTCTTTTCTTTTTTCTTCATTCGCTTTTACAAATTTATAATTCAATTTTCTCCAACGAAAATTATTTCTTTTCAATAATTTTCTGATTTGTTCGTTACAAACAGCAATATTAAATTGTCGTTGCAAATAAATTCTTAATTCATTACAATCCCAAGCTGTTGAAATCATTCCATGATTTTCTGGATTATTTTCCTCGACGATAAAAATAATTTCTTCTTCAATTTCTTTTGTTAATTTTAGAGATGCGCCAGTTCGCGGCGCATCTTTTACTTTATTCTCTTCGTCCCATTTCGCCACCCAATTTCACACAGTATCTTCGTCGACGTAAAAAAGTTTCGCAACTTCTTTTATTGAACGTTCTTCTTTGACAAGCAGAACAGCATGCGCACGCATGCTTTCTTTAGAACTTTTGTACAAACTGAGCAACACCTCTTTTTCGTTTTTCATTTATTAAACAAGAAATCAAAGTTGTTAGATTTTTCGGTTTTCAACCGAAAAATTAAGTTGGAGGACTATATGTTTGTTATGTATTTTTTGATTGACACAAACTCTCCGAGCAATCGGAGAGTTTACTATTTTTCTTGAAATTTTAGAGTGATAAATTAGTTAGAATTTCTGTGCGGAGATACTGGAATAAAAACAAAACTTTAAAAACCCAAATCTACCACAACAATTGTGAGTCGGATAACTGGCTTCGGAGTTGCTCTTAAATGAGAAAGTGTTAATGAACGCTGACTCTGAGGAAGGTCCGGACATCGCTAATGCGACCTGCCGAAAGACAGGGTGTCGTGAGGCACAGCTCTAAAACAGAAACGCCACAGCTCTTTCCGAGAAATGAACCTTGCGGGGATCGACGACGAAAGAGATTTGATGAAACGGTTACCTTCGCTGATGCAACCGCTTAAACCGCGGGCTTAGACGGATGCCAGTGCGAATCGTTTGCTCAATCGAGACGAGATTCGACAGAACCCGGCCTACTTCCGGCTCACAATTTTTATAAACTTATTAATCAATTAATAATATGCCTTCTTTGCCAGAAGAAAGAAACGTTGATATTGGGGAAATGCGTCATAGATAAATTCTAACTCTTGCATTATTATTTTTTAAGTCAATAAGGCGTGCAAATGAACAATTTATAATTCTATTATTAATCGGATTTAGCCGATAATTTAATCATATATTAATTAACAGCACATTAACGATTCACTGTTAACAAAATTACTCAATCAACTTTGAAAGCCCATACACTGCCGAGATGCCAGCCCCGAGAGCCATAGTTAAATTATAAGCGATTAGAAAATTATATCTATTGCGAATTTTAGTTTCTTTTTTAATAAGAACATCAAAGATTTCGAACTTTCGCGGACTATTTCTCCCAATATAACCTTTAGCTCCAATTATAGGAATAAAATCTCTAGACCTAAGGTGATAATCCTGCCTCAGAGTTTTTCCATGCTCGTCTGTAATTTTTCCGTCGCTGCATATATCCAAATGTCCTTCTTTAGGAAAAGTAAATTCAATTGTGCGCTCTCCGCAATCTCCATCCTCACCATCATCTAAATGCCAATTTTCATCTTCATTCATATTCCAAAAACATTTAAAACCTTTATAAATTTAGCTTTCCAAAGGGAAGGTAGCTCAGTGGGAGAGCAAACGACTGAAGCTCGTTGTGTCGGGGGTTCGATTCCCTCTCTTCCCATTTGTGGCTAAAAGCCACATTAATCTGAAGGATTGTGCCCACGGCAAATCTGATTGCTTAGCAATCCAATTATAGTTTTTGAACTCATAGAAACTTTTTTCTAAAAAGTTTGTATTTCTGGTTCCCTCTCTTCCCATTTTGTGATTGCCATTACAAAATATTTTGAATAGGAATTAAATCTTTTTTTCTCTTGGACTTATCTGTCTATGGATAGATTCATAACTTCAGTAAGTTTTATAAAATAACATTAACTATTAACAAAATGAAAAAAGAGGTCATGGAGCACAAGCATCCGCATGAAAATAGCTTTGGCACAGCGTCGGTTATTCTAAGTATTTTCAGTATATTATTTTCTTCTCCCCCAATTTACGGAGTCATTCTGGGAATTGTCGCTCTGATTTTCTCAAGCAAGCAAAGCAAAGTAGAAAAAAATAAGTGGAGCAAGTGGGGAAAAGCACTCGCTATAATCGGAATAATTTTAAGCGTTATCTTCTTTGCTTTATTCACATGGCTCGCAAGAAATCCACAATGGCTGAATCAATTACTAATTCAAAATGTACCTGCATAAAATAAAACAGAAAAAAGCGGCAATTGAATTGTCAATCGGGACAGTTGTGATTATAGTCCTTGCAATGTCGATGCTGATTCTCGGCTTGGTTTTAGTCCGAAGTATTTTCACAGGCGCAATTGATAGCACAGATACATTAAATGACAAAGTCAAAGGAGAAATTACCAACCTATTCTCTGAAGAGGGTAAAAAAGTAGTTGTTAAATTAGGAGGAGATAAAACAGCGACGATTAAAGCTGGAGAAGATTTCGGGATAGGAATCGGTGCGAGGGCACCCCCAACAGGGCCCGGATTAATAGATAGAAAAGATTTACAATTTACCCTCGAGTTAGAACCAAAAGAAGCATCTCCAGATAATTGCGTGGCAGTTAATGGAGTTTCAGAAGTTGGAAATTGGTTTAGTCCTGTCTTTGGGCCTACAAGAAAAACGTCCAGAACCTCATTCGACGAATTTAGTGGAAGAGATGCTTATACAATTCTAAGAGTAAGCATTCCTGATGTAGCAGCTCCATGTGCACAAAAAGTGTTCATTGACGTTTTTGATAATAGAATAGAAAGTAGGGATGCAAATCCTTACGAGGGAACATTTTTCATCTTGAAAGTCGAAGAAGGCGGAATCTTCTCTTAATTATTAATTAACCGAAAGCGTAAGATATTTAAACGAATTACACCTCCAAAATAGATGTCAAGAAATAGTTTGGGCATTCTTGAAAGAATTGTTTCTCGTGGTGGTAATCTTCTCTCACAAACAAAAACAAAGGCGGCAAGTCTTTTAGCTACTTCTGCTTTAGCTCTTGGAGCAACAGGGCCTTGCGGCATAACCAGTTCAACTACTAATGACTTGCCAAGAGACCCTCCTCCTGTTCAAAATCCAGAAGATATCGCAATATCAGCCAAAGAATACAAACATTCAATAGGTTTTTACGTCGACGAAGATATGACTCCTGAACAAGCAAGCGATGGAATGATTAACTATATTGAGAATAAAGGAATTTCCACACTAACAGATTATTTTGCAGGAGGTCCTCTATTATCTATTGTAAGGTCTGCGCTCGACAGGTTTGGCTCAGTAGGAAATACCCCTACTTTTGATTATTACGCAAAAAAACCAGATGCAGGAAGCTGGAGCAAGAACTTAACAGTTGGAAGAGGTGACGAATTGGTGTTTATGATGTTCTATGGTTCTGGAGACTCATTTATACACCCCAATGGTCTGGCAACAGAAGTAGTTAACAAATCAACGAACTCCTTTGAGCCTCTTGAAAACATAGTATTCTTAGAAAAAGGTGAAGAAACAGAAAGATCGCCCACAGTTTTCGTAACCAAATATCCAATTTCTTTCGAGAGACACATGGACCCGTCTTATCCAGTCTATCTTGACCAGATATTCACTATTGGAGGCACAGGAGATAACAACGGAAGTCCTGTCACTATTACAGTTCGTTCAGAATCAAAACAGCCTCCCCAGGAACCTCCGGGAAACAATGGAAATGATTTAGTATTTAACGAAATTGAGCCAAATGATTCTAGAGAAACAGCAAACGTTATTGATTTCCCAACAGAAGGAAGTATAACTGTCTATGGGGTATTAAACGGAAGACCAGATTTAGATAGTGATGAATTTAAATTTCACAACGATTTTGCTCGTCAGGAGATTAGAATAGAATTAGAGTCTCTGGACGGAACTCCTCTGTCTACGCACATGACTCTGTGGGATCCTTGGGCAGGTTACAGAGGAGGGGCATTTATTCTTGAGGAAAATATTTATGATGGAAGAACACAATTTAGGTCAGTTCCAATAGGTTCACGTACAGACACAACATACACAGTTAGTCTTTCGAGATGTGCAGATTCTCGGCACGGTTGTGTTGAAGAAGATGTCCCATATAAGTTAACAATAACAAGAGAAAATCGCTGACCACTAACAAAACCCTTAAAAACCTTCCATATCTCCAAATTTCATGTCTGAAAAAATAATCCCTGATTACAAAAAATACAAGTGGTTTTTCACCTCATCGGGAAAATTGGTCGTCGGAGGAAAATCTTCTCTACAAAATGATGAACTCTTAAAAAGATTGAAAAGAGCAAAGGAAAACTATGTTGTAATGCACACAACTTCTCCGGGAAGCCCCTTCTCAATTATTTTAGAGGACATTAAAAAAATAAAACCGCAGGACACAGAAGAAGCTGCTGTCTTCACAGGCTGTTTCTCCCGCGCATGGCGTGAAGAAAAAAACAAAACTGCAGTAGATATTTTTGAATTAAAACAGCTCTATAAAACAAAAAATATGAAAGCAGGAACATGGGGGGTGAAAGGCGAAGTAAAAAGGAAGAATGTTGATTTGAAACTTGTCTTGACGATGCAGGACGATAAACTGCGTGCAGTCCCTGAAAAATCGGCAAAACCGAAAGAAATTCTGTTGAAAGTTAAACCGGGAAAATTGGACAAGCGCGAAGCTTTGCCAAAACTTCAGGTAGAAATGTCAAGGCACGTTAAGCAGGAAGACCTTTTGCAGGCACTTCCCGCCGGTGGCGTCTCGATTGTCAGGAAATAGGTTTTAGGAACACTTCTGCGCAGAATCCACGCCAGTCTACCAGAACATTCTCCATTGTGGGTTTTTGAATATGATTTTTGAATTTGATAATTAATTAGAAAACTATATGTTTTTGCAATTTTCCTTCCAATGCTCCAATTATTTCTCTTCTTTTTTCAGGCGATGCTTTCTCATATTCTTGTCTGCTCCTTCTTAAATAATCCCTTAAAGCAATTTCATATTTCTTCATTAATTCCTTACTGATTCTTGAAAAAGGATCTTGCAAATTAACAAATTCTATCAAAAAATTTAGTCGCTTATCCTGCTTTAAAAAATCGTAAAGTTTTTTTGCAGAACCACTATAAAGTATCGCACTTTTCTCAAGGTATCTTCCATTAAAATAGTCGATAAAATATCTTTTATGAAACTCCGCTAAAACTCTCGATTTCTCTTCAATTACTTGTTTAACTGTTTCTTTTTCTTCTTTTGTAAGTCTTCTACCTTTTTTAGTTGGCATAAAATTACCCCCTCCTTTTTACTATTTAACCCTTTCTTTTTTCTCAAAAACTACTTAAACAATTATTTCCTTAAATGAGGATGATATTAACTGCCTTGTTTGATACGAACATTTATGGTTTCTTAGTTGCTGATGTAAAAAATGGTACTGAATTAATTGAAAAAATAAAACAAGACACTAACTTCGCTATCCACAACTTTAGATTAATAAGAAATGAATTAAGAAAAGCGCCAAGTAAAGTATTGTCTGTTTACGATAGATTAGTGACTAACAGAATTATTGAAGAGAGCAAACAAATAAAAGATTTAGCAAGTTCTTATTTCAAAGAATACAAAATCAATAAAGGAGTTCAAGGACAAAAGAAAATCCTAAATGATTTTAAGATTGTTGCATGTGCCACACTCCTTAATTCAGATTTAGTCGTCTCTGAGGATAGAAGAACTATGCTTAATCCAATTGCTGTTAATGCTTACAAACATGTAAACGTCAGATTAGATAAAAGAACTCCGACATTTTTCACATATTTGGATTTAAAGAAAAAGTATTACTTAACTTAAACTGTTTGGGCAATAAATTTTTTAATCTGCTTCATTGCAACAGGGTCTTGCTGTATTTCTATAATTATATCTCTTAATTCTTTTATCTCTTTCTCTGTTGCTTTCTTTTTCTTCACCTTTTGCATTTTTACTTCAAATTTCATATTTTTTTAAGTGTTCTTTTCTATTTAAATTTTTAGTTTTTTGATAATCAAAAAAACCCACAAAATCATCGAACGCATCCAAAGTATCCTTAGTAATTAACCCAATCCACTACAAATATTTTTATTCTCTAAATCCTTTTTCTAAAACGTGAAAGATTTAATCTTCAAAATAAAAGATTACAACAAGGAAAATAATAAGAAAATGAATCAAAACTTGAAAATATTTTATAACACAGAAGACGATACTTTAGAGATTTTCATAGATGGGCCTGCTGAATGTTACTTTGACGAAATTGAATAAGTTTTATTTGAAGGCCACGATGAAAAAACAGGAGAATTAAAAGGGTATAAAATTTTTAATTTTATAAAACGAGGCGGAATGCATAATGTTCAAATCCTGCTTCTAGCAAACATAGAGATTAAATCAATTTAATGTTTTTAGAAGTTATCAGTAAGAGATAATATTTATCTAATAAGAAAAGCTAAAAAGGAAGAGATTAACAGATGGTTTAATAAGTATAAAAATAGATTTAATTAACAAAATGAAAACAACCCAAGCAAAATTTCAAATAGGAAAAAATGGGCTCACCGAAACATTCTTGGAAACAATCAGAACAGCGTTCAAGACAAGAAGGCAGGTGAGAATCTCCGTCCTGAAAACAGCCAGCAGAAATAAAGAAGAAATTCATAAGATGGCAGAAAAAATTCAGCAAAGCCTGAAGTTTAAAACAAACATAAGAGTTCTTGGGTTCACAATAATCCTGATAAAAAGCAGATAAGTAAACTTTATAAGCCCCTATTTTCAATACTTCCAATGGCAGACATAAGAACTATCGAACCGCATAAATATAATTCAATGTTAGCAGAGGCTTTGAAAAATGTCGAGGAATTCAAACAGCCTGATTGGGCAGAACTTGTAAAAACTTCAACGAACAGGAAACGCCCTTCTCTTGAAGAAGATTTCTGGTTGAAAAGAACGGCTTCAATTCTGAGACAGATTTATATCAAAGGAATCGTCGGTGTTGAACGGCTTAGGACACGTTACGGCGGAAGAAAAGACCGGGGCGGTAGGCCTCCCGAATTCAGGAAAGGCGGCGGGAAGATAATCAGGACAATCTTGCAGCAAGCAGAGAAAGCCGGCCTTGCAGAAAAAGTAAAAGAAAAAAAATCAGGAAGAAAATTGACTGAAAAAGGAAAAGAATTTTTGGAAAAAGCAGGAGTCAAGAAATGACAAAATCACAACCAAAAAAAGTCAAACTTGCCGTCGCTCAGAGAAGAACAAAATGGGCGCCAATTTGGGTAGTCATCAGAAAGTTCGGCGCGGGAAAAAGAATTCATCCTTCCTCAGTCACAAAGCAAAGAAGGCACTGGCGTAGAACAAAGCTAAAAATTAAACCGAGAAGAATGAAGAAACAGCAGTTAGGTTAAAATGGCAATTAGAGAATATTATGTTTCAGTAAATAACGAAGAAGAAAGAAAAAAATTTGTAGATGTAATAAGCAGGAGATGGGTGCCAAGAATACTGCGAGAAGGCATGACCCTTCATGATGTTAATGACTCTGGTTTTATAATCGATGCCTCCTCTGGAAATAAAATTATAGTTAATTTAATATGCTCTCCGGCTAGAATTAAAGAGTGTAAAGATTTATTAAATCACATACTGGATATTTATTAGGTGAAAATGGCAGATAAAAAAATAAAAGCAGAAATATTAGAAAGAGAATATATCATTCCGCTTAGAAGGGAATGGAGGAAAGTTGCAAATTACAGGAGAACAGGAAGGGCAGTAAAGACAATTAAAAAATTCATTGCCCGCCACATGAAAGTCCCCGAGAGAGATTTGTCAAAAGTAAAATTAGATATTTATCTAAATCAGGAAATTTGGTTCAGGGGAAGAAGAAAGCCTCCTGCAAAAATCAAGGTCAAAGCCGTGAAAGAAAATGACGTTGTAAATGTAACTCTCGTCGAAACACCAATTATCTGGAAATTTGAAAAACTAAAGCATTCAAAAACACACACTCCAGTGCAGACAAAAATGCCTGTGGAACATAAAGCTCCTGAAACAGAGCAAAAGAGCGAAGAAGAAAAACAGGAAGAAAAAGAAAAATCAAAGTCCTCAGCAGAAATGAAAGCTAAAGAAGCAAAGCAAGAGGCAAAAGCGCAAAAACATACAACAAAAGCCAAGGATCCGGGCTTCCACAGGATGGCGCTGAAGAAATAATAAAAGGTAATTAGCCAATTAACGCGCCAATTTTTCTTTATTTACCGAAGACAAAATGATTAAAAAAATAAGTGATTGATACATTTTAGCACCAAAAAATAGCCATTTTATTAATATTAACGACGATAAATCATAATTAATTATTGCCAGACATTACTTGCAATTTAAAATCATTGTTTATGTGGATATTGGAGCCTATAATCGCAAAAAATAAAAAAAGTTAGTGCCAATTTGGACTAATCGCCTAAAAAATATTAGACAATTAAAATACAAACTTCTTGAAATTATTTCCAAACATATACAAACAAACCCATTATATGTCGACGTTATTTTACTGATTGTAAATTTTTAACAGATAAACTATCAATTATTTGAAAATAGAGTTAGTGCTAAAAACAGCTAATCACCTAAAACTAAAACAATTTAATCTTTTATGATAATTAAGTTTAAATAGAAAGTCAAAATATAACTGCCTATGAGTTTTTTTAATCCAAGAAAAAAAGAAATTGAAGTAATGTCTGAACCTGAACTAAAAGCAGTAATAAGGTGTTATGAACAGTATAAGACGAAGCCAATTATTGAAAGATTTTTGAGCGTTGCTTTAGAAGGAGCTCCGACAAGAGGAAAATATAATCTTGCAAGACGAGTTTTATCAGACAGGGCGACACCATCTTATCAGAGTTCTCAATAAATATTTAGTAAAATTTAAAGAAATATCAATGGCGTCTGGAGTGAATTAATTTTCTTTTTTTATGGTAATGTATCAATTTTGTTTTCCTCAAGTTCTCACTTTCTTTCTCCAGTTTAAATAAGATGAAAACGCCGACTAAAGACATTAAGCCGACTGCTAAAAATGTGTAGGCGAAACCAAAAAAGGAAGCTATTGCCGCTCCGACGGAAGCCGTGACAGCAACTCCTAATCCTGAAATAGTTGAATATAAACTCCACTCAAAACTTTCATGTCTTTTGTCTAAGTTCGTACTCCACAACCCAAGCCAAGTTGGAAATGAGAGCCCTGCCCCGATTCCGTAAAGAACTTGCGCGAGATAAATAAATTTAACATCTTTCGCGAAAATATAAATGAAAGGCACTATTGCTATAACAAACGTGCCGACTATCAACCATTTAATTTTGTTATCATGGTCATCAACATACTTGGAAAAAGGAAGCTGGACAACACTTTTCGTTACTAAAAATAACGTGCTTGCCAATCCCGCAGCGAAGACGCTTCCTCCAATGAGGTTCTCTTTAATAAAAATGGAGAGAATCGGCTCAATAAGGCCAAAACCAGTTATCACAAAAATGTCAGAAATCATAAGAAGTTTTATCACCCGATTCATAACATTATATCCTCGCCAATTTTATAAATCTTACTAAGGTCAAATGGAATAATCCTCTAAATTTATATCATCAATTCCCTTTAATTCTTCTTTAGGATAATGCTTATCGCAAGTAACACAAAGATAACCCTCTGGATAAGTTCTTAAAATTTCATCTTTTTTACTTTTAATCGGCCTCCAATCACCTTTAGCATAAAAATTACTATTATCAACAAAAACCCTGTGACTTTGGGTGCAATAAAAAATTTTCCTCTCAACCATAAAAACATGAAAAAAACACAATTTAAAACTTCAATTGTCTTGGAAAATACATGATAAAAAGAAATTCAAACTTAATATCTAACATGTTCATCAGCAACATCTTCACAACGAGCTTAAAGCAGAGCGATATTCTTTTTCTCTTCTTGATACCTCATCTCTAATGGTGCAATAAGCTTCGTAACAATTTTGGCTCCTTTTAGGGACATTATCGCGTTCTCTTAAAACTTTTGGGTCGGTGACAGCAATAGATATCATCTCTGTTATAAGCTCTCCCAGGTTCATATTTTTTAAGTCCAGAGTTCTTGTCCCCATATTCTTTGCTGTGACAATTAGTTTAAAAACATTTATATCTTTTAACTATAACAAGTTTGTATGGATATTAAGAAAATTTTAAATTTCTCACTCCTCAACATAGACAAGCCTTCAGGCCCTACGTCTTTCAAAGTTTCGCAATTCGTCAGGAAATCTCTGAATTTAAGCAAGACCGCGCACATGGGAACACTCGACCCCCAGGTTTCAGGCGTTTTGCCTGTAACTCTCGGCAGGGCGTGCAGGCTTTCTGAATATTTCATGCACAAAAACAAAACTTATGTTGGCGTAATGAGACTTCATGAGCAAGTCACGCCGAGCGAACTGAAAAAAACAATTGCCTCTTTCATAGGAAAGATAACTCAACTGCCTCCCATTCGTTCATCCGTCAAGCGTGCAGAAAGAGAAAGAGAAATAAAAACTTTCAAAATCCTTGAGATAAAAGAAAAAAATATCTTGTTTGAAACAGAAGTCCAGGCAGGAACTTACATAAGAAAATTGATTCATGATATGGGAGAAAAACTTGGCGGGGCGCATATGCTGGAATTAAGAAGAACAAAAGCAGGAATTTTTTCTGAAGAAACGGCAATAACACTCTACGAATTTGAGAAACTATTAAAGGAAAACAAATTGGATTTAGTTTTAATTCCCGCGGAAGAGGCAATAAAAAAAGTTCTTTCAGCGATTCAGCTATATGGCAAAAATCTAAAACAATTCATGGACGGAAAGCCCTTGCACAAAGAAGACATTGAAGGCGAACTACCCGATGAAGAAATTTTCGCGGCGTTCGCCAAAGAAAAATTTATAGGCATCTATCACAAATTCAAAGAAGGGGATATTTTAGCAAAGCCGGAGTTTGTTTTTAATTAAAATAGGCGATTAGTGGAAATCCGCACAAACTTTTTTAATTTTTAGCAGTTAGAATCTTTAAAATACCCCAAATGACATTTTAATATCATCAGTAATATCTGAAAGCAGTTTATAATTAATTATCATAGATAATAGTATTATTATAGCTATTTTTTGGTGTGAAAAATAATTTAATCATCCTAAAATATACTCTATAAATTAAATCTTTTAAGTTAGCATAATCCTCAGTTTTACAAGGTATAGGATACTTCTCGTCAGGCGTCAACTTTATCTTCATCTAACGATAAGATTTTATCAGCCAATTATTTAGCCGCTATCGATAATTATCGAAGACAAAGGGATAATTTTAGGTAATCGTGATTCTTTGTTTTTTAATGGCTATTTAATTTAAAGCAATTATCTGACGACAAGGTTACTGTATCGTTTTACAATTAAATTTATAAGAACAGCAATCCTGTCTTTCCAAATGAAAAGAGAGTATTTTTTATTTTTCGTATTAGCATTAATTTTAATCTCATTTGTCGTATATCTGGCTCGTGACTCTGTCTTATTTTCTCCAGCGACTCCGACAGATACTCAGGGAATTTCCGACAACGCTGAAACAGAAATTAAAGATAATATTCAAACAGAAAATGAAAACAATCCCCAGATTGAACAACCTAATGAAAATAAAGAAGAATTTCAGGAAGCTTCTGCCCGTCCGGATTTTAGCGATATCCGAGACGGCTATGTAAAAGTGCCTTTCCATTGCACAGGAAACGGAAACGAAATTGAATTAGGAGGAGAGGTATTTATGGATGAGGGTAAGTTCGGAAGAGATTCCTTCTTTGATGATTTTTATTACCCTCGCTGTTACGGAATTGAAAACTGCAATGTTGCACAACACACAGTTAAATTACTGGCCGAAAATGGCGAGGTCATCTCGCTTTCAAATTACGGTCGCGTCGGAAATGCAGAAAGAACATTTAATGTTGACTGCGAAAAGATGGGGCAGGAAAATTATTATGCCTACGTCCCCTATCTTCCAGCAATGAGACCAATCTCCCTCCAATTAGACAACGGAGATAAAATCTGCGTCGCTGGTTTGAATCCTGTTAATGATATTTTAGGCGGGCAGTATTACGTGACTGACGATTTTGATTTCGCACGCGATATTTGTTTTGCTCAATGGGATAGAAAGTCTATTGAAGGAAAACCAAATTTCAAATACTTAAATTATGAATTGCGAAGTTATTCACGTGAAACAAACGAGGAGGGAATTTGGGTCTGGTTATGGTTCTGGAGAGATGATTGTTCAGGTAGTAATTTCTTAACAGAATACAATATAATGGATAAATATGAAAGAGACAAAATCTACGGTCCAAATACTTTATTATCTGTAACGCATCCGTTTTATGGTGATGCAAATACAGGAGAAAAAGGAGGGGGAAGATACTGCAATGGTCTCTGGACGGTCATAACTTAAAATGAAAAAAATAATTTTATCAATATTAATTTTAATTCTGACCCTGAATATAGCGACTGCTTTTGAAATTGGTACTGGCTTTGTAGATGAAGAACCGCCATATAATGAAGCAGTGCCGATTTCTGAACCGATGGAAAGAACAGAATGTATTGATGGTGAGAATAATGATTATAAAGGATTAATAGATGCAAATGACTTCTTATGTTTTCACCCCCTTGATAATACCGAGAAATGCCAATTAAATTTAAGACTTGGAAATATCCACTCTTTTTATACATCTCCCTTACCTTTTTATGATTATCAATGTGAAAAATTCTCTATTTCAGGAGAAAACCATATTGCTCAACCCTATCTTAGTTTCTTTAATATAGTCGGAACAGAAATTAATCCTTATTGGTTAGAAAAAGACAATTATCTATCAATACAAAAATGGCCTTCAACAGATTTATTAATTTTTGACGACGGAGAGAATTTGCAGGCAATTATTACAGATTTAACTCTTGAAGAAGACAGAAGTGTAATTAGAGAAGGTGCTGGTTTGCATATCCCATACGATATTTCAAATCCGATTTTTGCTGTTCGTCCAAGCAAACAGGCAATTGAAAGAAACTCAAGAGAAGAGGTTACTCTTCCATACCATCTGGAATTTTTACAGACAAAATTCGGATGGAAAACAAAAACGCCTGTAAATGTGTATGTAAAATTTGAAAACTTCGACATCGGAGAAATAGTTCCAGAACATGAAGGAAGAAACGGAGAATTTAAATCCAAAGTTATTGAGCAGTTAAATAACTTTTTTGAAGATTATTCCCATATAAATATAATTCAAATAGACGAAGAAATCCCTTCAGACGCCTCAACTGTTTTAATCTACAATAATAAAGAGTTCTATAATAGGTTAGGGGACTTAAATCCTCTTTATATAGAAGAAAATCCAAATAAAGTAAATGAACCAGACCCTTGGAACAACAGATTAAAAACAGACAGGGCTTACGTATTCGCAGGAACATTCAAACCATTCGCTCCATATTATTCTTTTGATGATTTAGCAAAGTATTTTGCACAAGTCGGCGCGCACGAAATAGGGCATAGCTTTGGTTTATACGACGTTGATGACTACAAAAATATTATGGATTACTGCACAGATAAGGTAAATTGTTAAAATGAAAAAGAAAGATAAAAACAAAAAGATGAAAATGCTTGCAGGAATTTTATTAGTCTTGGTAATCTTAGCTTCGGCTATTTATTTCTATCAAAGAGAGGGAATACTTTTCTCACCTCCAACACAATCTTTTCAAGGAGAGTTGCAAATAGCAGTTGCAGATGATTTTGAAAATGGAATTGCAACTTATTTTTATTATCTTCAAACAGAAACAGAAAGATACGAATTAATTTTTGACAGCAATCCTCCTCTTGGACGTTCCGGGAAGATAATTGAAGTAACCGGAAAATTAAAGAGGGATAATAAAATCCAAGTTAGCGATTTATCAATTTTGCAAGAGCCAGAGCCGTTAATAGCAAATGAAGAAAATCTCGGAGAGCAAAAAACACTCGTTATATTAGTAAACTTCAGAGATAATCAAGACGAACCAATAACTGTTGAAGAGGCAGAGCAATATGTTTTTGATGAGAATTATCAATCTTCTTTAAACTCTTTTGTAAAGGAAAACTCTTATGAAAAAGCATTTGTAACCGGAGATGTTTATGGTTGGTATACTATTGAGATGGATAGTGAAACTTGCGAGGATTCTAACGAGGTTTTAAATTTGGCAATAAATGAGTCAGACCCCGATATAAACTTTGCAAATTATGAGAGAATAATAATAATTTTTCCAGATTGTCCAACAGGGTGGGCAGGGATGGGAACAATCGGCAAAGGAAGAACCATATCAACAGATGAAGGAGAAAGAAGAGTGAGTGTTTCATGGATTAAATGGCTTAATCGTGATAAAAAATATAATCTGGGAACTATCAAACATGAATTTGGTCATAATTTAGATTTGCGTCATGCTAATTACTATGATTGCGGTAACGAGGTAGCTATGGATAATTGTGAGAGTTTTGAGTACGGAGATATCTTTGATACGATGGGTTGGTCCGGGTCTGGAGCGCATTTTAGCGCTTTAAACAAAGAAATAATTGGTTGGATTGACAATACATTTTCTATTTCGCAACCGGGAATATATAAGATTGCGCTTTTAGAAATTAATACAAACAATATTCGATCTTATAAAATATCTCCTGCAGAATATGCATGGACTCAAAAAGAGGAAGAATATACTTCTGAAAATATTTATATAGAATATAGAAGACCTATTTTATTAGATTCTAATCTAGAAAATATTGATGGAGTATTTTTAAGATTAGATAGTGATGCTCGTAAAACAAATCTTTTAGATTTATCTCCTGTCGAAGAAAGACGAGGGAGTGTGATTCTAAGAGAAGGCCGATATTTCTTTCTAGAGCAAGCAGGAATGTTTCTAACAGTTCAGGAGCTAACAGATGAATATGCAGAAATCGAACTATCTTTTTCTATACCTCTTCTAGAACTTCCGGACAAATCCTTCAAGCGCTCAGAAATCCACGAAAGCGTTATTAGCCAACCTCTTTATTACGACGACGAAGGAAACCCGGTTTACGCAAAACAAGACGCACACAAAATCCTTGAAACTCTGACAACGCCGGACTTCTGATAAACAAAAAAATTTAAATATTACTATTAACATTAAGTTAATAACTATTAACAAAAAGGAAACAGCAAAATGGAAAAAAATAAAACAAACACAGAAATTTTGAAAGTATTATTAAAACAGTTTACAATAAAATGGACTATCACTTCTTTGGCTAAAGAACTTAATTTAAGCAGAGTTGGTGTCTGGAAGATTTTAAAAAAGTTAGAAGCAGAAAGATTAATATTATTGTCTCCCATTGGTAAAGGTAAAACAAGTGTAATTAATATAAATCTAAATTGGGAAAATCCAATTTTAGAGAAAAATTTATCATTAATTTTAACAAAAGACGCTTTTAAAAATCAAAGATGGTTAAATAATTTTAAAGAAATTGAAGATAAATTAAATTTTTTAATTTTATATGGAAGTATTATTCATTCTCCAAAAGAAGCTAATGATATTGACATTTTAGGGGTTGTTTCTAATAAGAATAATTTTTTATCTATTGAGGAAACTATAAAAAAAATACAAAAAACTCAAATTAAAAAAATTCATTCAGAAAATTTTACGCAAACAGAATTTAAAGAAGAAATAAAAAAACCAAATAAAATATTTCTCGAAGCTATAAAAAAAGGGGTTGTAATATTTGGGCAAGAAAAGTTTATTAAATTCATAAAAGAGGTATATTTAAAATGAGCAAACTAAAATCAAAGATTTTGTATAAATCATTTTTTAACAAAAATGCTTAAGGAAGTAAGAGATTGTTTTATAAGTGCTTTGAAAGATGAAAAGAAAAGTAAAAAGCATAAGGGTTTACTTATTGTTAAACCAGATAATAAAACCGCCGAAAATTATATCCAAAAAGCAAAGTTAAATCTTGAACTCTGTGATTTTTATAAACAAAAAAGTTTCGATTACAAAATTCCAGAAGAATGGTTTTATACTCTTTATTATTGTGCTTTGGCAATTTTATCTAAATTTGGAATTGAAAGCAGAAGTCAGAAATGCACCTCTTATTTCTTGAGATATGCTAAAGATAATAATTTAATAGATTATAGTGGTGAATTTATTGATAGAATAATGGTTTATAGAGAAAAAGAGGAAAAATCAGATGTAGATGAAAGGGAAAATGCAAGATATAGCTCATCTATAAAAAGCAAAGAAATTGAAAGCAAATACGAAAAGATGACTTCTATTTGTAAAGAGGCAATTTCTCAGGCAGAAGAGATAGTTTTTTCTAATAAAGAATTCAAAGTTCCGAAAGAATTGTATATTGATTGAAAATATAGCAAAATCTCCAAACAGGAAAAACTAAAAGAAGTTGAAGAAAAACTTTGCGAGATTTTTACAAGATAAGGATATCGGACATAGAAAAAATATTTACAAAACATAATTTTATATATCTAAACAAGTTCACCTTTTTATGAAAGATCTTAAGCTAACAGGAATACTCGCAGGAAGCGCAGTTTTGGCAGGTTTAGCTTTATATCTCGGTTGTAATACGCAATCATGTTTTACAAATTCAAATCAGGATAAAAACCCTGATTTATACACGACTCAAAAATCCTGCGAGGAAGCCGGCGGAGTTTGGGGACCATGGAATATTGGGCAGGAAAGAAATTGCTATGAACACGGCGAAGCATGCAATTTCCAAACAACGGACTACGGAAGATCTTGCTTAGACGGTTCTGAATGCGAGGGTGAATGTATCCGAGAGCTATATTCTCTGGAAGAAGAAAGACGTTGTTCAGAATTTACAGGAATCTCCGGCTGTTACAGAGTTTTCGGCGACGACGGCAAAGAAAGAATAGACTGTCCCGACGTTCTCTGCGAATAGTTTATATATCTTTTTAGCAAATTAAAATGATGAAAAGCGTTTATATAATTCACGGATGGGGCGGCTCTCCCAAGGAAGAAATACACAAATGGTTGAAATCAGAGCTTGAAAAGAACGGTTTCAAAGTCAATGCGTTAAAAATGCCCAACTCCGAAACTCCAAGAATAGAAGAGTGGATTCCCTTTCTTCAAAAAAACATTCCCGTCCTGGACAAGCAAACATATTTGGTAGGTCACTCAATTGGATGCCAGGCAATTCTAAGATATTTAGAAACGCTCCCCAAAGAAACTAAAGTCCGAAAAGTAATCCTAATAGCTCCTTGGACTAACTTACTTGAAACTGCCTACGAAAACCCAGACGAAGAAAAAGAAATAGCAAACCTTGGCTGGAAACGCCAATAAATTGGGAAAAATGTAAGTCACACACAAACGAATTTGTAGCAATCTTCTCCGACAACGATTTCTGCGTCCCTCTTTCAGACAAAGAAATTTTCCGGAAAAAACTAAATGCAAAAATAATTGTAGAGCATAATAAAGGGCATTTCACAATGGAAAACAGCATAGATAAAGTCCCTTCTGTCTTAAGATCTATTCTTAAAATATCCAATTAACCAAAAACCTTAAATACAAGATATATCTTGTAAAACAATGGCGAGAATAATAGAACTTGGAACAATCAGCTCAAGGGGACAAATAGCAATACCTTCTAAAATAAGAGGAGAGCTTGAATTAACCGAGGGAGAGAAAGTATTATTTGTTTTAGAAGGAGATACATTAATTATAAAGAAAGTTATGGCCAAAAAAACATGGGCAGAATTGACAAAACCGTTGAGAGAAGCGGCTAAAAAGTCAGGGTTAAAAGAAGCCGATGTAGTTGACATAATTCACAGAATGAGAAAAGAGAAGAGAAATAAAGCACAATGAAAATCACTCTGGACACAAACGTTATTCTATCTTCCACGTTTTGGTTTGGTGATTCTTCTAAAATTATGGAAATGGTAGAAAAAGGAGGAACAGAGTTAATTTTGTCAGAAGACATTATAGAAGAATACAAAAATGTTCTTAATTACGAAGAAATTCAGGATAAGATTAAAAATAAAAATCTGGAAATGCAAAGAACGGTAGAAGAAATAATAACCCTATCAAAAATAGTAGAACCAAAAAGTAAATTAGATATTATAAAGGAAGACCCCGACGACAATAAAATATTAGAGTGCGCCGTCGAGGGAAAAGTAGATTATATTATAAGTCAGGACAAACATCTTTTGGACATTAAAGAATATAAAGAAATAAAAATAATAACTCCAAAAGATTTCTTGATTAAAAACAAAATTATCGAGATAAAATAGAGAACCAGAAATTTATAACGTCTAATAAATTAATAAAACCATGAAATCATTAACAGCAACGATAAAGAAAGGAGAAAAACAATACATCGCTTTATGTCAGGAAGTAGATGTAGTCAGCTAGGGATACACGATAGAAGAAGCGATAAACAACTTAAAAGAAGCTGTTGAGCTATACATTGAAGAAGAAGGATTTCCTGAAGAAACAAACTCACAAAGTAAGGATTTTTAGAGTTATTGTAAGTAATTAATAATTAAATCTTATCCAAAGAAACTGTATTAAGAACTTTGTACAATTCTTTGTCAGCAGTTATAAATTCGCAATCGTAAATTTGGGCAAGTGAAACATAAACTGAATCATAAATTGTCAAATTGTATTTAATTGCATTCTCTATGCTCTTTTCTAAGAGACCAAAGTCAATTCCTTTAATTGATAATTGCAAATTAAAAAGAGCCGCATTAACTTTTGATAAACTAATTGCTTCATTTTTTTTATAGTGAAGCGCATTAATAACTTCTAAGAACAAAAGTTCCGGAACAATCAATTCAATTTCACCGGAAAGATGAGCATTTTTCAGACGCAACGCTTTTTCTTTTCCATTTTCATTTAAAAATAATTTGGCTATGACAGAAGCATCTACAACTTTCTTTTGTTTCTCCATTCCCTGATTATCTCAACCGAAGATTTGCCCCCGTCAAAAATTCTGGATTTTTTTATCTCATTTATAATCTTCGACGCCATTTTTGCCTTTTTCATATCAATAATTTTCTCGTTTTCTTCCTGTTTTTTAATTTGTTCCTTAATTGCTTTTCTTAAAACAGCACTCCAATTAATATGCTCAAGAATCTTCATTCTTTCCTTAGTAAATTTATCAATTCGTAATGAAATTATCTCATCTTCCATAGTAATACATGTATTACATGAATATTTAAGTTTTTCGTTTTAGGAATTATAAAAAATAAAAGAAAAAATTAAATTATTTTATTTAACGGCAACACAAAACTTGCGCATTATCAGTAGGACGGCTTCCCAATTCTGCATCCCCATAATATGGTTCTACTCCTTGGTTACTTCTTGCGCAACCAAAACCTCCACCACCCCCGCCATTAGTACATGTCATTAAACGATAATCTGAAATATCTAGTTGTACATTTCCATCGCAACCAGTTCCGTTACTATCAAAATATTTTACAAAACTCTCATACTCTTCTGCAACACAGATA
>Ga0209542_10005290_pt1 | contig 25882 bp, 24 predicted proteins | sample RifCSPhighO2_01_FD_184028 | JGI IMG/M metagenome (GOLD analysis project Ga0209542, IMG submission 184028) | Soil microbial communities from Rifle, Colorado - Rifle CSP2_plank highO2_0.1 (SPAdes) (version 2) | ecosystem: Environmental > Terrestrial > Deep subsurface > Rock core/Sediment ...
CAATCGGATGTAATAAAAATATCAATATCTCCTATAAAATTTTCAATCGGAAAGTGGTGAAACTTGTTCCAAAGTCTCTCTAGAAAAATTGGCGGGAATTTAAAAGTCTTGATAGTGACGTTTTGAGGTTTGGAATCAAAGCCTAGAGATGAAAGTTTAAAACTTTTTCGAAGAGAAGAAAAGAAAAGAATGTACTCATTTTCCTTGTCGTTTAAGATCATGTTTCGGACAAGATCCCGTACATAATTTGCCACTCCTGTTCTATCATGAGCAATTTGACTAATATCTATTCCAATTCGCATAATATGTTAATCTGTATGCTATTTCTTTAATAATATCGCTAATTACTTTTTTTTGTAAAAATATATATTCCCAAAATTACTAGAACTCCTCCCGTTATTAAACCTGCGGTCAATTTCTCACCTAAAAGTAAAAAGGAGGAAAAATACGTAAAAATAGGTACTAGATAAAAACCCATAGAAGCAAAAACTGACCCTCCATGTTTTATCGCATATTGATTAAGCATATAGCTTCCAACCGTAGCGATTGATACATAAATAATCGATATCATTCCGGAACTTCCTATATTTTGCCACAAATTTGAGTAGGACCTAATGTCCAAAATAAACAAAAAGAATGAAATTATGGTCGTAGTAATTATAAAAACTGCCGTTATCATTAATGGGGAATGAGTTTTTTGAGCTTTCTTTGAAAAAACCATATAAAATGACCATGAAATAACGGCTAATCCTATGAGTAGATTTCCGACGATATCACCGGAAAAAGGCTTCCCCTTTTCAATTACTGGTAAAAGAATTACTCCGGCAACACCGATGAAACCTACAATAATTCCAATTGATTTCATAAATGATAATCGTTCCTTAAACAAGAGGAATAGAATTACTCCTGTTAACAGAGGTACACCGCCGTAAAGGAGCTGTCCTATCGTTGCAGTAGTTGTCTTAATGCCTAAAACAAAAAGGATAATATTAATACTCGCAAAAAGCGATAAAGGAATTAATTGTATTATCTCCTTATATGAGATTTTCTTTAATATAAATGGAAGAATGACTAATGTGGCTAGAAAAAAACGAAAAAATACAAAACTTAACGGAGGTATCTCTGAAAGTCCTATCTTAGTAATGGGAGCAACTGCTCCAGCCAATATTGTGCCTAAGAAAATTGCCGCAAGCCCTTTCCTATTGTCTGTATTTAAAATGAATCGCATAATCAGGAAACCTTAGAAATTATGTTTTTGGGATCATTTGGATCATTTAGGTAACGGATAAATAAGACTAATTCATCCAGGATTCCCCATTTTTGTTTTTTTCTCTTCTCTGAAAATCCTTGGTAATCAATCATCTCGTTTTCCCTCTGGGCATCCGGATAAACGAAAGGAATTTCCACGCTTTTTACTCTAACCCCCTTGGACATTGCTTCGACTACTGCAAAAATTTGAGAGTTAGAGAAATCATCCGGCGAAATATATTTTCTTACTCCTATTGTAGTTTCTCTCTTTAAATGTAACTTATACTTTTTCAAGAATAATTCAATAATTTGCGGATCATTTTTTAAAACGGCAGGTCCGAAGAAAAAATCTAAGTCTGTCATCCCGTCTGGAATAAACCCAAATTCCCTTAATATCCTATTGTATCTTCTATTAGCTTGCACTTCACTAGAATGCATATAATTTGGGTATGTTTGCTCAAATAGGGAGGGATTTCTCTTCGGTACTACTATATCTGCTTCTCCTTTTAATATCGGGAGCACCAACTGAGGAATACAACTTTCTACTAAAGAAGCTTTCTCAGGTTCGGTCCTTATTATCACTTTTACTCCTGGAATTGAACTTGACTTCTCTATTAATTGCCTTCTAGCCTCTGACCTCTCTTCGCTTGCTCTTGGAACTAATAATATGTTTCTTCTTGCTAGCTCCTCCTTGAACTCTTGAGAGCTAGGACCATCAGCTACAACAACCCTGTAGCCCTTTGCTAGTGCTAGATCAATGGTATGTAAAGCTAAATCGCCTCTTATTTTGTCTGTGTCTGAAACATCTCTCGGGTCTCCCTCATACCATCCTCTATAGAGAGTTGTTGCCGTAATTGCCACGCTGTCCGGACTAAAATCTATTTCTTCACTTTGAGGTTGTTCTCTTTGTTCCATATAAACGCGTTAAATTAAGCATACCAGAGAGCAGAAAAAAGAGAAATGCATACCAAACAAGTCGCTCAGCAGTGAAAAATACCCATAAGGCAAATAGAGGAATGGAAAGAATTAGACAGGCTAAGCCTAAAATTGCTGAAATTTTAGGATTTCTTGAGAATAAAACAAGCACAAAAATAGCTAAAAATACTAAATCTTGAGGCTTCATTCCGTTTAAGACTCGAATTTGAGATCAGTTCCGATATTTTGTTCTAAATTTCTTTTTTCGTTAATATTTATAATTAAATCTGCTATAAAACCCGTAAAAAGCACCTGAAATCCGGCTAAGACTAAAAGCATGCCGAAAATTAAAAGCGGTCTGTCCCCTATTCTTTGTCCCAAAAAATGAATAATAGATAGATAAATTAATATAAAAAATCCGATAAGTGAGATCGCTCCGCCAAAGAGTCCAAAAAAATGTAATGGTCTTTTAGCATACTTTGTCAGAAAAAGAATCGTAAACATATCCGGAATATCTTTAAAGACTTTTGAGAATCCGTATTTAGATTTTCCAAACTCCCTGGGAGCATGTACTACTGGTATTTCTGTAACTTCAAATCCTTTTTCAGTCACTAAAAGAGGAATAAAGCGATGCATTCCGCCATAAAGAGTGAGGCTTTTTGCCGCGTCCCTAGAATAGAGCTTAAGACCGCAGTTATAATCATGAAGGTGGACTCCCCAAAAAGAAGACATCAAAAAATTAAAAAACTTTGAAGGAATTTTCATATGAATTGAATCTTTTCTGTTTTTTCTCCAGCCCGATACTAAATCAAATCCCGCCTCAGCTTTTTTGATTAAATTTTTTATCTCTTCCGGCCTGTCTTGTAAATCCGCGTCCAAAGTCACTATATAATCGCCCGTTGCCATACGAAAACCATAGGTCAGGGCTTCAGACTTTCCTTGGTGCTTTCTGAAGGAAAAAATCCTTATGTTTTTATCTTTTTTTAAAAGTTTTTTAAGTATTTCAAGCGATTTATCTCTTGAACCATCATCGACAAAAATTATTTCGTGATTTTTATCAATCTTGTTCAATTCCGTTTTAAGTCTCGGATATAACCTCTCAAGACTCTCCTGTTCGTTATAAAGCGGCACTACTGCAGAAATCATATTGGGTATTATATAATAAACAGGTGCGAATAGTCATTTTTGGGAAAAACGGTCAGCTTGGACAGGAGCTTGAAAAAGAGGCAAAAAACAAAGAATTTGAAGTTTTAGCTTTGGGACATGAGGAAATTGATGTAGCTAATTACGAAACATTAAAAGCTCTTCTCGAAAAAGAAAAACCAGATCTTCTAATTAACGCTGCTGCCTATAATCTGGTACGGGAAGCTGATGAACAATTTGAAAAAGCTTTTGAATTAAATTGCTTTGCCCCTTTCTATATGGCAAGTATTTGCAAAAAAATAGGAGCAAAATTTGTGACTTATTCAACAGATTATGTGTTTGACGGAGAGAAAAATGAGCCTTATACGGAAGACGATCAAACAAATCCTCTGCAAATTTACGGACTATCTAAATCATGCGGAGAAGCCTCAATTCTTCACGCTTATCCAAAAGGGAGCTTTGTCATTCGAACTTGTGCGGTTTACGGAGGCCAAGAAGGCTCGAAATCAAAAGGCGGAAATATTGTTTTGACAATTTTAAAACAGGCAAAAGAAAAAGAGTATTTAGAAATGACAACAGACCAAATTGTAAATCCTACGTATTCTAAAGATTTGGCAAAAGCAAGTTTAGATTTGTTAGATAAAAAACCCGAACCGGGAATTTATCATTTAACAAGCGAGGGAAGTTGCACTTGGTACGAATTTGCCAAAGAATGCCTAAGGATAGCTAAGATAAGCAAAGAGATAAGAAAAGTAGAAGCTTCAAAAATTGACCCCAGCCTCAAAAGACCTAAATTTACAGCATTAGCAAATGTTAAGGCTAAGGCTCTAGGAATAGCTCTCCCCAACTGGCAGGAGAGTCTTAAAGCCTACATTAAAGATTTTTCTTTAGCTTAATATTTTTTCCAAGTATTGCCAGCGATCCTAAAAGAGCAATAAAGCTGATAATAAATCCGAAATCCATAACTTTTTGCGGAGTGAAATAAATTTCAAAAGTATAATTTCCGTTTTCAGGAAGAATAAAACTATTTAAGTCTTTATCGTATGGTTTAGACTTTATTTTTTGATCTTTATAAATAAGTGTCCAATTCGGGCTGTAAGATTCTGAAAAAACCAGTATTTCTCCTTTTCTGGCACTATTAACTCTAACTTCATACTTTGTCGGGTTTAAATATTTAAAAGTAGTAATTGTAATTTTTGAATGGGTCCAAAAATGTTCTTTATAGCTTATTTTATATACTTTCATTTTGTTAAAACCTTGAACTTCTTTTAGATACGATAGTTTTGAAATTTTATTTATTACTAATTGATTCTTGCTCTTACTGTACTTCCAGTCTTTCTGAAAAATTTCTCCATAATCATCAGCAGGAACAATAATGTATTTGACGCTTCTATCGGAAAGGAATTCCGCCGTCTCCTTTTTCTCAAGCAAATTCAATAATTTTTCTAAATCATAAGTAGCAAAATAATCATTGACAGAAGTAGCAGGATGAGTGCTTGAGTTATATCCAAATCTATGAACTTGCGGAACCCATAAAGTTCTTGAAAAATTATTATCGCTAGATAAAAGCTTATTCAAACTGTAATAATCCGGATTTACCGCTCTTGGCTTAAAAACTCCGTTAGGTCCTAAGATAAAGAGCTGGCGAATCAATAAAAACCAAATAACAAAAACCGCTAAACCTAAAATTTTAATTGGAAATTTATTAGAAAGTAATTTAATTGAAAAAGGAATGAGAAGAGAAAAACCTGTTGCAATTAAAAGATAAAATTTAAGTGGGTCCCGATAAATAATAAATCCCGGGACATGATCGGCAAGCCACTGATAAATAAAGCCTAATGGCGGATTTACTCCTTTTGCCAAAAATAGTCCAAGAAGTGCTAAGAGGACAAAGAATGATATATGATTTACGATTTCCGATTTACGATTTTTAAGAAAGACTAAACTTGCAAAAGCCACTATTGGTAAAATAATAAATTCCGGTCTCATAAAATAAACTTTGCCGAAAATATTTTCCGGCCAGTTTGGATGAAGAAGAGACATTGTATCCTCAATTTTGGCAACACTTAGAAAACTAATTATTCCGGTGTTCGTATACGCAGCGCTTAGCGTAATTTCTCGATAAATTAAAAATGGCAAGATCCAGAAAGAATTTAATAATATACCAATTAAAAACGACGTAAGGATTGGTCTTATTGAACGTTTCTGGAAAATTGAAAACAAAAAGATGCTGATCAAAACAATTCCAGCAATTCTAGGATCAAGAAGCAGTAAAAAACCAAAGATCAGTCCTGAGGTGATGGGGTTGACCTTTTCTTTAAAAAATGACCACAGAACTATTGGGGAGAAGGCATAAGCAAAATAAACACCAAACTGTCCCCCGCTAACGAGCATTAGGGCATAGGTATTAGTTGCATAGATAATTCCTGAAATTACTCTTAAAATTCTGTCTTCAAAAAATAATTTTGAAAAAAGATATGCAGCTAAAAATGAAAGAATAAAAAATACGGGAATGAAAAATACTTTTTCCGCAATTTCCCATCTCAAGTTCAAAATTTCAAGTAGAAATTTGGAAAGAAATGCAAAAAAAAGTTTGAATCCCAAAATAAAGGAAACATTTTGACCAAAACCGTTTCCGTTTATTGAGCTCCATATATATGGATAAATTGATAATTCCTGAATTTGTTTTAAAAAATAAAGAGGTAAATCCCCGGTGGAAAAAATTTGAAGAAGATTATTCATTCGACTTTCTAGCTCCTTTTAATTCCTGCAAGAGTCCGGTCAGCATGGCAAAAAAGGCAAAAATTCCAAATCCCTCCGCCTCTACCCTATTTCCAGTGATTAACCATGGGAAGCTTAATAAAAGAGATATTATACCGATAGTAAAGCTAAGCCTTGAAGAAAGTTTAAATAATAAAACTGATGCAATAAATAAAACTATTAATATTGTATGAACATCTAGGAATAAATTAAGATAAGGAAGACTCCTTCCGATCCATAATGATGCACCTAAAATAAAAAGCAAGAATAACTTTCCTTGATTTAAATTTGTTTTTAAATACTTTTTCATCTTTTTATTGCATTTTTAACAAATACCGTTCCTAATAAAATTAATAGGGTTAATACGCTAACAATGGTTCCAAAATAAAAGATTTTCTGGGTTCTAAAATTAAGTTCAATTTGAAAGTTACCTGTCCTATCTACATACCAAGCGTTAAATGCTTCTGCTTGGGGAAAGTGGCTTTCTATTAATTTTCCCTCTTTAAAGTTCGCCTGCCAAAACGGGGAAAAAGATTCTTTAAAAAGGAGAACAAAGGGATCTTTGGAATTTTTAATCGTAATTAGATATTTCGTGGGATTAATATAGTCAACTTTCATTTTTGGAGGTTCAAACTGACTTGATAGAGATTTTCTATTTGTAAGAATAACGGTTGGTAAAATCTTTTTTGATATCTCAATATTTTTAATAAAAGCTTCTTCTTTGATATTTTTAGTGTTGCTTACAAAGGCAATTTTATAGGATTGGTCGCTCGATCTTGTACTAAATGAAAATTCTTCCTTTTTCCATGATCCTCTGCCATTCAAAATGGTACTAAATAGCCTATTTCCAAAACCATCAATAACTTCTACTTTCACCTTAGAATTAGGTAAGACGTTATATTCAAATGAAAACGTGTATCGTTGTTCAGGTTTTAGATTGTCAAGAGATAAATTATAGATTTTATTGCTTACGTCAATAATTTCTCCCATTTGAATTAATCTCTCAACGGAAATAGGTAAATTTAATATATATTCTCCCTTTTTTAGAAAGACTTTATCGCTATTGAAATAGTTCTCATTATCTATGATCGCTGGGCCAGAAGTATTTTCTGTTATTTTTAATTCATAATCGCCATCTTCAGGTATATAAGCTGAATAAACATAGTAAGACTCATTAAGTCGTAAACCCTTTCTAAAATCTTCGTCTTCATTCAGCTTATAAAGGGAGTCAAGAACTCGGTTATATTCCTCCTCTATATTGTCCTGAAAATCCGAGGTTGAAGTTCTTATGCCCTCAATTAAGCTAATTTGTATGTTTATAGAATCAATATATTCCCTTAAAGTTCTTAGTTTTTCTTCTTCTGAAAGCAAGTTATACTTTTCTCTTAATTCCCCAAGAAGCAAAAGATAGTTTTCAAATAGTTTCGACTTTTGTTCTTCATCAATAACGTCTTTATTTTCAATGCTTTCCTGTTTTCTGACTAAAAGTGATATTTCAAAAGCTCTTTTTTGTGAATATATTAAAAGTAGTCTTAAATAAGAGAAATTATCATTTGAAGCTTTTTCCAAATTTCTTTTTTCCTTTATTTTCACTAAAAGATATAATGGTGAGGTGGGTAAAAATCTAGGGACAGCTTTTTCTGTTTTTAATCTGTCAAGTTCTATACAGTTGACACATTCAGCCACAATTATATTTGATAAATTTGTGGGGAAAATATGCTCATATTTCTTTTCTACGATAACCTCATTTTCCTTTCTTCCATCTAATAAATGCGAGAGTCCTTGAGTATAATTGCCTGTAACAATATTCGCTGGCGGAGCAAGAAGTCCAAAGAGTTCTGATGGCAAATCTAACTTATAAAATTTCCACTTTCCTATTTCCCTATCTAGCTTTACCCACTTATAATTTTGCAATATATTAAGATATTCTTCTTCTCTCCTAATTGGGTATTCTCTATTTTCTAATAAAACATCTCCTCTCGAGAGAATATGGTTTACTCCCAAGAGCTGGAATAAAGATTTTACTTTATCTTCATTATTTTCAATAATTGAAGTATAAAGATCCTCTGTTAAAGATTCCTGTGGTGATGAATTAATCTCTACATTTGTAACTATAGATTTCTGGGTTAATTGGTAAGGAAGGGGGGTGCGACTAAAGTATCCAAAATTATATATGTCCGTCTGTCCATTTATCGGGGAAGGGGGTGGAATAAGAAGGATTCTTGAATTATTTGGCATTTTCGAAACGTAATTTTTTGCTTCGAAAATATATTGAGGAAGGGTTATCCGAGTATTAAATGGTTTTTTAAATTCAAAAAAACTCCCTGTAAAAAATGGGAAATTATATAGAAAAATAAAAAATATTATAAAAAATAAACCTATATAAAAAGGTAGTTTATTTTTGAATATTGAAATAAGTCTAATCGAAGCAAATGCAAATAAGAAAGCGTAGGAAAACCATAAAGCATAGCCAAATTTATAAAAAGCTGTCCTAAAAATTGCAAAACCATATATATTTTTCATCATCCATTCATAAATAAATCCAAGAGGATGATGTGTTCCTGCTACAAAAAAGATTGAAGAGATAACAATGATCAGAAAGAATAACACTATTAGCCTATCCTTTTTATCTTTGGCTAGAAAAATTGAACTAAAAACTAAAAGCGGAAGAACTAAGCTTAAAATAATAAAAAATGGATTGTTCAAAAATACTGACGCATAGGGGTGGGTTGGTTCATCATACCAGCTTGAAAATCCTTGAAGCCTAAACAGATTTATAAAACTTGTATTTCTACTTATTACATCAGTCCATCCTACTGCAGCTTCTGGTCCTCCCGATGCAGCAAATGGAGAATATTGAGAAAATATTACACTCGTTAATGGCAAAAGCCAGTAGGTATTTATCAATAAAAATAGAATGCCAAAAAGAAAATAACTTCTGATTAAAAGCCCAAGAGGCTTTTTTTCAACTAATAGCTTGAATAAGAAAAGCACGCTTAAGCCAACTCCCATTCCTGCCATGAGCGGAATTCCACTTCCTCCGCCGGCATTAAAAAATAGAAACAGAAAAGAGAGTAATATAGCAGCTTTGGAAAAGCTGATCTTTTTGTCAATCAATTTCCATAGGATTGCAAGGGAGAATGGAAATAACGTCATTGCAGAAAATTTGGACAATTCTGCTACAATCCAGGCTTGTAAAGTATAGTGGTTAATCATATAAAATATGGAAGCAGTTAAAGCAATTAGACGAGAATTATTGCCACTGAATATAGTCCTTACAAATGTATACATGGAGAATCCAATCATAAAAAACCAAAAAATGTAGGTAATTTTTTGGATGTTAATTACGCTAAATTTAAGTAAGGAGAGAAATGTTGGAAGCAAATATATAGTAAGCGTCCCTACGTCTATAGACTGGTCATAGCCAAATCCAGTTTTAGTCCAAACGTATAACCTATCAACAAATCTATCGATTGGAACAAGTGTCCAACCAGAATCATGTCCCATTAGGACAGTATTATTTTGAAACCAAATTAAAGGAATAAGGCTGACCAATAACAGCAGTGTAGCATCCAAAATGAAATTTAGCTTCAACTTTTTATACATATTAGTTTTTTTTGGCAAAATAAAAAATTGTTGAACTAAGCATGGGGATATCTAAATTAAAAGGTATCGGAATGTTTAAATACTTATTTAAACGATATAGCAATGGGATAAAGCTAACTTCTTTAACTATTATATTTTTGCCTTTAAATCCATTTTTTTCTAAAAGGTTAATCCAATGTTGCTTACCATGAACATTTACGTGCGTAGGAGTCTCAATAAATCTCTTATAGGGTGGGGGCGTAGAAAAAACTAACCAACCTCCATCTTTTAGTTTTTTATTAATATTTTTAATTGCTGAGTTTGGTTCTTCCAAATGCTCTAAAACCTCGAAAGCGATTATATAATCAAACGTTCCTCCAAGTTGTATTTTCTTTGTTACATCAATTACTAAAAAATTAATGTCGGGTCTTAATTTTTTTGAGTTTTTAATTACATATCTTGAAACATCTGAAGCATAGATTTCAAAACCCATATCTTTTAAGATTGCTGATGCTCCTCCTATTGCACATCCTAACTCCAGCACCCTTTTACCTTTTTCGAAAGGAATTGTTTTCTTTATTAGGGTTATCCAAGTATAAAACCAGTTTTCATTTCTGTTAAGATCGGATATGGCAAAATCACCGATCCTATCTTTATATAGAGTTTCAAAAAAATCTTTTTCGTAGGATATTTGTTTTGGTTTCATTTCTTCTGTAAGAGAAAAACTAACCTGAAATAATAACTCAACCCAATATTTTTTTCCACTTCCTTAAAAAAATCATTATCATCAATTTTTCTAAGCCTCGATTGTATATAATCTCTTTTTTTTAAAGTCTTGTTTAAATTAATTAAATTCCAGCTTAAAGCTCTTAAAATTGCTAACGAGAACTTATATTGCCCTTTAAGCAAGTAAAAAAGTGATACACCTAAACAAATACCTATATGGACCGGAAGCAATATTAGAAGTTTTTTAAAAGACAAATTTTTAAAATAGGAGCATATTCTATTTTTAAAGGATCTATATTGAACAAGAGCAAATCTTCTCTCCCAGTCCTCAGTTGTATCTCCTCCTCCCCAATGATAAACAACCGATTCTGGAATATATTCTACGGTGTGTCCTGATAACCAAACCCGTCCGCAGTAATCGCTTTCTTCAAAATATATAAAAAAATCAGGGTCAAGGCCGCCCAGTTTATTCCATAATTCACTTCTTGTCATCATATAGGCTCCTTTTACCGAATAGACAGGGTAGCGCTTGTTATATTCTGGCTTACTTGCCTTATCCATGTACCCTTTATGATAAAGAAATCCCGTCATCGTAAAGAAAGATCCTCCCCCATCTAGCTTTCCTTTTTCGCGAAGATTGACTGCTTTCGGCTGTGCTACTCCTAGTTTTGATTCTTTTTCAAAAGCCCGAACTAAGGGTTCTAAAAAATTCTTTTCTACTTCTATATCGTTGTTAAGAATTAATATGTATTTGCCTTTTGCCTCAGAAACACCAAGATTGTTTCCTCCCACATAGCCTGTATTTTCTTTATTTTCAATAAGCTTTATTTTAGGATATTTTCTTTTTACCAAGCGTTGACTTCCATCGGATGAATTTTGATCAACAACAATTATTTCTGTCGGATAATAAGTAATCTTATTTAAGGAAGATAGGCATTTTTGCAGATAATTTTTACCATTCCAATTGACAATAATAATTGAAACTAAGGAATTCTTAGACATCTTTTATTTTTTTAGCACGAATAAATAGTTCATTAAATCCTTTTCCACTTCTGTATTCATTCATCTGTTTATCTTCTATAAATTTAATGGGTGGAAGAGGTTTTCTTAAGAAATATTTATAAAATAAAAGCAGTGTAATTCTTATGGCTACAAAATAACCTCCTAAAATCTTCATTTCCTCAACTTTAAAACCTGTTTTACTTAAATACTCTCCGAATTCCTTTTTACTAAAGTGCCTGTGCCCAAGTATTACATATGGAAGATCGAATAAAACCGAACGGAGCGTTAGGGCAGGAGTTGAAATAAAGATAGTTCCATTCTTTTTCATTACCTTGTTGATATTTATAAGAGCCTCTTGCTGGCTTGATATATGTTCCATCGTCATCCATGTTATAACCGTATCGAATTCTTTGCTGAAAGGTAATTCTTTTAGTACATCTCCTTTTATATATCTAAATTGGGGAACTCTTTTTCTTGCGACTTTTAAGGCATCTGCATCTGGATCAAGCCCTATCAGATCAGAATTAAACTTTATCAAGCTTTCGAAATCTCCATTCCAACAACCTATGTCCAATACTCTTTTTTTAAGAAGATATTTTTTAGATATTTCCAGACTAAATTTGTGCGTGGGAGCAGGAGTAAAATCAGCATCCACTGAAGGGATGAATTTCATTTTCTTAGCTGCCATATTTTTAGCCTTAGCAGTATAACAATTTCGACTATAATATGGAAAGTAGCATTTTTCTTAACTTCTCTTTTGTAGGGATTCTCGGGGAGTTTTTTGCTCGTATAGGATCAAATCCCTCTGCAACTATTAAATCTATCTCCTTTTTTTGAATACCCAGCTCTGATAATTTTGTCTTTAAACCAATAGATTTCATTAGATTCCTAATTTTTTGCGCTGCACTTTTTTTATCGGAAACGCTGATCGCTTCAAGAATTAATTTTTCTCGATCTCCCAAGACGTCAAATGTGTATTCTATAAAACTTGGTAAAGTTATAGACGTTGCCTGACCATGAGGAACATTCCAGTGAATACTTATGGGATAAGAGACAGAATGACAAATGGTTGTTTGAGTATTTGAGAAAGCTAAGCCACCGAAAAGTGATCCCCATGCCATTTTATCCCGTGATTCTTTATTTGGCTTAGTTACAGCTTTTTCCAAATTACCAATAATCGTTTTTATTGACTCTAAGGCATATTTGTCTGATGTCGGATTATGATGTAAGTTCCAATAAGCCTCGATAGCTTGACAAAGCGCGTCAATGCCTGAAGTTGCTGTTACATATCGTGGGCAATTATCCGTTAGCGCAGAGTCTACAATCGCAACATCTGGAAATATAAAATCTGACTGCAAAGAATATTTCTTTACTCCCCAGACTACGGCTGTTGAGGTTACTTCACTCCCCGTTCCTGATGTTGTCGGAACTGCAACCAAAAATAATCCCTTTTTTCTCAAAACTTTCTTACTAGATACATATTTCTTTACCTCTCCATTATTTGAAGCAAGAATATTGCCTGATTTAGCAGTATCTATTATAGTTCCCCCACCAATTGCAACGATATTGTCGTAATCTCCTTTTCTTAAGTAATCAGCTAATTTATCAATTTCGTCAAATCCTGACTTTTTTATTTCCTTTGGATAAACTTGTCCCAGGTTTAATAATTTATTCAGAATCAAATCATTCTGCGTATGTTTTCCAACAATAAACAAGGTTTTAGAAACTTTTCGTTTTTTTAAAATTTTAGGAAGCTCTGCGAGTACACCTCGGCCAAAATAAACTTCAGTCGGCATGAAGTAGCTATTGTTCTTCTGGGGCTTGATTAGCTTTATTTTTGTTTTTTCTCCACTCACTGTAGCTGATTTTACCATAATTTCCGGATGCCGCTATTCTTTCTACTACTCCTACAGCTCTTTTCGCTTTATCTTCTGTTCCTCTTTCCGCTGTTTTTCGGATAAATATTTCGCCTCTATCCATAGAGTCTGGAGAATTTAAATTGTGCGATTCGATGAACTGTGAATCGGTAGTTTCTAAATAGCCAAATAGCTCGCCCGCAACAGCTTCGATATTTATTTTTGCTGTATCAAATCTATCGGGTTCTATTCTTGGAATTTCTCCTTTTTCTATTTTTTCATCAATCCACCTAGCCCTAACATCTTGAAGTCTTTCGACAACGCTCATTATTCTTTGTCCGCTCATATAATCTGCGATCAGAACTATTTTCCAATACGGGTCATCAACTATATGAAGGGGGAAATCGTGCAAAACGGCTCTATAAATTTCTGGAGGCAAACGTTCGCTTTGTAGCCATTCTACCCCTACTTCATCTGCACTATTGCTTATTTCTTTAAAATTTTGAGGAAGTCCAAGTGCGCTTTTCTGTTCCGGAGTAAGTCTTTCTCTGTCTTCACTATAAAGCTTTATAAGATCATGTAGGGTAGCAGCATCTGCTACATATTGTAGATTAATATTTTCAAATCCAGGCGCTCTCCGTTCCTTTAGATCTTTAGCTAGAGCCAACGCGGTTCTCCTAGTAAGAAGTACATGATTTAGTATGCCTGCCCCCTTTTCTTTATCTCCTATCCCCCATAGGTATGATCCATCATGAACTAGAGATACTTCCTCCTCTCCAAGAAGAAATGTTTCTTTTTCTCCACCAAGTGTATTTAATAACTTGGAAGATATATGCCCGGGTTCTTTAATTTCCGACATAAGAGGATTTTATTCCTAAAATTGGGTTTAGGCAAATAATTAGAGGTTTCTCATAAAACGAGTTTTTATTGTTTCACAACTGTATTTATCGGATACTCTTTTTGATGCTTCGCCATTACTATTACTAATTTTTATATGAAGAAACGACGGTTCTCTTAATTTAAGCGTCTTTTTGATACTATTTTTCAGCTCTTTTGAGGTTTTTGCTTCATAAAATTTTGAGAATCCGAAGGAAGTAGAAAGTTTTAAGAAATCTACTTTTTCAGAAACAGTCTTTTGTCCTCCAGTGCTTTCATAGCTTCCATTATCAAGCACTACATATATAATATTTTTGTTTTTAAACCTGTCAATTGACGCCATCCCTCCCGCATGCATTAGTGCTCCTCCATCCCCGTCTAGAACAACAATCTTTTTTTTTGTATTAGGAGAAACTCCTAAAGCTATCGCTAAAGCGTGTCCCATAGATCCGACAATATAAAAATCAGGAGTATCCTTAATGTTAAAAGAGTCTCTGGTCGGAAATCCTGTCCCAGAAATATATAAAACTTTACTACCTAGTTCTTTTTTTATCAAACTAATGGCATCGAACCTCGTCATTTCATACTTTTGTTTTTTAGTTTTTAATTTAAATTGCTCAAATGTGTTTTTACGGATAACCAGAACTACTGGTTTTTTTGTCTTTTTTGCAATTTTTACTAATTCTTTTATCTGTTGAGGGTACTTCTTTTCATCAATTATTTGGTGTGGAAGGTCAAATGTTTTCAGAAACTTAAGTAACTTTTCTCCTGTTATATCATGCTCTGGCGCATCTTTTCCTATACCACCTTCCCCTCTCCATGTAACCATATAAAAAACTGGGATATTATAAATTTGATTAAGAGATGTTAAAGCATTTAGAGTGCTCATAAAACCCGAATTTTGTATTGCTAATATCGGTATTTTTCCACTCCCAAGATAAGATCCAGATGCAATACCTATCGCAATATTTTCACTTACAGGATTGATGACCTCAATCTCTCTTGATTGCCATAAATAATTGAGAAAGTCTTTAAAATATGAGCAGGGTACCTCTACCACGGGCCCCAAATTATTTTTCTTTAGCGCTTTTGTAAATTCTTTCGGATCAATCATAATTTAGGCCGGAATCAAACTAATCACTTTATCAATAGATAAACACCTTTTGTCTGCTTCTAATGCTCTACCGTTCTTAAGTATTAACTCAGCAACTTTAATCATTGAGGGATAAGCACTCCTAATTAATTGATTAGCATAAATAACGATTCTCATTCCTGCCTTTTCAAGAGTCTTCTCTCTTACACTGCTATATGTTGAGGGAACTACTACTAAAGGCACTTTGTATTTAAATTTATTATATTTTGCCGCAAACTCCAGTATTTCATCCGCTGTTTTTTCTTTACTATGAATCATAATTCCGTCTGCCCCGGCTTCTATATACGCCTTAGCTCTTTTTAATGCGTCATTCATTCCGACCTTGAGAATAAGGCTTTCTATTCTTGCAATTATCATAAAATCGTTCGAAATTTGTGCTTTTTTACCTCTGTTAATTTTTTCCGAAAAATCTTCAATACTATCCTGTGTCTGATCTGCTGATGTACCAAAAAGAGAATTTCTTTTTTCGCCTATTTTATCTTCGATTATTACCGCTGAAATTCCAAGTCTTTCCAAAGATCTTACTGTAAAAACAAAATGTTCCGGATAACCTCCGTTGTCTCCATCAACAATTAAAGGTTTTGTTGTTACTTCAAGGATTTGTTCTATGGTCTGTAGTCTTGATGTTACATCAACAGCCGAGGTATCAGGCTTTCCTTTTGATGCTGAATCTGTAAGGCTGCTTTCCCAGATTGCGTCAAATTCCAGTGTTTTATTCGGTTTTATTATTTTTGTTTTTTCAACTATTAGTCCTGTTAATCCATTATGCGCTTCAAGAACTCTTATTAAAGGCTTTACTTCTAAAAGCCTTCTCAATTCTTTAACTCTGTAAGATGGACTTATTCCTTGCCCTACTGCGTGGTTAATCAAATCTGTAGAAGAGATTCCGTCTGTATATTTTGGTTCAATCAATTTCCCTCCCCAACTCTTAAGCGTTTTTATCACTCTTTCTCTTGTTTCTCTTTGAATTCCCGTCTTCCAGTCGTCTCCATGGACTACAAAGTCGGGTTTTATTTTTTTTAGGTTAGTTACATAATCAAGAGTAGTTTGGGGAACAACACTTTCAACTCCTTCAATGCTTTTAATTACTTTTTTCCTTTGCTCAAAATTCAATAAGGGAACTCTTTTATAACCTGCGATTGCTTCATCTGTAAGGAGTCCTACCGTCACTTTTCCGAGCTTTCTTGCTGTGTTTATAATGTTTACATGTCCGTGATGTATTAGATCCGCGGACATTCCGACGTAAACAATTTTTTCTTTATTATTTGACTTACTCACAGTAGGCTATTGTACACCTTCTTTAAGCAATTTTCGAGTATTTTTTGTAACATCATATATTTTATTCTCAGATCTATCATAGGAAAGCCCAATAACAGTGTCAGCAGTGAAATTTCCTTTTTGCACTTGTTTTTTTAATTTTTCAAAATGTCTAAAATAACCAAATCCATACTCACCAATTTTTAGATAATCTTCTGCTTCCCAATCCCAAAGATAGAATCCTTTAAAAAATGGGGCATATCCCCTTTCGTCTTGTGAACCGTATATTACCATCAGCATTTGACCGACTCCTGACTGAAATGGCATCACCAAAGGATTAATTTTGCAATCTTCTTCCCTTCTACAGTCTATGTAAAAAACTGTATCTCTATTGATATTAGGGTGAAGTGCAGTAATTTGCGTTATTATTGACGTTCTTTGCATTGAGGTAGGGATGTAATTCTGGGCCATAACTTCTCTTATGTTGAGATACGAATAGGCGCTGAAAATAATAATAAATGCTACTGAAATCGTTTTTACAATTTTTTTAAAAATAGCACTATTAAATTTAAGAAAACCCTTATAGATTTCATATAAAATAATTAAAACTCCTATGTTACCAATGAACAAATATCTCGAATCAAGACTTATTAATCTTCTAGTTTGGGGTGAAATCAACATTGAGTAGAAAAAAACTATCAAAAAACCAAAAATCATATTTCTTCTATGTTTACTATCCAACTTAGCGAAGGCGATACCCGATAAAAGAGCTAATGGGATGAATAAAAGTAGAGTTACATTTTCAAAAACAAGAGTTACTATAGTTAATCCGTCATTTAATATCCTAGGATAGGCAAGTCTTGCATATTTTTGAGCCAGAAAAACAATTTGGTTATACTCAATTATGTTCTGAATAGTCATTTTATAAGGAACTGTTGCTATGTTATAAACTGTCATTATCCAATTTTTGTCTTTTTCGAATTGAATATGTTCACCAAAATATGATTGCATTAGAAATCTCAATGCAGTAAAGCCTGCCATAACAAAAATAAGGAAAAACAGTTGTCTTTTATTATCTTTTAATCCTCTCATCCCCCAGAAGAGTAAAATGTAACTAGGAATAAGCAAAATAAGCAAAGTTGCTTCTTCTCTGAAAGAGATGCCTACAAAAAAGGCAATAAGAAAAATAATAATGTCTTTAGTATTTAAAACACGATTTTTTAAATTAATTAAATAAATTAGAGCTAAAAGCAATAGGATAGTTGCGTAAGGAAGAGTGTAGGATACTGCAAACCAAACCACTGTTTGTCTTGCAGGAAAACTAACAAGAAATAAAAATGAAAGCATAAAAGCCACTTTTCCATTCTTTAATAAGTGTTTGAAAAAGTAATACAGAACTGTAACTGTGATGCTATGAATTAAAAGGGAGTGAATAGCGTAGAGGCTATAGTTTAAATAAAAAATCTTATATTGAATTATCCAGACTATGTTTGCTAATGGCCAAAAATGTGTACTTGCAAAGTCAAAAAGCGATAAAGGTAAATTTTGAAGTTGATAAATTATTCTACCAAACAAAAACCATTCATCTTGCTGAAAAAAAGTATTCCAGAGCCCCCAATATACAATGGAGTCTATGAGTAAGAAAAAAAGGAAAAGTCTTAAACCCTTCTTCATCTTTTAATCGCTACTACGTAGAGTAATGGTCCGATTTTAACATGTTTAGATTCTATTGTTGAGAGATAATCTCTTAAGCCTTCTGGTAAAAAGAAAAGAAAGGGAGATAGGAAATTCAAAGTGCCTACCCTTTCTACTTCAAATCCTGCTTCAATCACGATTCGTGAAAGCTTCTTTTCGTTGAAATGCACTAAATGTCTATCTTCTAAAGTTGGAATTTTCTGAACGTACTTTTGAAATAAATTTAAAGCTTTTTCTAGAAGTAGCCAGTAGCTATCATCATTTGGTGTTGTGATGAAAATTTTGCCTTTCTTGTTTAGAGTTTTCTTTAAATTTTCAAGCATCTTTTCGTATTGCCTAGGAGTAAAGTGTTCGATTACTTCTGCAAGTACTATTCTGTCAAATCTGCTTTTATCATTTTTAGTTCTCGTCAAGTCAATGACTTTAGTTTTTGCGTTTTTTATTCCTCTTTTTTTGAGTTCCCTTGACAGAAAATTGATTGAATTATTATTTATATCCCATCCCTCTATCTCTTTTGCTTTTTTTGCGAATTTCAAAACTACATTGCCCGATCCGCATCCAGCATCAAGCACCTTATGATTCTTTTCAATAAATTTTATTTGCTCTAAGAAGTTAATTCTATTTTTATTCCACTGTCTCTGAATCAGGGGACCGTGATGAAGTGAATGAAATTCGTAGTCACCCGGCATTTTTTTATCATGAGTCATATCAACTTATCTTTCCAGGTGGCAGGAGTATGTTCGTTAACTATTTCCAGATCTTCTAAATACCTAAACTTTTTCGGTCCAGACTTTCTTGCCCACTCAATCATTTTTTTAATTCCGTCTTCAAGTCTTATAGAAGTCTTATATCCTAAAATTTTCTCAGCCTTTTCTACCGTACACCAGGCCTCAATAACTTCCATCGGTCTAATGGGTAAATATTTAGGTTTCAAGTTTTCAGGAATAGGTTTACCTTCAAAGAAGGTTTTCAAAACAATATCTGACAGCTCATTTATACTATGTTCCTCGGTTGGTCCAATATTAAAAATTTCTCCTTCAGCCTCCTTAGTAAATGCAGCTTTCACGATGTAGGGAGTAAAGTCATCGATATATGAAAATGCTCTTTTCTGCTCGCCATCTCCGTAAATATAAAAATGTTTATTATTAAGCAGACAATTAATGAAAATTGCTATCACATTTCTATAGGGATCGGCCATATTTTGCTTTGGGCCGTAAACATTATGTGGTCTTATAAGCACATACTTAAAGTCATGAACATGCGAAAGAATCTCTGTCGCCCTTTCCATCGAGGCTTTTGAAATTCCATAAATATCCTCAGGTTTTCTATCCATTGTTTCTTTGAAAGGAGGCTTCTGTGATCCATAAACACTCATTGAGCTAGTTAAAATAACTTTTTCGACTTTATTTCTAATTGCGGGTACAAGAAGGTTAAGATACGCCATATAATTTCTTTGTGTGCAATTAATGGGAGTAAATTGACTTCTTCCTTCCGTAGCATCAGCGGCTAGATGAAAAATTATTTGGGGCTTTGTTTCGTTAATAAATTCTTCTACCTTTTCTCTTTCACGAAGGTCAATCTGTACAAAATGACTCTTGGGATTAACGTTTTCCATGTACCCGCCCGACAAATCGTCAAGGCTATAGACCTCATGTCCTAAATCCAGAAGGGCGTCTACTAAATGCGATCCCATAAATCCCGCGGCTCCTGTAACAAGAATTTTCATATAAATTAGTCTATCACTTCGGATAGAACTTTAACAATATATTCGATCTCACTTTTTCTAAGAGAAGCAAAAAGTGGCAGCGAAAGGGTAGTTTCCGCAACCTCTTCGCTTATCGGAAAATCGCCCTTTTTATAACCTAAATCTTTATAAGCTTTTTGCAGGTGGATTGGAACAGGATAATGAATTAAAGCAACTATTCCTTTTTTAGCTAGTTTTTCTATTATTTTATCTCGATTTTTAACTTGAGTTGTGAAAATGTAATTTGAGGATTTTGCGCCACTTGTCTCTACTGGAAATTTAACATTTAAGCGCTTAAGTAATTTTCTATAAAGCGAAACCTTTTCCCTTCTTTTACTGTTAATCTGATCTAATCTTCTCAATTTCACTCTAAGAATTGCTGCCTGAATACTATCAAGCCTAGAATTAAAGCCAATAGTTTGAGAGTAATATTTTTTGATTTGGCCGTAATTTCTTATAAGTCTTACTTTTTCTGCGAGCTTTGAATCATTTGTAGAAATAGCTCCTCCATCGCCATACGCTCCAAGATTCTTAGATGGGTAAAAACTAAAAGCGGCAATATTTCCTAAAGTTCCTGCCTTCCTTCCTTTATAAGTAGCTCCGTGAGCTTGAGCTGCATCTTCAAGAACCCAAATTTTGTGTTTTTTCGCTATTGTTAAAATAACATCCATATCTGAGGGGTTTCCATATAAATGAACTGGGATGATTACTCTGGTTTTTTTTGTTATTTTCTTTTTTATTTCATCCGGATTTATATTATGTGTAGATTCAAGAACATCTACAAAAACAGGCTTCGCGCCTACTAGGGTCGCCGCAAAAGCTGTTGCAACGAAACTAAATGCAGGAACTATGATTTCATCACCTTTTCCTATTCCAAGAGCCATTAAAGAAATTATTAGAGCATCTGTTCCGCTACCTACAGTAATAACGTGTTTTACTCCTAGATAGTTTGCTAATTCTGTTTCGAATTTAGTTACTTCTTCTCCAAAAATAAAATCAGACTTATCGATTGTTTTCTCTATAGACTTGTCAATTTCTTTTCTTATCGGGGAGTCTTCTCTCTGAAGGTCAAAAAATTTTATTTTCATTTTAAAATTAGGTATCTGAAAGTATCAGGATTTCGAATGTTGTAAGGCAGAGTGTCGTAAGCAAGTAGTATTGTATTTTGAGAATATGATTTTGAAGCATGAGCCATATAAGGCCCAATTCTTAGCAGTTTTCCGTCTTTCTTATCCATTATAATTTTTCTTTTTTCCTTAGTTTTAACGTCTACCAGTTCTACCGAAATTTTACCTTGAAGAACAAAATAATACTCGTGTGTTCTTTTATGATAATGGTTTCCCCTGATTGCCTTTTTATTCTTAAATGTTACATAAAAAAGATGACCAAAACTCATGTCATCTAGCTGAGCTCGTCTTAAAAGCTCCACAATAACTCCTCTGCTGTCTTTAATTTGCTTTAATTTTTTGAATTCTATGTCCATTTATTGCCTCGAAACTAGAGATCTTCTTCTAAAAATTTTTATTCTTAGAAGCTCATAGCCTACCAAAAAAAGCATTATATACGTAATAAAAGGGTGAAACAACCATTCCTTTTTTCTATCCCTAATTAACCCAAAAAGTGCATTCAAGATTGGCAAAATTATGCTGGCTGCATAGAATGGCCAAAGAATAAAACGAAGTCTTCTTTCATTTGAAAGATAGTTTCTTCTTGTTGGAAAACCGAATTCACTTTTACCTGAAATATTATTATCAATTATCCATCTCATCTTCTTTAGAAACTGTCCGATTCCTTTATCTAGGGTAATATGATAATTTGAAGCATTTGGAACAAAAGCTATCCTCATTTTCTTTTTAATCATATCTAGAACGGGCAAAATGTCATCGTATTCAGTTTCTTTTGGCCTTTTATAAGATTTTCTGACTGTAAAACCTTGGTCAAATGCAAGCATTGGAAAATTATCAATAAAGAAATCATAGATTACATAATCTTTATTTTTTTTGATTGCCCTATACGCTCTATGAAAATATAGTGCATTCGCAGCTGATCCTAAAACAAAATGATTAATTGGATCAGTAAAGGAATTGAAATATTTAGTAAGCCAAGAGCTTTTGGGATAACTTCGATGCCAAGGAAACGCGGCTATTATGCGAGGATCCTCAAAGGGTTTAATCATTTTATTAATCCAATTAGAATCTCCTAGCCTATTATCTGCTCCCATATAAACCGTTAGATCTCCTGTCGCCATGTTTGCGCCTAGCATGAAGCCGGGTTCTGCAAGAATTTTTGGATTATTAACAACTTTCGCTCCTAACTCTTTGGCTATCTTTGAACCATCGTCTTTAGATCCGCCGTCAGGCATTAAGATTTCTATTTTGCTCTTTGGGTATTTTTGTTTTTTGATGGATTTAAGGCAATCTTTGATCAAATGAGCACTATTATAAATTGGTATGATAAATGAAACTCTTGGATATACCATTTTATTTTCTGGTGTAAAAAATAAACAAGAAGACAGTTACCCAATATAAATTTCCCAAAACAGCTAAAAGCACAAGGCTTTCCCAAAGCAAGGAAAAAATTACTCCCAGTCCAATAAACACAAAATAAACGTCGCTTCCGATCGAAAAGAATTGAGGCTGAAGTTTAAGTCCGCTCCTTACTTTATTTGCAATCTCTGTCTTTTTAAGCTCGAGTTTGGGAAAAAATATCATTGCATTCAAATGGACAAAACATGTCATATTCCATGCAAAAAGCACTATGAATCCCAAAAACCATGAAGCGCGGTCGTTAAATCCATTATTTGTGAGTGCTAAAATAATTGCCAAAATCAGAATATTATTTTGTATCATGCCAAACAAAACATCGAGCCATGCTCCCCTTTGAGTTCCTTTTTTCCTTAATCTTGCAATCTGACCATCAGAATAATCCAAAATCATGCCTATTTGAACTAGAATTACTCCCAAAACCATACTCGAATAAGTACCTGTTGCTAAAAATGCTGCACCAATTAATGCAAATATTAAACTTAAGAAGCTGACTTGATTCGGAGTTAAGTTGGTCTTGACTAAAAAATATGTGAAATAAGTCGCTAATTTCCTATAAAAAAACTTTCCAAAAAATGTATCCTTTAAATTTGTTTTTTTAATTTCGCTGATTGTGTATTTCATTATTGCTCATTATATAAAAAGATCGACCAGATATTCATTAGAATAAATGATCCCAACCAAAAAATACTCATAAAAGTCGCAAGTTTAACTACTGGTTTTTTATTAAAAAACAGGGGTAAGAGGGAAACACTCCAGCCTATAATCGCAATTCTGAAAATTATATAGGAAAACCCGAATACTGTTGCCCATGTTAACTGAAAAAGAGACGTTCCGACAAAAACCAAAAAGAAAAATGTTAAAAGCCAATTTTTTAAGAAATAATCCTTAAGAAAAATTGCAGTAGAAATAATTAGAAATGGATAAAACGGATAACGATACCATCCATGTCCTGCTTCATCCGGGATTCCTGATAGGAATATAAGGAAATAAGCTAAAATAGGTGCACTTACAAATATATTTTTCTTAAAGTCTTTGAGAAAAAGCAAAACTACTGAAAACCATCCGAAATAAATCCATCCATCTGTATAAAATCTGTCAACCAGGTAAGGTTTTTGAAATAAAGCATAAATACTATTAAAAGTTAAGTCATATCGTTGGGCTTGAAGAGATAAAAGGGAGAGAAAAAGCTCTCGGTCAAAATAAAAACCATATACAAAATACAAAAGACCGATTGGAATAGCTATTGCTAGAAATTTTACAATATCTTTATATTTTTTAAGAGCAAGAAAAATAATAACTATCGATATTCCCCCTGCTACCCAGGGTATTTTTGCCAAAATCAGTAAGCCGCAGATTAGAGCAGCTAAGTTTCTTAGCCAAGGATTTTTTGTTTTAATAAATTTTGAAATTAAAAATAAAGAAAGAAGCCAAAGTGGTATAAAGAAGTTTTCGTTTTGGACAATGCGTGACCCTATAACTACAGTAGGCACAGTCGCATAAAGTAAACTTGCCACTAATGCTGTCTTTTTGTCATAAATTTCTTTTACGAGTAGATAAAGCAAAATCAGAGAAAGCATTCCTAGAATAAGAGCCAAAGGCCTAATATCGTAGAAATGAAGATCGTAAATGCCCTGTACTCCATTTAAAATGGCAAAAGACCCTGCAACCAGACCAAAAACAGGAGGATGTTCAAGAAACGGGGTAACGATTCTAAAATGGGTTTTCTGATAAATCACGTCTTTGTAATTTTTATACTCCGGGTGCGGCGACCAAGAAGTAGGAACATGATTTTTAATAAGGCTTATTCCCTGCCAAGTCCAAGCATACTCATCAAAAGTAGCTCCCTGCCTTGGCCAGGTGGATAAATTATTTGAGCGAAGAAAAAACCCAAGAAGCAGTATTAAGACAATGATTAATGATTGACGATTAATGATTAAAGATTTCAAATTCATTTCATTTGCGCTTCAAGAATTTTGAGCGTTTGGCTTGCAGCCTTATCCCAGCTAAATTGTTCCGCCCAAGTTCTTGCTTGTTTACTTAAATCATCTCTTAACTTTCTATTATTTATAATTTCAAGTATTTTCTCAACAAGATCTTCTCTGTCCTTCGCTAACACGCCCGTTTTCCCATCAATTATTGATTCTGAAAGACCGGAAACATTAAACGCGACTGCGGGAGTCCCGTGAATATTTGATTCAATCACCGCTATACTCCATCCCTCGCCAATTGATGGATTAACAAATAACCATGATCTTGAGAGAAGCATTCTTTTCTCTGTCTCGGTTACCGGCCCAACTATGTGAATTCTTCGTCTGGATTTTCCTCTCATCACGGAATCAATTAGTCCTGAAGCCTCGGTTCCCCATCCTGCAATAATAAGTTTTGCACCCGGTTTCTTTTTCAAAACTTCTCTAAATATTTCCACCAAAAGCTCTACTCTTTTGTAAGCTTTTATTCTTCCTAAATATAGAAGTGTTGGAGCGTAAAACTTTTTTACTTTCTTTTCCAGCCCCTCAGGCTTATCTATCCCGCAATAAACAATTTCTATTCTTTTAGGATTAAAGCCTAAATTAACCAAATCGTTCTTTGTTGTTTTAGAAATAGCAACAATTTTTGTAAATCTATATACAAGAGGAAATAAAAAGCTTTCAATAAAAAACCCAATACTACTCAAGGGTTGCGGAAGTTCATAAAAAAATTGCCTGCCGTGGACGTGATAAACGAAGCATACTTTTGGTTTTCTTGAGAAAAACGGTGTTAAAAAGGGAATTCCGTTCTCTACGTCTACTACGACGTCTGTAGATTTCCTAAAATATTTTAAATAATAAATCGGAGCCCAGAAATAAACGCTAAATCTGTTTCCGCGTCGTATAATCTTAATTCCTTTATATTCTTCCTTGTCTTTAAGCTTTGAATACGGGTCATTACTACAAAATACTGTAACCTTGTGCCCTTTTTTTACCCATCTTTTTGCCTGTTCAAAAACATAGATTTCTCCTCCGCCTGCCCAGCTGTGCTTAAGGTCTCTCCAGTTAAATATAAGAACTCTCATTTAATAATTTCTAGAAATTTATCTACTGTATTTTCCCAAGTGTGATTTTTTCGCTGAGATAGTGCTCCTTTTTGAAGCTTCTTATATATGTTTTTATTCTTTAATAAGAACTTGATGCTTTTTGCAAGCTCTTCAGGCGTATTTTTTTGAGTAATTAGACCATTTATCCCGTTCTTCACTACGTCTCTAAGCCCCGCTACATCGTAAGCTACAGCTGGAGTCCTTTTTGCGCCAGCTTCATGAATAGTTAGTCCCCAACCCTCTTTAATAGAAGGCGCAATTAAAATATGCGCTTTTTCTAAAAGTTTTTCTTTTTTGTCTTCA
>Ga0209542_10005293_pt1 | contig 25865 bp, 18 predicted proteins | sample RifCSPhighO2_01_FD_184028 | JGI IMG/M metagenome (GOLD analysis project Ga0209542, IMG submission 184028) | Soil microbial communities from Rifle, Colorado - Rifle CSP2_plank highO2_0.1 (SPAdes) (version 2) | ecosystem: Environmental > Terrestrial > Deep subsurface > Rock core/Sediment ...
CAAGTGCTCGGGTTTGACGTTTTTCGGTGTCCACTGATGGGCACCGGCCGGGCTCTTGGTCAGTTCCCACTCGTAACCGAAGAGCATGTCGAAATAGCCATTATCCCAAGTGGTGGGGTTAGGTTTCCAAGCCCCTTCGATACCACTGGTGGTGGTGTGGACGCCTTTGCCAGTGCCGAGTTTGTTGATCCAGCCCAAGCCTTGCTCTTCCAGCGGCGCGGCTTCCGGCTCAGGGCCAACCAGGGAAGGATCACCGGCGCCGTGGGCTTTACCGAAGGTGTGACCGCCGGCTACCAGCGCCACGGTTTCTTCGTCGTTCATCGCCATGCGGGCGAAGGTTTCGCGCACATCGCGGCCCGATGCCAGTGGGTCAGGATTACCGTCCGGACCTTCCGGGTTAACGTAGATCAATCCCATCTGCACGGCGGCCAACGGGTTTTCCAGCTCGCGATTACCGGTGTAGCGGCTGTGCGGTTTGTCGCTGGTGGCCAGCCACTCGGTTTCCGAACCCCAGTAGGTGTCTTCTTCCGGCTCCCAGATGTCCGGACGGCCGCCGGCAAAGCCGAAGGTTTTGAAGCCCATGGATTCCAGCGCAACATTACCAGCCAGAACGAACAGGTCAGCCCAAGACAGTTTGCGGCCGTACTTCTGCTTGATTGGCCACAGCAGGCGACGGGCTTTGTCCAGGTTGCCGTTATCCGGCCAACTGTTGAGCGGCGCAAAGCGCTGATTACCGGTGCTCGCACCGCCACGGCCATCGTGGATGCGGTAGGTGCCGGCAGCGTGCCAGGCCATACGGATCATAAGGCCGCCGTAATGCCCCCAGTCGGCTGGCCACCAGTCTTGCGAATCGGTCATCAACGCAGTGAGGTCTTTAATAACGGCATGCAGATCAAGCGTTTTGAATTCCTCGGCGTAATTGAAGCCTTCGCCCATGGGGTCGGACTTGGAGGAATGCTGATGAAGAATTTTCAGGCTGAGTTGGTTAGGCCACCAGTCGGCATTCTTTGGGGCGCCACCCGCCACAGTGTTGGTTCCGGTAGCACCCGAGAATGGGCATTTCGCATCATTTGACATGTCTCTCTCCTGTTGTTTTTCACCTAACGGGGTGGACTCAGCTTGGTAGCTGGACTGCGAACGAGCCAATAGGATTTGGGTATGACCTTTATAGTAGTCCGGGTATATGTCGCCGTGACTATAGAGTCAATGTCGCAAAACAGCTGATAAAGTAACGGCTATCGGCGTCCTATTGGCGCCTTGATAGATCGCATTTATTCCCCCCTATTGAGTACCGATTCGTGGATGAGACCCGCCAAACACCTGATGCCAGCGACGCCGACGTGCTGGCATTTATGCAGCGCCAACTGCGCTCTGGCCGAGTAAAAACCAGCGTATTGGTGAGCCTGACGCAAAAGGAATTTGCCGATGTCAGCCATGAGCGCATCGTGCAATGTTTCAATCAGCTGGATTCCACTTTGCTCAAACGCTAAGTGGCAGCCAACGCCGAACAGTTCCCTGTTTGACTTAACCCTCGCTTGCCCGCTCAACCCGACACTGGAAGCAGTTGAACTTGGAGCGGATATGCACGTAGGCCACGTGGGGATCGCTGAGAATCTGCTGACAAACTGCTGTTAATGATTTGCCGGGAACCACCTGACCGGTGTCGTAGCGAATCCAGTCGTCGCTGCCATAGCCACGCACAATCGCCGGTTCCAGAAACGCAAACCAGGCAGGCAATGTCGCCTGCTCATACCGTTCACAGGGTTGCTGATGCAGAAAGATCGGCCCGGTTTCGGCATAGGGTTGCAGAGCTGCAAAGGGCCGGTGAGCCAACACCAGCTTGGTTGCACCGGGCGTGATCAGGCTCAGACAATGCCGGCAAGGATTGGCCAGGCCTTCAGCCGGGCGCTGCACCGGTAACTGGCCGTTGGCATCCAGCCCGCCTTGCCAAATATGCATGGCCTCGGCATGGGCTATGCCGTGAACGCGTAACGCAATGGGGGCGGTATCAGTGGGTAAGGTCATCGCAACAACTCCTTGAGTGGGGTGTGCGACACACCTTAGGCAGGCGACGGGGTGCTCGCGATGCAATTCTGACTTTCAAATTTAAGGGCTTTTGTTCAATGTCGGATGCGCCGTTATGCTCGCGGCGATCCAATCCGGTTCTGCAGGGAGCGTTAGCCATGCTTGGCAAATTATTAGTAACCCTCAGCATCGTGTTTTATGCCGTGGTGGTGCCGATTTTAGAGTTGAACGACTCGCACGTGTTTAACCCCAGCTGGGAGCCACATGCGCGTTTGCATGAGGTCTGGCAATTGGCGACCAATTGCGCGATAGGTGCGTTCTCGTTCTGGCTGGTATGGTTTAAAGCCAACCTACGGCTGAGCAGCCTGATGACCTTCTTCGTCACCGGTGGGTTTCTCCTGGCCTATGCCTTGCGTGGCAGCTACGGCGGCTCGATGGTGCTGTCCGATGGTTCGGAAAAAATGATCTTGGGCATCAACCTAGGCTTGTTTGCCTATACGCTGGCAATCATCCTTGCGCTGCTGGCCCTGTATCTGGATCGTTCACACCGGCCTGCAACTTAAATTAGCGCCGAGTATCTGATGCCTCGGCCCAGTGTCAGCGTCAGTAAATGCGAACGCCCCCCTTCCGGAGATTCAGATGTCCCGCACACCCTCACTCAAGCCCTTACTTGCCCTGATTGCCTTCGCCTGCTTTGCCATGCTCGGCGGCGCTTTGCTGCTGCAGCACCTGGCCGGCTGGGAGCCGTGCACCTTGTGCATTCAGATTCGCCTGTGGCTGCTTTGTGGGGGTGCTCTCAGTTTGCTGATTCTGGTTGCAGAAGCCCTTGGCCTGCGCTGGCTGACCTTGCCGTTATGGCCGTTGCTGCTGGCTGCGGCGGGCATGGCGGTGTATGACAACACGCACTTAGTGCTGATCGAAACTGGCGTGCTGGAAAGCTCCAGTTGCTCGCCCTTCCCCTTCTATGCCTTTTACCTGCCGCTGCATGATTGGTTGCCCAACGTGTTTATGAGTGCAGGTGTGTGCGGGGAGAACGACTACAGCATTCTCGGCCTGTCGTTTACGTACTGGACATTGCTCAGTGTTGCCTTGCTCTTGGCGCTGTGCCTGCTTGCTGCCTGGCGTGCAGTGCGCCGCTGATCCTCTAGCTCAGATTTTTTGCAGGTGGCGGTAAAACGCCACCTGCTCTCTCATAAGCGGCTTTCTGCCGATTTTTGCCCACAAATGGCGAACTATCGCCACTCACTGTGCGTTTGATCACGCACGTTTTGTGGTTGAACCAGCCCTGCAGCCCCGCTGCTACTCTGGCATACGCATTGCGATATAGCCGGTGCTCTGCGCACAACAACTGAATGTGTCGCCGAATTAATCTGACACGAATGCCAGCCTGCTAAGCCCCATCCTGGCTCGCCGTCAGCACCACAACATAAGAACAACAGGACCATCCGCTATGTTGAAGTCGATCTGCGCCCTCGCCGCTGGCAGCCTGCTGCTGGCGTCCACCACGCTTCACGCGGCAACCGACAAGGGGCCAATCGTGATCAAGTTCGCCCATGTGGTTGCAGACAACACCCCCAAAGGCCAAGGCGCACTGCTGTTCAAGAAGCTGGCCGAGGAGCGCCTGGGCGACAAGGTAAAAGTCGAGGTCTACCCCAACTCCACCCTGTACGGCGATGCCAACGAACTCGACGCCCTGGCTAAAAACGAGGTGCAACTGCTGGCACCGTCGCTGGCCAAGTTCGAAAAATACACCAAGCAATTGCAGGTGTTCGACCTGCCCTTCCTGTTCGATGACCTGGACGCGGTCAACCGCTTCCAGAAACGCGCCAAGGGCCGCCAATTGCTGCGCTCCATGGAAGACCACAACATCGTCGGCCTGGCCTATTGGCACAACGGCATGAAGCAACTTTCGGCAACCAAAGCGCTGCTGGTACCGGGTGACGCAGCCGGTTTGAAGTTCCGTATCCAGCCTTCATCGGTGCTGGAAGCGCAGTTCAACCAGCTCGGCGCCACGCCGCTGGTTATGCCATTTGCCGAAGTCTTCGACGCGCTGAAAAGCGGCAAAGTGCAGGGGGCGGAAAACCCCTGGTCAAACATTTACAGCAAGCAACTGCACACGGTGCAGCCGTTTATCACCGAGACCAACCATGGCGTACTCGACTACATGCTGGTGAGCAACCCACGTTTCTGGTACGGCATTCCGCACCAGATCCGCATGGAGCTTGAAGGCATCATCGACGAGGTGACCTACGAGGTGAACCGCCAGGCCGAGGCCGCTAACCAGGCTGATCGCGACCGTATCGCAGCGGCTACCGGTACCCAGGTGATCGCATTGAGCGACGAGCAACGCGACGCCTGGCGTAAAGCCATGCAGCCGGTGTGGCAACAGTTTGAAGGGGTTATCGGGGCTGACGTGATGAAGGCCGCCCAAACGGTCAACCGCAACAGCCACAAGTGACCCTGCGGCTGACGCTTACTCTCACCTTGCCGCGTCACCAGGCTGCTGGCGGTTGCTGGAAATCCGCCAGTAACTGCCCGGACTCAAGCGCTGTGTAAGTACCAGCATCACAATGATGCAGATGAGCATCAGCAGCCAGGTTGCGGAAAAGCTACCGGTGTATGCCCGCAGCCAGCCACCAGCGGCGGGCGCTAATGCGTTAATCAGGAAGCCAACCCCCTGTACAAAAGCCGCCAATTGGCCAGCGGCAATCGGCTCCTGCACATGATCCAGGCTGAGGAGTAGGCAGAGGGCAAAGCAGGCGCCCAGGCCAAAGCCGATAAAAGCGATCCAAAGACCGGGCAGCTGTTGCGGCGCCAGTAACAACCCGGCAAAGCCCAATAGCTGCGCCATCAGGCTGATACTCAGCAAACCACGGCGCTCGCGCATGTGCTGGGCTAGCGCGGGCATGCCCAAGGCAGCTATCACCTGAAATAGCGTCATCCACGCGAGTAACAGCCCACTGTTCTGGCTGCTCCAGCCCAAGTGCTGGTAGTACGCCGGGAGCCAGGCCACCACGGCCATGTAGCCGCAATTGCTGAAACCGAAATACACCGCCAAGGTCCATGCTCGCTTGTTACGTACAAAACGGCTCAAACGGTGCTCTGCCGGTAATAGCTGAGCGGCACGCCAGGGCGTTCGCACCCATAACAGCAAGCCGATGAGCGCCGGCAGTGCCCATACCTCCAGGCCGATCTGCCAATGGCCAAAATGGTTGCTGAGTTGCGGGCTAAACCAGGCTGCAAGCCCTCCGCCACTCATTAACGCAGCGGAGTAAATGCCCATGGCCAGTGCCACGCACCCTACAAATCGGCGCTTAATCAAACCAGGCATCAATACCTGAATAAGCGCTATACCCACCCCACTGATTAACGCTGTGAGTAGCAGCACCAGGCTGCTGTGAACCATCCCGCGCAGTGCGCAGGCAAACAGAATGCACAACAAGCCAAGCGCGATGCCCCTGCCCTCACCCAGGCGGGTCTCTACCTGGGCACTGAACAATGCCAACACCCCCATGCACACCACTGGCAACGTGGTGAGCATCCCTGCCATTTGGAACCCCAGGCCGACGCCGCTGCGAATGTCATTCAGCAAAGGGCTGATGGACGTCAAACTCGGACGCAGGTTGAGCGCCACTATCACCACAACGCACAGCCAGGCGCCGGTGCGCCAGCCAGGGCTGACGTGCCGTTCAGCCCAGCTAAACATGTTGCGCATGCCAGCGTTGATAGAGCGCTGGCACAGCATGATGCGCCATGTGTTCAATGCAGATGCGTTGTTCTGCCAGTGGCAAACACAGTTGCTGATACGCATCTGTTGTCGATAAACCAAAAGGCTCAGCGTCTGCGTTGGCGGCGGCAAACACCACCCGGCTGATGCCGCACAGGTGCATCGCGCTCAGGCACATGGGGCATGGTTGCCCGCTTGCATAGATCACACACCCGGCCAAGCGGTTGCTGGCCAGCACTTGACTGGCCTGGCGGATGCACTGCAGTTCTGCATGCGCAGTTGGGTCGTGGCTCAGGTGCATCTGATTGCTGGCGGCGCTGATCAGCGTGCCATCACGGACCAATACCGCACCAAACGGCCGACCGCCCTGCGCCAGGTTGGCAGCAGCCAAGGCGATGGCCTGCTCAAGAAAGTTGCGGTCATTACACACGGCGTACTCACCAGCGGAGGAATCGTGGCGAGGATTATCCTGAGCGGTACAGGTATGCTGAAATTAAATATAAGCATGCCAATCAGTTGATTTAGGAATATCAGAATGCTTGATCTCCTGCTTTTGCGCAGTTTTGTCGCCGTGGCTGACTGCGCCAACTTCACCCGTGCGGCCGAGCGCCTGCACCTTACCCAGTCAACTGTTAGCCAGCAGATCCGCCGCCTGGAGGACAGCCTTGGCTATCGCCTGTTCGACCGCAGTGTGCGGCAGGTGTTGATGACTGCAGAAGGCGAACAACTGTGCAGCTATGCCCGACGCATTCTCGCGTTACACGATGAGGCTGAAGATGTGCTGCGTAACCGACAAAGTGAAGGCGTGCTGCGTCTGGGCGTACCCGAAGACTTCGCCGCCGAACGCTTGATGCCGCTGCTCGCCGACTTTGCCGGCCGGCAAACCAGCGTGCGCTTGGAAGTCAGCAGCGGGCTCAGCCCTGAGCTACTGCGGCAGTACCGTGAGGGCCAATTTGATGTGCTACTGAGCAAGCAGATGAACCCCGGCAGCGATTGCCTGGCGGCCTGGCCGGAACCACTCTGTTGGCTCGACAGCCAGCAGCATCCGGCGCTGCAGCGTAATCCTGTGCCGCTGGTGGTATTTGCCCCCGGAGGGTTGTATCGCCAGGAAATGATCCAGACCCTTGAGGTACAAGCTCGGGCTTGGCGCATCAGCTATTCCAGCAGCAGCCTGGCCAGCGTCTGCGCCGCAGTCGCTGCTGGGCTGGGTATCAGCTTGCTGCCGCAACGGGTACTGCAGGCGGATCATCAGCGGATCGACAGTCTGCCGGCAGTAGAAGGTATGCACCTGACTCTCTATGCACGGCCCAACCTGGGGCCAGCGGGTACAGCCCTCAAGGAGCGGTTGTATCAGCTGTGCCAGGAGCAGACGCGCTAGCACTAGCTGGTTGCTCTTCCAACAACAGCTGTTGCTGCCAACCACCACCCAGCGCCGCGATCAGCTGCACGCTGGCGGTCAGACGATTGCCCAGCAAGCTGAGGGTGGTGCGTTCATTGTTCAGCGCAGTGGCCTGCACACTGACCACGCTGTTGAAGTCCACCGTGCCGGCGCGGTACTGGTTTTCGATCAGGCGCAGGGATTCGCGGGCGGCGTCCAGGGCCTCTTGTTGGATCACGGCTTCCTGCTGCAGCACACGCAGTTGCACCAGGTAGTCCTCCACCTCACGGAAGCTGTCGAGCACCGACTGGCGGTATTGCGCCACGGTCTGGTCGTAGGCCGCTTCGCTGCGTTCCAGCTCGGCGCTGCGCGCGCCGCCATCGAACAGGGTCAGCGCCAACTGCGGGCCGAGCGACCAGAAACGGTTGGGCAGATCGATCCAGTCGGCAAAGCTGCTGCCACGGTAGCCGCCGCTGGCGGAAATGGTCAGATCTGGATACCAGGCGGCTTCGGCGACGCCAATCTCGGCGTTGGCGGCGATCACCCGGCGTTCCGCGGCAGCGACATCGGGACGGCGTTCCAGCAGTTGCGACGGCAAAGCCACGGGGATTGCTGGCAACGCGGGCAATTGCTCGCGTGCGGCAATGGCCAGCTCGCTAGGAGGCACGCCGATCAGTACGGCAATCGCATGCTCCAGCTGCGCACGCTGCCATTTCAGGTCGATGGCCTGAGCCTGAGTGCTTTTCAACTGGGTCAGCGCCTGGCTGACATCGGATTTCGGCACGATGCCGGCGTTGTACTGGTTTTCCGTGAGTTTCAGCGAGCGTTCATAGGCCGCCACAGTGGCATCGAGTAGGCGTTGTTGATCATCCAGCACGCGCAGTTGCAGGTAGTTCTGCACCAGCTCGGCCTGCAAGCTGAGCTTCAGTGCCGCCAGGTCGGCAGCGCTGGCCTCATAGCTGGCGCGGCTGGACTCCAGCGAGCGGCGCAACTTGCCCCAGATATCTAGCTCCCAGGCGGCATTCAGGCCCAGTTCATAACTCTTGCTGATCCCCCCCGCACTGCTTGTGGTGCTGACGCTACTGGTATTGGAACCGTTGCCCTGGCTGCTACGGGTAGCACCGGCGCTGCTCGAGAGGCTCGGGTAGAACGCCGCACGCGCACCACGCACCAACGCACGGGCTTGGCGGTACTGCGCCTCGCTGGCAGCCAGATTCTGGTTGGAAACATTCAGCCTCTCGACCAGGGCATTCAGCTCACTGTCGGCATACAACTGCCACCAGCTGTCGCGCTCAAGCACATCGCCGGGCTTGGCCTGGATCCAGCCTTCAATCTGTTTGAACTGCACCGGGGTTTGCAGCTGCGGGCGTTGATAATCCGGGCCTATGGCACAGGCGCTCAGGGCCAGACTCAACGCCAGCAAGGTGGGTAAACGATAGGCAGCGAGGGCTTTCATAGCGGGGTTTCCAGGGCAGCGTCAGTGCGCACTCCGCGCCAGCGGTTGACCCGGTGGCGCAGGCGGTCGAAATACAGGTAGATCACCGGTGTGGTGTAGAGGGTCAGCAACTGGCTCAATACCAGCCCGCCGACAATGGTGATGCCCAGCGGCTGGCGCATTTCCGAGCCTTCGGCGCTGCTCAGCATCAGCGGTAATGCGCCGAGAATCGCCGCCAGGGTGGTCATCATGATCGGTCGGAAACGCAGCAGGCATGCCTGGCGGATCGACTCGTGCGGGCTCATATGCTGCTGACGTTCAAGCTGCAGGGCCAGGTCGATCATCAGAATCGCGTTCTTTTTGACGATACCGATCAGCAGGAACAGCCCCAACAATGAAATCAGGCTGAACTCGATGCTCATCAACTCCAACGCCAGCAATGCGCCGACGCCGGCGGAGGGCAAGGTGGAGAGAATGGTCAGCGGGTGGATATAGCTCTCGTACAGTACGCCCAGGACGATATACACCACGACCAGGGCCATCAGGATCATCCATGGCTGATTCTGTTGCGTCTGCTGGAAAGCACCACCGGTACCCCCCAGCATGCCTTGAACTTCCGTGGGTAACGCAATGCGCGCAATGGCCCGATCAATGGCCTGGCTGGCTTGATCCAAGCTGACCCCTTCGGCCAGGGAAAAACCGATATTTTCCACGGCAAACTGCCCTTGGTGGCTCACCCGGTCTTCTTCCAGGCTGCGCTCCCAGCGGGCAAAGCTGGACAAGGGCACGCGCGCGCCCTCGCTGGTAATCAGCTGAATCTGGTCGAGGGTTTCCGGGTACTCAGCGAACTTCGGATTGATCTCCATGACCACGCTGTATTGATTGAGGCTGTCGTAAATGGTCGACACCTGGCGCTGGCTAAAGGCGTTATTCAGCACAGCGGTAATCATGTTCATATCCACGCCCAGGCGTTTGGCCACATCGCGGTCAACCACCAAACGAATCTGCTGAGTGCCTTCGGCCTCTTTGGCATCGATATCGGTCAGCTCTGGCAAGGCCCGCAACGCTTCACGTACGGGGGGCAACCAGGTGCGCAGGGCATCGAGGTCCCCTGACAGCAGCATGTACTCGTTTTCCGAGCTGCGCCCTTCCCGCCCACCGATCTGCAGGTCCTGATCCGGCATCAGGAACATCCGCCCGCCCGGCACTTTCGGCACTGACTGGCGCAGGCGGTTGATTACCGCCTGGGCGTCGACCTTGCGCTCAGTAACTGGCTTCAAGCGTACGATCATAAAAGCGTTGTTGATGCCGCCACTGCCGCCAATAAACCCGGCCACGCTTTCTACTGCAGGATCGGCCAGCACGGCACGGCGATAAATCTCCATTTTCGGCTGCATGACCTGGAATGACAGACCGTCATCGCCGCGAATAAAGCCGATCAATTGGCCGGTGTCCTGCTGCGGCATAAAGGTTTTCGGCACGCTGACAAACAGGAAGATATTCAGCGCGATGGTGGCCAGCAGGCTGAACAACATCAGCAGGGAATGCTTGAGAGCCCAGTCCAGCCCCCGTGCATAAAACGCCAGCACACGTGTCTGCACGGCCGCGCCCCAGCGTTGCATGATGCTGGGCGGGCGTTCAACGGTGTCGGCCTTGAGCCAGCGCGCACAGAGCATCGGCGTCAGCGTCAGCGACACCAGCAAGGAGATCACGATGGCCACGGCCAGGGTGATGGAAAACTCGCGGAACAGCCGCTCGACGATACCGCCCATAAACAGAATCGAGATAAACACCGCGACCAGCGACAGGTTCATCGCCAGCAGGGTGAAGCCTACTTCGCGCGCGCCCTTGAACGCCGCCGCCATCGGCGTTTCGCCGGCCTCGATATGCCGCGAAATGTTTTCCAAAACGACGATGGCGTCATCCACCACCAGGCCGGTGGCAATGATCAGCGCCATCAGCGACAGGTTGTTCAGGGAGAAATCCAGCAGGTACATCACCGCAAAGGTGCCGACCAGCGACACCGGTACGGCCAGGGCCGGAATCAGCGCCGCGCGCCAACGGCCGAGGAAGGCGAACACCACCAGAATCACCAGCACCACGGCGATCAGCAGGGTTTGCTCGGCCTCATGCAGGGTGGCGCGAATCACTGGCGAGCGATCCATCGCCACTTCCAGCTCGATGCTGGCGGGGATCACCGCGCGCAAGGCCGGCAACTGCTCGCGAATGCCGGCAATGGTTTCAATGATATTAGCCCCGGTCTGCCGGTTGATGACCAGCAGCACCGCCTGCTCATCGTTGAAGAAGCCGCTGTTGTAGCGGTCCTCGACACCATCGGTCACGCTCGCGACATCGCCCAGTCGCACGGCTGCGCCGTCCTGGTAGCGAATGATCAGCGGCAGGTAATCGGCGGCTTTCTCCAGCTGATCGCTGGCCTGCACTTGCCAGTGCCGCTCGGCATCTTCCACCGCGCCTTTCGGCCGCTTGGCGTTGGCCGCGCTGATGCTCTGGCGCACGTCATCCAGGGCGATGCCGTACTGATCGAGCAAGCGTGGCTCCAACGCCACGCGCACGGCGGGCAAGGAACTGCCGCCGATCTGCACTTCACCCACACCGGTGACCTGGGCGAGCTTCTGCGCCAGGATGGTCGAAGCCACGTCATACAGCTGGCCCTTGTTGAGCACGTCGCTGGTCAGCGACAGCACCATGATCGGCGCTTGCGACGGGTTGATCTTGGCGTAGGTCGGCATGCTGCGCATGCCACTGGGCAGCAGCTCGCGTGAGGCATTGATGGCCGCTTGCACCTCGCGGGCGGCGGCATTGATGTCCCGATCCAGGTCAAACTGGATCATGATCCGCGTACTGCCCTGGCTGCTGCGGCTGTTCATCTGGCTGATGCCAGCAATGGTGCCGAGTGAGCGTTCCAGCGGTGTGGCCACACTCGACGCCATGATCTGCGGGCTGGCCCCCGGCAGGCTCGCCTGCACGGTGATCGTGGGGAAATCCATCTGCGGCAGCGGCGCGACCGGCAGCAAACCAAAGCTGACGCCGCCGAGCAGCAGAATCGCCAGGCTCAGCAGCAAGGTCGCCACCGGCCGGCGGATAAAGGGCGCGGAGAGGTTCATCGGCTGACCACTAGCCCGGCCGCGCTACGGCCGCTAATGCGCCGCGACAGGCGATCGAAGTACAGGTAAATCACTGGTGTGGTGAACAGCGTGAGTATCTGGCTGAGCAGCAACCCGCCGACCATCACCAGGCCTAGCGGTTGACGCAGTTCAGCGCCGGAGCCGGTGGCCAGCATCAGTGGAATCGCGCCAAACAGCGCGGCCAGGGTGGTCATCAGAATCGGCCGAAAGCGCAGCAGCGCCGCCTGGTAGATCGCCGCTTCCGGCTGCATGCCCTGGTTGCGTTCGGCGTCGAGGGCGAAGTCGATCATCATGATCGCGTTCTTCTTGACGATGCCGATCAGCAGAATGATGCCGATGATCGCAATCAGCCCCAGCTCGTTGCCGCTGATCAACAACGCCAGCAGCGCGCCAACCCCCGCCGAGGGCAAGGTGGAGAGGATGGTGATCGGGTGGATGTAGCTCTCGTAAAGCACGCCGAGAACGATGTACATGGTGACGATGGCCGCGAGAATCAGCAGCAAGGTGCTCGACAAGGACGCACGAAAGGCTTCTGCCGCGCCCTGGAAGCGCGTCTGCACCGCCGGCGGAATACCGATCTCCTGCTCGACCCGCTCGATCACTGCAACCGCCTCGCCCAGGGATACGCCGCTGGCCAGGTTGAATGACAGGGTCGCGGCCGGGAATTGGCCGATATGGTTGATTAACAGGCTGGCGGCGCGTTCCTCGACCTGGGCCAGGGTCGACAGCGCGACCTGCTGGCCGTCGGCGGCCTTGACGTGAATCTGCCGCAACGCCGCCGGGCCAATGCTGCCGGCGTTCTCACTCTCCAGCACAACGCGGTACTGGCTGGACTGGGTGTAAATAGTGGAGATCTGCCTCTGACCGAAGGCGTCGTAGAGTGCGTTGTCGATATCGGCAATGCTCACGCCCAACCGCCCGGCCATGTCGCGGTCAATCTGCAGAAAGACCTGCAGCCCACGGTTCTGCAGGTCGCTGGCCACGTCCGTCAATTCCGGCTGCTCGCGCAACGCGCTGACCAGCTTGGGCACCCACTCTTCCAGCAGGCTGATATCCGGCGACTCCATGCTGAACTGGAACTGCGTGCGACTGACCCGATCCTCGATGGACAGGTCCTGCACCGGTTGCAGGTACAGCTCAATGCCAGGAATCCGCGCCAGTTCTGGCCTTAGGCGTTCGATAATCTGGCTGGCACTGACATCGCGCTCGGCCCGTGGCGTCAGGTTGATCAGCAGACGGCCGCTATTGAGTGTCGGGTTGTCACCGTCCACGCCGATGTAGGACGACAGGCTGGCCACGGCCGGGTCCTGCAGTATCACTTCGGCCAGGCGTTGCTGACGTTCGCTCATGGCGCGGAAGGAAATCGACTGCGGTGCCTCAGAAATGCCCTGGATCACCCCGGTGTCCTGCACCGGGAAAAAGCCCTTGGGCACGACTAGGTAGAGCACTACGGTCAGCGCCATCGTGCCGATGGCTACCAGCAGGGTCAGCGGCTGATGCTTGAGCACCCAGGTCAGCCATACGCCGTAACGGGCGATCATGCCGTCGATTACCGCTCCAGCGGCGCGGTAGAAACGCCCTTCTTCTTCGGGCTTTTCCGCCTTGAGCAAGCGCGCGCACATCATCGGCGTCAGGGTCAGCGACACCACCAGGGAAATCAGAATGGCCACCGCCAGGGTGATGGCAAATTCGCGGAACAAGCGCCCCACCACATCGGCCATAAACAGCAGCGGAATCAGCACGGCAATCAAGGAAATGGTCAGCGACACCAGGGTAAAGCCGATCTGCCTGGCGCCTTTAAGCGCCGCATTTAGCGGCGTTTCACCCTCTTCCAGGTGGCGGGCGATGTTCTCCAGCATGACGATGGCATCGTCCACCACAAAACCGGTGGCGATGGTCAGCGCCATCAGCGTCAGGTTGTTGATGGTGAAACCGGCCAGGTACATCACACCAAAGGTGCCGATCAGCGATAGCGGCACGACGATAGACGGGATGACGGTCGCCGACACCTTGCGCAAAAACAGGAAGGTCACCAGCACCACCAGGGCAATGGCCAGCAGCAATTCATGCTGCACACCCTTGACCGCTGCCCGGATGGTTTCGGTACGGTCGGTCAGTACGCTGACTTCCACGCTGGCCGGCAGGCCCTGGGTCAGATGGGGCAAAAGCGTCTGGATGCGGTCGACCACATCAATCACGTTGGCGCCGGGCTGGCGTTGCACGTTGACCAGCACCGCCTCATTACGGTTGGCCCAGGCGGCCAGGCGCTGGTTTTCCGCGCCGTCGATAATCTCGGCGACATCTTTAAGGCGCAGCGTGGCGCCGTCCTTGTACCCGAGGATCAACTCGCGGTATTCGTCGACGGATTTCAGCTGGTCGTTGGCATCCAGCTGCGACACGCGGGTCGGGCCGTCGAAGTTGCCCTTGGGCTGATTGACGTTGCTGGCGGTGATCAGCGTACGCACATCGCTGAGGTTCAAGCCATAGGAAGCCAGCGCTTCCGGGTTAACCCGCAATCGCACGGCCGGGCGTTGCCCACCGGCCAAGCTGACCAAGCCAACACCGCTGGTTTGCGCGAGCTTTTGCGCCAGGCGGGTATCGACCAGGTCAAACACCTGCGGCAGCGGCAAGGTGTTCGAGCGGATGGCCAGGGTCAGTATCGGTGTGTCGGCCGGGTTGACCTTGTTGTACACCGGCGGCGCGGGTAAATCGTCGGGCAGCAGGTTGCTTGCGCCATTGATCGCGGCCTGCACTTCCTGTTCGGCGACATCCAGCTTCACTTCCAGGTTGAAGCGTAGGGTGATTACCGAGGCGCCGCCGGAGCTGGTCGAGGACATCTGTTTCAGTCCGGCCATCTGACCGAACTGACGCTCCAGCGGCGCAGTGACTGCACTGGTCATCACGTCCGGGCTGGCGCCGGGATACAGGGTCATCACCCGGATGGTCGGGTAATCCACTTCCGGCAGCGCCGAGACCGGCAGCAAGCGGTAGGCGATTAGACCGCTCAGGAAGATCGCCAGCATGATCAGCGTGGTGGCGACCGGGCGCAGGATAAACAGGCGAGAGGCGTTCATTGGGCGCGCGGTGCTCGTTTGCCTTCAGGCATGGCCGGCGCGGTCTGGGCGGCGACCGGTGTGTCGCCAATCACCTCAACCTTGTTGCCGGAGCGCAAACGGTCAGTGCCTTCAAGCACCAGGCGATCCCCGGCCTTGAGCCCCTGCTCGACCACACTGAGCTGGCCGTCACTGGCGCCAACGCTGATCGGCGTCAGCTGCACCTTGTCTTCAGCGTCCACCACATAGGCGAAGGTGCCGCTGGCGCCGAACTGCAGTGCGGCGGCCGGCATAAGGGTGACGTTTTGCAGGGTTTTCACCCGCAGGCGCACGTTGACGAACTGGTTGGGGAACAGCATTTCTTCGGCGTTGGCGAAACGCGCTTTGAGCTTGACCGTACCAGTGGCGGTATCGATCAGGTTGTCGACGCTCTCCAGCTCGCCTTCGGCCAATTTGAGTTTTTCACTGCGGTCCCAGGCCTCGACCGCGAGGGTTTCGCCTGCGCGCAGCTGCTGCACCACCGCCGGCAACTCGGCTTCGGGCAGGGTGAACATCACGGCAATCGGCAGGGTTTGGGTAATCACCACCAGAGGCAGTGCATCGCCACTGCTGACCAAGTTGCCCACGTCAGCCTGACGGATACCCAGGCGACCGGTAATCGGTGCACGAATCTGGGTGAACTCCAGGTTCAGCCGCGCGGTGGCGACATCCGCCTGCAGGCTCTTGATCCCGCCCCGGTACTGGTTGACCAGGGATTCCTGGGTATCGAGGGTCTGTTTGGCAATCGAATCTTCGGCGTACAGACCGCGATAACGCGCCAGGTCCAACTCGGCATTGCGCAGTTGCGCTTGGCTCTCCTGCAAGGCGCCCTGGGCCTGCTGCAAGGCGATTTCATAAGAGCGCGGGTCGATAACCGCCAGCAAGTCGCCGGCTTTGACCTGTTGGCCGTCCTTGAACAGCAGCTTGACTAGCTCACCTTCGACCCGGCCGCGCACATTCACCGTGTTATAGGCGGTGACGGTACCCAAGGCCTTGAGCTCAACCGGGAAATCACCTTGCGTCACGTTGGCAACACGCACGGGCACCGGCCCACCATCGCGCCACGGCCCACCCCGTGCGGGCGCCTCCGGCGGGCTGGGCCAGAACCACCACAACAGTAAGGCAAGAACTACCAGCGCAAGCGAGCCGACCAGCCATTGGCGCGACAGGTTACGAGGACGGGTGGTGAGCTGTGTATCAGGCATGGCGACAATCACTTCCTTGGGGAGCGTGAACGATATTCACTATCAGCCACCCTGCAAAGCCTCTTTACCGCCTATTTACCTTTTACTTACGTAACTAAATGTCTGATCCGAATAGAAAATTGCCGGAGCAGTAGTGAACGCTGCGCGGCGATGGCTCGTAAGTGATGGCAGGCAGAAATAAAAACGGCCTGCAAAGCAGGCCGTTGGCACAACGTAAACAGCTGTTACTGAAGCGCAGCCATCGCAGCGGCGTAGTTCGGCTCGTCAGCAATTTCGCCAACCAGCTCGCTGTGCAGCACCTTGTCGTTTTCATCCAGCACCACCACAGCGCGGGCAGCTACACCCACCAGCGGACCGCTGGCGATGGCCACACCGTAGCTTTGCAGGAAGTCAGCACCACGCATGGTCGAAAGGTTGATCACGTTTTCCAGGCCTTCAGCACCGCAGAAACGCGCCTGAGCAAATGGCAGGTCAGTGGAAATGCACAGCACCACGGTGTTGGCCAGTTTGCTGGCACCGGCGTTGAACGTACGCACGGAGGTGGCGCAGGTTGGGGTATCAACACTTGGAAAAATGTTCAGGACTTTGCGCTTGCCGGCCAGGCTGGCCAGGCTCACGTCGCTCAGATCGCCGGCAACCAGGCTAAACGCCGGGGCTTGCTGACCAACCTGCGGCAGTTGACCGGTAACTTCAACCGGGGAACCTTTGAGGGTGACTTGTGCCATTGGAAACGATCCTTATCAGTGGATTTGAGGGGCGGTGAACAAGTAAGGGCGCGAACCGGCCAAATGGCAAGCACGCGCCCCTGCAAAGAGGGCAAGCAGAGCTGACCGTTGAGTCAGACTACCCTGCGCGCCCAGGCGACACATCAATTTTTTGCGAAGTGATCCTTGGTCAGCTTGACCACGATCGGACTGAGCAACAGCAGCGACAACAGGTTAGGAATCGCCATCAGACCGTTGAGGGTATCGGCCACCAGCCAGGCGAAGTCCAGCTGGGCAATCGCACCGAACGGCACGGCTACCACCCAGAGAATGCGGAACGGCAGGATCGACTTGGTGCCGACCATGTATTCCCAGCACTTCTCACCGAAGTAGCTCCAGCCGAGGATGGTGGTAAAAGCAAACACCACCAGGGCCAACGTCAGGATATAACCGCCGACGCCTGGCATCGCCTGTTCGAAAGCTGCTGCCGACAGCGCTGCACCGCTGGCACCGCTGGTCCACACGCCGGAGGTGATGATCGCCAGGCCAGTCATCGAGCAGATGATGATGGTGTCGATGAAGGTCCCGAGCATGCCGATCATCCCCGAACGTACCGGGCTGTTGGTGGTGCCAGCCGCTTGAGCGATACCTGCAGTACCCAGACCTGCTTCGTTGGAGAAAATACCGCGCGCCACACCGAAGCGAATCGCCGCCATCACCGCCGCACCGGCAAAACCACCGGTAGCAGCAATCGGGGTAAAGGCGTAGGTGAAGATCATTTCAAAGGCTTTGGGGATTTCCGATGCATTGACCACCAACACCACCATGGCGGCGATGATGTAGGCCACGCACATAAAGGGCACCAGGGTCGCTGCGACCTTACCGATACGCTTGATGCCGCCGAGGATCACCATGCCGACAATCACCATGGTCACCACACCGGTAACCCACAGCGGAATATTGAAGGTGGTTTGCAGAGCTGCGGCCATGCTGTTGACCTGCACCATATTGCCGATGCCGAAACCGGCAAAGCCGCCGAAGATGGCGAACGCGGTACCCAGCCACAGCCACTTCTTGCCCAGGCCATTCTTGATCGCGTACATCGGACCTCCGACGTGCTCGCCGCGCTCATCCTTCTCGCGGTAATGCACCGCAAGCACCACTTCGCAGTACTTGGTGGCCATACCGACCAGTGCGGTACACCACATCCAGAACAACGCACCGGGACCGCCGAGGAAAATCGCTGTGGCTACACCGGCGATATTGCCGGTACCGACAGTGGCGGCCAGGCAGGTCATCAGGGCCTGGAACGGGCTGATTTCACCGCTCTCGGCATCACCTTTCTGACGGCCTTGCCACATCAGTTTGAAGCCCGCGCCAATCTTGCTCAGCGGCATGAATTTCAAACGCAACATGAGGAACAGACCGGTTCCGAGAATCAGCACCAGCATGGGCGGGCCCCAGACCACGCCATTGAGTTGATTGACCAGGGTGTTGACGAATTCCATGCTCATTTCCTTATTCTTGTAGTGAACGCGAGGTGGGTAGCCTTCGCTTGTCCGATTGCCGGGTAGGCCAAACTGATGAGCAGAACGCGAACCGGGTTGGCGCGCCTGCAAACAGCGGATCGGGCTATACCAGCCAGCACAACGACTGCCAGGTATCAGCGGCGGTCAGTATATGAAGACTGTGATAGTGGTTTTCACTGTTTAGATTTCAACGCTCAGACGTTTTGAGCGAGGGGAGCAATTTAAACGCGAATTAACAGGCTTAATCCAGCATCCTCCCGCAGAAACATGGCCTAGAAATCGCGCCGATAGAACAAATCCAGAGAGCTCGCCAACCCGCTTGCAGCCTCTAGGTAGAGCCGTCGGCTCAGTTCATAGCGCAAGGCGATGGTATTTGCCGGTTCGAACACCCCCACGCCGTAGCGCAGGCTCAATCGCTCCGAGAGGTTGCCGCTGGCGACCACGCTGGTGGTTACCCCAGAACCCTGGGTATCGAGTTGAAAATCACTGATACCCAAGCCCTGCGCCAGGTTATTGACCAACGGTGCACTGCCGGCCATCCCCAGGGCCAGCGCAGCTTGTGCCAGCATCGTATTGTCACCACCGCCCTGCCCCAGTGGCCGCCCCATAACCAGGTAAGACAACGCCTGTTCCTGACTCATGGCCGGTTCGGAAAACACCGTACTGGTCGGTTGCGCGGCATTGCCACTGAGGCGTAAACCAGCCGTCACGCCATCGACCTGGCGCACAGCCTCGATATCAAGAAATGGCTGATCAATCGGCCCGGCGAACAGCAGGCGTGCGCGGCGTACGTTCAGGCGCTGGCCGTAGGCGCGGAAACGGCCCTTGTTCAGGCTCAGCTCGCCGCGTGTATCCAGGTCATTGCCAATGTGTACGCGCCCCAGCAGCTCGGCATCCAGTCCAAAGCCGCTGAAGGTAAGGCGCTGTTGACCCACTTCAACGTCAACATCCATGGCGATGGCCGTCGCCTGCTGCTGCGGGCTATCGCGCCCTACCACCCGGGCGTCACTGGACACCTGTACCGTTGAGGGCGGCAACTCGCGCACCTCAATCTTGCCGCTGGGGATCAGCACCTTGCCGGCCAGCGACAGCTGCTCATCACGCAGGCTTAAACGCAGATCCGGTTCGATCTCCAGCGCGGCATAGGGCTCAACAGTGACCGGTAGACGTCTGCCTCGCAGCTGCATGTTCGCCACCAGCCCATCGGCCCAGCTCAGCTCGCCATTCAGGCTGCCCTGCCCTTGCTCACCGCTGCGCCAATCGCCCTCCAGCAGCAACCGCTCGCCTGCGATCTGCGCCTGCAGTTGCAGCTGCTCGATGTTCATCGGCAGTTCAGCGCCGCTTATTTCGCCATTCAGCACGCGCAGATTGCCGTTGATCTGCGGTGCCAACAGCACTCCCGACAATGTGCCCGCGCCATTCAGTTGCCCAGCGATACGCTCGACCATCGGCACAAACGGACGCGCCAGGGCCAGGTCCAGACCATTGAGGCGGAAGCTGCCAGACAACGGCTTGCTCGCCGGACGCGGATCCAGTTGCGCCTGCAGCGACAGCTCGCCAATGGTTGGGCCACGCAGCTCCAGCAGGCTATCGATGCGCTGCGGGCGCAACTGTGTACTCAGGCGCAGGCTGTCGTAGGCAAACTCCAGCCACTGCTGCTGATCACGAATGCGCCAGATGCCGCTGCCGGCATCCAGTTCCAGGCTGCCATTCGGACCGCTGGCCGGCATATCGAGCTGCAGCCGACCATTGAGCTCACCCTGCCAGCTGAAATCCTTCGGCCACAGCGCCGCCAAGCTCTCCATGGGGAAGTTGCTCAGCTGGTAGTTGAGCTTGGGCTGCGGCAGCAGGCGCTGCTCCGTGCCGCACAGACTGGCCTCGCCAGAACGCCAGCAATGCGCGCCCAGGCTGAGCTGCCCATTGGCCAGCCGCACCAGCGTGGCCGGCTGTTGCAGGCGCCAATCCTGGCCACCGCTTTGCACCTCGCCACTACTCAGGCTGCCGCGCCAGTTACCCTTGTCTAGCTTGCCGGCCAGGGCCAGCTGGCTTTGCAACAAGGGACCTTGCAGTTGCAGCTCAAGACTTTGTTGCTGCTGATCACCAGCGGCAGTGACATCCAGGCGCCCCAACTCGGTTTCACCCAGCTGAATACCCAATGCCTCCAGGGTGATTCGGCCACGCTGGGCACTGTTCAGGCTGGCGTCGAGCTTGAGCTGTTGCAGACGTTGATCGTCATAGGCCAGGCGCTGACCTTGCAGCTGCAACTGGCCCTGGGGTGCTTGCAGGTTGCCGGCCAGATCCAGCTGGCCATTGAGCTGCCCCTGTAAACCCGGCCACAACTGACCCAGCCGCGGCATCGCCAGAAGCAACTGGCCGCTCAGCTGTTGACGCAGCGCCGCCTGACCGCTGATGCGGTTATCACCCAGGCGGATATCCAGGGCACTCAGCTCGCCCTGTTCCAAGTCTCCGGCAAACTTGGCCAGCAACTTGGCTGGCTGACCGCGCAAGCGACCGCTGAGATCAATATCGGCATTAAGGTTGAGCTGCTGATTGATCAGGCTGCCAGAGCTGTTCAACGGCCCAGCAAGCGTGCCGGGTAACTCGGCCAACCAGTAAGCCGGATCAAGCTGACTCAACTGCAAACGCACATCCCAACTCAGCTGCTCGGCAAAACCCAAACTGATCTGGCCTTCGGCGCGGCCTTGGCCGGCCTGCATACGCAGCTCGGGCAGATACAGCTTCTGTAGATCGCCACTCAGCGGGCTTTGCAGGCTAAACGCGCCGGCCGGGCCATCCAGCTCGGCAGCGAAATGCCCGAGGTAGTTGCCATCCTGATAAGCCAGCTCGCCATTAAGCGCCCGCAACGCCACAGGCGCTGGCTCGTCCAGCGGATAAAGGCGCTGCCAGGGGAAGCTCTGCCAGTTGAAGCGGCTGTCCAGGCGCAGACCTTGCTGCCAGTTCAGCTCGCCGCTGAGCTGTACCTGCTGCTCCGGTTCGGCGGTCAAGCTCAGGTTGCTGATGGCCGCGCCGTCAGCCTTGAGCAGCCCCGCCAGCGCCATAGCAATAGGCCCTTCAGTTGCTGGCAGGCTGGCACTGCCGATGATCTGATAGCCAGCCTGCAAATCGCCCTGGGCATTTAGCTCAACCTGCTCAAGGTTAAGGGTGTCGGGCAGCTCAGCGCTGGCTTTGAAGCTGGCGACCTGCAAGCGCAGTTGCGCCGGCAGGTGTTCAGCCAAAGGCTGTACCCAACCGCTCAGTTCGCCGGTCAGATAGCCGCTGCTGCTGGCTGTCAGTTGCACCCGCTCGCGCAGCTCACCGTTGAGCTGCAGTGCCACCGGCCAGGCCTGCTGCTCGGGCGCAGGCAGTCGTAGCTGTCCGTTCAGTTGCAGCGACCAGTTGCCGGAGGTTTGCAGCTGACCCTGCAACGCCAGCTGCAGATCGGCGGTAGCCAGGCTGAGGCTGTCAATCTGAATACCCTGTGCAGTCCAGCGCGCAGCCAACTGCAAGCCTTGCAACTGCTCGACGCCATTAAGCTGCAGGCTGTCGATCTGCACCTGCCCCAGTTGCAACGCCAGCGGCAGGCTCAGGTCCGGCAGGCTAAATGGCTCGCTGCTGGACTGCTCATCATCCGGGAAAACCAAGCTGATCGGCCCGCTGTGCAGCTGCTCGATACACAGGGTCAGGCGCAGTAGACAGGCCGGCGACCAATCCAGGCGAGGCGCCATTACCTGCACGCTATTCTCGCCTTGTTGCCAGCGCAGCTGTGTCGCGCTCCAGCTACCGCCTAGGCGGCCATCGAAGTCGTCAACCTGCAAGCCCGGCACCTGCGCCAATAACCAGCGGCTGCCGCCCTGAGTGCCCAGCAACAGACTCAGGCTGATGGCCAGCACAAGCAGCAGCCCCAGCAGACTGAACAGCCCAAAACGTAACCAGCGCTTCACAGTTCCGGCCCCATGGAAAAATGCAGGCGCACGCCGCCCTGGTCATCCAATGGATGCGCCAGATCCAGGCGCAGCGGTCCGAGTGGTGATACCCAACGCACGCCCAGACCCACGGCACTTTTCAGCGACGGAAGCTGCAGCGAGTCAAAGGTATTGCCCTGATCGAAGAAGCTCGCCAAGCGCCAGCGCTCAGTCAGGCTGTATTGGTATTCCAGGCTGCTGGTAAAGAGGTAGCGCCCACCGATCTTGTCGCCGGCGCGGTTTTCCGGCGACAGGCTCTGGTAGTCATAGCCGCGCACGCTCTGGTCACCACCCGCGAAGAAGCGCAGGGACGGCGGCACCTTGGCAAACCCATTGGATTCAGTGCCACCCACCTGCACCCGCCCCAACAGTCGATGGCGCTTGAATACGGTGGTCAGACCTTTGAGTTGGATATTGCCGTGCAGCACATTGGCATCGGACAAAAGCCCCTTGGCCGCACCGGACAGATCAAACTGCAGGCGGTAGCCGTGGTTGGGGTCGATCTGGTTATCACTCTGCAGGTAGGAATAACTCAGGCCTGGCATCAGCAGCGTGCTGGTCCCCGCGTCATCGCCCAGGTCGTACTGCTCGTGCTGCCATTTCAGCGACAACACGCGCTGCCAGCCGCTGTCGAGCTTGCTGTGCCATTCCGGGCCAAAGGTCAGCAGACGGCTGCTGCTGTCGGTATTGGCCAGGTCTTCGGCCTGATAGCCGCCGGCCACCCGCAATTTATCGGTCAGCGGCGGATCGAGCGGCACGTCATACCACAGGCCAACATTCTGCCGCGGCGCCGACAGTTCGAATTCTGCGCCATAGCTATGCCCTTGCGGATTGGCCCAGTGCCGCGTCCAGTTGGCCCGGCCACGCGGCCCCACGTCGGTAGAAAAACCCAAGCCCAGGCCCATGCTGCGTGGCTTGCGCGCCTGCAATTGAACCTGCACAGGGATCTGTTCACCACTGGCAGTACTGGGGTTGGCATCCACCTGCACCGACTCGAAATAACCACTGGAGCGCAGCGCCTGATACAGCTCGGCAATCAGTGCCGAGTCATAGGGCGTATCCGCCGGGAACGGCACCATGCGCTGCAGCAATTGCTCATCGAAGGGCGCATCGCCGACAAAACTCACCGCGCCCAATTGATAGCGTGGGCCGCTGAGATAGATCAGTTCGATATCGGCAACCCCGGCCTCGGGGTCGATTGTGAGTTTTTGACGACTAAAGCGCCCGGCGAAGAAGCCATAACGCGAGGCCTGATTCTGAATTTCGCGTTTCGCGGCGTCGTACTGTCCGTGGTTAAGTTGTGCCCCACTACGCAATTGAGGGTCATTGGGCGTACGAAAGGCGCGCAGTTGCGCCGCTGGCCCTTCGACGCGCACGACCACATCACGCAAACGCACCGGTTCACCCGGCTGAATGCGTACGGTCAGGAGCGGTGTTGCGCCCTCGCTGACATCAGTGGTGATCTGCGCCTGGTAGAAGCCCAGCGCCTGGGCGGCTTTCTCTGTCTGGTTTTCGGCGACCCGACGAAAGCGCTGCAAGGCTTCGGCATCACGCTCACCCAAGCTGCCGATGTAGCCCTCGATATTGCTTTTCAGCGCGCTGTTGGCCGGCTCAACCCGCACACGCAACTGTGCTTCGGCCAGGGCCGTAGCACTCAGCAGCAGAAGAAACAGCGCGGTGAAAAGGTGGAGATGAACAGGCATGAGGGCGATGCTAGCACGAGCTCAGGGCCGACTTAGAGCACCAGTGCGGGCAAATAGTTGCGACTCGATGTGTCTGTAGACACACCGAGCAGGCCGTTATCAAGCACTGGCCTTGATTGCCAGTTGCGGACTTGGATGGAAGAAAACGTGCTCGATAATCGGGCCGATGGCCACCTCGCCGATTTCTTCGTAACCCTGACGTTTATAGAACTCCAGGTAATGTCCATTGCCCGTATCCAGTACTACACCCTGGGAACTGGCGTCTTCGGCGCACCAGTTGTGCAGTGCTTCAAGCAGTTGCTCACCAAGGTTTTTACCCTGGTATTCCGGATGAATGCCCAGCAGCGGCAACACGTGGTAGGGCCCCGGCGGCAGGCAGGCGATCACTGCATCGTGGTATTCCAGATATCTCTTGGTGCAACGGAAGCCGGTGGTCAGCAGCATGCGCATGCGCCAGCCCCAGCTTTCGGTGATGTCCATGCGCCGCTGTGGCGGAGCGATCAACGCCATGCCGATCAGTCGATCGTCGATAAGCAAGCCAATCGCCGGCAGGTCTTCGGCAAAGTGCTGCTGCACCAGCTCACGTACCGTGGCGCGTACGCGCTGGTCATAGCCTGGCCGCTCGGCTTCAAACAGGTAGGCAAAGGTGGGGTCGTGACGATAGGCGTGATACAGCAGCGAGCGTGCTTCGCGGGCATAGCCACCATCGAGCATACGTACTTCGGCGAGACTGTTGGGCATCGAATTGACCTCTGTTGTTCTTGATTTACTGGGCCTGCAGCCACGTTAGCACCGCGCACCCTGCGCCGCCACAGGCTGGCCGGCAGGGCCGCTAATCGGCTAGCATCGCGGACTTTCCAGAGCCACAGCCAGGACTGCCGCCCATGAAGATCGTCTCCTTCAATATCAATGGCCTGCGTGCACGCCCGCATCAACTGGCAGCATTGATCGAGAAACACCAGCCGGATGTGATCGGCCTGCAGGAAACCAAAGTTGCCGACGAGCAGTTCCCCGAGGCGGATATCCGTGAGCTCGGCTACCACGTGCATTACCATGGCCAGAAAGGCCATTACGGCGTCGCCCTGCTCTCGCGCCAGGAACCCCTGAGCTTGCACAAGGGCTTTCCCGGCGACGCCGAAGACGCGCAGCGGCGCTTTATCTACGGCACCTTCGCCGATGCCCAGGGCAACCCGGTGACGGTGATGAACGGCTATTTTCCGCAAGGCGAAAGCCGCGACCATCCGACCAAGTTCCCGGCAAAACAGCGTTTCTATGCCGACCTGCAACAGCTGCTGCTGAGCCAGTTCAGCCCCGAGCAAGCGCTGGTGGTGATGGGTGATATCAATATTTCGCCGGAAGACTGCGACATCGGCATTGGTGAACCTAATCGTCTGCGCTGGCTGAAAACCGGCAAATGCAGCTTTCTGCCAGAAGAGCGCGAGTGGCTGGCCACCCTAAAGAACTGGGGCCTGGTTGACAGCTTCCGCCACCTCAACCCCACAGTGAATGACCGTTTCAGCTGGTTCGATTACCGCAGCCGCGGCTTCGAAGACGAACCCAAGCGCGGCCTGCGCATCGACGTGATTCTCGCCTCTCAGGCGTTGCAGGCGCGGATCAAGGATGCCGGCGTCGACTACGACCTGCGCGGCATGGAAAAGCCATCGGACCATGCCCCCATCTGGCTTGAATTGGCTCAGTAAGCCTGCAATAGAGCCCTCACATAGATAAGTGACTGTCATATTGCAGTCACTTTTTTGTCTTATCGTCGCGGCACTTTCACTCACCCATATAAGGTGTTTGCCGCATGCTGCGCGCCTCCTCTGCCTTCGAACGTGATACCTGGATTCGCACCGTCAGCTTTTTGCTGCTCGGCTCCATCTGCTACGCCCTGCCCTGGTCAGTATTTGCCGCCCTGCCAGTCCCAAGCGACAACAGCAGCGTATTGCGCATACAGGGCTC
>Ga0209542_10005294_pt1 | contig 25863 bp, 24 predicted proteins | sample RifCSPhighO2_01_FD_184028 | JGI IMG/M metagenome (GOLD analysis project Ga0209542, IMG submission 184028) | Soil microbial communities from Rifle, Colorado - Rifle CSP2_plank highO2_0.1 (SPAdes) (version 2) | ecosystem: Environmental > Terrestrial > Deep subsurface > Rock core/Sediment ...
GCTACTTTTGCTTTAAACGATGCACTGTATTGTTTCCTTCTGACGCTCATTTTAGACTCCTTTCTAGCGTTACACTCTACCAGAAATTTATCCTTACCTACTGGTCCACTTTCTTAGGACCACCTCTGACCATCCATTCCATGTTTGGATCACGTAATTGGAAGAACGTCGCAATAAGAGCTCCGTCCCGCCCCTCACATACAGCCGCACCGGATCAAAATTGAAACTTAACCGAACCCCGGCTCGTCCCTTTACAAAATGCGTCCAGGCCGCGTTATTTTGTATGCCATTCGTCAAACTATATGCCCCCGTTCTAGAATTGTAATAGAGAAATCCCACATGAAAAGAAGGGGTAACCTTGCCAAAAGTCTTTTTTACCGTCAGTCCTGTTTGCAAAAATCCTGCCTTAGAATGAGCAACCCCCACACCAAAAACACTATTATCGGTTTCGCTGATTCTTAATCGAGAGGTAATTCCCCCGCCCAGTACATCCACATGAACATTTGGATTAAGAGAATAGATGACATAGGGCATCAGACCATGATTTGTGCCGTACTGAACCCCACCATTCGAGAAAGTACTGATTTTATTTTGCATGAATAAATAGGCCACTCCCCAATCCCATGTATTATTTTCCTTAGCATTAAAAGCCACACTGGTTATGTTGCCACTGGCTTTCCCTCTTAAAGAAGAAAAACTGTTTTTATTTTTTAAGAAGGTTTCGCTCACCGACAGCGTGTACTTAGGAGATTTTTTAAAGGCAACCTGTGAAGTTGGTCGATCCATGAGTTTATTAACGGCATCTTGATTTGCACTGCTATTGAGCGTGCTTACGCTCGTATCGGCGGAAGCTGCTCCCATCCAAAAGAGAACCACCCCTCCTTTCCAGCTCATCGTGTTTCTTTTCATTGGAGTCTCTCCTATTGAGTGTATTGGGTTCTCATGGGGTAACTTGGCTATTCATCAACTTGGGGACTCACAAATCTCTTAAATCTCACGGGCAGACGAGAAACGATCGTTCCTTTGCCGGTAGAAGGTTGTGTTGATGAAGCAACGTTCTCGCCAGAAGTATTTTGAGAAGGGGAAACGCTCTCTGTGGAAGACCCACTGTCCTGAACTGTATCTCCTGTACTTGTCTCAGAAGAAGATCCCGCACCACTTTCTTCCCCAGCAGAACCCTCAGAAACCGTAGTATCCGCGCCCGTTTCCGAGTTTCCTATTGAAATAGTTGTTTCGGATTCTGTTCCATCAATTGTTTCTGTTGTTCCTCCAGAGGAACCGGTGGATACGGAGGTATCCGAAGATATGGAAGAATCACCTGAGTTTCCAATAGAAACAGTAGTCTCAGACTCGGTACCAGAGGTTCCCGTAGAAATCGTTGTCTCTGATCCTGTCCCAGAAGTTTCAGTAGAAATGGTTGTCGTTGAGTCAGGAAGAGGTGTCTCTGTTGTTGTTTCCGTTGAAGTGGGTGGCGTTGTAGTGTTTTCCATACCATCTCCTGCTGAAAGATCAACAATTGCTTCTGTCTCCGAAGAATCCGTTGAGACAGAACTATCTCCACCCCCGGTGGAGGAGGAACTATCAGAAACAGGGGTGTCTAAAGAAGCAGAAGTGGAACTATCCGAAGTCTCTAAGGAAAGAGGAGCATCCGTTTCCGTTGTAGACTCAACGGTAACCCCTGCAGAGGTGTCAATGGTTCCTTCTGTTGAGCCGCTGAGTACGACTTCAGAAGAATCTGAAGAATCTGTGCCCGTATCAGATGTTACTGTCGTACTAGATTGGGTAGAGGTAGAAAGACTCGTATCCGTTTGTGTGGAAGAGTCAACGGAACTATCCACATCAAGCGTCCCGCTGATGTCAAGGCTGTCGATTAAAGATTCCGCAGCCTCTTCTGTTTCTTCTTCCGTGGTTGCCGCATTTTCTGTGCTCTCGATAAGCGCGCTATTAAGGGAAGAAAAACTATTGGAAGAGAGAAGAATAGACAATAAACAGACGGTCAGTTTCCACATGGCCTTACCCCCTGCTTTTATGGTCACATGTCAGGGACTGTAGCATGGAAGGTTTGCTGAATCAACTTCCTTATCACGTGCGACACGCACATATTCTATTGTATATTTCGATGATATGTAAAAACCATCATGATAGTTCTTAATGCTGTAAAAATAGCATTAAAGATACTGGGGTATTCGTTATGTTTAACCCACTCACATCACAAAAATCTTTAAATAGAATTTCTTATTTAGATTATCGCCGTGGCGATAAATTAATAACTATTTATCCGAACCATCATTGCTAAGTTGCTTACAAAAATGCGCATAAATGGTACCCCCTCACTTATCGCCACGGCGATAATCTAAAAATATTTTCAATAAAATCCCCATTCTATCCAACATATCAACAAAACTTTCTATTTTTAGGGGGCTATGTTTTACAAATGTTCACAAAAATTATTAAAACCGTACATTAAGGTGATAAATACAAGAGTGCGCATAAATGGTACCCCCCTCCATTATCGCCGTGGCGATAATATTGAGTTTTTTAGGCACCCACTTCTTTCTTTTTGATGTGTGTTGGGGAAGGATATAATTTAAGGCCCCCTGTTTCAATAAAGACCTTTAATTCAGGATAGGCGACTTGAATGGTTTTTAGGTGTTGAGAAAATTTCTTCTTAAAGTTTTTCAAATCACCATAGTCGCTCCCCATTTGTTTGGCCAACAGTCTCCACGAGATAAACTGCTTTTCTCTTAGAGAACTCATGCGATACGTCAACCATACGTAAATATCAATGGCAAAGGAAGATTGTTTAATGGCCTTGATCACCTCAAAATCCAAGGGAACCGCACTGGAAGTGATATACTCATAGAACTTCTCATTCAGTTCCAACATATTTTCTGTCAGTGACAGAACGTTTAAGTTTTCAATCCATGTTAAAGATTTTTGTTCCACCAGATAAAATTGAACCCCAGTCAGAGAGGTTTCTGTATTGTGCTCCAAGGCCAAACGGCAATGAATTAGGCGCAGTAATTGATCCTTAAGTCGTGTAATGGAGCCATTCACACCCCCTGTTGCGGCAATCCCGAGATGAGCCAGGAAACGCCTCAGGCTTTTTCCCATAAAGACGGTGCGACTTTTAGTTTGCAAGCTTTCTGTCACAATCCACATCAACAAAAGACGTGCAAAGGTCCCGTAAGGAATGCCGAGCCTGATTGTTTCTGTTCCAACCGTCATTTCTCCCGGAGAAATACGTAAAGAAAAATGACCATTGGTGCGCACCCAATGCTCTTCATTCCCCGGATCTTTGTGGGGAAGGGAGGCTTGAATAAAGATTTTTGTTAAAAACACAAGATGAGGAGGGTCCTCTCTCTTAGCCGCCCGTTCAATGATATTTTTTTGCCCCCGCGTTAGTTTCATGGTCTCTCTATGTCTCCGATGTTTCCAATTCATGAATGATTTCCTTCAATGACTTTAAGGCCAGCTCTTTTTCTTCTTCTGTCGCCTCATGAAAGCCCGCCGCATTCATTTTGATAAGGCCATCTTTCGACCACAACGTCAGGAGATTCCGAGATCCTCTTTGATGGATGGGCACTTTCGGATATCGACTGTCTTGCTTATGAAGTTCCGCACTTACATATAACTTCATATCTTCCACCGTATAGGTCTTTAACAGGTTTCTTAAGAAAGCCCGACGTGTCAATTTATGGGTCACCACCTGCTGCACAATTTCAGGCGGTAGTTTGGCATATTTAATATATTCAGAGACTTGGCTTTGTTTCACCCCTACCTTTTTGGCAATCTCTTCTTGGCTATGGCAAATACCCGCTTTGAGCAATTTAAAATAAGCCTGACCCAGTTCAATGGGATGCAAGTCCTCTCGCTGAATGTTCTCGATCAGAGCAATCTCTTCTGCCTGCAAGGCATCGTCCACCACAATACAGGGCACACGGGTTAATCCAGCTAACTTTGCCGCCCGCAACCGTCTCTCCCCACTCAAAACCTCAAAAACACCCGGCTCAGAGGCCGATTCAATCACGGTGAGGGGTTGGCGCACCCCGTGCTCTTTAATGGTCTTAGCAAGCTCTTCTAGGGCTTCCTGGTCAAAGTTTTGTCGTGCCTGGTTTTTAAATGACCTTAGGGCATCAATTTCCATGTTGCGAATAACCGTATAAAGGTCTTGGTTCAAGATATTGGGGGTCACTTGCCGCCCGTCAGATTGATCCTTCTTGGAAAGATCTGGGCTAGGCTCGCGGGTTTTCAGATCACTTATTTTAACCATGACTTATCCTTCCTTTGTCTCGTTTAACGTCGTCACCACCAGTTCATCCATAAAAGGAAGGGGCGTACTCAAAGATTTCCGAGATACCTCTAAAAAATCACCAATAAAGTCGAGGACATCTTCATTAGCGGGCGAGTTTTTTGCCGCAAAAGAAAGAACGGAAAGCCTTTTTTTAGAGGCGATGTTTAGGTCCTCCGATTTTCTCATGACAGACTGATACATATGGAGACTATAATCCCGTCGGAGAGCCCCCAAAACCTCTTGCGCCGTTGCCATTTTCGATTCAAATTTATTGGCCACGATGGAAAAACGGAGGGGCAACCTGAGTTCTGTAAAAACACGCTCAAGTTCATCTATCACACGAGAGAGCCCTTTTAAACTAAGGGGGGCTGTTTCACACACCACATTGATATGATCAGCCGCGAAAAGAGCATTGACCACCAGTGGTGTCATGGACGGATTTGTATCAATCAAAATAAAGTCATAGTCTTTTTTGATGGAATCCAAAACGCGGGCTAACATTTCTTCGCGGCGTTGCTTCATGTTTAGAGGAATATCGATGCGGGTGAGGCCCAAATTACTCGGAATAATATCAAGCCCCTCCCAGACGGGGTAAATGGCCTGTTTAATGGGCAAACTATTGATGAGAACATCATAAAGCGTGTTGTAACTTTCTTCTTCCCCGTAGTCCATAATAGTCGACAAATGGGCCTGAGCATCACAATCAATCACAAGAACCGTAAACCCCATCAAATTCAAGAGAAAGGCCGTTTGGGAACAAAGGGTCGTCTTTCCGGTTCCTCCCTTAAAGTTATAAAAAACGTGGGTTTTTCTTTGAATGGGGGCGTCTGTGTGTACAAAAAATCCACGCATCACCCTCCGCGCCGAGGTGACATCAAATTTTTTTGTTTTTGCAGATTTATCGAGCGGAGAAATGTCTTCCTGAGCAAAGCGCCGAGAGATCGTCGAGACGGCAACTTTCGCGAGCGCCGCTAGAATAGGCTGTGAAATGGTCGCTTGTTTCATGTTTACACCCTTATTAGAATTTATATTTCATGTATAAACAATATTTCTACAAAATGCAAGAATTTTTTTGTTTTTTGGTTGTTTTTCTTGCAATTAAAATTTTTCGACCAATTTGTGTTTATTGGAGATATAGGATTTATAAACTTATCCACAGAATCTTTAAATAAAAAAAGTTATCCACGCATAAACGGTACCCAAAAAAATGGTTTATGCGCATAAACGGTACTCCTTTTGCGCATAAAAGGTACCCCAACCTATATAGTAATAAAGAACCTGTATTCTGCTGACGCTCTCCTGGGGATAAAAAGGCCAAAAGAAGGCCCTTTTACCACCCAGGGGGAGGAAAGTGTTTTATTTTTACGAAAAAAAGATTTTGTCAGAGGGGAACCTATACAATAGATGAGCTAGGGATCTCTTTAAAATAGCGGTTTGTTAATCCAGTCACATTAAAAATAACCCCCAAGCTATATCCTCCCCACATCAACAGAGGCCTGTCATCTTCATAGCATTTAAAAGCTATTGTGGAACAAATACCCCCAAGACAAAGTATACCTATTTGAGTGGCAATACGCCTATGGTTTGCCTTACGACTTTCATAGATTAATGACACAGGTCTTTGAACAAGATCTCCGGCATCATCAATCTCCTCGTGAGGAGACGCTGCGGCTTGATGAATCCAAACAAAACAACTAAAAAACAATAAACTTAATATAACTTTTTTAACTTTTTTCATAATTATCTCCTTATTTTTCCTTGGTTTTTTAGCACTAAAGTCTGATCATGTAAATTAAAAAGTTTGGGAATAGAAAAACAAGGACATCCTTTCAAAAAGGGGTGTCTTCCTATTGGCCAGACAGACCCTTTTTAATGAAGATATTTTATTGTCTTTTTAAGTGAGAAGCTTTAAGGTCTCAAAATAGAAATTTAGATATACGCAATATGCAAACTCAAAAATGAGTTTGCAAAAATAAGAAAACCAATATACTAAATGCAACACAAAAATTGATAAAAAATCCTATAAATAAAGCTGTTTTTTTAGATCGAGACGGAGTGATTGTTATCCCCCATTTTAGAGAGGGAAGATCATTTGCTGTAAGGTCTATGGCAGACTTTCATCTTTATCCAGACGCTTATGAGTCCCTTGTCCGATTAAAAGAAAATGGGTTTTTACTTATTGTTGTTACAAATCAGCCTGATGTTGGGAGAGGTCTCATCTCTTCGGAAACACTGGAGAAAATGAATCTCTTTTTGTTCCAGAATCTCCCAATTGATGATATTCGGGTCTGTCCTCATACGAAAGAAGAGGGGTGTGGATGTAAGAAGCCAAAGCCAGGACTTTTACAAAGTGCCTCAAAGGACTTCAATATTGACTGTACAGCAAGTTATATGGTAGGAGACAGACAAAGTGACGTGGAGGTAGGAAGAGCGGTGGGGTGTAAGACGGTTTTTATTGACTTGGGGTATACCGCGGAAACAAAACCTGAAAACGCTGATTTTTTCTCTAGAAACTTAAAAGAAGCAGCACATTGGATTGTGAAAAGCTCATAAAACAAAATAGGATAACATGGATTTTAAAATAAAAATTTTTGCTGACGGGGCAAATCTGGAGGACATTAAACAACTTTATAAACTTCCTTATATCAAAGGATTTACCACCAACCCTACCCTTATGCGAAAGGCAGGAATAAAGAGCTATGAACAATTTTCTAAAGAGCTTTTGTCCATGGTTAAGGACCTACCTGTTTCTTTAGAAGTTTTTGCGGATGACGCGGAATCTATTCTGTATCAGGCTCAGAAAATTGCCTCGTGGGGAAAAAATGTATATGTGAAGATTCCGGTTTCCACCACCCACGGAGAGTTCCTAGGTCCTGTGATGAAAACACTGTCGGGCGAGGGAATTCCTTTAAACATAACGGCCTTGATGACAGCGGATCAAGTAAAAGCCACACTAGACTGCCTTTCTAAAGATACCCCCTCTATTATTTCCGTATTCGCCGGCCGTATTGCCGATACCGGACGAGACTCGTTAGAGATCATGATTCAATGTAAAAATCTTATTAAAGAGAGTGGTAAAAAAGCAGAATTATTATGGGCCAGCCCGCGCGAACTTTATAATGTTATTCAGGCGGATCAAATGGGATGTGACATTATTACAGTGGATAAAAGCATTTTGGATAAATTGCCTTTACTTGGGAAAGATCTATTGGAGTATTCCAAAGAAACTGTCCAAATGTTCTATAAAGATGCTATGGCATCTGCGTTTCAAATTTAAGTAAAGGAATCTGAGAATGGCTCGAAAATTTAATTCGGTACTTATTACGGGTGGTGCTGGATATTGTGGCAGCCGTCTGGTGCCTCAACTTTTAGACGCTGGGTATAAGGTAAAAGTGTATGATCTGTTGTTCTTTGGAAAAGAGTTTTTGCCTTTAACTGACCCCAACCTAGAAGTGATTAAGGGGGACATTCGAGATGTCTCCTTCTTTAAAAAATCATGTGCCGGTATGGATGTGGTTTTGAGTTTGGCTTGTATCTCTAACGACGCGAGTTTTGAGTTAGATGAAAATCTCAGTACAAGTATTAATCTTCAAGCCTTTGAGCCCATGGTTATAGCTGCGAAAGAAGCGGGGATAAAGCGTTTTATGTATGCCTCTTCTTCGTCTGTTTATGGAGTATCTGATGCTCCCGATGTGACAGAAGATCATCCCTTAGTTCCATTGACGTTTTACAACAAATATAAGGGGATGTGTGAGCCTTTGTTGTTTAAACATACCGATGACAATTTTGTGGGTGTTGTATTCCGCCCGGCCACGGTTTATGGATACGCGCCTCGCCAACGCCTGGATTTGTCAGTAAATATTTTAACGAACCATGCCTTTAACAATGGAAAAATCAAGGTTTTTGGAGGTGATCAGTTGCGTCCTAACTTGCATGTACAAGATTATTGTGATCTATGCCAGCTGTTGTTAGAAGCGCCTGATGAAAAAATTGCAAACCAAATCTTTAACTGTGGCTATGAAAATATGTCGATTATGGATCTTGCCCATGTGGTGAAAAAAGTGGTTGAGGAAAATTACCCTGAAAAAGGAGAAATTCCTATTGAAATTGTGCCTTCCAATGATAATAGGTCCTACCATATTAACTCGGACAAGATTAAAAAGATCCTTGGTTTTCGGCCTCAACATTCCATCGAAGAAGGTGTGAAAGAACTCTGTGAGGCTTTTGCGAAAGGGCTTCTTCCCCATAGTTTTGAAGATGATAAGTATTTCAATGTGAAGCGTGTCAAATCTTTGGCCGTTCATTAGGGGATCATAATGACTCATCCTATTTCCATCGTAACAGGGGGTGCTGGCTTTATAGGCAGCCACATGGTGGATCTTTTGTTGGACCACGGCCATACAGTTCGGGTGGTGGATAACTTTACGGGCGGATGGGAAAAAAATATTGCCCACAATCGTGAAAACCCTCATCTAGAAGTTTTTGATCAAGACATTAGAACATTGCAGCCCGACAGTGCAATTTTTAGAGATGTCACCTACGTGTTCCACTTTGCAGGGATTGGGGATATTGTCCCCTCCATCGAAAATCCCGTAGAGTACATGGATGTAAACGTTCAAGGTACCGTCAAGGTTCTAGAATGTGCCCGCCATCACAAAGTAAAGAAGGTGGTTTATGCGGCGTCTTCTTCCTGTTATGGATTGGCTGACGTCCCAACACGGGAAGATGCGCCCATCAAAACCGAATACCCCTATGCGTTGTCTAAATATATGGGCGAGATGGCTTTGTTTCATTGGAACAAGGTTTACAAGGTGCCGGTGAATGCCATTCGTATTTTTAACTGCTATGGTCCACGGGTGCGTACCACTGGAGTATATGGAGCGGTCTTTGGGGTGTTCTTCAAGCAAAGATTGGCAGGGAAGCCTTTCACTATTGTGGGAGACGGAACCCAAACCAGGGATTTCCTGTTCGTCAGAGATGTAGTGAAAGCGTTTTATTTGGCCGCTGTAACCCCATTAATCGGTCACATTTGGAACCTAGGGGCGGGTAACCCACAATCTGTGAATAAATTGGCTGACTTCCTGGGGGAAGAAAAAGTGTATATTCCCAAAAGGCCGGGCGAACCTGATTGTACCTGGGCGGATATTACTAAAATTCAAAAAGATCTGAAGTGGGTTCCAGAAGTATCGTTTGAAGAGGGGGTTCAAGAAATGTTGAAAGATATAGATCGTTGGCAAGACGCCCCCTTGTGGGATCAAAACTCCATTAAACAAGCTACAAAAACATGGTTTGAATATCTGGGAGCACCTTAAATGTCATTGTTTCATTCCTATAGCCATAAGATAAAAACCATTGAGGAATTGGCTGAAATCTTAGGGAAATTTCCCCGTAAAAAGCCGGTCATTATGTGCCATGGGGTTTTTGATGTAATACATCCGGGGCATTTGCGCCATCTTATTTATGCCAAAGAAAAAGCCCCCATTTTGGTAGTGAGTTTAACAGCTGATTGCCACATCACAAAAGGACAGTATCGTCCCCATATTCCTGAGAATTTACGGGCTGCCAATATGGCAGCCTATGAGTTAGTGAGCTATGTCATCATTGATCGAAACTCTAAACCATTGAAAAATCTTGAAACAGTAAAGCCGGATTATTTTTGTAAGGGATTTGAATACTCTGCCGAAGGTAAGGTGAACCCCCGCACGCAAGAAGAAGTAGATGTCTTGAACTCCTACGGCGGGCGGGTCATCTTTACACCGGGTGATTATGTATATTCTTCCACCAAGCTCATTAATTTAGAAGCCCCAGATATTAAATATGAAAAGTTAGAGCTTCTTCTAAATACCTCTAAAACAACTTTTGAGGATTTAAGAAAAACACTCAAAAATTTTGCAGGAAAAAAAGTTCATGTGGTAGGGGATACCATTGTTGATTCCTATACCCAGTGCGAAATGGTGGGAGGCCAAACTAAAACGCCGACTATGAGTGTTCTCTTCCGAGAAAAACAAGATTATGTGGGGGGGGCGGCCATTGTAGCAAAACACCTGAAAGCAGCAGGAGCTGATGTCACTTTCACCACTGTGTTGGGGGACGACAAGCTTAAGGATTTTGTTTTAAAAGATCTGATAAAAGATGGAATTCCTTGTAACTCTAATGTAGACCCCTTGCGGCCTACAGTGAATAAAAATGCCATTGTGGTAAAGGACTATCGGTTATTGAAAATCGATACCTTGGATAATGCAACTATTTCTCAAGATATTTTAGATAGTCTTTGTGAGACAGTTCAGCATACTGAAACTGATGCTGTAATATTTTCTGATTTTCGTCATGGTATTTTTAATAAAAATACCATTCCTTTCTTAATCAAGGCTTTGCCTCAGAAAGCATTAAAAGTGGCTGATAGTCAGGTGGCTAGTCGCTGGGGAAATATCACTGAATTTAAAGAGTTTGACCTGATTACCCCCAATGAGCGCGAAGCTCGTTTTTCCCTCGCGGACCAAGATTCGGGGGTTAGAACATTGGCAGCACAATTGCACAAAGCTGCAGATTGTAAATATCTGATCTTAAAACTAGGAGATAAGGGAATTTTGTGTAGCAAGTCGAGTAATTTTGAAGAAATTGGGAGTTTTTTCTTGGTGGATAGCTTCGTGCATCGCCTCGTGGATCCAGTTGGATCTGGGGATGCTTTGTTGGCTTATGGAACATTGGCTCTTCTTACAAGTGGATCGATCGCACAAGCAGCGATTTTAGGCTCCCTCGCGGCGGCGTGCGAATGTGAATATGATGGGAATATTCCAGTCACACCTGAAAATGTGTTGAAAAAATTAGATCATATTGAGAAAAGCTTGACCTTCTCTCATGCAGAAGAAATGGCGGAGGTTGTGCATTGAGGGTTATTGTGGTTGGCATGGGAGTGCAAGGCGCCAAGCGTCAGCGTATTGCTGGGGCGGACCTAGTTACGACCGTTGATCCTATACTGCCAGCGGATTACAGGTCTCTCAAAGATGTATCTTTAGATTCTTTTGATGCTGCCCTTTGTTGCACCCCTGATGGACCTAAGTTTGAGTGTCTAGAGTATCTTTTGACCCACAAGAAACATGCATTGGTGGAGAAGCCCCTTTTTACAACCACCAAAGGTCAAATCAAAGAGTTGGAGGATTTGGCCCAAAAAAACAACGTCGTATGCTATACAGCCTATAACCATCGTTTTGAACCCCACTTCATGAAGGCGCAAGAGGTGATAGAATCCGGAAAATTAGGTAAAATTTATTCTTGTCGCATGTTTTATGGAAATGGGACAGCGCGATTGGTGAGAGACTCGGCCTGGCGCGATCAAGGATCAGGCGTGATTCATGATTTGGGATCTCATCTTTTGGATACACTTTTGTTTTTCTTTGGAGAGTCGGTTCAAAACCGAAAATTTAATCTGAGGTCCTGCCAACGATTTGAAAACAAATCTCCTGATTACGCCGCTTTTTCTAGCGAAGAAGCTTTGCCCCGGCTGGATTGTGAGATGACGATGGTTTCATGGTGTAATTCTTTTTACTGTGACATTTATGGGGAGAAAGGATCCCTTCATATTGATACGCTGTGTAAATGGGGACCTAGTACCATCACTTTTAGAGAACGCATTCTCCCTTCCGGAAAACCTAATGAAACCTCAGAAACATTAATCCAATCAGATCCTACGTGGGAATCGGAATATGCCTATTTTAAAAAGTTATGTGCCACAAAAGATAGAATAGAAGATCTGTCAAAAGATCTTTACCTTTTAGACGCCTTAGAAAGTTTAGAACAACAAATGACCACCAAGGAGCCTTGTTATGCAAACTAAAACTTTAGAATCAGTTATTTTGCAAGACTATTCAAAAACATATCTTCACTATATTCAAAATGTTTGTGAAAGTTTAGATGTGTCCATCATGGAACAAATGGTAGAAGAGCTTGTACAATTGAGAGGAAGGAAAGGTCGTCTCTTTATTTTAGGGGTTGGAGGCAGTGCGGCGAACTGTAGCCATGCGGTGAATGACTTTAGAAAGCTCTGTGGTATTGAGACTTATGCGCCGACCGATAATGTATCTGAATTAACAGCACGTACCAATGATGAAGGGTGGGGATCTGTTTTTTCTGAATGGTTAAAAGTAAGCAATTTTTCTTCTAAAGATGCGCTTTTAATATTCTCCGTTGGCGGTGGCAACAAAGAAAGAAATGTAAGTGTCAATTTGATCCAAGCCATTGACTTAGCGAACGAAGTAGGAGCCAAAGTGTTTGGAATTGTGGGTCGTGACGGTGGGTATACGAAACAAAAAGGAGATTGTGTGGTGGTGATCCCCACGGTTGATGCCGATAAAGTGACACCTATTGCCGAAGCCTTCCAAGGGGTGATTTGGCATGGGTTTGTCTCCCATCCTAGACTCCAGATGGTCAAAACAAAGTGGTAAGATGAAAATAGGTCTTTTAGGAATTGCTCATCTAAGCTTAAACCATGGGGCTGCTTTTGCAGCAAAAGGGTTTAAGGTGGTCTTTTTTGATTTTGATACTGGTTTGGTCAAGCAGATGGAAGAGGAAAATCTAGACTATTCTGAACCTGGGTTAAAAGAGGCGCTTAAGCTTTATGATAAAAACATCGCTGTAACGAGCAAAGAAACAGATCTTTACTCCTGCGACCTTCTTTATATTGCGCGGGATGTACCCACGGATGATCAAGGAAAAAGTGACTTAAAAGACACTCATAAGCTGTTTGAAATTGCTAGGAGTAATGCGTCTTCTCGATCTTCTGTAGTCATTCTTTGTCAAGTTCCTCCTGGCTTTACACGTCAATTAGATTTTCCAAAAGATCGTTTGTTTTATCATATGGATCCTCTCATTTTTGGGCAAGCTTTAGACCGAGCCACAAAACCAGACCGTTTTATTATAGGGTTAGATAATCCTGAAAGAGCTTTGACCTCTTCTTTAGAGAGGCTTCTCACTTCCTTTGAATGCCCCATTCTTAGAATGCGTTATGAAAGCGCCGAGTTTACAAAAATCGCCATTAACTTGTTTCTCATTTCCTCTGTTTCTACTACCAATACCATTGCTGATATTTGTGAAAAAATTGGGGCGGATTGGGTCGAAATGAAGCGGGCAGTTCAACTAGATAAACGCATTGGGCCTTATGCCTATACGAGCCCAGGGTTGGGGCTTTCAGGAGGAAATTTGGAACGATCCTTAACCTCGGCCCATGAATTAACTTATGCTCATGGAGCTGCTCATACTATGGTTCAGGCCTGGATGGATGACTGCACGTATCGAAAAGATTGGGTTCTTAAAACGCTCCATCAGAAGGTGTTTTTACGGAATACGGCACCTAAAATTGGTATTTTAGGATTAGCTTATAAAATAGATACAAATTCTATAAAGAATTCACCCGCCTTTCATCTTCTAGAGCATTTGCAGTCTTATGATGTGATGGCATTTGATCCGGTGGTGACTCAAACTCCCTATGCAGCCGTTAAAATAGCTCATAAGGCAACAGATATTTTAGAGAGAGATGTGGTGCTGATTATGACACCCTGGAAAGAATTTAAAGATCTTGATTATAAAAAATACAAAAAGATAAAAGTATTGATCGACCCCTTTAATTTGTTTGAAAAAGAATCGAAACATCTCACTTGTCAATATTATGCTTTAGGAAAGAGTATTTAAATGAAGAAAATTATAATTATAATTATAATTATAATTATAAATACATCATTTTCAAAATCGTTATCCGTAATTATTTGGGGAAAAAATGAACATACGAAATCCATTGAAAAAATGGTTAGCTCTATTCCATTCCTTCAATTGGAAGCAATACAGTCCTATAATAATTTATCGTTGATAGAAGAGTTCTACTTAAAATACAAATTTAGAGGGAAAATAATTATTTCCAGCCTTATGGGAGAACGTAGAGAAAAAGATTTCTACAAACAATTAAATTTTTGTAGAAAAAATAACATCAGATTTTCTCATCCGACTGCGTTACTACCGTACCTGAGTACGTCTCATTTAGGTTCGTATAAAATAAAAAGGCATGGGTTTCCAGGGAGTGGGAACATTCTACTTGACAGTTTTCTTAACTTTCTTTTAAGGGAAAATAAAGGAAAAAGAAAATTAACCCCTTCCTTTAATGCTTATGTATCTTTCGACTACGATCTGAAGATTATGAAAGTTTTAGAAAATGGAGCAAGCAATTCTTTAATAATTCCTGTTAGTGCGTATTTGAGATCGATTACTGTAGATAATTCCTTTGTGATAAACGGAGTCCCAATGGGCGGAGTCATGGAGAATGGGGAAATAATACTGTCAGACCATATAACTCCGTATAAATCGGACATCGATCTTTTTAAAAGAAAAGGATTTAAACAAATTGTTATTGTAAGAAATCCGATTAACGTTTTTTGCTCTCTTCTGAGAAAAAATTACAAGATGAATAGAGAATTTTATGCGAAAGCGTTAGGATATTTTTACAAGGAGGTCCAACAAAATAAAGACGAATTAATTATTGTTCGATATGAAGATATTTTAAATGACCCCTTTAGAGCACTATATAAAGTCTCCAGAAAGTTGGGATTCTTCATCGAAAAAAATAAACTTGAAAACTGGATCGTTCAACATTTGAAAAAAAATTTAATAAAAGAAGAGATACACTATAGAATTGCGCAAACTCTGTATGAGAACGAGCAGCTAACCAAAGTAGAACTTGATCTTTTAAAAAAATATAACCTCATTCAACTAGGAAAACATTTTGGATATGAGATAGACGTTACCAAGATTTCGATGATTCCACATAAAAAAGTAGAAGAAGAGACTATTTGGAGAGATGCTTATGTCGTTTTCCCTTTAGAAAATACTCTCCTAAAAAGTACGCTGTTTTTTACAAGGAAACGAAGACCCTTATTTGTTTATGATCTACAACATGTCAAGACATTTTGTCCTGGGGGTGAGAAAGAAAATATTATCAATAAAATTTATTCGTTAATTGATCTTTTCTATCTGGATTCAGCAATTATTGATGAATCCACAGCCTGTTATTATCGAAGACAAGGAACCTAAAAAACGTGCTACATCACCAAAATTTTATACCCCAAAACCCTTCCCGCGTTGTGCTTTTAGGTGGCAGTGGATTTATTGGTCAGGAAATTTCTAAGATTTTAACTCAAGAAAATGCGCCCATTCTCTCTCTTTCCAGTAAAGAGCTGGATTTAACACAAGAATCAGCGGTTGACAACTTCTCGGGCTTATTGAAAGAGACGGATAGTATAGTCTTTCTGTCGGCCTTAACGCCCGATAAGGGCCGGGGCATTGAAGCCTTCGAAAAAAATATCAAGATGGCTGTACACGTTGTCAAAGCACTTGAAAGACGGCCTGTCGCCCATTTAGTTTACTTTAGTTCAGATGCCGTTTATTCGATGAAAGAGCCGTTGGTGACGGAAGCTACGCTCTCTAACCCTGAGGACCTTTATGGACTCATGCATTTAACCCGGGAAAAAATGATGGAGATGGCATTTAAAAACACGGCCATTGTGCGCCCAACATTGGTGTATGGAGAGCAAGATACGCATAACTCATATGGCCCCAATCGGTTTCGCCGTATGGCTGAAGAGAAAGGAGAGATCACGTTGTTTGGGGATGGTGAAGAAAAACGCGACCATATTTTTGTAGAAGATTTAGCGCGACTGATTGTAAATGTTCTTATGCATAAAAGCGTAGGGCAGTTGAACGCAGTGACAGGACAATCTATTTCTTATGTGGCCTTGGCTCACAAAGCAGCTGCGTTGTATGGAGAGGGGCATGTGAAGGTAACACTAACTGAGCGCAAAAACCCTGTTACTCATCGTCATTTTGATAATACAATTATTTTTAAAAGCTTTCCTGATTTTCGGTTTACGTCATTAGAAGAGGGATTGAAGTTGGTGTATGACAGTGTATCCCAAAGAGTAGAGGCTTAAATGCAAGAAATTAATCTTCTTCAAAGTCTTCCCAAGACAAAGAGAAATATTGAAAAACGAGCATCTGCGAAGGATCCTCTGGTGGTTCAAACTTCCAAACAGTTTGGACAAGAATATTTTGATGGTCCCCGAGATTATGGGTATGGGGGATACCGTTATGATGGGCGGTGGGTGCCAGTCGCCAAAGATATCATTCAGCATTTTGACTTAAAGTCGGGAGATCGAGTTTTAGATGTGGGCTGTGCTAAAGGGTTTCTGGTGAAAGACTTATTATCTGAATGTCCTGGGTTAGAAGTTTTTGGACTTGATATTTCGTGGTATGCTGTAACGCATTGTGAGCCCGAGGTTGTAGGACGGCTTCATGTGGGGGATGCTCGAGATTTGCCTTTCCCGGACAATAGTTTTGATTGTGTTTTGTCCCTCAATACGTTACATAATTTTCAACGACCTAAGGTGGTGAAAGCCGTGGCTGAAATCCAGCGGGTATGTAAGGGAAGTAAGTCTTTTATTCAAGTGGATTCTTATAGAAATCCGACAGAAAAAAAGATCTTTGAAAGCTGGGTACTGACAGCAGAGTATCATGATTATCCTGACGAATGGATTAAGATTTTTAATGAAGCTGAGTATACAGGAGATTATTATTGGACGATTTTATAAGGAGAAAAGATGCTTTTAACATATCATAAAACAGTGGAGTCTTTAAAAATAAAAGACTATCCAAAAGATTTTAAAATTTCTTGGTCATATTTAGCCGATCAATTTAAAGATATCGATGAAATCCTCCAATCTTTTAGGGTTTTTATTCCGACTGGAGATTTTACTCTTGGTAAGCCTCTTCAAGAGTTTGAATCTAAGTTTGCTCAAAAAATGGGGACAAAATATGCTTTAGGCGTTGCTTCTGGGACAGATGCTATTAAATTATCCTTAAAAGCTCAAGGAATTGGGCATGGGGACGAAGTGATCACGACGGCCAATACTTTTATTGCCACGGTAGGAGCCATTAATGAAATTGGGGCAGTTCCAGTGTTTGTGGATTGTACCGATAACTTTTGTATTGATGAATCTCAAATCGAATCGAAAATTACTCCCAAAACAAAAGCTATTGTGGCTGTGCATCTAACTGGCCAAATGTCAGATATGCCAACCATCATGAAAATTGCTGAAAAGCATAATTTGATCGTTGTGGAAGATGCGTGTCAGGCGATGTTTGCAGAAATAAACGGTCAAAAATCAGGAACGTTTGCGAGCACAGGCTGCTTTTCTTTGCATCCTCTTAAAGCCGTGAATGTGTGGGGGGATGGTGGCGTCATTGTGACAAACGATGATATCCTCTATAAAAAACTGTCTCAACTCAGAAATCACGGACTTTCTAATCGTGATGAAATTGAAGTGTTGGGGTACAACTCACGCTTAGATACGCTTCAGGCCTTGGTGGGGAATTGGCTCATTAAAGATTCTGATTTTATTACCAAGAAACGTATTGAAAATGCCACCATCTTGGATAAAGGGCTTTCTCAAATTTCCGGGATTAAAATCCCCGCACGTTTTTCTAACAGAAAGCTGGTTTTCCATCTCTATATTGTTTTTGCTGAGAATAGGGATGAGCTCTATCACCATTGTATTAGCAAGGGTGTTGAGGTAAAAGTTCATTATCCTATCCCGTTGTATTTACAAAATGGATTGAAATTCTTGGGTTATAAAGAAGGTGATTTCCCTGTTTCTGACAGGCATGCTCAAACTATGATTTCATTCCCTATGCACCAACATCATACGGCTGATCAAATGAATTATATTGTTAAAACAGTGAGAGAGTTTTATGAGCGTTAACGTCGGTATAAAACCCATCACCTATGCACTTCTGGAACGTCAGTTTCAGCATGAGCGAGAAGAAATTTTAAAATGCCAACTTTCTATTTTAGAAAGTGGGCAGTATATTCTTGGGGAAGTAGTAGAAAATCTCGAAAAAGACATCGCTTCTTTTTGTGGTGTAACGTATTGTGTGGCCTTAAACTCTGGAACGGATGCTCTCATTTTTGGGATGATGGCTCTTGGAATTAAAAAGGGAGATGAAGTTATTACACCAACCAATTCTTTTATAGCCTCCACGTCTTCCATTATCCATGTGGGAGCAATACCTGTTTTGATTGATGTGAAAGAAGATCAGAATATAGACGTTAACCAAATTGAATCAAAAATTACTTCTAAGACCAAGGCGATTATGCCTGTCCATTTGACCGGGCGTATTGCAGAGATGAACAAAATCCGGGCGCTAGCACAAAAATACAATTTATTTGTGATCGAAGATGCCGCTCAAGCTTTTGGGTCTCAATATCATGGCCAATATGCTGGTTCTTTTGGGAATGTGGGATGTTTCTCCGCACACCCATTGAAGACCTTTAATGCCTGTGGAGATGCTGGATTTTTAACTACTGATAATAAGGAAATATATCAGCAGGTTCGTCTTTTAAGAGCTCATGGCCTTCAAGATCGCAATACGGTGGTAAAGTGGGGCTACGTATCTCGTTTGGATGCCATGCAAGCAGCTATTCTTCAAATGAGATTAGGGAAAATAAAGGGATATATAGAAAAACGACGTCAAAATCTAGAGTTATATAGAAGCCTCTTAGATTTAAAATATGTTTTTATTCCTCCTTGCAAACCTCATGAGTATAATCAGGTTCAAACTTTTGTAATTCAGGTAGACAAACGAAATGAACTGCAAGCACATTTAGCGGAATGTGGGATTCAAACATCGGTGCATTATCCTATCCCCATTCATTTGCAGCCAGTCTGTAGTAATTTGAACTACAAAAGGGGGGATTTTCCTCAAACAGAATATCAAGCAGATCGAATTCTTTCTGTTCCAGTCAGTCAGTTTCTAGAGGACTTTGAAATCGGCTATGTTAGCGAGAAGATTAACGGATTTTTTAGGGGAAAGTAGTGTCTGACTTAACAGTTCAAAAAAGAAAACAGATGTTTTTTGATCTTCTGAGGATACGGATGGTTGAGCATGCCATTGTCAATGAATATCATAAGCAAGAAATGCGTTGCCCAACCCATTTTAGTATAGGCCAAGAAGCCACGGCCGTGGGTGTGTGTGCGAATCTTTCTAGACACGATTATGTGATGAGTACTCACCGTCCTCACGCCCACTATTTAGCTAAAGGTGGATCTTTAAAAAAATTTATTGCCGAGCTTTATGGAAAAAAAACAGGAAGCGCGGGGGGAAGAGGAGGCTCCATGCACTTGATCGACTTGAACTGTGGGTTTTTAGGCTGTGTGCCTATTGTAGGGAGCACTATTCCTATAGCAGTTGGAACCTCTTTTTCTATTAAACAATTAAAAGAAGACCGTATTTCTGTTGTATTTCTGGGAGATGCGGCAACAGAAGAGGGTGTTTTTTATGAGAGTCTAAATTTTGCAAAGCTTCATAATTTACCTGTTTTGTTTGTGTGTGAAAATAATTCTTATTCTGTGAACACACCTTATGAGCTTCGGCGACCTAGGGGACAAAAAATTTCTGATATTGTGGCCTCATTTGGTCTGGCTGTCATAGAGACAGACGGACAAGACTGTGATGTGGTTTATGGAAAGACGGAAGAATTAGTTAAAGATGTCCGTTCAGGAAAAGGCCCAGCTTTTATTGAGCTTCACACGTTCTTATCCATTGAGCATTGCGGCCCTCATTGGGATGAAAAATCTAGACCTTCTGATTTTGTCAATCATTGGTTGCAACGGGACCCGGTAGATCTTCATGAAAAAAAACTTTTGGGAGAAAAGGTTATTAACGAGCAAGAAGTAAGCGCCATGAAATTAAAAATTCAGGCAGAAATTCAAGAAGCATTTGTGTTTGCTCAAACATCTGAATTCCCTCCGGCAACCCATTTAACAAAACATATTTTTAAAGAAGAATATCATGGCTGAAAATATGCGTGAAATTTATGGCCATCAGGCTGTGAATGAAGCCTTAGATCTTAGCTTAGAAAAGCATAAGGACGTTGTTCTTATTGGACAAGGAGTGCCTGATGGGACCCAGACCTATGGGACCACCACGGGTCTCTCTGATAAGTATGGTGACAGGGTTTATGAGATGCCTTTGTCAGAAGCCGGTATGACGGGAATCATGATGGGGGCAGCTTTAACGGGGTTACGCCCCGTTATGACGTTTGCACGTTTTGAATTTGCTCTTTTAGCTATGGATCAAATTGTGAATCAAGCGGCCAAATGGTCTTATATGTTTGATGGGCAAGCTCATGTACCGTTAACAATGCGCTTAATCATTGGTCGTGGGTGGGGTCAGGGGGCCCAGCATTCTCAGTCTCTACATAATTGGTTTGCCCATATACCAGGCTTAAAAGTTGTCATGCCCTCTACACCAAGGGATTTGAAAGGATTGTTGATCTCTAGTATTGAAGACCCAAATCCTGTTATTTTTGTAGAGCATCGGTGGCTTCATTATAATTTTGGGCCAGCACCAGAAGGGTACTATACCACTTCTATTGGAAAATCTGATTTCCTATTGAGAGGTAATATGGCGACTGTGGTGGCCTCTTCTTACATGAGTTTTGAAGCATTGAAAGCGTGTCAGAATCTGGCTCAGGAAGGGATAGAGGTAGAGTTGATTGACCTCAAAACAATTGCACCCTTAGATGATAGCTTAATTTTGGAATCTGTTAAAAAAACAGGTCGCCTGATTGTGTGTGATCAATCTCATTTCACGGGAAACTTTGCAGGAGAAATTATTGCGCGAGTTTGTGAAAAAGCCCTAGAAGATTTAAAAGAACCCCCTATTCGGATCACTTATCCTGATATTCCTTTGCCAACCACTAAAGGGTTGGCCAATTTTTACTTCCCCACCGTACAGCATATTGAAAATGCAGTTAAAAAAACTTTAGGCATAAAAGTAGATGAGCCTTTCCATGCGATGAAGGCAGAGGATTTTATAGATATTCCAGATAAAACATTTAAGGGACCCTTTTGATAAAGGCTCGGCTAAGAAAATGTTAAAACGCTTTTATGGGTCTCTTGTACATGGTCTATGTGTTAACCCAACAAGGCTGCTCTATAAGCCGTCATTGCGTTCGACGGCTTATGAGACTGATTGGCATCACAGCTATTTATCAAAAACCTCGGACAAGTGAACGGCATCCAGAGCATAAAATTTACCCGTACTTATTAAAGAATCTCGAGATCAATTACTCCAACCAAGCGTGGTCTAGCTATATCACATTTATTTCCATATTTAAAGTTTCTAAAAAAATCTATCGCTCCTTAGTTTCTTTGTTTAAACAAGGCCCCAGACTTCTCCTTTACGCCCTATTTTCCCTCTCTCCCATCCCTAAATTATGGTCTTTCAAAAATTATGTTGAGTGGTAAGTTGCAAGAACTCTAAATTTTACGTGTAATATATAAAGTGTTATCATGGCTTTTTAAAGAAATTTAACTATTTTTATTTGATTCCTTCGTATAAAAAGGATTCAAGTTGATTGATGTGACACTCTATTGAGATAGAGGTTTTTAATTCAGAAGCCTTTTGGGAATATTCTTTCAGATCAATTTTAGATAATAATTCTCTTATATGGTAGTGCTCTGAAAATGTAAAGGGAATGACGGATGGTAAAAATTTCCGACAATCATACATACCCGTTGGAAGAATAACTGGGAGCCCTGCAGCGGCATAGACTAAAGCAGATGTGGGATACGTAGATTCCCAATACTTAGTCATACCATCTTGATATCGTCGATCGTTTAGATAACAATGAACTTTTCCAAAAGGAAGATAATCTGACGGATTAATACCTATATGATATTGACTCAGATCTCTAACAAGTTCTTCTTGATTTCTATTAATAGAGTGCACATGGAAAAATTTTCTGTCTTGTAGAGGAACTGATTGTATAAAATTCGAAACCACTGTTTGGCTCTCACACGCATAATAATGGAAGTGTATCTTTTGATTCAAAAAAGAGCGTATTAAATCAGGAGCAAGGTCTCTTGCTCCATCCATATCCTTACTGAGGCAGGTTGTAATACAGACCACATGAAATTCATCGTTATCTTTACCAAAACCAAGCTTTTTTTTGGGATTCCTAGAGAAAACAGAATAGCGCATAAAATGAAGACGGGGCTTCCTGAGTCCATAAGCGTTTTCTAAAAAATCTCCAAAACCAGTGTCGTTTGAATTAAAAATGATTCGATCAATAGCTGAAAGATAATCTAAATAAAATTCAGATAAGCTTTCTTTTATCTTAGAACAATTTTTTATTATAGGTTTTAATCCATCATACAAAAGGTACGTTAAATTATTTCCATTTTTTATCCTTATGGATTGCGTAGTATTTATAACGACAGAATGTATAAGGTAGACCGCAACAGCATCCATCGCATCCCATCCAGCACCATGATAAGATTCGCCATTAATGAGGACAGGATGATTTGTTACAACAGCCATAAAAATAATATCACTAAGGAGAGAAGAAAATTCTATCTTTCCTAAATTGATTTCTTTTGTTGTTAGAACCGCATAGGTCTCTGTTTCCTCTATATCTCCATGAATACAAAATAAAAAATCCCACCCATTTTCTTTTAAAGCTTGAAATGTAGGAGTCCAAGTTGTGCCAAACAAGGAAGAGATTAAGGCACATTTTTTGGGTCGGCTTTGATTAAAAACTTCCCCCAACTGTTTAAATTTTTCTAGTTCCTCATATTTTTGTAATGTGATGTTGTTAGAAACACTAAATAACTCTTGATCTGTTGCCGTTAGCAAAAAAGTTCCATAAGATTCCGGGCTATTGGAAAATAAGGATATATCAAGATGGTTCTGAAGAGCATGAAAAATTTTAGAAACAATAAGGGAATAAGCTAATGGATCAACACTTTTTTCTAATTTTTGCAAAGCTTCTTTTAAGCCTTTTAAAAAAATAAAAATAGTGTTAGCAAAATATTGCTGATCTTTTTTAGATTTTTCAAGAACGATATTTAAATTTCTCTCTCTCTCAATCATTTTTTCTTTGAGCCTCTCATATAATGCTACAACTTTTATCTAACTTTTAACAAGCTATTTCTTTGACTTTACCAATGGTAGGAAAAGATCAAATCTCCATTTTTTTCAAAGATTTTTGAACTGACCCCCATGGGCTGGACAAAAAAAGCGTCAAGTTAAGTGACATTTTTTGATCGAAGTTCTGGGTGTAATAAACCAATTTTGAGAGAAGCTGTCAAGCGGGAGATTTTTTTGAGCGAGCAATTTCTAAATGTCCGCTTTTGGGGTTATCCACAAGTTCACACAGATCTCCCGGCAGCTTTCCTGAAAGCTAAGCTGGGAGATAGATTTGTGAACCCTGTGGGTAACCTGAAGAGTTGATCTGGGACTTCCTTTGTAAAATATAGATCAGCAGGTCGAGCATAGTTCAGAGCCTGATGGGGCCTTTTATGATTGTAGTGGTTGATGAAGTTTCCAATCCCGGTTCGTGCTTCCTTCATGGTTTGATATTGTTTGAGATGGATATCTTCATATTTGATGGTTCTCCAGAACCGTTCAATCCGGACGTTATCGATACACCTTCCCACCCCGTCGTGGCTGATCTGGATGCTGAGTTCTTGTAAGGCATAAATCCACTCAACCCCTGTAAATTGACCCCCTTGGTCTGCATTACAGATCTTAGGGATTCCATGGATTAAAGCCTTTTGTAGCGTATCTACTCCATGGTCTGCCGTCATAGAGTTGGCGAGCGTCCAGCCCACGATAAACCGACTAGCCCAATCGATTAGAGCAAACAAATAGACCCTCCTCGTGGGAAGCCGGATGTAGGTTATATCCACGGCCCATACGTGGTTGGGACGCGTAATCTTAAGCCCTCTCAGCAGATAGGGGTAAACACTGTCCTTCCGATTCCTCAGAGAAGCGCGAGGCCCCGGGTAAATGGCCCGAAGCCCCATCTCCTGCATGAGTCTCTGAATCCGCTTCCGGTTAACAACAATCCCGTCATGCTTCAAGACAGCCGTGATCTTCCGGTATCCATAACAGGGATGCTCCAGATATACCTCATAGATGTGGTTACAAAGATCCGTGTCCTCTAAAACTATAGGGCCCTTGTAATAAGCTGTTGAGCGTGCAACTCCCAACAAAGAACAACATCGGGATACACTTAAGTCTCCTCCCGCCTTAGCCAGCTTAACGCGAATGCCTACGTTAAGTGTTTGGACACTTTTTTTAAAAAATCGATCTCCATGGTCAACTGACCAATCTTCTTTTGAAGATCCCCCACTGTCTCTTCCTCGGAGTCTCGCTTGTTCTGCATCTCAAAAATATCCGGTCCCTTGCTCAGAAATTCCTTCTTCCATCGATGCAAGACGCCGGAATGCACCTTGAGCTCTGATGATATCTCAGCCACTGTCTTCTCCCCCTTGATCATGGCGAGTGCTGCCTGAAACTTCAGGCTCTTGCTATATTGCTTCCTCACTTGACTCATCTTTTAAGCTCCTTCTTTGGTTACACTTTCTACCAAAAAACTCACTTAGCCAACTGTCCAGTTTTAGGGGGTCACCTCATTTTGATAAATTTTCAATACGACTTCCATTTGGAAAGGGATATAAACTTTTCCTTTATTAACCATCTTTGGGCATAAAACAGGCTTTCCTAAAAATTTTCTTCCAACTCTATTTATGTCTTCATCTATGAAAAAACCCATTACTGGTACTTTACAACTGGCTCCTCTACCACGATTTCCTTTTTACCTATGGCGCGGTATTTTATTTTGGAACGGAGCCTTTTAATACATCTAAAGGGATGGTATAAAGAGAGAGATTCAATATTTCTTTTTATATAAATTATAGATATCATGTCACATGAAAAATATGTATCAAAAATGCCTCCGAGAATTTCTATTATAACTCCTAATTATAATCATTCTAAATTTTTAGAAGAGTCTATCACGTCTGTACTCAACCAAACTCATAAACCTGATGAATATATCATTATTGATGATGGCTCAACCGATCAGAGTATCAATATCATTCGTCAATTTGAAAAAATCCCGTTTGTCAAAGTCATTTATAATAAAAAGAACAAAGGATCGACGTGTAATTCAAACAAGATTCTCAAGATCGCCACCGGAGACTTTATTTTATTTCTGTCCGCCGATGATTTTCTAGAACCCATCCTGATAGAGCGGTATAGAAAGTTTCTGGTTCAATACCCAGATATTGGTTTTATATGCGCTCGATCCAATAAGGTTGATATAAATTCTCATAAAATAGGAACGTATAAAATACCCAGCTCTATTCCTTCTGGGTTTATCAATCCCTTTAAAGCCCGAAGTCTTCTCTTCAAATACGGCTCCTATTTTTACGGGAATACCGTTTTGATGAATAGGAGGAAAGTGATCGAAATCGGTGGCTTTAATCCAAATCTTCTCAGTTTTGTGGATGGGATTATCTATATAACTCTGGCTCTCAAGTATGGTTTTGTATACGTGGATCACGTTTTGTCTAACTATAGACGTCATGAGGAAGCGTACTCAACGGACACCTATAGAAACATCCATAAACTGAGGAAAATAGAAAAAGAAACACTGAAGTTCATGAGAAAAAAACCATATA
>Ga0209542_10005296_pt1 | contig 25845 bp, 30 predicted proteins | sample RifCSPhighO2_01_FD_184028 | JGI IMG/M metagenome (GOLD analysis project Ga0209542, IMG submission 184028) | Soil microbial communities from Rifle, Colorado - Rifle CSP2_plank highO2_0.1 (SPAdes) (version 2) | ecosystem: Environmental > Terrestrial > Deep subsurface > Rock core/Sediment ...
TTTATTCCTGTATGTGCGCAATCAACCGAAACAATCCTCAAATTGTGCACATACAACGATTCTACACCAGCCCCCTCTCCTCAAGCTCCCTTCTGGCGTCATCAAATTTGTCGATGCTCTCCTCTTTCCTGCTCCATTCGATTAGTTCCTTCATGCCGCCTTCAAAAGAAACCCTTGGCTGCCAGCCAATTTTCGATTTAATTTTTGACATGTCTGCAAAGCAGTGCCTCACATCCCCTTTCCTGAATTTCAGGGTGACTTCCGGCTTTATGTTCTTCCCATACATTCCCGCAAGAGTTTCCGCAATGCCTTTAATTGTCTGCGGCTTTCCTGAGCCAACATTAAAAGATTCATAATTTGCCGAATTGCTTTTCATTGCAGAAATGTTTGCATCAACAATGTCGTGAACAGAAATAAAATCCCTTGTCTGCAGTCCATCCTCGTAGACAACAGGCCTGTGGTCATTCTTAATCCTGCTCATAAAGATAGCAGCCACGCCTGTGTAAGGGTTGCTTAAGCTCTGCCTTGGCCCAAATACATTAAAATACCTCAATGAAACTGCCGGAATTCCATAAGTTTTTCCAATCATCAATACCATTTCTTCCTGGTCTTTCTTGCTTAATGCATAGATTGAGTTGGAATCCAGATTTTTAGTCTCAGGAGTCGGTATTGGCTTTAGCTGCCTTCCGCACTTGCATATTAACTCCCATTTTCCTGCTGCCATCTGCTCTTCAGTCCGCAAAGGCGGAGTTTTTATGCCGCAATTCTGGCATTCATACAAGCCTTCCCCATAGCTAGACATTGAGGCAGCAACTAAAATTTTCCCCACATTATGTTTCCCATTCACAAGGATATCAAGCAGATTTGCAGTTCCGATGTTGTTGACATTTGTGTAATGCGCAATCTGGTACATGCTCTGCCCAACCCCAACAGCACTTGCTTCGTGAAAAACAATCTCAACATCTTCCAATGCTTTCCTTAATTCATCTTTCTTTGCAACATCCCCTTTCACAAACTCTGCTTTTGGATTCAAATAAGAAGGCCTGCCATTTGGATGCACTTGGGAATCCAGATTGTCAAATATTCTTACCTCATTGCCAAGCTCAACCATCTTGTCAACGATAAAGCTCCCTATGAAGCCAGCACCGCCCGTTACTAAGATATGTTTTGACATAGCCGTTAGCACTTCGTAGATATTCTTAAATGTTTCTCTCACGCAATCCCGCGCCCTTCGAGTTCGTGCTCAACCGATTTGTAGAATATGTAAAATACGTCCAGCAGATACTCGCCCTTCTTTGCCATTCCCCTAAGCTCCATGACCGCCTCATCAGGTGTTTTTGCCCTTTTTCTTATGTCAGTTGATGCCGAGTTATATTTTCTTTTTGTCATCGCATCATAAGAATCAAAAAGCTCAAGCATCTGAACAACATACATCTCCCTGTCAGTTAGGCAAGACCTGTCCATCCCGTATTTGTGATGCGCGCCAGCCATCTTTGCAACAAGGTCGCTGTTTTCGCCCAATGACACGCATACTGCTCCCAGCATTGGATGCTGCCTTATTTGCTCAAATTGCTCCTTGTTAAGTGTTCCATTATAATCAACTGCATCCATTACGAATGCCTTGCCCAAGTCATGATAGCATGCGCCTTTAACGTACTCCTTTGCATCCTCTTCACTTAGCCCCATTATTTCAGAAGCCCTGTATATGTATCCCGCAAGCCTAAGGCAGTGCTCTACGGTATCCCTGCTCTTAACCGATACTTTGCGCTCAAATGCTTGCCACACCTCATCCTGAGCCAGTTCATCCATTACCTTGCCAAATATCCTTTCTCTCCTGCTCTCCTGTAGAAGATGTTCTATGCTTCTAGTTGCCTCGAAGCATTGTGTTGATTGGTATTGTGTTGTTTGGTACATTTTTCAAACACCTCTTGCTTTTTGATAGAAAAGAACTCGCAGAGTTTGTTTAAAAGCAAACTTGCCTAAATCTTTAGCTAAAGCTTTACAGAGGTTTATTTAATCTCAATTCAGTTAAAGAAGGTTTATTTGGCTTTAGTTACTAAAATATAGTCAGATATAGGTTATTTAGATATATTTTCAATATAGAAAATAACAAATGTTAGGTCAAAAAGAAAGAATCCAATACCCGGCTCACTTTCTCTTGACCATGAAGTAATATATTATTGCAGTTACGACGCTGAACAGCAATGCGCATATTATCCACACTGCCTTCTTTGTGCCGTCCATCTTTTTCTGCTTTGCAGCAACATCGTATATTACCCAGATTGCAGATGCAGCCCCTATCAGCCATAAGATTGGATTGACCATTTTTTTACCTCCAAGTGTTTTACTCTGCAAAAAGAAACGGGGTTTAAATTACTTTTGCTCAGAATACTGCTTTATTCGCATTGACCCAATCAACAAGCTTCTTCACACCCTCTTCCGGCTTCACATTTGGCTTCCATCCAAGCTCTTTCTGCACCTTGGAAATATCGGAAATGTAAACCTTCTGGTCTGACGGACGCCAGTCAGAAAAGGAAACTTTGCTTCTCCTGCCAGTTAATTTTTCAAGTATGTCAAGCAGCTCAAGCAGCGACATCGTCTTTTCATTTCCTCCACCAGTGTTCCAGACTCCGTGCCTTATCTTTGAGGAAAGGAATTTGTCGTAAAGCCCTACCAAATCAGATACATATAATACGTCCCTCACCTGCTTCCCATCACCGTAAATTGTAATTGGCTTTCCAAGCATTGTTGCAATTGTAAACCATGCAACCCAGCCTTGGTCTTCAACCCCAAACTGCCTTGTTCCGTAAATACAGCTCATTCTGAAACCCCCTGTTTTCAAGCCGTAAAGATGCGCATAATCCTGCGTGTATAAATCACCTGTCAGCTTGCTGCACCCATAAGGGGTGTGTTCGCATAAATCAATTGGAAAAGTTTCTTGTATCCCATTGGAACTTTTGAACGAATACCTGTTCTTTCCTTCAGCAATCTCAACCTTATTTACATTATCTCCATACACTTTGTTTGTTGAGCAATAAACAACCCTTGCATTGTTCTTCCTTGCAACCTCAAGAACATTGAACGTTCCAAGCGCATTTGCCCAGAAGTCCGGTTCAGGCTCAACAACAGATGTTGTTACAGCTGTCTGTGCAGCAGTATGTATTATAGTGTCGCAATCTTTTCCTGCTTCTTTCAATGCAATGCAATCTGCAACATCCCCTTTCACAAGTTTAACTTTTGGATAATTTGCCCTGATATAGTTCCAATTAAAAAGCGCATTCTTCTCGTCTTTCTTCAGAAGCTTTGCCCTGCACAGATTGTCAAAGACAGTTATCTCTGCCCCTTTCCTTGCGTAATATTCAACAACATGGCTTCCGATGAAGCCAGCACCGCCTGTTACTAATAATCTCATAATGCAATGAATTCCGGAAGGTATTAAAAATGTTTCGTAGATTTGGCAGGGATAGCGTCAACCTTCTTGACAAGCGTCTTAAAGTCGCCAATAAAGCTTTGAAACTGCCCTTTCAGATGACCTATATCAGATTTTGCTTGGGCAACAATGATAATTCAAAAAAATGCAAGAGAGAAAAAAACTTTTATTTGGTTCGCTAAGATCGGATTATCATCTCTTTAACTTCATTTGCGTAAGGCTGCAAACCAGCCTCAGGCAGAGCTGCTAAAACTTCATGCTTACCCACTATTACCTTTCGCAAGTATGCAATACCAAACGTGGCATATCCGGTATCGGTTTTTACCCCTTCCATGGGGGTAATCTCCATTTCAAGAACTCTGTAATTGGGCTCGTCTGGATTTGCCCGCATATGCAGTACTTCTCCACGAGAGCCGAAAATCAAATGTGGCGTAACAATAGCACTGTATAAAGGATCACCATCCAGCCGCCATCTTCCCCTTAGATTACGGTCCCCTTTGAATGTTTCAAAGAATTCGCCCAAAATGCCTTTCTGCCGTGCATATTCGATAATCGCGACAACTTTCTGTTCGAAGGGCGATGGCTTATTCTCGTTGAAGCTATACCATTCCGGAATTTTGCCCCTTTCAAACTGATAGAGATCTAGGTACGGAGCAGCTTCGATAGCATCATGCCAAGTTTCTTTGACGCTTAAATCAGTACGAGCGACTCGGCCATCCGAGACAAATGCAACACAATCGCCATAGTGAGGGCCTTTTGATACCACAAGAACAACATCCCCCACATTAGTTTGAGGAAGGGGTGTTGAGCTAACATCCACCTTTACTAACAGATTCTCAAGAGTTTTTGAAGAAAACGATGGAGGAGTAACTGCCTGGACGTTGTCTTCCGAGTTGGTAGGGTCTTTCCCAATTCCAAGATGTGGTTGATCAAATGACCCAACATCAACTATTAGATATTCCCCAGAATTAATTCTTTCTAACAATAAGGCGGGCTGGCTGCGAAATTCCGGAGAGGTTTATTCCAATTTGCTTTCTTTACTATTGTCGCCAGTGCAATTTAATCCAAGAATGGACGCAGCTGCAGCGAGAAGGCCCTTGGAAAAAACTCTTCTGGTTTCCATTAAGACAGGCAATATAGATTAGTTTAAAAAGATTTACTTTCACTTCAAAAAACTCCTGTCTCTTGGTTGTCTGTCTTTCGTTGAAGGCTTTGAGCACTCGCAAAATTCAGTCTCTTCCCCGCAGTTTTTACATTCCTTTTCAAGAACGCCCTTGCATTTCGGGCATAATCCCTTTGCATTTTTTGACTCCAAACCGCAATTATGGCACTTATAGACCGTCATGCCACTCCAAGCAACTCTTCTCTTTAAATATTTTTGCACCTGATATTCAAGAAACCCGTTTATTTATTGAGAGAATCGACCTTTTTAACAAGCATCTTGAAATCGCTTATCAAGCTATGAAACTGCCCCCTTAGATGGCCCACCTCGGACTTTAATTGCGCAACAACAATAGCCAGTGTGAAGACCGAGCTAAGGTTAAAGAACATCATCCCCAATATAAGGCCTTCTGTATCCCATGAACCGCCGAATACCTTCCTGAATATCTGAAAGGCGAGAAACAAACCCAATACCACTAGGAACAATATCATGGCATTCTCAACAAGGTTCAGCAGATTCCTCTTAATCTTAACCACCTACCCACCTCACAATAATCCAGACTATAAGTGCTATCATTACTATAAACATTGTCGCAAGGAGATAGTACAATTTATCAGCCATATGAAATTATTAAGTACTCCCCCTTAATAAATCTTATCCCATAATTTCCGGAAATCTTCCGGAATATTTTGCTAAACGCAACCAGATTGCCCAAACATTTTTAACCCCCTCTTTCTTCTTCTGCCATGATGAATAAGAAACTTGAGGTTATACTGGTAGCTTTGCTGTATCTCTTCACACTATACCTTTGGACCCTCCCAATCCAATCAACTCCCTTGCCCTTTGGCGATGTAGACTCAACAACACACTTCACAATAGGCGACTGGATGGCACTAAACGACAAATCCATGTTTAATATCCCTTATTACATGACTTATGTTCTTGGAGAAGATGCTCAGGGAAAACTAGTTTACCCGCCTCAATTCAACACCGCAGAGGCTATAGCTGAGTCATTCTCATTCGGAAGGATAATTCCGGTCTTCATTTTCTATGCAGTTATATCCTCTCTTTTTGTCTTGACATCCTACATTCTCATCAGAAAGCTCTACGGCTTCTGGCCCGCATATCTCTCATCGTTCTTCTTAATCTTCTCCTATCGCGACTACATGACCTACCTCTGGGGAATGTGGCCCCAGATTGCATCCTTCGTCTTAACCCCGGTTGTGATGTATTCATTTTATCAGTTTGTATCCAAAGAATGCAAGAAGCCGATTTACCTGTACCTCACAGTTATCCTTATGATAACCCAATTTGCCTTCCACCCCCAGGGAATTGTTTTCTCTGCAGGATTTTTAGCCATATATTCCTTGCTGTTAATTTGGAAACAAAAGAGATTCTTTTTTCCGCTTAAAACCCTGGCGTTTGCGGGAATATTGGGGGTTGTCCTTCTTTTAGCATTTGCGCCTTTCCAGCTAAGGATTTTTGCAAACAAGATTGGATTGACAGAAACCGGCTCTGAATTCCACGAAAAGGCGCCATTAAGCAATCTCCTAAAATGGTACGAAAGGCCTCAGAGAAATGTTGGAGTTCCTGATGAATATTTCAACTTCAAGGATGTTTATGGCTACTGGGTTCTTCCGCTGTTGCTGCTTGGAGTTGGACTTATTATTTGGAGAAGAAATTCCCCTGATACCTTGATGATTGCTTATCTCATTACAATGTACCTTTTCATCCACCTCGAAAACATAGGCTTTCCTAGGGCGCACAGATTCTTGGAGATGGAAGCATGGCTTTTTGCTCCGCTTATTGTGATTGGGTTGCTTTCCGTTCCTTCCATAATTCCTGAATCGTACAGGCGTAATGCCAAATTTGCGCTTATTGCTGCTTTTTCCATCCTGACGATTTTCCTTGTCACTGTCCCAGCATATTCAACCCTTAAAAATGCCTATCCGGGCGCAATGCGAACAACCGAATTCCACATGGAGCTGGCAGACTGGATGCGCGAAAACCTTCCGGAAGACGCAAATGTCATGTATGTCGGCTACACAGCCTTTGCAAAGAAGAAATGGCTTAGGTCTTTATCGCACCGCAACATAATCTACGACAATCCAGTTATTCCGCAACAGCATCGCGCCATTAACCTTACCGACCACGTCCTAATAGATTATTCAGAGGCATTGGCCTGGACAAACGGCGATGAGGAAGCAATAAAGGAACTTCAAAACTGGGAGGTTCAGAATCTTGCAAACAAAACACTGCTTTACGAGCATCCATCAAAACTTGCGAGGATTTATTCATTAAGATGAAAATCGGAAATAAGGAATTGGCGATTGGAATTTCCTTGTTATTTGCTTTACTGTCCTCCATGCTTTTCGGAGCAACAGGGGTTCTTGCCCTGCTTGTCATGGGCATTGCCTTCTACCTCCCGCTTTATTTCATAATCCAGAGAATCGACCTTGAGCCAGAAGAAAAAATATTCTATCCATTCTTCATCGGCATTGGGGTAATACCGACGCTGGTTTATTGGCTTGGCACATTGGTTTCTTTCAGGCTTAGCATTGTCGTGATAGTTGTGCTCCTTGCCGGATTTGGCTGGTTTATGCCTAATAAAAAGGGGTAATGTTATAATATGCTTTTGGAGATAGGTAGTCAAGGTAAAGGGAGAAATGATACTTTGAATTGGGTGCTATCTCCTGGCTTAAGTGTACAGTCATGGGCGCGAAATTTAGTTTCGATATCGGCCCTTTAAGCGCAATGTCGCCCTTGTAGTCAAGCAATCTTGTTGGAAATTCGATGCATTTTACGCCTTCCCCATTTGACTGAAATTCAAATTTAAGCGCAATTGGGCTCCTGGGCGGGTTTGAAAAAGAAATCTGTGAAAGATTCACATCGCTTCCATTCCAGAAACCACTCGCATAAATCTCCACCCCTCCTGGAACAAACAAAGTCTTGCTATGCGCATAAGGAAGCGCCGCATTGCACGCCGGAAACAGTGGCTCATTAATCAAATCAGTCGAAAGATTCTCATTCACCACTATATCGACCGATTTTCCAATATCAGTTGCCAAAAAATCCCCATGCACTATCTTTATCCTGTCTTTTACGCCGTACCTTTTAAACAACTGTTCTGCAAACTTTATAGTCTCCTCATCTTTCTCGATGCCTATTACCTCTGCTTTTTCATCCGCCAAAAGTGCAGCAACGCAATTTATTCCGGAGCCCATGCCAAGCTCTAATACAACAGGGCCCCTTCCCAAGATTTTTTTCGACTCCACAACAGCGTTTGCAGTAAGAATGCTAAGAAGCAAATTTCTTTCATAAGAAGAGGCAACAACAATCCCCAAATGCACGGGGTCGCTTAAACCAGAATGCATTGCGCAGTATTTTAAGGCCTGGCAATGGGCATAATACGAAAGGTCAACAAGGCTCTCGATGTCCCTTTGGCTTAAGTTGGAAGATATTTTGTCTGCTTCTGAAACCTTTCCAAGCACCTTTTCAAGCTCCTTATAGCCCGGATTATTGCTTATTTGTAATGTTTGTACCATCAGTAAGTGGTAAACTCAATACGTTTTTAAACGTTTCCAAGACAATCCAAGCGCCAGAATAATCACCAGCAGAGGAAGCGCAACATGCTGCCCATTGACATTCCATCCAAGAATTCCAAGGTAATAAGACGATATCCCAATAACTGCAATTCCCAGCACCGTTCCAGCAATAATCCTCTCCAGAAAATCAAGCTTTTCATGCCAGTATATCAATATTGCAAAGCCTGGAAGCACAAAAACAAAGAAAAAAGACAAAACAATCCCAGCCACATTAACAGTTGACTCATTGTAGAATGCAATTTTCATTAAAACAATGCAGGCAATAACTGCAATCAACAAATACACTCCTTCCTGTTTAAGCTTTTTGAGCAAAGCAATCCCCCCCAACATTGTTGTTCTTCAATACAAGCACAACTTCATTTTGGAAAACGCCTTCCATTCCCGCGTTTGCATAAGTCTGTGCTATCGCCATGTTCGCCTCGATTAATGGCTGAAGCTGCTGGATTGAAGTTCCTTTGTCAAACACATAATACTCAAAACCGCACAAATCCTTCTGCCCGTAAAAATAATCCCGGCCCTTTTCCGTTAAATGGTAGCCGTAATCGAATAAGCCATCCCTATAAGCATACCACACTCCGCCTCCGTCCCCGTGTATTGTTGCATTCATGAACCTATTGAGATTCCCGCTTTGAAGTGCCTCGATATATTCATTCCTGTTTATCTCCACATTCCTTCTTTCAGAATTTCTTAATAAAGCATTATGCTGGTAAATATCCCCATAGAAGTAGAATATCGTTGCCTCTTTTTCCGTGTTTGATTTAATCCAGTCAAACATATCCCAATGGTACTGGTCCATAATGCTTCCTGCAGGCTCAAGTGGAAGCTGTGGGATTAATGGAATTCCTGCAAGAATCAGCGCAATCATTAATAAAGAGGCTGCACCTGCATAGAGCTCTTTCCATTCTTTAACCAATAACTTACCCCCATAATAAAGCGCAAAGCCAAAAAATACAGCAAGATATACAGGCCAGAATGCGCGTATCCTGAAAGCATGCCTCCCAAAGCCAATGTAATTTGAGAATGAAACAAGCAACGCAAAAAATGAAAAAAGCAGAACTAAATGCCTCTTTTTTGCAAATGATATGATTGCTAAAATCAGGCCTATTCCCAAAACGGCTAATAGAATGCTCAAATCCGCCAAATATAATGTCGGGTCAGAGGTGGTTGACTGAACCTCAAATTTGAAGGGCTGGACATAAGCCCAGGTGTATTTGAAGATTATTAGGTAATAAAGTGAGACGAGAAAACTGATTCCCCCGGCAATTATTATTGTCTTTAACTTTGATACTGAGAGTTGCCTAATCACATATTCAAACACCAAATATACCGCAATAAACAAAATCCCGATTATCAGCTCGGAAGTATGCCCTAAAGCCATACCGCTCATCACCAAGGCAAGAAGAATGTAAGACCTCTCCAATTCGATGTTCAGCAGAGCCCATAACAATGCAATCAAAAAAAGATGCCCTATGAATGCAGGCCATACCCCAAACGTAAAGCTCTGTAGCGGCCCGACATGGTTTTCTGCAACAGAGAACAAAAGAAATGTCAACGGCAATGATAATATTGCAATGACTGAGTCAAACCGTTTTATGCAGATATAAAGCAACAATATGCTCAGAAGAACTGATAGAAACACAAATAGATACAACCCATCATAAGTCTCCATTCCCCCCAGGTTTGAAAAAAGAATTGCAGCGTGATACATTAATGGGGGATAAAAGCCAACCGCATCGTCAAACCCTGCAGAAATCCAGGAAGCCTCGTTGTAGTAGTTTCCCATCGCCTTAATGCTTTCCACCCTTGCCTGGTGCTGGAAGGCATCACTTGCCTGTATAGCCCATGGATAGGCGTGGTTTATGCTGTGACTGAATACAATGCCCGGCCCAAAATACAGAAAAAGAGCAATAAACACCGCTAAAAATGCCTTTTCTGCATCCATATCTGCCCTAAACGAAGGCATATTTAATAAATTATCCAAAACCTTTAAATACAAAATATATTGCCTTCTTCAGCATGGGAAGGAAAAACAAGCCAAAGAAGATAAGCGCAAAGAAGGAAAAGTACGCGAAGTTCCACAAGGAGAAGCCAGCAACAACGACCCTGACCATGCCGGAGCTTACTGCTGAACAGCAGAAGAACAAGCAGGAAGCCGAATTCCAGCTTGGCAGATTCATGAGGTCCAGGCCGCACTATTCAGAGCGATTTGTTAGCGAGAGAAAGGCTAAAAGCAAGAGATAGCTAAAACCTATCCCTAATAATCCTCCACGCAATCAGGAATCCGTCTGAAACCCTAATCTTGCTCTCTCCAGCGCGCTTGAGATACCTAACAGGGATTTCCTTTATTTTCATCTTTTTCTTTAATGCAAGAAGAGACATCTGCGCCTCAATGTCAAAGCCCTTTGCAGTAAGCAATCCCTTGTATTTTTCAACCTTGAACGCCCTCATGCCAGTGTTGATGTCATGCAAATGCCCGCCATAAAACAGGTTGATCATTTGGGTGTGAAAAATATTGGCGAGGCGATGGGTAAACGAGATTTCCTTCATATCCCTGACCCCTAGCACAACATCATATTCAGGAAAAAATTCCAGCATTCCTGGAATTTCCTCCGGCGGATAGGTCTTGTCGCAGTCCAGAAGCACCAAAACATCATAGCCCTTGGAAGATGCAACCTCAACTGCTTTTCTTATGCCGTATCCCTTCCCAACCCCATCGCGCTGGTAGACCTCAACCTTGTTTTTCCTTGCAATCTCCTGAGTCCCGTCTGTAGAATTTGAATCTGCAATGAACAAATCATAGCCAAGCCTCTTGATGCTGTCAATCATCTCCTGAATGCTCTCTGCCTCGTTTCTTGTTGGAAGGCAAACAACTGCTTTCATGTTATCCTCGAGAAATAATCCTTGTACCATTCAAATGTTTCTTTCAAGGCTAAATCTAAGTTATATTTTGGCCTCCATCCAAGAACTTCCTGCACCTTTTTGCAAAGCAGATACTGCTCCCTGATTTCATTGCTTGCCTGATTTAGTATTTTAACCTCAATATTTTTCCTTCCGCTAATTTCAACTATTTTCTTCACTATTTCTATAACGCTTATTGGCGTATTTGTTCCGAAATTAAATGCCTGCCCTTTTACATCGCCCCTGCCAACATTCTCTCCTAACGTCAGATAAGAATTAACAGCATCTTTCACATAAAAATAATCCCTTATGTAATTTCCATCGCTCCTTATTATAACCGACTCATTTCTTAGTATGGATTGTATTGTCCCCGGCACAATTCGCGAGAAATTTAAATCCCCGCCACCATATAAATTCCCGCACCTTGTAATCCCGACCGGAATTCCGTACGTCTTAAAGTAGGATTGCGCAATCAGGTCTGCGCAGCTCTTCGAAACATCGTAAGGATATTCCCCTGCAAGAACTGCGTCTTCTGTGTATGGCAGCTTTACATGGCTCCCATACGCCTTATCGGAGCTTGCCACAACAATGCCTTTAATCCTGTCATTTCTTCTGGCAGCCTCCAGAACATTAACAGTCCCCATTATATTTGTCTTAAAAGTCGGCAAAGGGCTCCTAACCGCAGTCCCAACAATAGTCTGCGCAGCCAGATGAAAGACTGTATCAACCTCGTGCTCAATCATTGCCCTTTCAACAGCATCGTAATCATCGACAGAGCCGTGCACAATGGTTGCCTTGTCGTAAAGCCCAAAGATGTCGAAAGGAGATTCCGGAACAACATCTCGCTGCAGCACAACCACTTTTGCCTTGTTCTCAACTAAACTCTTAACAAGCCAGCTTCCCAGAAACCCTGTTCCGCCGGTTACAAAAACCCTTTTATCCGCCCAGCTCATTTCCAGACTCTCCACGGGGCAATGTTTTCGGCCCACATCTTGTTTAGCTGTTCAGCATCCTTGAATGTGTCCATGCACTCCCAGAAGCCGTTAAACCTGTAAGCTGCAATCTCCCTGGCATCCGTAAGCCTCCCAAAGGTGTCCTTTTCCAGTATGTCGCTCTCGTGAAGATAATTGAATATTCTCCTGTTAAACGCAAAAAAGCCGCCATTCACCCACTGCTGAAGCCTTGGCTTTTCCTTAAAGTTCATGATTGTGTCATCAGCCCCAATCTCCAGCATTCCATACTGCGAAATTGGGTTTATTGCTGTCAATGTGGCAATCTTTCCCTTGTTCTTGTGAAACTGCAAAAGCGCGTTTAAATCAACATTAGCAACCCCGTCTCCATAAGTGCAGAAAAAATCATCTTCATCTATGTATTTCTCAATTTTCTTTATCCTTCCGCCAGTGTTTGTTGCCTCTCCGGTATCCACGAACGTGATTTTCCAGTCCTCAACATCCTGATTGTGCGGAATAATCCTGTTTTCAGCCCCCAATTGCAGTGTAAAATCGTTCTTCAGCTCATGGTAATTCACAAAATAATCCTTAATCTTCTCTCCCTTGTAGCCGAGGCAGACAATAAAGTCATTAAAGCCGTAATAGGAATAAAGTTTCATTATATGCCAGATTATGGGCCTGTCCCCTATATGCACCAATGGCTTTGGAATCTGCTCGGTGTACTCCTTCATCCTCATCCCTATTCCGCCTGCAAGGATTACTGTTTTCATGCACCTTAGTATTTTAGAACCATTTAAAAGTATTTACATATTATACTGCTTCCTGTAATACTCCAGATACTCTCCGGACTTGATGCGCTTCCACCACCACCTGTTTGCCTTGTACCAGTTTACTGTTCTTTGAAGCCCCTCATCAAAATCCACTTTCGGCTTAAATCCGAGCTTCCTTATTTTTGTGGTGTCGAGGCTGTACCTTAAATCATGCCCGGGCCTGTCCTTAACCAGCTTTACCAAAGAAACAGGTTTTCCTGCCAGCTTTAAAATCTTCAAAGTTACTTCCTTGTTTGTCTTTTCCTGCCCTGATGCAACATTATAAATCTCCCCAGGAATTCCCTTTTCCATCACAAGGGAAATGGCGCTGCAGTTATCTTCGACATAAAGCCAGTCCCTCACATTGCTTCCATCGCCGTACAAGGGCAGTTCCTTGTCTTCAATTGCGTTTGTGATGAACAGTGGCATTAATTTCTCGGGATACTGGAAAGCTCCATAGTTGTTCGAGCTTCTCGTTATGATGACTGGAAGCTTGTATGTAACAAAATAAGAATGTGCGAGCATATCAGCCCCGGCCTTTGAAGCTGAGTACGGCGAGCTTGGATTTAGCATATCAGTTTCTTTAAACGAGCCTTTTTGTATGCTTCCATAAACCTCGTCGGTTGATATCTGGACAAACCTCTTCACCTTAAACTTCCTTGCCGCTTCAAGCAAAGTGAAGGTTCCAAAAATGTCTGTGCGGATAAATTCATCAGGTTTTCCTATGCTCCTGTCAACATGGCTCTCTGCTGCAAAGTTTACTATTATATCAGAATCCTTTGCCAGCCTTTCAACAACCCCCGAATCGCAAATGTCCCCTTTTACAAAATCGTACCTTGCATCATCCTCCACATCCTTCAGATTGTCCGGATTGCCTGCATAAGTCTGCTTGTCAAGGTTAACAACCTGCACGCTTGGATATTTTGAAAGAATATGCCGTATAAAATGAGAGCCGATAAATCCCAGTCCGCCGGTAATGAGCATTCTCATAAGGGCAGGATTTAGAAGCGGATTTATAATATTTGCCTAAGATTTAAAAAACATAACCCATACCCCCAATGAATGGAAAAGTATGCAGGAATTATTGATGAAAATGGTCCTCGTCTGCCCTTCTGTGCTAAAGTTAGAGATAAAAAAAGTCGCATATCTGTTCCTGCTGAGGTTAGAGAAACCTACAATTTGCAGCCCGAAGACAAGATTGTACTGAAATATCGCCGTGGCTGGGATGATGATGCAGCAAATGCTGTTAGCCTTGATGGGATGCTGATGACGGGGAATATGGACGGCAGTGGCAGGCTTACTATTCATGCAGAAGCCAGAGATTTGTTTGAGAAAAAATCTCCTGGAAAGAAGCTCTACCTCATTGAGATTTTAATAGAACAAATCTACAGACCTATCCCCCCTTCTCAAGACCCCAATCATACGGAATCTCCTTAGAGGTGTGCGAAATTCTGAATTCATCAGGTTTTTCATAATTGTATTTTTCCGTGGGTATATTAATCAGGTAGCAAGGTTCATTTCCCATAGGAGTAATTCCGTGCAAAACGTTAGTCGGGATTTTCAGGAGTATTGGGCTTTTCTCACCTAAAAAATGCTCTTCAACTTTGCCCTTTGTTTGGCTATCATCCCTTAAATCATACAAAACAACCTTTGCATTTCCTTTCACAACAACAAAATGGTCAACCTGCTTCTTGTGGTAATGCCATCCCTTCACGGTATTGGGCTTGCACACAGAAAGATAAACCTGCCCAAACCTCTCAAAAACCCCATCATCATTCCTCAGCATCTCCATCAGGAAGCCGCGGTCATCCGGAATAACCTTCAATTTCTTTATTTTTACTCCCTCTATCATGACAAGGCTGAATCGCAACCTATTTATATAAATTGCCTCTCTCCACAGCCATGAAGGTTGCGGTAGTGATGCCTGCATATAACGCAGAGAAGACTTTGGAAAAGACGTATAATGATATTCCTAAAGATGCTGTTGACGATATAATTCTTGTTGACGACTGCAGCAGGGACAGAACAGTTGAAATTGCAAAAAAGCTCCCGATAAAAATCTATGTGCATAAGCAAAACAAGGGCTATGGCGGAAACCAGAAAACCTGCTACGACAAGGCTCTCCAAAGGGGCGCTGATATTGTGGTCTTGCTTCACCCTGATTACCAGTACGACCCAAAGAAAATTCCCGAAATGGTGGGGCCGCTTAAGACTGGGGAGGCAGATATTGTCTACGGCTCAAGAATGCTGGATTCTGGAGGGGCAAAATCCGGCAACATGCCCTGGTGGAAAAGATTCGGGAATTTCTGGTTGACTCTGTACTTCAATTTAATGCTTGGGACAAAATTCACAGATGTTGCTACCGGCTACATTGCGTACAGCAAAAAGGTTCTGACATCAATACTTTACCATGATAACTCTGATGGCTTCACATTCGATGAGGAAGCAATAATACAGTGCGTTTCAAAGGGGTTCAGGATTAAGGAAATTGCAGTCCCGACAAAATATGAAGAAGACTCATCAACAACATCCTTTTCAGACTGCGTTGCATACACGTTAAGGCTGTCATACAGGGTTGCAAGGTACAAGCTGACAGGAAAAACATAATTTACTTATGTTGCGAGTTCTGGGCAAGCCCTTTTCTCCAGAGACCCCCTTCTACCCAGTAGCCAACCCTTCCCCTGAATTGGGCGTCTCTTTCATACAAGCCCATCAACTCTTCAGACTGAATCCTCTTTACGCTTATTACCTTATAATTATTCTCCTGCGCACCAGCTTCAATGGCTTCCAGAAAGCAAGGCTCTCCCGTCCCATCATAAAAAGTGCTCACCCTTTCTCCACTGACTCTATCTTCATATTCAACCCCATAAGCTTCCATTTCTTTCAGTGTGAATTTTATAATTCCAAGCTTTTTTTTCACCGATTTAATCCCTGCTTTCAATTCGCTTTCCCCAATTTGGGTCTTGGAAAAAAATCCAGATAATTTATCTTCCTGCAATAATCTTTCAAGCCTTTTTTTGAGCGCCTTCAAAGACCCCTCTGAACCAATTTGGACTAATGCATCTAAAGCAGCCTTTTGAACATCATAGCCCCCCCTGTAATACTGCGTCACAGAACCATGGCCGTCATAATCCCCCCAATCGTACAACTTCCCTTCGACAAAACCAACAGTCTCTGGGTCCCTAATGCGCCCCAGCAGGTTCATGGCAGCTACTCTGACAGCATACCCTTCCTTAAAATCATCTGGGGTCGATCCCCAGAACGAACTTTCGTGGTCGATATCTTCCGGCTCCGCCACTATTGAAAAATTAGCTAGAGAAATGGTTGCAGCCACCTTGTCGCGAATACTAGTTATATCAAATAATCCGGAAAAATCACTCCGGATAGCCTGCTCAAGAGCCTTAAGCCGCTCTTTGGTCTCAACCCCCATATCAAAGGTAAATCGCGCGGTCCTTTTAAAGTTTTATCCTAGTTTGCCCATAACAAGTTTTAAATAAGGTCGAGGGTTATTGATTCTCCATGGCCGATGCACTTTTAATCAACGCCAAGGGATTCAAGCTCATAAATGACCAGACTTTGCCATTTGGATTGCTTTATACCGCTGGTTACTCGTTGAAGGACTTCACTGTCAAAATTCTCGACCAAAGAGTTGATGAAGATTTTGAAAAGCATTTGCTGCAGGAACTGAAGCAGAATCCAATGGTTGTAGGCATAACCTGCATGACAGGCCCGATGATTCTTGATGCCCTAAAAATATCAAAAACTGCAAAGGAAAATTCCTCTGCATTGGTTGTCTGGGGCGGCATTCACCCGACTTTGGACCCGCAGGTTACATTGGAAAATCCCCTGATAGATGCAGTTGTTTTAGGCGAAGGCGAAATAACATTCAATGAGCTTCTGAAAGCAGTTAAAGCCGGGAGAACATTAGACGGCATAGAGGGAATTTGGTACAAGGATAAAGAGGGCAACGTCCACAAAAACCTCCCGCGAAAGGAGATTGCAAAGCTTGACGACATCGAAAGGCCGCCTTATGAGCTTGTTGACATGGAAAAATACATCCAGATTAAGGGCTCAAGGGGCTCAACAAGGTCTTTGAACATGTTTACCTCAAGAGGCTGTCCCCATAAGTGCATTTACTGCTATAATCTTCACTTCAACAAGGCGTACTGGAGGCAGATGAGCACGCCAAGAGTCATGGAAGAGCTGAAATACATTGTTGATACCTACAAACTGAAGAATGTATTTTTCCTCGACGATAACTTTATGGTGAATACCCAGCGTGTCCTGGACATTGCAAAAGGCATCAAGGATGAATTTGGAAGCCGTGATTTTACCTGGGATATTTTAGGCGCCCAGGTTTCCACTTTAAGAAAGGTCGACATGGATTTTCTTGACTATCTTGACAGCACCAACTGCCAGTCCATGATGATTGGCATTGAAACCGGCTCTCCAAGAATAATGGAGCTTATCAAGAAGGGAATTACAGTTCAGGAAGTTATTGATGTCAACAAAAAACTCGCAAAGACGAGAATCAGGCCATACTACTCCTTTATGACCGGCTTTCCAACAGAAACTGATGAAGACAGAATTGCTTCAATAAAGTTGATGTTTCAGGTCAAGGAGGAAAATCCAAAGGCGAATGTGGGAACAATGAAGCCAGTAATGATTTACCCAGGAACCGATATCTATCTGACTGCACAGCAGCACGGCTTTAAACCACCAAAGAAGCTCGAGGAATGGGCCGCATTCACATGGGATAATTATGTAAACCTCGACTTGCCCTGGCTCGACAAAAAGACAAGAAAACGATTAGTCCACCTTTACTATTACACACTACTGATGAACCCAGACCATCTCTACATTAACTCAAAGCTGTTCACAATAGGCTCAAGAATATTGTATCCGCTTGCAAAGTTCAGATTAAACCACCAGATATTTGCATTGCCCATAGAGTCAGAAGCACTCCACTTCGTGCAGAGGAATTTTATGTGATTTCTTATAGTAAAGTGCACAAATAATGGAACTTCATAACTGCACTTTACTATGCTAGCAGAGCGCACAAATGTCAAAAATCGAAGATTTTTGAGCATGCTCAGAAATCGCCTTCCTACTCCTAGCTGAAGCAGGGAGATTGTGAATCGCGATTTCTGACATGTTCAATAATTAATGCGATCTGCTATTAGGTGACTACAAAATATGTCAAACGTAGTCACCCACGATGAAAAAATCTTTCCGCCAAATAAAACTCGAGAACATTTATATACCCGAGGAATGAATTGCGTCATTAAAAGGGGCATTCATGCAAAGAAAAGGGCGAATCAATCCAAGGGTGATTGGGATTATCGTAACTGTGTTAGCGATTTCTGTTATTGTGGTCCTCCAGCTGACAGGAACTATTAATCTTATCAAGAGTCAGCGTGATTTCTGCCCCGGCATAGGCGACAGAGTGCTTTGCGGAATCTGCAACAAGGACATAAAGCTTTCAGACAACCCTTATGCAGGCCAATGCAGAATGTGCCCTTCTGGAACTTCCTGCTCGGGTGATGTTTGCGGCGAGATTAAGTGCACCCCAGGTGGCCCGACAATTACCCCTGTAGAACTGAAAGACATCCCATACATAACAAAAGAAGGGGAAGAACTTGTCGCTATAAACGCATTCCCGGGATACGTTTACATCTTCACGGAAAACATAACGCAAGAAGAAGCAAAAAATATTATTGAGAGCAGCGGAGGAAAAGTATATCGCTCATTGCCCCATTCAGAAGTCTTTCTCGTGATGGTGGAAAGCGGAAAAGAAGCAACTTTCCTTCAGGAAATATATAAATATGATTGGGTAAAAGACGCGATACCAGTTTCTCCTCCTGCAAAAGGAACTGTTCGCGTGTCTGATTTCTTCAGCAACCCTTCCACGTTTGATACAAAATATCGGTGGGATTGCGACAGTGACCATGGCAATATTGTTGAAAGGCTTGCTAGCCGCTATATACCTGAAATGGAGACATTTGATTTGCCGCCGCAAATTGAAACAGACCCTGCTTATATTGTGGACTTGCTGCAAAATATTGGCGAGCGAATGGAAAAAGCCCGTGATGAATGCGGCTATGTGGTGTTCAGCCTCTCGCTCCAGTCAGGTGAATCAGCAAATATGACCTCAGTACCTCATGGAGGCTGCAAAACAAAGGAATGCAAGCAAGTGCGAAAATCCCAGAAACTGTTCTACTCATTGTTTTTGGATTTGTTCAGGGCAGCAAAAAAGGATGATCAAGCACTTGCAGACCACTCGATGATTGTAATAATAGCAGGAAACGCAGGTGTTGATCTCGACAACGAGATAAGCAAGCTCCGCAAAGAATACAAGGATGTATTTAACTACATGACTATTGTCGGCAGCATACGATCTGGTGACCCGAATCAAATCTCAATTGATTACAACCACCTTAAGGTAAATTCATTGCCCAAAGGAACTATACATCCAAGCATGGTATATGCCATTGGAGATTCTATCCCTGTATATGATAGCAGTGGTGGAAAGAAGTTGCGTTGCCAGGGCACATCATTTGCCGCACCACAAGTAGCAGCAGTTATGGAATACATATGGAGACGGGCGCCCGCATTAATCTCATCCCAGGTAATCGAGTCATTCGACCAGGCATTGTTGGAAATGGGCAACGAGACAAGGATTCCGCAAAAGATACCGGAAGACGATGAAAATGATATATACATTGACACTGCGTTCATCGAACGGGCTGTAAAGATTGCTAAACAGAAAGGCCCAGGTTCACTTGGCGGAACGTGGGAAGGGAATTTCATATCCCACTCTGTCTCTCAGGAGGGATGGACGTGTATCACTGACGTTAGCACACCAATAAAGATTTGCATGGCGCAAAAATGCCAGAATGTCACGGGCGTTATAACTTTCCCAGAAGGTCTTAATGGAAAAACCACATCACCTGAAGAAGGGGCATTTTGCCCACCGGGAATAGCATGCAGCGGTGGCCCAGGCGGTCAGTGCAGTGAGTTTACCGGAACCCTTTCCAATGACAACATAAAGCTCAGTTTGCTTACCCTGAATGGCGGTAGTTATGTTTACAACCCACTTACCCCCCAAGAAAAAGCGCAATCCTCAGCAAGCGTTTCAGGGAACACAACAAATTTCTACTTTAGCAGCTCAGGCTCGAGCGGTGCACAGTCGCTCTCACAAACCGTCGGCAGCTTCACGGCAAAGAAAATTTCTGATAGGTGTGAATAATCAGTAATTATAGTAAAGGGCACAATAATTTGAGCAATAGAAATGCCCTTTACTTATTACGAACGGACAACTATTGCTCAATTAATATTGTCCGTGAGTATAATTAAAACTCCTAACGCACCTAATAACATAATGTTCCCTTTAGGTCTATCGCTGAAGAGAAAGTTTATGTGAAAATATCTCCATTTCTTGAGCATTCGACCATCTCCCCATTCGCCATAAGATACACCCTGTCCGCAATTTCCCTGACAAGCTCCCTTTGATGGGTAACAATAATCATGGAGATGCCGGTTGTTGACAATTTCTTGATTATGCCAATAACACTTCTCGCAGAATCAATATCCAGAGAGGATGTGATTTCATCAAGCAGAAGTATGGAAGGTTCCATTGCCAATGCCCTCGCAATTGCTACCCTTTGCTGTTCTCCGCCGGAAAGCGAGAAGGGAAAGCAATTTTCCTTACATTCTAAACCCATGCTTTTTAAGATGCTGCGGCCAATTGCAGCTGCATTGCTAGGTTCCACCTTCCTTACTACAACTAACCCCTCAATTATGTTTTGCAGTGCATTCTTGTGAGGCCATAAGTTGTAATCCTGAAATACCATAGAGACATTTTTCCTCAAATAGCCCATATCTTGCACCCTTTTATTGTGCAAAACCCTTCTCCCGCCAAGTATCATCTCGCCCCCATCAGGTATGTCCAGCAGGGATATGCATCTGAGCAGTGTCGACTTTCCAGCACCGCTTTTGCCAAGAATGCAAACCTTTTCCCCGGTTTTCAAATCCAAGCTTATGTTTCTTAGTATTTTAGCGCCGCCAAAGGCTATAGAAACGTTCCTGAGTGATAAATCAACCATAAGATTCCCACCAAGCCACCTTTCTTAGGTTATCGCCTGACTTTGCGATGCTCATCAGCAGTCTTTTCTCAATGATTGATGCTAACCATGTCATCATTAGCACGATAGCAATGTACATCAAAGCGGTAAACGTGTAAATCTCCAGCGGGCGATATGTCACGCTAATCAAAGTTGATGATGCATGGAGCAGCTCATTCACGGTTATGACCGACGCCATTGAGGAAAGCTTAAACAGGGTAATGTAGTGATTCAGGATATTCGGCAACACTTGTCTTGCAACCTGGGGGAAGATTATATGCCTTAATATCTGCAGCCGGTCCATCCCAAGTACTACGGCAGAATCAACATGATTAACCGGAACAGATTCAATCCCTGACCTGAGCGACTCGGCAAGAAAAGCGGATAAGCTTAAGGAGAAACATATTATGGCTGTGGCGAACGCAGATATGTTAATGCCAAACAATATGGGAAAGACAAAATACACCCATATGAGCAGCATCAATAACGGAATTGACCTGACAATGGTGATGTAAAGCCTTGAAAACCACCTTAGCAACCTGTTATTGTAAAACAGCAATATGCTTACCGCAAGGCCTATTATCGTGCCTACAATCATCGATGCAGCCAAAATCTCTACAGATACCAATAATCCTTTCAGGAAAACTGGGATATTAATGTAGATAACATTGAAGCTCCATCCGTATGACATCTTCACTTGTGTATCCAGTGAGCATCATACTTTCCCTCGAACTCTTCAAACTTGCCCTGGCTTTCGAGGGTTTCCAATGCCGTGTTTACGAAATTAAGCCACTCCACATCTTCCGTCCTGACAGCCCACCCAACCGGCATTAGATTGTAAGGGTCAGCTGCAAATACATCCCGCACTTCCGGGTGCTCTCTTGCATACATCTTTGTTGCCCAGAAATCTCCCAATGCAACATCTGCCCTTCCTGCAGAAACATCGCTGAAAGCTTCAGATTGGTCCGGTCCAGGATGAACAATCAATTCTGCACTTGGAAGATTAGCTTTCGCATATTCATGGCCTGCCTCACCCTGCGTAACAGCAATTTTAAGCCCCTCTTTCTCTAAGTCTTCCAAAGAGGACACCCTGTTATTTCCCCTCATGGAAATTGCGCTGTTGCCTGCATAGAACAACGCCCTTGTAAATGATACTGATTTTGCCCTGTTAATGGTCTTGAACGTCGGTGCAATCGAAAGGTCGCATTTTCCGGTTTTTAGCCCAATTATAAAAGTAGTCCATGACGTTTCTTGATAGTTTACCTTCACACCCATCTCCTTAGCAATGTTCTCTAAAGTATCAACAAAATGGCCGGATAATGATTGTGTGTTGGGATCCTTTATCACGGCAGGCGGGTATTCAACATAGCACACATTTAGCTCGCCGCTCTCCGTTATTGCCTCGAGGGTGTTTTGTGTTTCAAATACTGCGCCACCTGTGGGGCTTGACAATGACTGTGTAATCAGTGTTGTTATGACGGCAAGCAAAATTACCGATGCTGCCAGAACTATTCCCCATATGTTTTTCCTTTCCATTTTACCCCCCAAAAACACCACTAAGGGAGGGTTGCCCATGCCTACATAAGTTTTCTTCACCCCCCTGGTAGGTGAAACCAATAAGCTTTAAAAAAGGAAGGATATTATTCCATAAAATGAACACCCAGATACTTGAAGAAATAGGGCTCACAAAAACAGAGATAAAAATATACCTGACTCTCCTGAAGATAGGTCAGTCAACGACAACAAACATTGTCAGGGATGCTGGAATTCATGCCTCCAAGGTGTACGAGTTTCTTGACAAGCTCATCCAGAAAGGGCTTGTTTCATATGTCATCAAATCAAACAAGAAATATTTCACTGCATCTGACCCAAGCATCATAAAAGAATTCCTCCATGAGAAGGTGAGCGAGATTAACGAGAAGGAAAAGGAGATTGACAGGATACTGCCCCATTTGGCAGAGATAAGGAAAGAGGGGGAAGAAACCATCCACTCCGAGATATATGAAGGCTTAAGGGGTGTAAAGAGTGTGTATGAGAAGATATTGTCCACCTTGAAGAAAGGCGAAACACAATACATCATTGGAGCCCCCAGGATTGCAAACGAGCTCGTCGAGGGTTATCTGCTTGAATGGCATAAGAGAAGAATAAAAAAAGGTGTTAGATGCAAATACATATATGACAGCAACGCAAGGGATTACGGCAAAGTCCGTGAGAAGATGCCGTTTACCCAAGTAAGGTATCTCCCAAAAGGCAATGTATCCCCGATGTGGATTGAGATATTCAATGATTGCGTTGCAATAAGCCACATCAAGGGAAGAAACGCCGTTTTGTTCCTCATACACGACAGGGAGATAGCAAAGGGCTACCTTGATTATTTCAAATTGATTTGGTTTGTTTCTGGAAAATGACCAATTTGCCAGTTTTTTCATGATTAACGAAAGTTATAGTAAAGTGCATAAATATTGGAACTTTATTATTGCACTTTACTATACTAGCAGAGCGCACAAATGTTCATAAATTAATGCGATCTGCTATTATGTATATTGCTAACTTTGGTTAATCATGAATATTTCCTGAAATAGCCCTATTCAGAAAACGACTTAACCCCCTCAACCACCTTCCCAACCTCATCATCAGTCATGTCTGGGTACAGCGGCAATGTCAGCAATTTTTTCCACCCCCTTTCTGCAACAGGACAATCCGCCTTAATTCCCTTGAAGACAGGATGCTTATATGCGGGTAGGTAATGGACACCCGAAGAAATGCCATTTTTCATAAGATGCTGCATCAGTTTATCCCTATGTTCTGTTTTGATGACATAATTGTGATACGCACTCTTTGCATAATCTTTCAATACAGGAATCTCAAGCCAATCGAGATTTGAAAACGCCTCATTGTATCTTCTGAAAATTCTTTCCCTTTTTCCATTTAACTCATTAATTCTTTCAAGCTGTGCAATTCCAATAGCAGCCAAAATATCCGGCATCTGGAATTTATAGCCAACTTCATCTATCGCGTAATTCCATTTATAGCTGTCCTTATCCGCTCTGTCTCCCGTCTCCTTGCTTATTCCAAGCCAGCGCAACTTCCTCATTCTTTCTGCTTGCTCAGCATTATTTAAGGTCACCATTCCCCCATCTCCTGTCGCAAGGTTCTTCACCGCCTGAAATGAAAAGCATCCAAAATCGCCAATGCTTCCAAGCATTTTCCCCCTGTACTTTCCGCCTGTTGCGTGAGCGCAATCTTCTATCACCACTAGATTATGCTCTTTTGCAATCTGCATTATCTCATCCATCCTGCACGAATGCCCCCCATAATGAACAGGAATTATCGCCTTTGTTTTAGAAGTCATTTTTCTCCTGATGTCATCTGGATTGATGTTCAGCGTATCTTCCTCAACATCAGCAAAAACAACATTGCAGTAATTGTAAATTGCAGCATAAGCAGTTGAGATAAATGTGATAGGAGTCGTTATAATCTCGGAGCCTTTTGGAAAATCGCAAACCTTTACTGCGAGATGCAATGCGGCTGTGCAGCTGTTTAACGCAATGGCGTGCCTTGTCCCAATAAACCTCGCAAATTTCTCCTCGAACTCTGCCGCTTTGGGCCCAGCCCCCCACCAGCCACTTTTCAGCACCGATTTCACTGCCTCAATTTCTGCATCGGACACTGATGGCTTGAATACAGGTATCATGGAAAAAGGTAGCTTTCCCTGTTTTTAAAGGTAAGGAAAAAAAATCACAAGATTATTAAATTTCAAGCACATAACACCTCCAGAGGTGATTATATGCCCGAGGAAGAAGTTGGAATAGTATCTCATTACTATACCCACCTGGCTGTGGGTGTGGTCGAGCTAAGCAAGCCGCTCAAGGTAGGCGACAAAATCCATATAAAAGGCGCAAATACTGAATTTACCCAGAAGGTTGAATCCATGCAGATTGAGCACCTAAAGGTTCAGGAAGCCAAAGCCGGGCAGGGGATTGGCCTAAAGGTTATAGACCATGTAAGGCAGCACGACAAGGTTTACAAGGTAATTTAGCTATTTTTTCTTTTCGGCCATAAACTTGGACGCAGTATGCAGCGCATCAAAAGTCCCCGCATCTATCCAGAATCCGTCAAATATCTCATAAGTTAAATCGTCATTCTCGGCGTAATGCTGCAGAACCTCCGTAACCTCAAGCTCGCCTCTCCCGGAAGGCTTTAGCTTCGGAATTACTGAAAATGCCTTCTTGTCAAGCATGTAGATTCCGCAGATTGCAAAATTGCTTTTCGGCTCTTTTGGCTTTTCCTGCATCTCAACAACCTTCCCGTTCTTGACAACCGCAAGGCCGTATCGGTGAGGGTCAGAAACCTCTCTAAGCAGAATCTTTGCGCCATAGGGACTTCTCTCAAAATCCTCAACACTTTCCTTTATGCTGCTGCCCATGATGTTATCCCCCAAAATCGCAACAAACTTGTCGTCTCCGATAAAGTCTTTTGCAAGTGATAGCGCAACAGGAATCCCTCCGGAGCCATCCTGAACCTTATACGTCAAATTAACATCATACTGCCTTCCGGAGCCAAGCAGTTTCAGGAAATCAGAAATATTCTCTCCGCCGGAAACCACAAGAATGTCCCTTATGCCTGCCTCTTTCAGCAATTCCAGAGGGTAAAATATCATTGGCTTGTTGTAAACAGGCAATAAATGCTTGTTCGTGACGCTAGTCAAAGGATAAAGCCTCGAACCAGTTCCGCCTGCGAGAATTACGCCTTTCATGGCTATAGGGAAGCTGATTTTGTTTTTAATATTTGCTGTTTTCCATATATGAAATAAAGCACTGCAAGAAGGGCAATTGTGCCGATAGTTATCCACATCCCAACCCTAAAAG
>Ga0209542_10005297_pt1 | contig 25844 bp, 29 predicted proteins | sample RifCSPhighO2_01_FD_184028 | JGI IMG/M metagenome (GOLD analysis project Ga0209542, IMG submission 184028) | Soil microbial communities from Rifle, Colorado - Rifle CSP2_plank highO2_0.1 (SPAdes) (version 2) | ecosystem: Environmental > Terrestrial > Deep subsurface > Rock core/Sediment ...
CCAAACCGGATTTTTTCATCGTTGATGCCACGAACAGTCAGGCCCCTTCTATTATTTCCAGCCTTAATATCGGCGAGGGTTTAAAAAGCGTTGATACGGCCGGCAATTACGCCTACGCGGTCGGCAGAGACGACGATAAGGCATTTGTTGTCATTGATATAAGCAATTTATCGGCGCCGGTTGAAGTCGCCTCCCTTGATTTGCCCAGCAATGCCGACGCTTTAACGATATTTTATCGGAATAGTTATGTTTATATCGGCCGGGCAGACGGCGCTCCGCAAGAATTTTTAATTATTGATGTCTCCAACCCTTTAAGCCCATCATTAGTTTCCGGACTTTCCGGGGTTGGCGGCGAAATCAACGATATTTATGTTTTTAACAACCGCGCTTATTTAGGCACCGAAGACAATAGTCAAGGAATGATTGTTGTTGACGTAAGCAACCCCGTTTCGCCTTCAATAATGGGGTCTATTAACGTCGGGGATGATGTTTACGGCATTTATCCCAAAAGCGAAAATAATGTATTGGTAGGCGAAAAAACGAAATTTTATATTATTAACGCCTCCGTTGCTTCCGCTATGACAATTTCAGGTTCAACCCTAATCGGCAATAGAACTCGTGATATCGTTTCCGCCGGCTCCCTGGCTTTTCTGGCCACTGAAAATCCAAACGCCGAATTCCAAATTTTTGACATTTCCAATCCCGCCAGCCCTTTATTGTGGGAATCTTTTAATTTTCCGCAAACGGCGACCGGCATAGATTACGAAAACAACCTTGTCTATGTTTCGGTCAAAAGCAATGACGGTCTAAGAATAATTACCTCAACGCCTTAATTAGATGTCAGATGTTGGGTGTTAAAATTTACATGAATCACGAAATAACAATACCAAAAACCAATAACGGCGGTTTTACTCTCATGGAAACCATTATTTACATCGGGATTATCGCCGTCATTCTTAGTTCGTTTTTGCTGATTACCGAACAAATTATTTTTTCAAGCAACCGAACGCGTCAGCAAATAGAACTCGCGGAAAATCAAAAATTTTTAATTCAAAAAATTAATTGGCTACTTAGAAGCGCGGACACCGTTAACGCGCCCGCTCCCGGCGCCACAAGCGCCACTCTTTCAATCAACAAAACAAATTTCGCCGACAATCCCTTGGTTATTGATTTAGTCAATAACGCCATTCGCTTGACAACCGGCGGCGCCGGCGCTATCCCGATAACCAACGATTTGGTAACCGTCACGGACCTGACATTTTACCAATTAACTTTGGACAACCAAAACGCAATCCGACTAGTAGCCAATATGCAAAATGATGTCGCTTCGGTCACTATTGATAAATTTATTTTAATCAAATGAGAAAGGGCTATATCGCGATTATCACAACCATCATTCTGACGATTCTATGCCTAACCATTGCCGTTTCCCTGGGTCTTTCAGCCGCTATTTCAAGATTAGGAAATCGCGACTTTGTTTTAAACACCAACGCTTATTACTTAACGCAATCCTGCCTTGATTACGCCCAGCTCCAATTAGCTTATAACAGCTCTTACGCCGGCAATGAAATAATAACAATCGGCAATTATCAATGCTCTCTCCTGGCCATTGAATCTCCTCCAGCCCAGAAAATTATCAAAGCCACTTCTCAAATAAACAATATAACCGTCAATCTTAAATTAACGGTTGACGCTTACACTTGGCGAATTGTTTCCCTGGAAGAAATTTCTAAATTTTAATTTTAAAATGATTGAATATAGAGTTGGATCGCAAAAAGGTTTCACTTATATTGAGCTTATAATAGTTATCGGCATTTTTATTATTTTGGCTTCAATAGCAATCGTTAATCTGAATCCGGATAATCAATTCGCCCAGGCCAGAAACACGCAACGCGCGTCCCATATTAATACGATCATACTTGCCGTTACCCAAAGGAACGCCGACCACCAGGGGGTATTTGAAGAAAATTGTTCCGCCGGAGCTATCCCCGCCAGCGCCACCAAAATGGCCAATGGCGCCGGCAATTACGATATCGCTTCTTGTCTTGTTCCGATTTATCTCCCTTCAATGTCTTTTGACCCTTCGGCCGCCGACGCTCATTATACCAACTCCACCGATTACGATACCGGTTATTTTATCCAAAAAGCCGCCGGCGCCGGCCGGGTAACCATCACTGCCCCATCAGCTGAACTCGGCCAAGTAATTTCTGTCACTCAATAAAAATAAAAGAGAATGCCCCGCTTGCCGACAAGTAAAAAGAATTTCGCTTTTTTCTATCTCTTCGCCCATTGCGGAGCGCGACGGGCTTTTTTCAAGCCGAATTTTTTCCGCTCCACCATTCGCGGATCTCTTCTTAAATAACCAAAACTTTTAATAACGGATTTTAAATTAGAATCAAACAAAACCAGGGCCCGGGATAAACCGTGGCGCACCGCTTCAGCCTGGCTGTTGATGCCCCCGCCGAAAACTTTGGCGGTAACGTCAATTTTGGCCACTAATTTGGTTTTCTCCAAGGGCGCTAAAATCATCTGCTGAAAACGGGCGGCGGGAAAATATTTTTGATAATCTTTTTCGTTTACCAACAAACCGCCCTTCCGGCCATAAATCCTCACTCGGGCGATGGCCGTCTTCCGTCGGCCTACCGCCTCAAAATACCTTTCCGACCTCACGGGCGAAGCCTTGTCGTCTTTCTCAATCTTTTTTTCTTTTAATGTTTTCTCGGGCATATTTTTATTCTATTATTAATCTTTTCATTCTTTTGGCTTGCAATTTATTTTTAGGAAGCATTCTAAGGACGGCCAGTTGTAAAACTTTTTTCGGGCTTTTTTGAAAAACTTCCCGATAAGTTCTTGCTTTAAGATGGCCGATGTATCCCGCCGGCTGATGATAATAAATTTTTTGCCGTTCTTTCTGGCCGCTTACTTCTATCGCGGCGATATTTTTAACTATCACCCGGTCGGTTCCCGCCATTCTGGGTTCATAATCCGGATTTTTCTTGCCTTGAAGGATAACGGCAACTTCCGAAGCAAGTCGTCCCAATTTTTTATTTTTAGCGTCAAAAATATAATCCATGCCCAGTAGTAGAAACTCGACTTATTAAATTCTCTTTTTATTATGACCTTTATTCATGGTGAAGCTTTAATATGATGTCTTATTAATGCCCTAAGTGAAACCTCCTGAATTTAATTATAAAAAGCAGTCGAGTTTTCACTACTGGGCATATTATTTAACAAATTCCACGGTGACTAACTTTGCTCCGTCATTTTTTCGGGTCAAAGAATGTTTGATAATCCGCAGATAGCCGCCCGGGCGCTCTTTGTAGCGCGGCGCCAATTCATAATAAACTTTATCCGAAGCGACCTGGGTCATTTTTTTTAAAAGAAGACGATAAGCGGCTAAATTTTGCTTTTTTCCGTAAGAAACCAAACGTTCAACGAAAGGCCGCAGAGCTTTCGCCCGGCTTTCGGTAGTTTCAATTTTTTCCCGCAAAATCAAATTATTGGCTAAAATTTTTAAAAAGGCTTTATCTATCATACGCGATTTATTCCTCTTCCTCCGGAGTCAAGGCCGCGGAAACTTTCTCAAAATGGTCTTTCAGGACATTGGCCGTTTTATAAACAGCTTCTGAAGGCGTAATAGAGCCGTCGGTTTCAATCTCTATTTTTAATCTATTGTAATCGGTTCGTTCACCGACCCGCATATTTTCCACCGAAGTGTTCACTTTAGTAATCGGAGAAAAAATAGCATCAAGAACAATCGTGCCGATGGGCAATCTTTCAAACTTCCGGTCCGCCGCCGGTAAATAGCCCAATCCTTTTTCAACGGTCAATTCCATATCCAATTCCGCTTTCTTGTCGGTCAGGCTAACCAAATGAAGTTCGGAATTAACGATTTCCACCTGGGAATTGGTTTTAATATCGCCGGCCCTAACTTCTTTTTCTCCTTTAATCTTAAGAGTCAGAATTTGAGACTCATCGGCGAAAAATTTGAATCGTATCTTTTTTAAATTAAGAGTCAATTCAATGACGTCTTCGGCCACTCCGGGAATGGTCGTAAATTCGTGGCCTACTCCTTTAATTTTTATCCGGGTGACGGCCGCTCCCGGCAACGAAGAAAAAAGAGCCCGTCTTAAAGCGTTGCCCAAAGTCAAACCAAAACCGGTATAAAGCCCCTCAATATGAAAAACACCGGCCTTCCCGTCATCGGAAACCTTCTTTATTTTTACCGTTTCGCTAAGATCATGATAAAGTTTTGTCATATATTAATGTTATTTAAATTTTTGAGCGTCCGGCTCTTTTATCTTGAATAATACTCGGCGACTAAATTAAGGTCAAATGGCCAATTTTCTTCATGGGGCTTATCAATCAATTCGCCTATCAGTTTTTCTTTATCAAGTTTCAGCCATTTTGGCGGTTCGTTTTTTTTCAATTTCAGTTCCAATCCTTCAAAAACTTTTAATTTCCGAGAATTGGCGTATAAACCTATTTTGTCGCCGATCCTCAAAAGATAAGAAGGAATGGTCACTTTCCGATCGTTCACCGCAAAATGGCCGTGGTTGATTAATTGACGCGCGATAATCCGCGAATCGGCCAATCCCGAACGGAAAAGAACATTATCCAAACGCTTTTCCAATAATTCCAAAATTGCTTCGGTTTGCTTTTTACCGCGGAAAAGCCGGCGCATCTGACGATTATTCAAACCGTAAGTAATCTGCACTTTTTGCTTTTCTTGAAGTTGCCGGCCATATTCAGAAGGTTCTTTCCTTCGTCCTCCTTTTTTATTGCCATGAACGCCGGGCTTATAGGGCCGGCGAATCGTGGCGCATTTCGGGGAAGCGCAACGAAAGGCCTTCAAAAAAAGCTTGATTCCCAATGATCTTTCTTTTTTTTCGGTTGCTCTAAATACCATAAAATTTTGGTTTTATTTTTGTTTAATTATACCCGTCTCGCCTTCGGCGGCCGAGGGCCATTATGCGGAATCGGAGTCATATCTTTAATAGACAGAATATCAAAGCCGCGATTAGCCAGGGCTTTGAGAGCGGAATCGCGACCGCCGCCAATGCCTTTTATGTAAACTTCCACGCTGAAAGGGCCGGAACGCTGGAGTTTCTCGGCTACCGCTTCGGCCACTTTACTGGCGGCGAAAGCAGTGGCCTTTTTGGGGCCGGAAAATCCCAAAGAACCGGCCGTAACCCAAGCCAAAACATTTCCTTTAATATCGGTGGCGGTTATAGCGGTATTGTTATAACTCACTTTGATATAAATGCGCCCGGTTTCAACCCGCTGTTTAACTTTTTGAACCTTTTGGCGAGCTGAAGCCGTTTCAGTTGAAACCCCTTCTTTTAAAACGGCTTCTTCGCTTTTAGTGGCTATTTTCTTTTTACCCATGGTTTTATTTCAGTTCCGTTTTCCTTCGGCCGCTGCCGACAGTTCGACGAACGTTGCCGCGGACGGTTCGGGAATTAGTTTTGGTCCGCTGTCCTCTTACCGGTAAACGTCTCAAATGACGGGCGCCCCGATAACTGACTATTTCTTTCAACCGATTGATATTTTGCTTAATAGATTGGCGAAGCTCCCCTTCTATTTTATAATTTTTCTCAATATAGTCTTTCAACTGATTAAGTTCTTGAGCGTCTAAATCCTTGAGGCGTTTCCCGGAATCAATCTTGGCGGCTTTAATAATCCGGCGCGCCGAAGGAATCCCGATGCCGTAAATATAGGAAAGGGATATTTCCGCTCTTTTATTGTCTGGTATGTTTAAACCCAAGAAACGCATATTATTATTTAATTTCTATCCCTGTCTCTGCTTGTGTTTGGGAGTGGAACAAGTAACATAAAGCCGTCCGCGACGCCGGACGGATATACATTTTTTGCAAATTTTTTTAACCGATGATCGGACTTTCATGTTAATGTTGTTTAAATTTATGAGCGAAACCCAATGTTGAGCAAAATAAATTTATCTACAACATTGAGCACCCCTCCCCAGTTTTGCTAATGATATTATTCTTGAAATAAGAAAGATTGTCCAGAATAAACTTATTAATTTTCTAAACAATATCCCAAGCAAAACTGGGGAGGGGTAAAGGTTTTCTTACAAAATTTCCTTCGCCTGACGGCTCGGAAATTTTGAGAAAACTCTTTAAAACCAAAAACCGCGCTATTGATGATAGCACGGTTTTTGCTTAATTTAAATTCTTTTTATTAGAATTTCAAGTCCTCAACCACCTTGCTGACTGATTCACTGGCGTGATTAAGGCGAGTGCTGCCTTCGGGTTCTTCAATTTTCAGATTAACCCGGGCGTTATTTTTAACGCCTACAATCCGTAACAACGAACGAATAGCTTTGGCTGTCGAACCTTGGCGGCCAATTACTTGGCCCATGTCCTGGGGATTGACTTTCAAAGAAAGCAAAACCCCCATTTCATCCACCTTGCGATCAATCTTGACTTCTTCAGGATGATCAACAATGGCTTTGATAAGAAATTCAAGGAATTCTTGATAATTACCTGTCATACTGAATTGCTAGATTTCTAGTTTCTCGATAATATTCGACCTTTTTTTCTAAACATCCAAATTTCTTAAATATTAAACTTGATAAAGTTTAACACACTTTTAATATAAAGTCAAGTTTATATTAAAAAGCTTTTTCTTCGGCAAAATTCATATTTTTATTATGCGTCCATACAATTGGAAATTAAGATTCTTGTTTCTTCAAAAGATTCTTGATGCTTGAAGTGGGCTGGGCGCCGTTCTTTACCCAATAATTAACCCGCTCAATATCAAGCCGAGATTTATCGGTATGCGGATTAAACCAGCCCAAATCTTCAATAAATCGGCCGTTAATCTTTGAGCGTTTCTCGGCCACAATCACCCTGAAAGAGGCCTGTTTTTTCTTTCCTATTCTTTTGAATTTGATAGCGAGCATAGACCTTGAATTATGAATTATGAATAAAGAATAATGAATAAAATATAACAAGCCGCGATTCAGAAGTCAAATTCATAATTCATGATTCATTATTCAATTTCAGCGATAAGACCTTAGAAGCCCCGTCTTCGCCCATAGTTATTCCATACAGAACATCGGCTACGCTCATTGTGGACCGGTTATGAGTGATAATAATAAACTGGGTTTTCTCTGAAAATTTCTTAATCAACTCGGCAAATCGCTGGGCATTACGGTCGTCCAAAGCCGAGTCAATTTCGTCAAGCACCAAAAACGGAGGCGGGTTAACGGAAATCAAGGCAAACAAAGCGGCCATGGAAACCAAACTTCGCTCCCCTCCGGAAAGCATTTCCAGACTGGAAATTCTTCTTTTCGGCAAATTCAAATCAATTTCTATACCCGCTTTTTCAGTCGAAGATTCGGTTTCCGTTATGTCCCCTATTTCTTCCGAATCTTGATTTTCTCCTTCGTTTAAATCGTCGGCTTCAGACTCCAAGCTTTGAATTTCGAGTTTTAGTTTCGCCCTGCCTCCGCCAAACATCAACTGAAAATAATTATCAAATTCTTTATTGATTAATTTAAGCGCTTCTTTGAAATCAGAGTGGATTTTCACGCCCAAGTCTTTAATCAAAATTTTGATATCAGCGGAGGCCTTTTCTAAATCGGCCGATTGATGCGATAAAAATTGATAGCGTTCCTCCGTTTCCCGGGCTTCTTTAACCACCGCCAAATCAATGTCCCCGATACTCGCCAAATCAGTTCTTAATTTAAACATCCGCCTTTCTATTTCGGATAATTGAGGAAAAGAAATTGACTGAACATTGGGATAATCATCAAATTCTTTCATTGACCTGCCAATTTGATTTAACCGAATCTCCAAATCCTGTAATTTAAGATTCAATTTTTCTTTTTCAAAAACAAGCCGGTTTTTTTCGTTTTCCAAATTGTTGATTTCTTTTCTTTTTTCTTCAATGCTCTTAAAACTTTCAATTAAAAGTTTTTCATTGCCAGCCAATCGCGATAATTCGGAATTCAACGATTCAAGTTTTTTTACAACCCTTTCTTTTTCTGCTTCAATTTTCAAAAGATCGGCGCTTTTTTCCAAAGATTTATCTTGGGTAGAAAAAAAATTATTAATTTTTTCAAGACCGCGTTCCAGATTTGCTTTCAACCCCTCCAATTTCTCCAAAGACAAACTTGATTCCAATAAATTTTTTATTTCTTCAACTAAGCCAATCAGGTCTTCCAGCCGATATTCAACCACTTCGGAACCAGTTGCGTTTAATATTTCCAATTTGGCTTCAAAATGGCCAAGTTCTCTCTGGCAATCGGATTGCTTAGCCGATAATTCGGCTGTCCGCGACCTCAATTCATCAATTTTCTCCAATTCTCCCTGGAATTTTTCCAATTCTTTTTGTTTTTGCCCTATTTCTTTTTCAGAAGCCGTCAAAGGACGACCAAGCGCGGCCAAGCTATTTTTTATTTCTATTAATTTAAATGAAAAATAATTATTTTCTAAACTTCTTAATTCTTCTTCCAATTCGCTTCGTTTCTCCCATTTGCTGGTTTGCCGACGAAGCATTTTCAGGTGGGGCTCCAATTCTTCAATCATCGCTTTAATCTTTTCTAAATTGATAATGGTATTTTCCAACCGATGTTCGGATTGGGATTTTTTAAGCCGGAATTCTTTCAACCCGATAATTTCTTCAATCATCTGTCGGCGTTCAAGCGGCGAACTTCTGACAAAAATATCGCTTTCTCCTTGAGAAACGATGGTCAACCCACGAGCGCCTAAACGGGATTTAGCCAATAATTCAACCACGTCCTTCAAGCGAACCAGTTCCTGATTCAGGAAAAACTCGGAAACGCCGGAACGGTCAACCTTTCGCGTTAAAACCACTTCTTCAAAGTCAACCGGCAGCCAACGGGACTTATTGTCAAAACAAATAGCGGCTTGCGCTAAGCCCATGGCTGATTTTTTTGGCGTTCCGGAAAAAATTAAGTTCTCAATTTTTTCACCGCGGAGCTGTTTGGCCTCCCGCTCGCCCAAAAGCCAACGCAAAGCGTCCGCCACATTGGACTTGCCGCTGCCGTTAGGCCCGACAACCGCCACTACTCCGGCCGGAAATTCCAAAACCGTCTTTTGGGCAAAAGATTTAAAACCGCTTAATTCAAGACGCTTTAAAAAAATGGCCATAAATATTATCTTTCAAACTTTAAAAAATACTGCTTTGGTTTCAATTCTTGCTCTATTATACCACCCCAGTTCGGGTCAACTTCCGATATTCGCTTTAAAATTCCATTATCTTTGAATAAGGGGTCAACAATCCTTGATTTACAGAATACTTGAACATCAAAATTATTAGGGTTATTAATGACTTTCACTTTATTATTCATTCGCTCCCAAAGTAATCCTAATTTTTCGTCTTTGTCTAAAAATTTTTGAAGTTTTTCTAAAACTATTTTATCGGTTGTATAAAGATCGTCTTGCGAAATATACTCTTTTTGTAGAACATATTTCAAACAATCACCGACTGTTCTAAACATTACTGCTGACGGAAAGCCAGAAAAGTATTCTGTATTTAACTTTAGAAACAATTCGGCATATTTTTTCGCGTTTCCAAAACTCTTAAATACCCAATTATTGTTTTCAACGGTTAAATTTTCTAAGAGGAAATTTTTATCCGCTTCGCCCAATTCTCTAAGAATTACTGCGGATTTCAAAGAATAATCTATTCTGTCAGCGCATAAGTCGGGAAGCTCTTTTTCTTTCAGAGGAAAATTATCATCGTTCAAAATATAATTCAAATCAAAACCATATTTTTTGATAATATTCGGAATTTCAGTTTTTCTTACAAAACTATCAAACAAATTATCTTGGTGACTATGTTCTTTTTCCGAGCCGCTATCTAACACATAATCAATACAATGAGAAAATGCGGAATGTGAAACATCGTGTATTAAACCGGCAATTTGTTCTTCGGCTGGCACACCGTATTTTCTAAGTAAAAAATATACACCGACCGAATGCGAGAAACGGTTATATCCATATTCGCTAATATCAACATCTGGATTAAACCAGGCTGGTCTGTAACCTACTTGGTCTATATCTTTTAATCTTTGAAGCGAAGGAGAATTTATCAGTTCCAAAATAACTGGTTCGCTAATTTCAAATCCCCCATATACTCGGTCTGTGTATTTCATATTATTTCCAAACCTGATATCCGGCTACAAAATATGAACCATCTGCGAATATCCGGAATTATTTTTACTAGCTGTTGTCTTTTTCTTCCATATCTTTATTTTTTTGAAAACTTTTTACTATCGGTTCAAAATTTCCATCCATAATGCTTTCTATGTTGTGCCATTTTTTGCCGATGCGGTGGTCGGTGATTCTGTCCTGCGGGAAATTATAGGTTCTGATTTTTTCAGACCGGTCGGCTGAACCGATTTGTTCTTTCCGAATGGCTCCCAATTTTTCCCGCTCTTCATTTTGTTTAAATTCAAAAAGCTTGGCTCTTAAAACACTCATGGCCTGTTCCCGATTCGCGGCTTGCGACCGACCAACCTGGGAAGCGACTATCAATCCGCTAGGTTTATGAATAACCCGGACGGCCGTTTCCACTTTATTGACATTCTGACCGCCGGGACCGGAAGAACGAAAAAAAGAAATTTCCAAGTCCTGGGAATTTATTTGAACCTGGGTCGGTTCCACTTCCGGCAAAACAGCCACGGAAACAGTTGAAGTGTGAACCCGGCCGGCTTTTTCCGTCTTCGGAATCCGCTGAACGCGGTGAACGCCGGATTCAAATTTCAAAGAATCATAAACTCCCTCGCCGCTAATTTCGGCCACTAAGGTTTTATAACCGTTAAGCGAAGTTTGGTGATAATCAAGAATAACGAAATGCCAACCTTTCTTGAGAGCGAATTTTTGATAAGCCCGGCTTAAATCAGCGGCAAAAATCGCCGCTTCTTCGCCGCCGGCTCCGGCTCTTATTTCTAAAATTATTTTGTTCATACATTAATTCTAAATCCTGAACAGAATCAAACAGCTGAATATTTTAATTAAATTTTGGATTTGTCTAAATCCTAGTGTTTAGAGTCTATTGAATATTCTTAATTTCTCGCCAACCGCTTTTTTCATCTCGGTAATGACTTTCGGCATCACTTTGTAAGGCGCGATTTCTTCGGGATTATCTTTTAAACTTTTTTCCAAGGACCGGCGCCAAGCCAAACGAATTTCGGTATTAATATGGATAATGGAAATGCCGGCGCCAACAGCCGCCAAAAAATCTTCATTGGAAACGCCCGACCCTCCGTGCAAAACCAAAGAAACGCCGCTGGCTTTTTTGATTTCTTTAATCCTCTGAATGTCTAAATTCGGTTCGGGAACATTTTTAAACATTCCGTGAATACTGCCGACTGCCGGCGATAATAAATCAACTTTCGTTTCTTCAACAAAACGCTTGGCCTCCTCCGGTTTGGTAAAATCCTCGGGTTTAACAACCGCTCCTTCGGGAATTTCCTCCAAAAGCTTGGAAGAAGAACCGATAAACCCGATTTCTCCCTCAACCAAAATTTCCGGATTGATTGACTTGATGAAAACCGCCGCCTCCTTGGTTTTTTGAAGATTTTCTTCAAAGGGCAATTCGGAAGCGTCAAAAATAATGGCGTCGTATCCCGCTTCAACTATTGCCTGGGCTTTCCCCAAAGAACGAATATGGTCGCCGTTGATAAAAATCGGATAATCAAATTCTTCTTTCAAGCTTTTAACCAAAGCGGCCGCCTGCCTGAAACCGATAAAACTCCCCTCGCCTTCCGAAGTGCCGATAATTAGCGGTATCTTGGCATTTTGAGATTCGGAGAGTTCCCGACCGGCCTCAAAAATCGCCCTTAGCTGTTCAAGAGTCGCGATATTAAAATGACCGATGGCAATTTTTTTTTGTTCCGCTTCTTTGATAAATTCAAGCAGAGATTTCATAATTTTTCTAAATTACCGGATCACGCCTCAAACCACCCTTTAATAATATTTTCTTTAATCAAATCTTCCATTTTTTCCTCGCCGAAATAACTGACAAAAATTTTATTCCAAAGCGCTTCTTGGTGGTGATACAGATATTTAATCATTTCTTTCTCCTGAACCAAGCTCATAATGGTATCCACCAAATTAAAACTAATCAAAATTTCTCCGCCGGTTTCTATCTTGAAGAAATCGCCGATCCAATCCAAATCTTTCCAGAAATCCAAACCTTCAATTTTGGCCAAGGCCACTTCCGCCCGATCCCAATGCAGGGCTTCCGGATTAACGTGGGGCAGAAAAAGCCGATGGTCGTTTTCGTCATCCTTGGCTAAATATCGTTGAACGATTAAAAAAAGCTGGCGCTCGCCGGATGGAGAAGCCGGAAAATTATTCAAAACGTCTCCCCGCAGAAGAGAAATAAAATTTTTGGAAAATTCTTTGGGGTTATTTTGGGCGAAACGGCGAGCCAAGTCGGAATAAAAATAAACCTCGTTAAAATAATGAGTTAAAAGGGACAATGTCCGCAGAATTTCTCCCGAAACTTTTAACGTGACGGGGATAACGAAAATCACTCCCAGTTCTTTAAGATGGCTGATATTATGGTATTTCTTTTGAACAAATTTTTCGGCCGCTTCTTTCCATTGCGAGCCCAAAACCCTCACTTCTATTTCCCGTTCTTCAAAATCGCTTGGTTTTAAATTTTGGTATTGTTTGAAAAAGATATTATTGAGCCATTCCTTGTCCTCCAGAAATCTCAAACTGCTGTAAACCTCAATTAAATCTTCTTTGGCCAGCATGGCTTCCACCGAAGAATAGCCAAGCGCTTTCAAAATTTTCTGGGGCGGTTCGGCCTCTAAAAATCTTCGGGCAATTTCTTTTTTAAGGAAAAAACCTTTTTGGCGGGGAGAAATGTCTTTGGCTAAATCAACGATCCGCTGGCAATCTTTGGGATCGGATAATTGGGGATTTTTCAAATACTGGAAAATCTTTAAGTCATCGCTTTCTATTTTTGAAATCAAAGCGTCATAAACATCCAAAGCCATGGAATTGCGGCCCAGTCCCAGGCTATCCAGCGATTCATTAATCAATTTATCATTTTCTTCAACCAAGGCGTAAATCAAACCCGACTTGCCGGTTATTCTGTTCAAATCTTTTTCCAATTGAACAATGGTCTGTTTTTCCGTTCTCAAAATTTTGGCGATTTTTTCCTGATAAGAATTACTGTCCATATCGCGTTATTTTTAATTTCTTCCAGCGAGACGACTTTTCAAAATCATTTTTAGCGATAATTCCTTCTTTGGCGCCGACATGCTCCACAACCGAAGTGGCGTTGGCGCTTCCCAAACGAATGGCGTATTCAATATCTTCAGCTTTTGGCTTTGAGCTTTTGGCTTTGAGCAAACCGCTTACAAAGCCGCTACCGAAAGCGTCGCCCGCTCCCGTCCGGTCAACTATTTTCTTTTCCTTAAAAATTTCGGCCCGCCAAATCGTTTGGCCATCGGAAACCGCCACGCCTTTCGGCCCTTTGGTCATAACCACGATTCCTTTAACCCGACCGTCCAATTTTTGAAAAATTTCTTTTTCTTTTTGATAAGAAATTCCGGTTAAATAAGAGGCCTCTTCTTGATTAACTATCAAAACATTGTAATTATCCAAAAGTTCCGGCTTGACTCTTAAAATATCCAATTCCCGACTGCCCGGATTTCCCGCCATTTTAATTTTATTTTTTTTGGCGAATAAAAACAATGCCTGTAAAAGTTTTTTATTGCCGCCGAGAGAACCGACATAAAACCATTTTGCTTTCAATTCTGGCCAGGGAATTTCTTTCTCGGTTAATTCTTCTCCCGTGCCTTTGTAAGAAATAATGGTTCGCTCTCCGCTTTGGGTTAGAAAAATCACGGAATAGGCGGTGGGGGTGTCGCTGTCTTTCTGGACGAATTTAACGGCTATTTCCTCGCGAACTAAACCGCGGATTATTTCTTCGCCGGAAACATCTTTGCCCACCCGGCAAATAGCCGCCGTTTTAAATCCCTGACGGCTGAAAGTTGCCGCGGCGTTCGTGCCCACGCCGCCGGTGGTAAAAAGAACTTTGGGAACTTCAATTTTTGAACCAAAAGGCAAACAAATGCCTTCGCCCACCCGGAAACGAACGTCTTTTATTTTGACAAAATCTATTCCTTCAAAAAAACCGTCCCGAGTGGCTGTGCCGATTGTGATGACGTCAAGCATTTCGTTTCAAAATTAAAGATTCAATTTTTTCTTTACAATTTCCACCAATTGCTGGGGAGTGATTTCTATTTTTATGAAATAAGGGATGCCTTTTAAATTCTCGTCTTCGGTCAGGCGCTGAATTTGCCCGCTGCCGTAATTGGTAAGAATGATAAACGGAATATCTTTAATTTCTTTCATCGTTTTAAGTTCTTTGATAATCTCAATGCCGGAAATATCCGGCAAAAGAAGATCTAAAAGAATTAAATCGGGCCGGGGCGCTTCTTTCTTGGCGAAAGCTTTCAATTTTGCCAAACCGTCTTTGCCGGTCATGGCGCTTTCAAGCTTCAAGCCGTTTTCTTCAAAAGCCAATTCATACAATTCAATAATATCGGCTTCATCTTCAATGATAAAAATTCTCGGTTTTGTTGATTTTCCCATAAAATATTATTCTGACTTTTTTGCCCTATGATTTATCTTACCTTATCGGCAGTTCTAGGCAAAATCTTGCCCCTTTCCCCCGACCCTCGCTTTCCGCCCAAATTCTTCCCCCATGGGCTTTGATAATGCCGTTGGTAACATAAAGCCCGATTCCCCGGCCGGTTGGAAAAGTTTTTTTGGCTTCTTCGCCTCTTTCAAAAACTTCGGAAAAAAGATGCTTCAGTTCTTCGGGTTCAAGGCCGATACCGGTGTCCTGAACAGAAAGAATGACTTTAGAGTTCTGTTTTTCCAAGTTGATGACAATTCCTCCCGCTTGGGTATATTTTATCGCGTTATCAATGATATTGAAAAGAGCCGGTTTGAATTTATCAGAGTCAACCGAGACAGAAGGCCAATCTTGGGGCTCGGGAGAGATCTTAAGAAAAAGTTTCTTCTTTTTCATCTCCAAAGAAAGCTCATCGGTAATTTCCTTAACAAGATTATAAAGATTAATTTCTTTGACGTTAAGAAGACCCTTGCCTACCTGAAACTGGGCAATATCTAAAAATTCATTGACTATCTGGGCCAATCTGCCAGTGGAAGCGGAAATTTTTTCAACATAATCAACTGTTTTTGGCTCAAGCTTGTTTTTGGACTTGAGAATAACCGAGAGAAACCCTTTCATAACGGTGAGCGGCGTCCTTAAGTGATGCTGGGTAGTGAGAATAAACTGGTCTTTGGCCGCGTCCAGTTTCTTCAATTCTTCGTGGGCTTTCTTTTCCACTTCGTAGGCCTGGCTGATTTCGGCCGTCTGCTTGCGGACTCGATCTTCAAGATGAATGTTAAGATCGGTGAGATTTTTGTTCGCGCGGTCAAGTTCTTTAGTAATTTGTTCAAGGTGATCTTTTTGTTTAACTTCGGAGATAACGCTTCTGATGGTGAGCATACCGAAAAAAAGAGCAAAAATGAAAGTTATTGTGTGATAAATCTGTTCCGGCCTTTCATGCGCGTTAAACATTCCCGCGAATAAGAGCATCCAGATAACAATAGTTGATAATTCCGCGACAATAACTTTGATATTGAAAAGCTTAAACCGCGTGATTGAATAGAAAAGGCCCAATATATAAATGGGGACAAACCAGCCGCTTAAAGCCGGAATCGGAACTTCATACCAAAGGAGCCAAAATGTTGAACCCCCAAGAGAAGAAACATAAAGAGACCAATTAACGATCTTGATTTGTTGACGAGCTTCCGGACTTACGTCTTTGCCCGAAAGCGCCTTGAAAAGAAGAAGAAAGCTCACAAAAAAACAACCCAGGAAAAAAACGGGGAAAAGATTGAAAAAGAAACCCCGGCCGGGCCAAAGAGAATCCCAAGACCTCGGATAATTTCTTTCGTTAACGAGAAGTCCGGTTTTGGCAAAAATATCCGAAGTAATCAGAATCAGAAAAAAATACTGAATAAATTGACCGGCGCGATACCAATATTTATGGAATTTCCCGGTCAGCGATTCAATTGACCGAATGGAGAAAGCAAGACTGTAAAACGGAAGAAAAATGGTAAAAAACACGGACCATTTATTTAAAAGAAGCGACTGAGCGGGATTTTGAACAATTTGGGCAAGAAAGTGAGTCAACGCCCAACCAACATCAACGATAGCGAGGTGAGTGAGCGCGCGAGCAACCGAATTGGCGCGATAGGCGGTAAAAATCAAAAAAAGCGCAGTTGCTCCTCCGGTAACGACATTGAAAAGAATGCTTAAATTGTAAATAAAATGCAGATCCATTTTTACCTAAATCATTATGAATTTACGCGATTATTTTTTTCTCGCTCTGTTCTTTTTTCCCTAACTCCAATTCTATCACAAATTCCGTTCCCTTTCCTCGGCCCTCGCTCTCCGCCCAAATCCTGCCATCATGGGCTTTGATAATGCTGTTGGCAACATAAAGCCCGATTCCCCGGCCGGTTGGAAAAGTTTTCTTGGCCTCTTCGCCTCTTTCAAAAACTTCGGAGAAAAGGTGTTTGAGCTCTTCGGGTTCAAGACCGATGCCGGTGTCCTGAACGGAAATGAGGAGTTTATTATCCTGTTTTTCCAAGCCAATGGTGATTCCTCCCGCTTGGGTATATTTTATCGCGTTATCAATGATGTTGAAAAAAGCTTGTTTGAGTTTTTCAGGGTCAGCCGAAACAAGAGGCCAATATTCGGACCTGGGAGAAACTTTGAGAAAGAGCTTTTTTTTCTTTATCTCGGAAGAAAGCTCATCGGTAATTTCCTTGATAAGCTTATAAGGGCTTATTTCTTTTATTTTAAGGAAGCTTTTGCCCGCTTGAAACTGGGCAATATCAAGAAAATCGTTGACTATCTGGGCCAGCCTGTCAGTGGAAGCGGAAATTTTTTCCAAATAACCGATAACCCGCGGTTCAAGTTTGGCTTTGAATTTGACGATGGCCAGAAGAAACCCCTTTGTGATGGTCAGCGGCGTCCTTAAGTGATGCTGGGTAATGAGAATAAACTGGTCTTTGGCCGCGTCCAGTTTTTTTAATTCTTCGTGGGCTTTCTTTTCCACTTCGTAGGCCTGGCGGATTTCCTGGGTTTGTTCAGCAACTTTGGCTTGAAGATTTTTAGCAAGAGCTTCCAGTTGACCATAAAGCCGGGTGTTCTGCAAAACAATGGCGACGTGATAGGAAAACTGGGCAAGAATATTAATTTCTTCCCGGGAATAAGTTTCCTGATTGGCTTTTTCGCCCAAAAAGATAAGACCGATGATTTTTTGCTGGAAGAAAAGAGGCAGGTAAATTTCAATATTCTGAATCGCCATCAATTCTTTGGCGCGTAAAAAAAATTCTTTTTCCGCCGGTTTTTGATCAAGAAGAAAAGAAATTTCTTCAGCCACCAATGGTTGCTGGCTTTTCTCCAGATATTTAATCAAAGAAGGGTCAATTTCCCTGGCTTCTTCCACCAAAAATAAATCGGTTTTTTGAATTCTGAAAGTCTGGCCCAAGGACTGGACAACGACCTTTTTTAATTGTTCCCAATTAAGTATTTCGGTTAATTTCGGGCCTAATTCCAAAAAAATTTTTCTGGCCCGATAAACCGTATAATAAAAATAGCGGCTGCCCAGTTTTTCATAAAACCGGGAAAGTCTCGGAAACCAATAAAAAAACGACAGAAAAACAAAAAAACGGAAAAGCAGAATTAGCAACCAATGTTTGAGAAAAAAATCACCAAGATATAAAACTGCCAATCCCGATAAAATAATCGTGGAGTAAGTCAAAAGATAAACCAGGGTTTTGCCAAGCGCGAAACGGATATCCATCAAACGATACCTGACAATGGCGTAGGCGACGCCAAAAATACAAGCGGAAACGAGAATTACCCCAAAGGGAGGAATTATTTTCAAATAAGGGAAAAACGGCAAATAACCGGTACACCCACCGACAAACCCTATCGTCATTCCCCAAAAGACATACCGACATTGTAATTTTTTTAAACCAACCGATCGTTTATAGTGGCGAAATAAAAGACAAAGAGAGTAAATGATATAAAAACCCCAAATAATAATATAAGGGTAGAAAGCGATTCCTGCGTCAACCCAAAGATTCATATACCAACGCGGAGAAACGCCGGAAATAAAATAAGAAGAATAAGGATTGGGCGCCGCCCCCAACCACATATAAAAAAAAGAGAATAAATAACCAAAAATCAGCAATTTTTTCTTTTGGACCGGCCAACCGATAAAAATTAAAATAAAGTGATAAAGCAAAACAGAAATAGGAATATAACCAAAAGCAGCCCACCGTTGCCAAGCAATAGTTTTGACCGGGTCATTTTGATAAATGCCAAAATTAAAGAAAGCGTAACCAATACTCCAAATCGCTATAAATAAATAAAATAAACTAAAAGATTGATTGACTCTTAACCGAAAATTTTTGGCAAAAATATAAACAGCCAAAATGATAGCTGTTAAGCCGTTAAACAAACCAGCGACAATGCCATAGATTGCCATTTTATTTTATTATAACATTTTGCGTTTTTCTATTTACGCGGTAAAATAAATAATATCATGGAAAATGATTTCTTAAGGATCGCCCGACACCAGTTAAAAGGCCCGGTAACGTTAATCAAGGGATATTTGAGTTTCTGGCAAAGCGACGATTATCAAAAGTTTTCGCCCGAGAAGCAAAAAGAGTTAATTAACAAAGCTCTGGCCAGCGCGGAAAAATTAAATGTTTTAATCAATGACGCGTTTCTGGCGCTATCTCTGGAAAGAAAAGAAAATTTAAAAATCAATCCCGAACCGATTCAATTAAAAGAACTGGTTGAGGCGATTTACAATGAAAACTTTAAAACCAGCTACGAAAATAAAGGCCTCTATTTTAGAACGGAGACCGAAGAAAATCCGCCGGTCATTAATTCCGACAAATATTATTTAACGATTGTTTTGCGGAAACTTTTGGACAACGCCGAGAAATACACAAAATCCGGAGGAATAACCGTTTCTTTGCAAAAAGAAAATAAATACGCTATTATTGGTATCAAAGATACCGGTATCGGCTTGACCGCTGAAGAGAAACCGCTACTTTTTACAAAATTCTTTCGCGGTTCCTTGAGTCTCAATATAGCAAAAGAAATTACCGATGCCCTTAGCGGCGAAATCTTCGTGGAAAGCGCCGGCCAAAATCAAGGCGCGAAATTTATAATAAAAATACCATTAACAATATAAAATAAATATTATGGCTGAAACAAAAAAAGTAAAAATTCTTTTTGTTGAAGATGAAAATCTTTTGAGGTCGCTTTTTTCCGACGCGCTTAGCTTGGATACGGAATTTCAATACGAAATCGCCAGCGTCGCCAGTTTAACGGCCGGCTTAAAAGCGGTTGAGCTCAATAAGCCCGACGTTGTCATCTTAGACCTTATTTTGCCTTTGGAAGACGGTGAAGCGATTCCCAGTTCTGAAAGAGGAATAACTTTTATAGAAAAAATTAAAGGCGATCCTTCGCTCAAAGACATTCCCATAATCGTTTTCTCCAATCTTGACGATCCCGAAACCAAAAAGCGGGCTTTTGACTTAGGCGCGGAATCTTATTTGGTTAAATCAGAAAGCCTGCCCCAAACATTTTTAGCCACTATCAAAAATACTCTTAAAAAATCTTTAAACTGGTTTTAAAAATCAGTTTTAGCGTTTTCTTATTATTTTTCTGACGGCTCCTTTGATGGCTTTTATTCCCATTCCGTATTTTTCAATAAGCTGAACTGGCGAACCGGACTCGCCGAAAGTGTCCCGCATTCCGATAAACTCCATCGGCGTCGGGCAATGTCCGGCCAAAATTTCCGCCACCGCTCCGCCCAAACCGCCGGCCACTTGATGTTCTTCCACGGAAACCACGGCCCGGCATTTTTTGGCAACATCAATTATCGTTTTTTCATCCATCGGCTTAATGGTGTGATTATTGACAACCAAAGTATGAATTCCCTCCTCGGCCAATTCCCGGGCGGCTAATAAAGCGTTGTAAACAAAAGGACCGCAGGCAATAATGGCGCATTGCGGCTTTGACGATTCCCAAAAAATTTCCGCCTTGCCGGGAATAAAAGGCGTTTCTTCGGTGGTAAATACCGGCGTCTTTTCCCGGGCAAAACGAATGTAATCCGGGCCCCAAATTTTAGCCGCCGCCACCGTGGCTTTTTTTGTTTCCAAAGCGTCGCAAGGAACAAAAACTCTCATATTGGGCAAGACTCGCATAATAGCGATATCTTCGGTTGCCTGGTGAGTGGCGCCATCCGGACCGACGGAAATTCCGGCATGAGCGCCGACAATATTAACATTTGTTTTACTGTAAGCGACGAAATTCCTGATTTGTTCCCAGTTGCGGCCCGGCGAAAACATGGCGTAAGAAGAAATAAAGGGAACCTTGCCGCTTAAAGCCAAGCCCGCGGCAATGCCGGCCATATTCTGTTCGGCCACTCCCACTTCAATAAACCGGTCGGGAAATTTATCCCGGAACAGAGAAGCCCGAGTAGAATCAGTAATGTCAGCGCATAAAACCACGACATTGGAGTCAAATTCACCCGCAATAACCAGTCCTTCGCCAAACCCGTCGCGCGTAGGCGCTTGTTTGATGTCCTTTTTAAAAATTTCCGGCGAAAGTTTCGCTTTTTGATTGATCATGATTTATTTTTACTCCTCTTCTATTTTTCCGCCCAAGGTCCGCAACTGCCGCAAAGCCAGGGTGGCTTCGGTCGGATTCGGCGGCACGCCATGCCACTTATATTCGCTTTCCATAAAATCCACGCCTTTGCCGGGAATGGTGTGAGCGATAATCACGGTCGGCTTTTCGTAAATCGCCTTGGCTTCGTTAACGGCGTCAATGATGGCCTCAATGTTATGGCCGTCTATTTCCAGCACGTACCAATTAAAGGCCTCGTATTTTTGCCGCAACGGCCCCAGGGGCATTACGTTTTCGGTAAAACCGTCTATCTGGATATTGTTGCGGTCTAAAATATTAATAAGATTGCCCAGACGATTCTTCCCGGCGAACATCACCGCTTCCCAGACATTGCCTTCGTCATGCTCGCCATCTGAAGTTACGCAATAAATCCAATTTTTCTTTTTATCCATCCGGGCCGCCAAAGCCATGCCAATGGCCTGCGATAACCCCACGCCCAAAGGGCCGGAAGTGTTCTCAATGCCCGGCAAAGAACCGTAATGGGGATGCCCCTGAAGACGGGAATTGATTTTTCTTAAAGTTCTTAATTCCTCTAAGGGAAAGTAGCCGGCGTAAGCCATGGCGACATACAAAACAGGGCAATAATGACCGCAGGACAAAACGAGGCGATCGCGCTCCGCCCAATCGGGTCTTTTGGGGTCATGGTTTAATATATGAAAATAAAGAGCGGCGAAAATATCGGCGCTTCCCAGCGTGGCCGCCGAATGTCCGGAACCGGCTTCAACCAAAGTTTCAATCAACTTCTGGCGAATTTTATTCGCCATTTCTTCAAGAAATTTTATTTTTTTGTCGTAGGTCTCAGCCATGAGGATAGTTTAAACAGTCATTAATTCTTGATAAGTTCCCTCCGGATTCCGGCTTCCCCAAATATATGACGCCGAAACAATAATATCCGTTCCGGCTTCTTTTACTGATTTGGCGGTTTCTAAATTAATGCCGCCGTCCGCTTCAATGATAACATTGGGATAATAATTTTTCAAAAACTTTATTTTCTCCAAAACTTTTTCATTAAACGGCCGGCCGGCCAGACCGGGATTAACGCCCAAAACCAAAATAAATTTAAAATTTTCCAAATAAGGAAACAAATTTTCAATCGGCGTTTCCGGATTAACAGCCAAACCGATTTCAGCCTTATCCGCTATTTCAAGGACTGACCGCGCTTTAACGTCGTCAATCGCTTCAAGCTGAATAACTATTCTTTTAACTCCGGCTGAAATCCAATCCTTGATTACCGCTTCCGGATTTTCAACCATTAGGTGGGCTTCTATATTAGCTTTTAGCTTATGGCTTATGGCTTTTAGTTCACCGGGATTATTCCAGGTTTTATTTTCGGCAAATTTTCCGTCAACAACGTCAAGATGGATCCAGGGACTAAAAGTCGTAGCGATACCGATTTTATTCAAAACTTCGGGAAATTCAATTTCGTTAATGGCGGGAATGACTAACATATAATTACCTAATTACTCAATTACTTAATTACTATTATTTGCTTCTATTTCCCCGATTTTTCGGATTCTCCGCTTGTGCCGTTCCTCTTGCGAAAAAGGGGTCTGGAGCCAAACGCTTAAAATTTTCTTAGCCATTTCTTCGTCCAAAAAATCAGACGCTAAACACAAAACATTGGCATCGGTGTCGTTGCGACTCAAAAAGGCCTGGTCGGAATTGTTAGCCAAGGCCGAGCGGATACGGGGGAATTTATTGGCCGCGATGTCTATGCCGACGCCCGACCCGCAAATTAAAATTCCGCGGCGATTATCGGGATCTTTAATCACTTCTTGGGCCACCAAACCGGTAAAATCCGGATAATCATCGGCCTCGTCATAATGGTCATTGCCCTTGTCAAAAACGGTATATCCTTTATCAATAAGAAATGGTTTTAATTTTTCTTTAAGGCCGAATCCCCGATGATCGGCGCCAATGAAAATTATCATACCCAGTTAACTCAACTCCGAAAGACAAAAATCCCGTTTCGGAGAGTTGGTTAGATTTAATACGACTGTTTTGTGTTTATTTTGGTTGTTTATATTATAAATATCTTGTTTAAAGATTTTTGTCCCGATGTATTCTTCTATTTGTTTTGTTGGGTTCTTTAGACATAACCGATAGAATAATCTTCATCTTTTTATCTTACAACGCATTATCACAGAAGAATACCATCGGAGTTGAGTTACTGGGCATATTGTTTTATAACGCTTCCGCCGCTTTTAAAACGTGTTTTACCAAAGTAGCGCAATAACCCCATTCATTGTCGTACCAGGCCAAAATTTTAACCAAATCGCCGTCAACGACCTTAGTGAAAGACAAGTCAACGGTAGCGGCATTTTCATCGCCGATTATATCCGAAGAAGCCAATGGCTCTTCGCTGATTGCCAATATTCCTTTCAAGGCGGGGTTAGCGGCCGCCTTTTTTAAAATTTCATTAATTTCTTCAACCGAGGTTTTTCTTTTAGCCACAAAAGTAATGTCGGCCAGCGAACCGCAAACTATCGGCGTTCTGATGGCAATGCCGTCAAATTTGCCTTCTAAATCTTTCAAAACCCGGGTGACGGCTAAAGCGGCGCCGGTGGTTGAAGGAATTAAATTTTGGGCTCCGGCCCGGCCCCGCAAAAAATCCTTTCCCTTAACCGGACCGTCAACCAAAGTTTGGGTAGCCGTATAAGCGTGAGCGGTATTTAAAATCGCTTTGGCAACACCGGGATTTTTTGACAAAACCGACATTATCGCGATAACGGCGTTGGTGGTGCAAGAGGCATTGGAAGTTAAATTAGCGGTTTTAAGATCTTCTTCGTTAATACCGGCTAAAACCGTTTTTCCGTTTGAAGTTCCCTCCGGGTCTTTAGCCGGAGCAGTCATCACCACTCTTTTCGCGCCGACCTCAAGATGAATCTTGGCTTTTTCAAAAGACTCAAAAACGCCGGTAGATTCAACAACAACATCAATGTCTAATTCCTTCCAAGGCAAACTAAACGGATCTTTTTCCTGAAAAAATCTTATTTCTTTCTCGTCAACCACCAGATAATTTTCCGTCCCTTTGGTTTTGGTTTTTATCTCGCCGGGAAAATTCCGATAAACGGTATCGTATTTTAATAAATAAGCGAAATTTGCCAAGTCGCCCAAATCATTAATAGCCACAATTTCTAAAGATGGCTCGTTGATGGCCTGCCGGAAAAACAATCTGCCAATTCTTCCGAATCCATTAATCGCGATTTTTGTCATATTTTAATTATAGCAAATTTTTATATTATTTTGAATTACGAAACCAGCTACGGATAACTATTCTATGATTCAAAGATATTAATAATTTAATTGCCGTCTAATCGCGCCATAGCTTAATGTTTTTTCATTTCTTCTTCTAATTCCCTAAGCCGGTCTTGAATCATCCCGGCTCGATGATATTCTTCGTTTTCGGCGGCGGCCCGCATCTGCTCTTTCAAAGTTCCAATCATTTTTTCGTATTCTTCGCGAGTAATAAAAAGCTTCTCTTTTTCTTCCAATCGTTCCCGCAACTCTTCGTCATCCTGCCGGGCCAGTTCGTCAACCAAGCCGGAACGCTGCCACTCAAAACCGGTAAAAATAATTTTGGCGTATAAATCTTGGGATGATTTCCTATCTTTAGCCGAAGAATCAGAAGCAATCAAAACCACGTCTTTTAATTCTTTCGCTCCCCGTTCAATCATTTCCAAGCTCCACCAGGGCCGCGCTGAAGCCCACCAATATTGGTCGGAATGAAGAGCGGCATCCAAAAGATTCCTGGCTTTGGAATCTTTTTTTTGGCCAACCACTTTTAAAGCCAGTTGGGTCAATCGCCACTGCCAAGATTGGATTTTGTTTTGGGGGTCAGCCCAGCGACTGAAAGGTTCTTGCTTCGCCAAATCAGCCGGCATCAAAGCCCATGTTGAATCCACTGGTTCCACTATTTCTCTTTTTGGAAACAAAGAAATAAGTTCGGAAATGGTTACGGTTTTTAAGCTGGGCTCGGTAGAAATTTCAAAAAGCAATTTTTCCAAACCCGGACGATGATGGCCGAAAGTTTCGCCGTCCATTGCCGTAAACGCGTATTCTTCTTTGTAAAGTCGTTCGCCCAATTCGCGCAAAAGAATGGAAACGGTTCCGATTTGAGCCGAAAGAATCCTGAAAGAGAAATTTCTTTCCCTGAAAAACACAAAAAAATCTTTCAGGTTTTTAATCTCGTAAATCCGGTCGGTTTTAATTTGATTTTCCTGATAAATCTTTTTAATCCGCGGTCGAGGAAAAGCCAGTTCGTCAATTAAAATATATTGATATCCCATTTTTTTCGCGACGACGGCTACTTTTTGAGAATAAGCCATTTCCGGCGGGAAAAAACCTTTCGGCTGAAAAGCGGAACCGAAATATTTTTTTAGAGTTTCTTCGTTTAGTTTTATCTGCCTGATAATTTCAGGCGACGGCAGTTTCGGCAAAAAAGCGTGGTACTTGGCGCTGCCGGTCAATTCAATTTGTCCCCTGTCAGCTAAAAATTTGATGTCGGCAATAACATCCCGACAGTTATTTTTTTCCAGTAATTCGCATAAAATACCGTTTATGTTCAAAGTGATTTTTACCTGGGGCGCTCTTTTTAACTCGGCCATGATTTTCCGGTAGGATTCATCGGCAATCCTTTTAATCCAAATCGGTTTTTGAGTTGGCGGCTGATAAATATGCAAAAAATTAGCCCAGCGCATTTTATTAAAAATTCCAAATTCTAATATTCAAGCTCCTTTTTTCTCAAATCCACGGCTCTAAAAAACAAATCAAGATATTTCTGGGCCGATTTTTCCCATGAAAAATCTTTTTCCATCGCTCGTTTCTCTATCCCCTGCCAAGTTAAACGGTGGCGATAATTTTCAAACGCTCGGGTAATAGCTGTCGCCATGGCCAGAGAATCAAACTCTTTAAAAACAAAACCGGTTCCGGAATTGCTTCGAGGATTATAATCTTCAACCGTATCAGCCAGGCCGCCGGTTTTTCTGACAATCGGAACAGCCCCGTAACGCATCGCTTCCATTTGC